>LNFM01003750.1_pt1 | contig 22310 bp, 26 predicted proteins | sample 596031 | NCBI WGS metagenome assembly LNFM01 (sample SAMN04254537, study PRJNA301005) | activated carbon metagenome | isolation source: dual media filters at the Ann Arbor, Michigan drinking water treatment plant | place: USA: Ann Arbor
TCGCGGCCTTGTTGCCCATCCGCATGATCGAGCCCTTGCCGAAGGCGCGTTCGATCTGGCTCAGCGCGGCATCCAGAGCCTTGGTCTTGTCCATCCGGCTCGCTCTCCCGAAATTCGATCTCAACCTGTGGGCGAAATTGAGGCAGGTCTACTACCTTCCCGTCAATCCCCTGGCTGGAAAAGCTGGCGCGGTGCCATTAGGCACCCTCGCTGGCTCCCCAGCCTGCTGAGCGGAATATCGCGCGGAACAGCGATTCCGACAAGAACATTTAGGAAACTTTTACCTTCTCGAGCGGCAGGATCCCCCTCAGCTCGGCCACCAGCGCCCCCAGGCTGTAGGGCTTGGCCAGCAGCCGAATCCGTTCCGCCGTCAGGTCCCGCCCCAGCGCCGCCTCCGCATAGCCGGAGACCAGCAGCACCGGCAGGTCGGGCCATGTCGTCCGGAGCCGGGCCGCCAGCTCCAGCCCATCCATCCCCGGCATCACCACATCCGAGACCAGGGCCAGCGGGGTCGGCGCGCCCCGCTCCAGCATCTCGAGCGCCTCCTCGGCGCAGCCGGCGCTCATCACCTCGAAGCCGGCGCGGCGGATGGCGCGTTCCGCCAGCCGCAGCAGCGGCACTTCGTCCTCCACCAGCAGCACCGGCGCGTTGCCGTAGCTGGCGGGTGCGGGCAGCGGCAGGGCCGGCAGGGCCGGGCTGAGCGGCGCCACGACCATGGCGGTCGCAACCGGCGGATCGGCCGGCCCTTCATGGCGCGGCAGCCAGATGCGGAAGCGCGTGCCCTCCCCCTTCCGGCTGTCGACGGAGATGAAGCCGCCGGATTGCTTGACGATGCCATGCACGGTGGAAAGGCCGAGCCCGGTGCCGCCCTGTTCGCGCCTGGTGGTGAAGAAGGGGTCGAAGATGCGCGGCAGCACATCCTCCGGAATGCCGGCGCCGCTATCGGCCACTTCCAGCAGCGCGTAGCGCCCGGCGGGCAGGATCTCGCTGCCCAGCGGTTCCGGCCGCAGCACCACCGCATGGCTGGTGCCGATCCGCATCGCGCCGCCCTCCGGCATCGCATCCCGCGCATTCAGCGCCAGGTTCATGATCACCTGGTCGAGCTGCGTCGGGTCGATCCGCACGCGGCGGGGGGGCTCCTCCAGCGTCAGCGCCAGCCGCACCCGGCTGCCGAGCAGGCGCTTCAGCAACTCGCCCATGGAGGCGACGGCCGCATTGAGGTCCACCACCCGCGGCCGCAGCGCCTGCTGCCGGGCGAAGGCCAGAAGCTGCCGCACCAGCGCCGCGCCGCGGCCCGCGCTTTCCATCACCTGGCGCAGTTCCGGGGCGGCGCCGCCATCCGGTGTCCGGGTCAGCGCCGCCTCCGCGCTGCCGGCGATGGCGGTCAGCAGATTGTTGAAATCATGCGCGATGCCGCCGGCCAGGGCACCCACCGCCTGAAGCCGGGCGGCGGCGGCCTGCTGTTCCGGGGGGCGGGTTGCGATGCGCGTCAGCCGCAATGCCGTCAGGCGGCTACCCGCCTGCAGCGGGCAGCGTTGCGCTTCCATCCGCGGCGCCCCGTCTCCCGCCAGGGCCACCACCCGCTTCTGCCCGGCCGCCAGCGCCACCAGGGTCTCCTCCCGCCCCTCCGGCGCCAGAAGCTGGCGCAGCGTCAGGCCGGCGCGCGGCGGCAGCATCGGGCCGCACAGGCCGGCGAAGTCGCTGTTCCAGGAGGTCAGGCGATCCTCGGCATCGAGCAGCGCGAGGCCCGTGCCGGCCACTTCCATGATCGCCTGCACCAGCGGGTCCGGGCCGGGCAGCAAGGTGCGTCGCAGCAATGCCTGCAGGCCGCGCTGTGCATCGCTCACGCCGCTCTCCTGAGGCTGAACGGCCGGAATCGGCGGTCTCTGGGCATCCATGCAATTTTCACGCGCATAATTTGCCCCATTATCAACCGGAACGCGCTGCGACGCCACGTTGGCGCCAGACATAGGCGATGATTTCTGCGACAGCCTGGTAGTGCTCCGGCGGAATCTCCGCCTCCAGCTCCAGCCGCCAAAGGGCACGGGCAAGCGGCGGGTTGGCCACCAGTGGCACGCCGGCCTGCTGCGCGGCCTCCCGGATCCGGGCCGCCATGGCATCGGCACCCTTGGCCACCACCTTCGGCGCGGCGCTATCGCCGCCATAGGCCAGCGCCACGGCGTAATGGGTGGGATTGGTAACCACCACGGCGGCGCGCGGCACCGCCGCCATCATCCGCTGGCGACCCTGCGCCTGGCGGATCTGCCGGCGGCGGGCCTTCATGGTCGGGTCGCCTTCCGATTCCTTGGCTTCCTCCCGCAGATCCTGCCGGCTCATCCGCAGCCGGATCGCGTGCCGGTAGCGCACCCACATCACGTCCAGCACCGCGATACCCGCGAAGGCCACCAGCGCGGCCAGCATCAGCCGCGATGCGGCGGCGCCGGCGGTGGCGGGCAGGCCGCCAGGGGCCTGGTGCAGCGCGGCCTGGATTTCGCGCATGTCACCCAAGGCGAACCACAACGCCGCCCCCACCAACGCCAGCTTCACCAGGTTTCGCAGGAACTCCATGCCCGCTTCCGGCGCGACCATCCGCTTCAACCCGGCCCAGGGGCTCATCTTGGAAAGCCGCGGGATCATGTTCTGGGCGGAGACCAGCCCGCCGGTCTGGACCAGCGTCGCCGCCACCGCCCCCAGCGCCGCGGCCAGCGCCACCGGCAGCAGCGCCATCAGGCCGAGCTCGAACAGCAGCTCCGCGGTGTCCATCATCGGCAGCGCATGGCCGCGTTCGAGCGTGGCGCGCATGGCACGCAGCATCTCGGTGCCGCTGACCGGCAGGGCGAAGGTCGCGGCCAGGGTAGCGGCGGCCAGCGCCGCCCAGCCCACCGCCTCCTTCGACATGGCGACCTGGCCATCCTCCCGGGATTTCTCGATCCGCCTGGGTGTCGCGGCCTCTGTCTTGTCGGCGGCATCGGCGCCCTCGTCACCCTCGGCCATCGCTCAGCGCAGCCCCGGCAGGGTGGCAAAGCTGGCGCGCAGCGCCTCGGCGAAGGCCGCGATCATCGGCGGCGCCAGCAGGCCGAGCAGCGCCAGCCCGGCCAGGATCTGCCCGGGCACCGCGACGAAGAAGGTCTGCACCTGCGGCGCGAGGCGGGCCAGCAGGCCGAGCGCCACATTCAACACCACGGCGCCGATGACGAAGGGTGCCGCCAGCCGCAGCGCAAGGGAAAGACTGTCCGCCCCCGCCTGGGCCACCGCCTCCACCGCCACGCCGGCCGGGAATGGGTTGCCCGCCGGCAGCACCGCGTAGCTTTCGGCCAGTGCGCGCAGCGGCCACGCATACAGGCCGGTGGACAGCACCAGCACCACCGCCAGCAGCCCGAGCGCGCGGCCGAGCGCGGTGGCCTGCGCCCCCAGCGTCTGGTCCATCACCAGCAGCCCGGCGAGGCCGATCAGGGCCGCGATCGCCTGGCCCGCCATGGCGAAGGCGGTCAGCGCCAGACGCGCCAGCGTGCCGATCCAAAGCCCCACCACGATCTCGATCGCGAGCAGCCGCAGCGCCTCCGCCGCATCTTCCGGCGCGGGAGGCAGTCCAGGCGAGACCACGGGAAACAGCAGCGCCACCAGCAGCAGGCCCAGGCCGAGCCGGATCGGTGCCGGGACCTCCTGCTCCCCCAGCCCGGGCAGCAGCAGCACCGCGGCGCCGAGCCGGGCGAAAACGAGAACCGCCTGGAAGGCCAGCCCGGGCAGCGACTGCAGCAGCAGAAGATCGCTGTCGTTCACGGCGCGGCGCCGATCTGGATCATCCGGTCGAACAGCGTCTCGGTCCAGCTCGTCATCACCTGCGCGGTGAAGGGGCCGAGCATCAGCATCAGCGCGCCGCCGAGCAGCAGCTTCGGCACGAAGGCAAGCGTCGCTTCCTGGATCTGGGTCAGCGCCTGCACCAGCGAGACCACCAGCCCGATGACCAGCACCGCCAGCAGCGGCGGCCCCATCACCTGGATCGAGACCCACAGCGCTTCGCGCAGCGATTGGGCCATGGCCTGTTCAGACATCGAGGCCCTCCTGGCCAGGTCACACCCCGAAGGGCCTGTGGCACCGCGCCTCAGATCGGCATCCGCATGACTTCCTGGTATGCGGCCACCACGCGGTCGCGCATCGTGACGGCGGTCTGCAAGGCCAGTTCGGCGCGGGAGATGCTGAGCACGGCGTCGGAGACGCTGCCCTGCCCCATCAGCGCCTGGGTCGAGGCGGTATCCGCGCTGCGGCCCAGCTGCACGCCGGCCTCCATCGCCCGGTTCATCGCCGCGCCGAAGCCCGCCTCGGCGCCTGCCGCCTCGGACCCGACGGCCAGGGGCCGCCCGGCGGAGGCATAGGCCGCCGCCGCCTGGCCCGGTGACACCATGGCGCCGATGGCCATCAGCGCAGCGCCTCGATGGCCCGCGTCAGCATGCCGCGCGTGGTCTCCAGTACCGAGAGGTTGGCGCTGTAGCTGCGCTGCGCCTCCCGCATGTCCATCACCTCCACCACGCTGTTCACATTGGGCAGCTTGACGTAGCCGCGCGCATCGGCGGCCGGGTGGGCGGGGTCGAAGCGGGTCGGGAAGTCGCCCGGCTCGGTGCCGATGCGCGACACGCCGACGACCTCCGCCCCCAGCGACCGGTCGAGCCGGTTGGCGAAGCTGACGGTGCGGCGGCGATACGGGTCCGCACCCGCGGATTCCCCCGTGCTGTCCCGGTTGGCGAGGTTCTCCGCCACCACGCGCAGCCTGGTGGATTGCGCGGCCATGCCGGCTGCGGAAATGCGAAGCGCCCGATCGAGATCCATACCCTGTCCTCCTCCAGACGCCGCACTCAGCCCTGACGGCCGAGTGCCAGGCGGAACATGCCCATGAAGCTGCGGTGCACGGCCATGGCGAGCGCATGCGCCGTATCCGTCTCCGCCATCCGCACCGCCTCGCGGTCCAGCGACACGGCATTGCCATCCGGCACCGCCTCCGCCACCAGCCGGTCCTCCGGCGCCGCGGCGCGGTTGCCGCCGCGGGGGACCAGATGCGTGGGCGCGGTGCGCGCCATGTCGGGCGGCAGGGATGCGGCCAGATGCTGCGCGAAGGGCCGCAGGTCGTGCGGCCGGTAATTCGGCGTATCCGCATTGGCGATATTGCGCGCCAGCACCGCCTGGCGCCGGTCGAGCCAGTTCACCCGCCGTGCGGCGAGATCCAGCGGGCCAGGGGCGCGCGCGGCCGGGGCGGCGCGGCTGGAGGTGGCGGTCAGGGCTTCCATGCGCCCATCCTGGCCTGCAGGGCATGAAGGAAGGGTTTCCAAGCCGGCCCCGGCATCCTCCGCATGGCGTTGAGGAATCCTTCACCCCCGACTGCCAGATTGCCGCCATGCCCCATACCGCCAGCCATGCCGAGGCCGTGCATGCCGCCATCGAATCCATGGGCGGCACCGTGCTTGTCGCGCGCGCGCTGGTGGAAGCCGGGCGGCGGGTGGACCTCGAGGGTCTGGATCGCGACGCCACGGCGCTGTGTGCCGCCGTGCTGGCCCTCGGCGCGGACGAAGCGCGGATGTTGCGCCCGGCGCTGGAGGCGCTGCTGCGCCAGGTCAACGACCTGACGGCCCAGGTGGCGCGCGCCTGAAGCAGCTGAAGCAGATGTTGGTGCGGGCCGCAGAAGGCGGCGCGCGGGGGACAGGATGACCGAGACCGCCAGCCTCATCACCGCCGGATTGACCGCCGCCGCCGCGCTGCTTGCCGTGCTGGCGGCGCTGCTGCTGGCCGGGCGCGCGGCGCGGGCTGCCGGAATCGGGCAACGGCTCGGCCGCCGCCTGTCCATCGAGGAAAGCCTGCAGCTGGATGGCCGCCGTCGTCTTCTGCTGCTGCGCTGCGACGACCGGCGCCTGCTGCTGGTGACCGGCGGTGCGCAGGATGTATCGCTCGGCTGGCTGCCTGCGGGCGAACCACCGCCGGGAAGCGGCCCATGACGCGGCTTCTGACCCTGTTGCTGGTGCTGCTGCCGGGGGTGGCGCTCGGCCAGAGCCTCAACCTCGATCTCGGCGCCGGGCAATCCGGCACCACCGCGCGGCTGATCCAGTTCACCGCGCTGATCGGGCTGCTCTCGCTCGCGCCGTCGCTGATCGTGATGATGACGGCCTTCGCCCGCATCGTCATCGTCCTGGCCCTGCTGCGCAGCGCCATCGGCGCGCCCTCCATCCCGCCCAACCCGGTGCTGATCGGCCTGGCGCTGTTCCTGACCCTGTTCGTCATGGAGCCCGCCCTGATGCAGTCCTGGGAACAGGGCCTGCAACCCATGGCCGCCGGCACGATCGGGGAGCTGGAGGGCCTTCAGGCCGCCGCCGAGCCATTCCGCCGCTTCATGGCAGCCCAGGTGCGCGATTCCGACCTGGCGCTGTTCCTCGACCTGGCCAACCTGCCGATGTCGGATGCGGCGCAGGCGCCCTGGCGGGTGCTGACACCGGCCTTCATGGTCAGCGAATTGCGCCGCGCCTTCGAGATCGGCTTCCTGATCTTCCTGCCCTTCCTGGTGATCGACCTGGTGGCGGCCAGCCTGCTGATGTCGCTGGGCATGATGATGCTGCCGCCAACCATCGTGGCGCTGCCCTTCAAGCTGGCCTTCTTCGTGCTGGTGGATGGTTGGCGGCTGGTCGCGGGCAGCCTGGTGCAAGGCTTCGCGCCCAGCTGAACCCGCTGCAGGCTGAAACGGGCCCAGGCTGAAACGGACGAAACCGAATAGACGTTGCGCGGGTTGCGATTGCGGCCGCACCGTCCCGCCCGGGTTGCGGGGATGGGCCATGCTGCGCGGAATCATGGCGATGCTGTTGCTGGCAATGATCTGGGCCGCGCCGGGCCAGGCACAGAGCCTGTCCCGCGCCATCCAATGCAGCCCGCCGGTGCCGCGCGACGAGCCATGGCGCGTGGGCTCCGGCTTCATGATGATGGAGGATGTGGCCCGCCACCTGAACAGCAGCGCGCCGGCGCTGCCGCTGCGCCCGGTGCGCCAGACCGCCAAGGCCGTGCCGACGCTGGAGATCACCGTGGCAAGGCCGCCATGGCTGGCGCCGGCGGACTGGCGCAACGCCTTCTTCGAGGCGGTAATCTACCCCGATGGCATTTCTCCGGTGGAGCTGCGCGAGCACCATCTGCAACGCGGGACGGTGCTGCCGCCATCGCCGAATGACGAGGAGACCACCGTCTCCGCCCTGTTCCCCACGATCGAGCGTGGCTGGTGGCCATCATCCTGGCAGGTGGTGTTGTTCCTTTGCCTGGACCCGGTGCAGGTGGATGCCAGCCCGCTGCGCGCCCATGGGCGGGAATTGCGGGTCTATGCGCGACAGCCGCTTTTCGTCTCCACCCTGCGCCTGTCGGCCGCGGCGGGATTGCTGACCGTGCTGGCCGCCTATCTGGCCCTGGCCTTCGCGGCCTCCCGGATCCATGCGCGGCAATATGAGCACAGCCGGCGACTGCTGGGTGACGGGGCGCCCGGCGCCTTCGCCTATGCGCTGCGGCCGACCGTGATCGCGCAGGACAGCTTCGGCTATTGCAGCCTGTCGCGGTTCCAGGTGCTGCTGTTCACCCTCGTCCTCGCCGGCGTCTATGCCTATGTGATGGGTCGCACCGGGGAGATGCCGGACCTGTCCACCTCCGTGCTCACGTTGCTCGGCGTGACGCTGACCGGATCGACCCTGGCGCGGCTGACGGAGGGTTCCGTGATGCACACGGCGAACCGCCTCTGGCTGCTCGGTACCGGCGTGCTGGACCCGACGCCGCGGCTGCCACGCTGGACAGACCTGGTGGAATCGGATGGCGAGATCGATGTCACGCGGGTGCAGGCGCTGCTGTTCAGCCTATTCGCCGCCATCGCGCTGGTGGTCAGCGGCACCGGCGACCTGGAGAACTTCACCCTGCCGGAGCAGCTCATCACGCTGATCGGCATCAGCCAGGCGGTCTATGTCGCCGGCCGGGCGCTGCCACGCGACTCGGCGAAGCGGCTGAACGAGGAGATCGCCACCATCCGTTCCGCCGAGGCCCGCGCCCTGGCCGAGGGCGGGGACGCCGCGGCGCGCAAGGATTTCGAGACGGCGCGCAACGCCATCGCCTCCTCGCTCCGCGACGTGTTCGGGGAGCGCTTCTGCGAGCGCCGTCTGCATGGATTGCAGCCGGGTGACCGCGTGCCGCCACAGGTGGAGGGCTGACCTACCCGCGCGGCAGATGCATGCCGATATAGGGCGGCAGGTTGAACGCGCCGATGTGGATCTCCGGCGTCCAGTAGCGCGTGGTATCCAGCACCCCCGCCACATCCGCGCGGCGGCGGATCTCGGCCAGTTCCACCTTGCGGCAGCCGGCATCCTTCGCCGCCCAGCCCAGCGTCATGAAGCCGCCGACATAGGTCGGCACGGCGGCGACATAGGCGAAGACGTCCGGGAAGAACTTCGCGCGGCGCAGGGAGGTTTCGCGCAACTCCTCCGCCTGCATGAAGGGCACGCCGCACTGGTTCACGACCAGGCCCCGCTCCGTCAGGATGCGGGCGCAATTCGCGTAGAACTCGTCGGTGAACAGCACCTCCCCCACGCCGATCGGGTCCGTGCTGTCGACGATGATCACGTCGTAGCTGCCGGCTTCCGCCTTCCGGACATGTTCGATGCCATCGCCGACGATGACCGTGGCTCGCGGGTCGGTCCAGGCGTCGCCGCCGATGCCGGGCAGGTGTTCCTTCGCGAGCCGGATCACCTCGCCATCGATCTCCACCATCACGGCCTTCTCCACCGTGCGGTGCTGCAGCACGCGGCGCAGCACGCCGCCATCGCCGGCGCCGATGATCAGCACGCGCTTTGCCGCGCCATGCGCGAGCAGCGGCACATGGGCGAGCATTTCCTGGTAGACGAACTCATCCGCCTCCGTGATCTGCACCACCCCATCCAGCAGCATGACGCGGCCATGCAGGTGGCTTTCGAAGATGCGGATGTCCTGGAACTCGGATTTAAGATGCGCCAGCTCACGCTTCACCAGGAAGCGCTGGCCCCACTCGGCGTAGAGCGTCTCGTTCACCCAGGTCTGGTCCGTCATCGTCACTCTCCGCACGCGCAAAAAAGGGCGGACCCTGCGGCCCGCCCCATATTCCAACCGGCCTGTCGGCCGGGTTCAGCCGATCAGGCCGCGCTTGTGCTCGGCAAGCTGCACGCGCTCTGCCAGGAAGCCCTTCTTCAGCGCCGGCAGCGCCTTGTAGGGGTCGCATTCGCCGCAGACGAAGATATCGAGCGCGGCATAGTCGCGCTCCGGCCAGGTGTGGATCGACACATGGCTCTCGGCCAGCACCAGCACGCCGGAGACACCACCATTCGGGGAAAAGTGGTGGAAGTGGCCGTGCAGGATGGTGGCGCCGGTCGCCAGCGCACCCTCGCGCAGCACCGCGTCGATATGGTCGGGGTCGTCGAGATTCGTCGCCCCCCACAGGTCGATGATCAAATGCGTTCCCGCATAACGCACGCCGTTGCGATGGACGAAATAGTCCTTCGTTTCCGCCGAGCGGTTCTCATCATTCTGGGCGTCGCTCGGGAGATCCGAGACCATCCCCAGTTGGACGAGAGCTTCCATGTTCAGGGCTCCTTCCAGCCAGCAGATGACCGGGATGATCGCTCGCCGCGGGAATGCGGCTGTTCAAAGCAGATCGGGTCAAGGCGGCGGGGTATGGGGCAAACCCGGGGGGGGTGCAAGTGAATTCGGGACCAAAGGCCGCAAAAAAAGCGGGTCACCCCCCGGGGGGAGGCGCGAAAATCACCTTGTGATGGGGGCCTCGTCCCGCAACCCGTCCAGTCTGCCGGGCAGCCCGCGCGCGACATCCAGTTCGCGACCCAGCCGTGGCAAATCCGCAAGCCCTGCCACACGATCCGCCGTCAGCAGGTTGAAGGTGCCGGAGAGCGGGCCGTCCGACATCCGCGCCTGTTCTTCCGCGCGCAATTCCGCCAGACCGGATTCGTCGCCCGCCAGCGTCATCAGCGCCGCGATGCGAGCCACAATGGGCTTGTGCGCCTCATCCAGCGGGGCCGGCGCGGGCGGTGCCACCAGGGCCAGGTGCTGGCGCAGCGCCGCCGCGGCACCGGCCCAATCCTGCTTTTCCTCCAGCAGCACGGCGAGTTCGGCCGCCGCCGCCGGCCCGGCCTCCCGGTAGCTGGCCGCCGCCTCCTCCGCCGCCCCAGCCCGCGCCTGGGCGCGCGCCTTCAGCAGCAGGCGAGACCGCGTGAGGTCGGTGGAAAGCCGCGCGCCATCCGTTTCCTCCAATGCCTTCAACGCGCCGCGCGCATCGCCGGCGCCCAGCGCCAGCCCCGCCAGCCGCGCCCCGATGCGGCCCTTGGCCTCCGCATCCGGCGCGCGCTGCACCGCGCCGCGCAGCACATGGCCGGCACGGTCCAGCAGGTCCAGCGCCGCGAGGCGTTCCGCCAGGGAACCCAGCGCCTGTTCCGTCGCCTCGCCGGGCGGCAGCATGTCGGCATGGGCGTCGTACAGCACCACGGCCGCCACCGGCGGTGAGCGATCCAGCGCACCCAGCAGCGCCTCCACCTGGCGTGTCCGCAGCCCGGGCGCGAGGTCCGGGAACATCGCCGCGGTTTCCCGCAGCAGGTCGAAGGCACCGCGCGCATCGCCGGCCAGCATTCGCAATTCCGCGAGGCGCGAACGGCCCTCCGTCTCCAGCGCATCACCGCGCCAGGCGGCCAGCGTCGCCTCCAGCGCGGCCGCGGCGCCGGCCGCATCGATCAGGCCCTTTGCCAGGCGCAGCTCCGCCGCGCGCCGCATGGCGATGGCGCGCGCGCGGCGGTCCCGGCCCCGGATCAGCGCATCATAGGCGGCCAGTGCCGGCTGCACCGCGCCTTCCGCCTCCAGCACCCGCGCCAGCGCCAGGGCCAGGCTCGGGTCATCCTGGTCGCGGCTGGCGAGCAGGCGGCGCGCTGCCTCCGCCTCCCCACCCGCGGCCAGGGCTTCCGCGGCAAGCGGCGCCAGCCGGGCCTGGAGCGGGGCCGGGTAGGACAGCAGCAGCGGCAGGCCGGCGGCGACCGCGGGCGCGGCCTCCTGCCCGCGTGCCGCGGCCAGCAGCCCGCGCCACAGCGCGATCTCGTCGGTCTGCGGCAGGCCGGGGTGGTCCAGGCCCACGGCTTCCGCCAGTCTGCCGCCCAGCAGCGCCGTGGCACCGTGCAGCGCGCGCGCGCGCGGCTGTTCGGCGAGGACCGGGTCCTCCCGCAGCGCCAGCATCACCATCGCCTGGGCCTCCTGCGGCAGGCCGAGCGCCAGCAGCCCCTCCGCCACCTGCAGGCGCGGCGCACCGCGGCTGAGTGGCGCCGCGGCGGCGACCGCGCCGGTGGCGTTGCGGACGCGTTCCTGGAGACCGGCCAGGTTCTCCGCCGGCAGGTCGAAGCTGCGCGTCATGGCGGCGGCAGCCGAGGCCGCGGCGGGCACATCGGGGCCCAGCGCCAATTCGGCGCCCGGTGCAGCGCCGGCCATGAAGCGGCCGGGCAGTGCGCGCAGCGTCACCGTATCGGCCCGCGGCAGGATGGCGGCGCCGAGGCGGGTCGGCAGCAATTCGAACAGGGCGGCTCGGCGGCCCTGGGTCACGGCCTCCGCCCCACCCCGGACGGTGCCGACCAGCAGCGCCGTCCCGGTCTCGGGATCGAGGACGGAGACAGTGCCGCCGGCCTGTTCGGCGCGCAGCAGCAGGCGGGCGGGCGGGCCAGCCTCGATCTCGGGCAGGATGCCGCGCAGGCCAGCCTCCCCTTCCGGCTGGTCCAGCACCCAGGCATTGCCATCGCGCCGCAGGCGGGGCGTGGGCAGGCTCGCGGCGGGCAGGCGCAGCGTCGTCGCCTCCGGCCCGGTGGAGGCCTCGGCCGCCGCGAGTGCCGGGTTGCCGCGCAGCGCGGCCAGGTCCAGCGGCAGCGGCGCATCCAGCACCAGCATCCAGACGCCGCCGCGCCGGAACAGCGCCGCGCCAACCTGCGCGGGGGCGGCGATGCTGAGTACCGGACCGGGCCGAAGCCGCACGGCAATGGGACGCTGACTTTCGGTCGGCGGCAGGGTGGTGGCAGGAGCCGGACTCGCCACGCGCAGCGGCGCCGCGATGTGCAATGACGCGGCCTGGGTGGCCGCGATGGGCAATGACGCGGCCTGGGTGGCCGCGATGGGCAACGACGCGGCCTGGGTGGCCGCGATGGGCAACGGCGCGGCCTGGGTCGCCACGATGGGCAACGGCGCGGCCTGGGTCGCCACGACGGACAGCGGCTCCGCCTGCACGGGCGCGAGCGGTGCGGCGGCAACGATGACCGGGGCTTCGACCGGTGGCGGTGTCGCGCGCTGGAAGGGCGAGGCGGCGGGCGACGCGGCGCGACTTGGCGTTGGCGCGGCCCTGGGCTGTGCAGCCGGGGGCGGTGCAGCCTGGAGCGGTGCAGCCTGGGGCGGTCCAGCCCTGGATGGGACCGATTGCGACAACGGTGACTGGGACGGGGCGCCGGCCTGCGCGCTGCCCTGCACCACCGCGGTGGGTGATGCCTGCGCCGTGGTGCGGGGCACGGCCTGCGGCGTCGTCCGCGCCACGGGTTCCGGCCTGCCGCCCGGGGCGCCGAATTCCGTGCGACCGGGATCCAGCACATCCACCACCACGCGATTGCCCAGCCGGAAATGGCGCATCCTGGTGCCGGGGGCGAGGCGAATCTCGGCGCTGTCCGCCGCCGTGGTCACGCCCAGCACATTGCGCGGCGGGCGGCGCAGCGTGGTCAGGTCGAAGGCGGCGGGGTTGGCGAAGCGCAGCACGACACGGCCATCGGTTTCCTCGACGCGATAGCCGACCGTGCCCGGCCAGTCGAAAACCACCCGGCCGAAATTGGTATGGTCGCCAGCGCGGACGCTTACCCTGTCCTGCGCCCCCCCTCTGTCCTGCGCGCCCACTCCGTCCTGCGCGGTGACCGGGCTCGCCAGCAGCGCCCCCAGCACCAGCGCGACGGCACCGGAAAGGGCATGCCCGTCGCGCTTCGGCGTCCCTCCCGGTCCTGCCATCAGTCGAAATCCGCCATCAGCTTGTCGATATCCGCCTGGCTGACACCGGCACCGGGAAGTTGCGGGCCATTCGCCAGGCGGCGGCCTTCCGTTTCATCCGGATCCACCGAAGGCGGCGGGGCCGAGTGATCCGGCGTGCCGCCCGCGCCGCCGAAGCGGGACACCACCTGGTCCACCCGCGCCTCGATCGCCTTCAGCGCGGTCACCACCTTGCCGATGCGCTGGCCGGTGATGTCCTGGAAACTGCAGGCCTCGTAGATGCGGGTGACGGCCGTGGACAGCGCCTCCGCCTCGACCCCGCCGACGCGGGAAGCGACACCTTCCAGCGTTTCGCACACATCCAGGATCTCGTTCGTCGCCTGCGCCGTGTGGCCGACGATCGCGTCCAGCTCATCCGTCGCGGAGGGGATGTGGCTGAGCGTGATGTCATCCACGCGAAGCGAGGCGATCTCCTGCTTGGCGCGCGCCACGGTGCGGCCGAGCCCTTCAAGCTCGGCCAGCAGCGAGGCTTCGACCACGGAAAGGTCGCCGGACATGGTGCCCAGCACGGCGCGCACCGCGGATTCGATGCGCTCCCCTTCCGCGGGAAGCTCGGCCCCGGTCGGGGCGATCCCGTCAGGCATTCGCCATCACCTTCTCGATCTTGCCGCGCAGCGTCTCGGCGTTGAACGGCTTCACGATGTAGTTGGAAACGCCTGCGGCCTTGGCAGCCACCACGTTCTCGGTCTTGCTCTCGGCCGTGATCATGATGAACGGCGTCGCCTTCAGGCGCGCATCGGCGCGAACCTCCTTCAGCAGGTCCAGACCCGTCATCGGCGCCATGTTCCAGTCGCTGATCACCAGGCCGAAATTGCCGGCGCGCATCTTCGCCAGCGCCTCCGCCCCATCCGTCGCTTCCTCGACATTCTCGAAGTCGAGCTGCTTCAGCAGGTTGCGGATGATCCGCAGCATGGTCTTGTAGTCGTCCACAATCAGAACAGACGTGTTCTTGTCCATCAGCATCGCGCCCCTGTCATCCTCACATCGCCATCCTGGCGCCGCTCACTGTGCCGAAATGCGGGCCGCGCGCAGGCGCGCCAGCTCCGCCGTCAGCGACCTTGCCCGCTCGGGGAGCATCGCCCCCATCACGGGCGCGGCCTTTGCTTCGCGCATCTGGTCCATGATCTGGACCAGCACGGGCATCTCCAGCTCGTTGAAGATCATCGCCGCATCACGCGGGCGCATGCCTTCATAGAGCTTCACCAGGCCACGCAGCCCGGCCTCCTCGCGCGCCGCGCGATCCGCCTCCAGCGCCTCCAGGCGCCGCTGCAGCGCGACCAGCTCCTCCACCCGCTGCGCCAGCCGTCGTTCTGCGGCGGCGACCATCGTCTCCCGCGCCACGGCCTGGGCTTCACGGGTCTCGATGGCCGCACGGCGGGCGCGCAGCGATTCGAGCACGGCGCGTTCCGCCGCCTGTTCCGCGGTGGGCTCCGGTGGCGCTGCGGGCGCTGCGGCTGGCGCCGCCGCAGGCGCCGCGGGGGCTGGTGCGGGGGCCGGGGCCTGAGCCTGGGCCACGGTGATCATCGGCTCACCGGCGCGGACCATGCGCTCGATCTTGGCGGCCGCCAGCAGGGCCATCACGCCGAAGGCCAAGGGCAGCAGGCGCAGGCGGCGCAGCCGGAAGGCCGGGATGCGGCGCAGCCGGAAGGCCGGGATGCGGCGCAGCCGCAGGGGCGGAATGCGAAGACGGCGCATCAGCGGCCACCCCGCAGGGCGCGCAGCAATTCGCGTTCCGCCTCGCTGCGCGGCGATGGCCCCGGCGGCGGCGCAGCACTGGCCGCGTTCGTGTCCAGCGCGGTCGCCGGACGCGCCTGGCGCACCAGGCCATCCAGCCGGTCGGCAAGCTGTTCGGCGCGTTCGGTCAGGAAGCGCAGATCCTCGCGCAGCGGCTCCGCCACCGCCACGCGTTCGGCGACATTCCGCCCGGCCTGTTCGGCGGTGGCGCGCAGTCGGGCGAGCGTGCCCTCGGCCGCCTGGCTGGCGGCGGCGATGCCGGCGGCGCCAGCCTCCAGCGCCGCTCCCTCACGCCGCAAGGCGCTGATCTGCCGCTCCAGCCGCCAGGCGAAGGGCACGGCGACGGCCAACAGCAGCAGCAGCGCACCCTGCGCGATCCATTCCAGCGTGCTCATGCGATCTGCCTCATCGTCGCCTCGGCCGGAATCTCCCGCCCGCTGTCGATGCGCACCGCCAGCCGGTTTTCCCGCCGCCCAAGCTGCCCCGCGAACAGTGCGACATCGCCGCAGCGCAGACGCACCGGCGCCCCAGGGGGCGAGGACAGGGTGATGCGGTCGCCCACATTCAGCCGCAGCACCTGCGACAGCAGCATGGTCTGCTCATCCAGCACCACATCCAGCGAGACCTCCGTCTGGCGCAGTTCCTCCGCCAGATGGGTCTCCCAGATGCTGTCGCGGCCGAAGCGTTCGCCCATGAATTGCTGCAGCAGCAATTCGCGCACCGGCTCCAGCGTCGCATAGGGCAGCATGATCTCGATCCGCCCGCCCGTCGCGTTGGAAAGGCGGGAGATGGCGGCAAAGCGCGGGTTCACCTCCAACCGCTCGAAGCGGAAATTCACCGGGCACAGCGGCTCGAACGCCGAGCGCAGATCGCCCAGAACCACCGTGATCAGGCGCTCCACCAGCGTGCGCTCGATGGTGGTGTAGGGGCGGCCCTCGATCCGCATGGCGGCAGTGCCGCGGCGGCCGCCGAGCAGCACGTCCACGATGGAATAGATCAGGCTGCTATCCACAACGATCAGCCCGTAATTGTCCCACTCCTCCGCCTTGAACACCGCCAGCATGGCGGGCAGCGGGATGGAGTTCAGGTAATCGCCGAAACGCAGCGAGGTCATCGCGTCGATCGAGATATCGACATTGTCCGAGGTGAAGTTCCGCAGCGTGGTGGACATCAGCCGCACCAGGCGATCGAAGACGATCTCCAGCATCGGCAGGCGTTCATAGGCGATGAGGCCGGCGGAGATGATCCGCTCGATCCCGCTTTCGCCACTGTCGCCGGCCGGACCATTGTCGAAGCCCAGAAGGCTGTCGATCTCGGCCTGGTTGAGCACCCGCGCGGCATCGGCCGCCGGCGCCGCCTCCACATCATCGAAGGGATCGGGCGCGGCGGCGCCATCGGCATCGACGGACGCACCCCAGGCGGCGGCGAGCTCGTCTTCCTCCGCGCTGCCCTGGCCTTCCGGATTCTCGCCGGCGTCATTCCCCTGGCCGCTCATTGCACGAGGAATTCCATGAAAAGCACATCGGTGATGCGGGCCGGTGCGGCGGCCAGGGTGGCGCGGGCGATCAATTCCTCCCGCAGCCGATGCGTGCCGGCGCTGCCGCGCAGCTCCTCCGGCCGCACCTCGCGCAGATAGGTCTGGAACAGGTCGAGCAGCCGGGGCATCGCCTCCGTCACCACGGCGGCATCCTCCGCACGGCTGATTTCCAGCTTTGCGCGCAGCCGCACGAAGACCGGGCGGCGGCCGGGGGCGTTGAGGTTGGAGATGATCTCCGGCAGCTCGACGAAGGCGGGCGGGCTGCGCGGCGGCGGTGCGGGCTCGGCTTCCGCCGCCGCGGCGGCTTCCTCCGTGACCGGAGGCGCGCCCATGCCGAGCAGGCCGGGCAGGATGCCTGTGAACCACAGCCCGGCGCCGCCGCCCACCAGCAGCAGCACGGGCAACAGGATCAGCAGCAGCTTCTTCTTGCCACCACCTTTCACCGGGGGGGCTTCCGCCCCCGCCGCCGCATCCGTCTTGGCTGCCGCTGCCGCCGCCATGCTTCCGATCGTCCCTTTCATTCCGGACGGGCGAGCGCCCGCTGCAGACCAGAATGACGCGCACCGCTTAAGGAAGCCTTTCGCGGGGCACGGTTGCCGCGGGTCCATCCTGGCCAAGGCCTGCCGGGCCTCGGCCAAAGCTGCCCCTCCCCCGGCAGAAGCTGCATGGCGCAGGCCGGCCTCGCGGGCCGCAGGGCTGGCACGCAGCTTGCGAAGCAGCGTCCAGAAGCGGAGCGTGAGACAAACCCCATGGACAGTCCCGGCTACATCGTCCTGTCCCGCCTGGTGGCGCAGAGCCGCGCCAGCGCGGTCACCGCCAACAATATCGCGAATGCGGACACGCCCGGCTTCCGTGCCTCGCGCCCCCTGTTCGGCACGGTGCTGGAGCGCCAGATGCATGCGCAGGTGCCCTTCGGCGGCCGCGACCTGGCCTTCACGCAGGACCGCGCCACCTGGCGCGACACCGCGGCCGGCCCGCTGGCCACCACGGGCAACCCGCTGGACCTGGCGCTCGCCGACCCCGACGGGTTCTTCGCCGTGCAGACCCCGCGCGGTGAGCGCTTCACCCGCGCCGGCCGCTTCAGCCTGGATGGCGAGGGTCGCGTGGTGGATGCCGAGGGCAACCGGTTGCTGAGCACCGAAGGCCAGCCGATCCAGGTGGCGCAGGGCGACAGCCGGATCGAGGTGATGGGCGATGGCACGCTGCGGACCGAGAACGGCCCGGTCGGCCGCTTCCGCGTGGTCCGCTTCGCCGACCGCCAACAACTGAATGCCGAGGGCGACCGGCTTTTCGTGGCGCCCGAGGCGATGCCCGGCGAGCCGGTGGAGCGCCCCGGCGTGATCCAGGGCGCGGTGGAGGGCAGCAATGTCCGCCCCGTCATCGAGATCACCCGCATGACGGAGGAGCTGCGCGAATTCCAGTTCGTCGCGCAGATGGCGGAGAAGGAGAGCGAACGCCTCGGCTCCACCGTCGATCGAATCCTGCGGCGCCGGTAAGGGAGCTTAAGCCATGCGGAGCCTGCATATTGCCGGGACTGGGATGATGGCCCAGCAGACCAATGTCGAGGTCATCTCCAACAACATCGCGAATATGAGCACCACCGGCTACAAGCGCCGGCGCGCCGAATTCCAGGACCTGATCTACCAGAACCTGCGCCGCGTCGGCAGCCAGACCGCCGATGCGGGCAATATCCTGCCCTCCGGCGCGCAGGTCGGCCTCGGCGTGCGGACGGGTGCTGTGTATCGCATTTCCGAACAGGGCAGCCTGTCTCAGACCGAGAACCGCTTCGACCTGGCGATCCGCGGCAATGGCTACTTCCAGGTCACCCTGCCGACCGGCGAGGTCGCCTATACCCGCGACGGCACCTTCGCCCTGTCGCCGGAAGGCGTCATCGTCACCGCCGATGGCTTCGTCGTGCAGCCCGGCATCGCGGTGCCCGCCGCGGCGCGCGACGTGACGATCAATGCGACGGGCGAGGTGCTGGCGAAGCTGGATGGGCAGGTGGAGCTGCAGAATGTCGGCCAGATCCAGCTCGCCATCTTCGCCAACGAAACCGGGCTGGAGGCGATCGGCGGCAATCTGATGCTCGCCACCCCCAGCTCCGGCGACGCGCAGCAGGCCGCGCCGGGGGCGGTGGGGTTCGGGCAGGTGCTGCAGGGCTTCGTCGAAACGTCGAACGTCAATGTGGTGCAGGAGATCACCAACCTGATCACCGCGCAGCGGGCCTATGAGATGAACAGCAAGGTCATCTCGGCCAGCGACGAAATGCTCTCCACCCTGTCGCGGCTGCGGTGATCGCCATGCGCCTTGTCCTGCTGCTTCTGCTCGGCCTCACCGCCCCGGCCCAGGCCAGCGAACCCGCCACGCTGCGCCAGTTCGTCACGCTGGAAAACGCGGTGGTGCGGCTGGAGGATCTGTTCGAGGGATTGGGCGAGCGCGGCGCCACGCCGCTCGGCCCGGCGCCGGCGCCCGGCCAGCGCCTGGTGGTGGAGGCGCCGCAGCTCTATGCCATCGCGCGCCGCAACGGCGTGGCGTGGACCCCCTCCGGCGGTGCCGAGCGCGTGGTGCTGGACCGCCCCGGACGCGCTTTGGGCCGGGAGGAGGTGCTGGACGTGCTGCGCGACGCGCTGCGCCCGCGCGGGGTGGAGGATGACACCGACCTGGTCCTGCAGGCCTTCAACCCGCCTCTGGTGCCGCCCGACGGCTTCCCGCAGATCATGGTGGAGCAGGTGAGCTACGACGCGAATACCCAGCGCTTCGCCGCCGGCCTCGCCATCACGGCCGATGGCATGGCCGCGCAGCGCATCCGCCTCGCCGGCCGTGCCGTGACCACGCTGCCGGTGGTGCTGGCGGTGCGCGGCCTGGCGGTGGGGGATGTGGTGCGGGCGGAGGATGTGCGCCTGGCCCGCCTGCCCGCCAACCGGATCCGCGCCGGCGCCGCGGAAAGCCTGGACCAGGCGGTGGGCCAGGCGCTGCGCCGCCCCGCCATCGCCGGCCAGCCGCTGCTGATGGCGAATTTGTCCGAACCGCTGGTGGTGGAACGCGGCAGCACCGTGACCATGGAGTACCAGACGCCCGGGCTGAGCGTGACCGCCACGGGCCGCGCCATGCAGGGCGCCGCGCGGGGTGGCGTGCTGCCGGTGATGAATCTCAACAGCCGGATCGTGGTGGAGGCCCGCGCCGTGGGCCCCGGCCGCGTCCGCGTGGAGGCCCGCCGATGAAATACGTTCCCCTGCTCGCGCTGTCCCTGGCGTTGGGCGCCTGCGAGCGGCTTTCCGAGGTCGGCCGCCCGCCGGCCATGGCCCCCGTCACCAGCCCCACCGCCGCCCCCGGCTACCAGCCGGTGAGCATGCCGATGCCGGCGGCGCAAATACCGACGCATGGCGGCAACAGCCTGTGGCGCCCGGGCAGCCGCACCTTCCTGCGCGACCAGCGGGCGGCCTCCGTCGGCGACCTGATCACGGTGCTGGTCAGCATCCAGGACACGGCGCAGATGCAGAACACGACGGAGCGGGAGCGGGAGGGCTCGGACACGCTGGGCATTCCGCGGCTGCTCGGCCTGGAAAGCTCCCTCACCCGGCTGCTGCCGAACAGCATCGACCCCTCCGCCCTGGTGCAGACCAATGGCGCGCAGACCACCAACGGCACCGGCACGCTGCGACGGAACGAGACGGTGACCCTGCGCCTGGCGGCGATCGTGACCCAGACGCTGCCGAACGGGAACCTGGTGGTGGCCGGTCGGCAGCAGGTGCGGGTGAACCACGAGATGCGCGAATTGCAGGTGACGGGCGTGATCCGGCCGCAGGATATCGCGAGCGACAATACGGTGAAGCATGACCGGCTGGCGGAGGCGCGGATTGCCTATGGCGGGCGGGGGACGCTGTCGGATGTGCAGGCGCCAAGATACGGGCAGCAGTTGCTGGATATTGTGCTGCCGTTTTGAGGGGAGACGCAGTCGTGGAAGGCGGAGGAGCGGTCACCCCGGGGTGGCATTTGGTGATCGAGCGTCATCGCAAGTTCAAACCCTCCCCCCCCCCGGAGTTTGAGGCGCGGGCTAGTCGCTGCCTCTTTTCCGTCCGGGCTGCAGCTGTCCGCTACCGCACCTCGTTTGTTCCGAAAGCCCGACAGCCCTGCCTCATTTCTTCGGCGACTGAACGCTGCTCGGTTGCTTCGGAACGGATGCCGGCGCCGACGAGGGGCCTTGGGTAGTGGTCGGGCGATAGCCCCCCTCGACATTGTAGCTGCCGCTGGACGGGCGGGGAGTGTATCCCCGCTCCTTCGTCGGGATGGGCCGATAGCCGTCATTGGTGGGCCTGCCGCGATTGCCGCTCACGCACTGTCTCCTGCACTTCGTGGGATAAACTCGATGGTTCGCACCTCGCCCGCCGCAATATAGATAGCCTTACCCGGCGTTCTAAGGGTCCAGTCGCCTTCCTCATCCACATCGTAGACCTGCTCAATGTAAAGATCGCGGTTAGCAGGATCGGAACCGATGAAGGAGCCGGTGCTGCACCAACCGGAAACGCGGCTCCCGTCCTTCAGTGTGATCGTCACGAGGCTCGGCGGGAAGCGCGAAAACTTCCAGTCCCACGCCGTCTCCATGACATGCGGAATGTAGACGCCGAGCTTGCCCAGCCAGCCACGCGTAACGCCGAACGAGGAGTTGAGTCCGATCAGGACGCCGAAGATCACTGCGCCTAAAAGCAGAATCGGTAGCCAGTACCGCGTCTGTTCATGCAGTGGAGCATTGCTTGCTGTTACAATTGCCAGCCCGGCATTCATGATCGCTAGATAGATAACGGAGAGCGTGAAGTAGCTTAGCAGTGCATCCTTGTGCGCGGCGATGCGCCCGGTCAGGAATTGCGCTCGGACATAGAGGATGATGAGCCCGGGCACGACATAGCCTAGGACGAGCGACAACTGCTCAAAAGACTTCACCTCGGTCATGCTGGGCGCCCACAGAATCTATTCCGCAACGATACCATGTCGCCAGACAAAAGCGCGGATTCGAATTTTCCGCCTCGCTCTGCTCAAGATCAGCGGTCGGTCGCCGCGCCACGAGCGCCGTAGGCGACGCCAGCTTCGCGCCTTTCCGGCGGATCCAACATTCCCCCCCCCCTCAAACCCCGGCCAACACCCGCAGCACCACATCCCCATACCGGTCCAGCTTCGTCCGCCCTACCCCCGCAATCCCGCCGAGCTGGTCCAAACTCCGCGGCCGCTGCGCCGCAATTTCCGCGAGTGTCCGGTCCTGGAAGATGACATAGGCCGGCACGGATTGGCTCTGCGCCTCCCCCCGCCGCCAGTCGCGCAGCGCCTCGAACACCGCGTCGCCCACCGGCGCGGCGCTGCCGCCGCCGCCGCTGCTGCGGGCGGCCCGAGCGGGGGCGGCGCTGGCCTGCACCAGATCCTCCCGCAGCATCACCTTCTCCTCGCCCTTCAGCACCGGCTTGGCCGCATCCGTCGGCACCAGCTCGCCATGGTTCTCCACCGCCACGTCCAGCAGCCCGCGCGCCACCATCTGCCGCGCCACCCCGCGCCAGGCGAATTCGGAAAGGTCCTTGCCGACGCCGAAGGTCGGCAGCTTGTCATGCGCGAATTGCGCCACCTTGTCGGTCAGCTTGCCGCGCAGCACGTCCACCACATGCGCCACGCCGAAGCGTCGCCCCGTCCGCAGCACGGCCGAGAGCATTTTTTGGGCCGCCACGGTTCCGTCGAACAGGCGCGGGGGAGACAGGCACACGTCGCAATTGCCGCAGGGCGGCGGCTCGGCCTCCCCGAAGCAGCGCAGCAGGATCTGGCGGCGGCAGGTGGCGGCCTCGGCGATCGCGACCATCGCGTCCAGCCGCTGCCGCTCGATCCGCTTCTGCTCCGGCGCCGCCGGGCTTTCCTCGATCCGGTGCCGGCCGAGCGCGATATCGCCGGCGCCATACAGCAGCAGCGCCCGCGC
>LNFM01008112.1_pt1 | contig 22305 bp, 21 predicted proteins | sample 596031 | NCBI WGS metagenome assembly LNFM01 (sample SAMN04254537, study PRJNA301005) | activated carbon metagenome | isolation source: dual media filters at the Ann Arbor, Michigan drinking water treatment plant | place: USA: Ann Arbor
CTTCTCTGACTCCATACGAGCTTGAATCAGCTCGCGCGGAAAAACTCAACGCTCTACACCCGAGTCGTACCGCCGCAGGGGGTGAGTAGTTACATTCCCACCAAGAGCCAAACTTCAGACGCTTCCATCACCGCGCGCGCGCGTTCCTGAACTTTATGGCGGAACAGCCTCGACAGCAGCCGACCATCCTCGGCGTTGGCGATGGCATTCGCGCATGACTTCATCCTGGAGGTCATGCTTACCAGCGAGATGCTGAGCCTCGGAGAGACCGAAGCAGCAGCGCTCTCCCGACGCATGGTCGATCGCTGGCAGCGCCGATATGGAGGCGCTTTGACAGAGGGGCCTGAGCCACCCCCGGAGACCGTGCGGCAACTTTACGCCACGAAAGCATTTGTCGACCGATTGGCTCGCAAGGCTCTGCCCGCTCAGCGGAGATGAGAGCAGCGGCTTCCACGCCGGCCGACCTGCCGCCTGTATCTCCGGAGATGAAGAAGGCGGGAGCGGCGGCGCTGTCCAAGTTTTCGCATTTGTCGGCTGAGGAGTGCGCTGCCGAGGTGTATCGGGCGATGGCGCCTCTCGCCTAACCGACGTTCCAAGCCCTGCACGAACGCCAGACCAAAAAAATCGTCGCGCGATTCACGGAGCGTGACACAAAGAAACGCCGGCGCGGTGATCATACCGCGCCGGCGCTCGAAAGATCTCAGCGTCGGATCGCTACCAGAAGCGCGTCGATCCCAGGAAGGCGACGGCGGTGCGCTCGTCGCGATGACGGCCGCCTACCGCGGCGCCGGCGCAGGCGGCGGCGCAACCGATCGCGAGGGTGGCGGCCGCCAGGAATGCGGCGATGATGCCGGCCTTGCGCGCCGCGTCGGCCGCATCGCGCGCCTTCTGCACGGCGGCCTTCAGGTCGGCAAAGGTCGCATCGACCCGCTTCTCCGCCTCGGCCTGCGGCATGCCGGTCTGGTCCGACACGACGCGGGCCAGGTAGGTGCGGTCGCGGACGTCGAGTTGCGGCGTCGTCAGGCCGGCCGCCAGGGCCCGCGCCATCGGCGCCTCGAGGTCGGCGCGCGTGCGCGGTGCCGCGGCTGCGGCTGCCGCGGGTTGCGCACCGCCCGGCGTTGCGGGAGTGGTTTCGGGGGCGGCGGGCGCACCCGCAGGTGCCAGCAGGCGATCGATGGCATAGTCGGTCGGGTTCAGCGAAAGCTGGCCGAGGGCGGGGTTGGAAGCCGCTCCTGCGGTGCCGGCCGCGGCAATGGCGGTCGTGGCCTTGCCGGCGGCAGACACGACGGCGCCCACGCCGGAGGCGGCCAGCGCGGCGCCCAGCAGCACACCGATCGACCACACGCCGAAGCCGTGCGCACCGTCCCGGAAATGGCTCTCGGTCTCATCGGTCGTGCGCCAGGGCGAACGCATGCGGCCGGCGAGGTAGCCGCCCGCCGCGAAGCTCGCGACCATCACGAGCGCCAGATAGACCGCGGCCAGGATGGCGGCGCCCTTGGCCGAAATGCCGGCATAGGCATAGGGCGAGACGACGCTCAGTCCGAGCGCCGAGCCGAAGGCCAGCAGCACGACGGACATCGCCGCGGCGCCCAGGGCGCCCAGGATCACGGGACCCCAGTCGAGATAGCGGACCGGACCGGTCTCGACGGGAACTGCGGTTGTGGTGGTGGTGGCGGTGGCCATGGGTCGCGTCCTACCGGAGACCGATAAAGGACAGGACGAACATGACCACGACGACCAGACCGACCAGATAGATGATGCCATTCATGTGAATTCTCCTCAGTTGCGGACGGAAACGCCCGCTTTGCGTACGAGTTCCACCGCCGCGATGCAGATCGTTGCGGCCCTTCCCCAGGGACGGTCGCCGGAACGGCCCAGCCCGGCGCTCGTTTCGACGCCCATGCTCCACCGCTCTCCGGCAGTCTCCTGCGACCGCGAGGATCTGGCCGCGCTCGCCGACCGCGCGGGCATCGCCCTGTCCGACGTGCCGGGCATGGCCGCCGGCACTCCCGACGCCGCCGCCCTCGAGCTGCGCCGCGCCTGGCTTGCCCGGGCGCACCGTCCGGCCGATGCGACCCTGAAAAGCCCTTGCGAAGGAGAGGTCTCGCGACTGCCCGATGGGCAGAGCCTCCACTTCGGCTACGAACGGGACCTCAGCGCCAACCTCCTGGAGAGCCGCACGCCGCTTTGCTATCCGGTGCCGCCCGGATGGCCGTCGCTGCGCGTCCTGTGCCGCAGCGGACAGGCCGCCCTTTCGTGCCTGCTCCACCTCGTCGCTCGCGAGGCGTCGACGTTGCCGCTCACGCTGCATCATGCCGGCCGCTACTTCGAGACGGCCACGCTGCTCGACCTGTGGCCCCGCCAGGTCTTCGCGCCGTGCGACGGGAGCCCGGCAACCGTCGATGTGCTCGTCGGCGAGCCCGTCCATTGCGACGGCCGGTTCGGCCTCTCCGTCCCCACCCACCTGCCGCGCGCCCGCCAGGCCTTGCTGCTCGATGCGACGATGGTCGGCCTGCAGGTTGATATCGCCCCCTGGCTCGACAGGTTCGATGGGTCTTTCGCCGCCGTGTTCCGGTCGGGCCTCAAGCTCGATCAGGCAGGGTTGGAGCTGGCCAACGTCGGCATCGTGCAACTGTTCGTTCGGGACCGAGGGAAGAGCGACCTGGCGGCGATGGGGACCGCGCTGCAACGCATCCGGGGGCTGACGGGGAGCGGCCTGACCCTCGACGAACTGGCGGCCCTCTCCGCCCCCTGGTTCCTCGATCGCCCCTATCTCGACCACTATACGGGCCGGGTGTTCGCCAACAATGCCGCCCTCGCCCGGGCGATCGGCACACGCTCGACGCTGTTAGACGACCGCTGCCATCCCTCGCTGCTGTCTCCGGGCGCGGTGGCGCCGTTCTGCGCGATCCGGCTGCGGGATGGCGATGCGGCGGCCCAGCGTCGTCTCCTGCATCGCGTGGAGACGGAAATCGCACGCCGCGGCCTGGCGCTCGCCAACGGCGGATCTTTCGGCTTTCGCGGCAACCGCTACGAACTGATCGAACCGGAGCCCGAGGCCGCACAGCCCTTCCTGCGCGTGGCGATGGGGTATCGTGGCGGATCCGACCGGGACCGGATCGTCGATCTCTTCCGCGAACTCGCGGCCCTGCCGGCCCTACCCTGAGGGCCGATCCGCGAGCCTGCGCACGATCTCGCTGACGACCCGCGCCGGCTCGGGCCCGATGTCGACCACGATCGGCCGTTCGTCCGTCGCCGGCTCCTGCAGGGTGGCGAACTGGCTGTCGAGCAGCCCGACCGGCATGAAATGGGAGGTCCGCGCCATGAGCCGGCCGTGGATCAGCGCCTGCGGGCCCTTGAGGTACACGAGAGCGACGCCACGCCGCTCCCCGACGAGGATGTCGCGATAGGCCCGCTTCAGCGCCGAGCAGGTGACGACGCCGGCCTCGCCCCTCTCCCGCCAGGCATCGATCCGGCGACCGATCGCCTGGAGCCACGGCAAGCGGTCGGCGTCGGTGAGCGGAGTCCCGCTCTTCATCTTCTCGACGTTCTCGCGCGGATGCAGATCGTCGCCGTCCTGGAACGCGCAGCCCAGCCGTTCGGCCAGCAGGCTGGCGACGGTAGTCTTGCCCGATCCCGAGACACCCATCACGACGACGATGGTCTTCATTGGACCTCAGTCTATCATGGAGCGGGATCGCGAAACGAACGGGAGAGACGGATGCAGCTCGGCATGATCGGCCTGGGACGGATGGGCGCCAACCTCGTGCGCCGGCTGGTCCGGCAGGGCCATGATTGCGTCGTCTTCGACCAGAACCCCGAAACGGTCTCCGGACTCGTCGGACAGAACATCGCCGGCGCCGCCGATCTTTCCGATCTGGTCGCCGGGCTGGCCAGGCCCCGTAACGTCTGGGTCATGCTGCCGGCCGGCGAGATCACCGAGCAGACCGTGGCGGAACTGGGCCGTCTGCTGGAACCCGGCGACACGATCATCGACGGCGGCAACGCCTTCTTCCAGGACGACGTGCGCCGCGCCCGCGAGATGAAGGCAAAGGGCATCCACTATCTCGACTGCGGCACCAGCGGCGGCGTCTGGGGCCTGGAGCGCGGCTACTGCCTGATGATCGGCGGCGACAAGGAGGCGGTGGAGCGGCTCGACCCGATCTTCGCCGCGCTCAGCCCGGGCGACGGCACGATCCCGAAGACGCCGCGCCGCGAGGCACGCGATCCCCGGGTCGAGCGCGGCTACCTCCATTGCGGCCCGAGCGGCGCCGGCCACTTCGTGAAGATGGTGCACAACGGCATCGAGTACGGGCTGATGCAGGCCTATGCCGAGGGCTTCGAGATCCTGCGCAAGGTCTCCTCCGAAGCGATCCCGGCGGAGCGGCGCTACGACCTCGACCTCGCCGACATCGCCGAGGTCTGGCGGCGCGGCAGCGTCGTCAGCTCCTGGCTGCTCGACCTCACCTCGTCGGCGCTGGCCGAGGACCCGGCCCTGTCGAAGTATTCCGGCTTCGTCGAGGATTCCGGCGAGGGACGCTGGACGATCAATGCCGCGATCGAGGAAGCGGTGCCGGCCGACGTCCTGTCCGCCGCGCTCTACGCCCGCTTCCGTTCGCGCGACCGCGAGGGCACGGCCAACAAGCTCCTGTCGGCCATGCGCCACGCCTTCGGCGGCCATGTCGAGCCGAAGACGTAGATCAGAGGAACGACAGGCCACCGCTCAGGGCCACCGTCTGGCCAGTCATGTAGGCGTTGCCGATCACCATCAGGACCGCCTGGGCGCATTCCTCTGAGGTGCCGAAGCGGCCGAGCGGGATGCGGGTGGGCGACGAAGCGAGGCCGCCGCGCACCATGTCGGTCTCGATCAGCGAGGGCGCCACGGCATTGACGGTGACGCCATCCTTCACGACCCGCGCGGCGTAGCCCCGCGTCAGCCCTTCCATGCCGGCCTTGGAGGCATTGTAGTGCGGACCGATGCCGCCGGCGCCTCGCGCCGCGCCCGAGGAGATGTTGACGATGCGGCCCCATTTGCGGGCCCGCATGCCCGGCAGCACGGCCCTGGTGCAGAGGAAGGCCGACTTCAGGTTGACCGCGATGGTGCGGTCGAACTGCTCCTCGGTGAGATCGTCGATGCCGGTCATGATCGCCAGCCCGGCATTGTTCACCAGCACGTCGACCGGCCCCAGCTCGCGCTCGACCGCGGCCATCATCGCGGCAACCGCTGCGCTGTCCGACACGTCGGCCGCGACGGCCATCGCCCTGCCGCCTGCATTCCGGATGGAAGCGACCACCTCGTCAGCGTCAGCCGCGCGCGCGCGATAATTCACGGCGACGGCGGCCCCTTCATGGGCAAGCGAAAGGGCCACCGCACGCCCGATGCCACGCGACGCGCCGGTCACCAGCGCGACCTTGCCGGCGAGCGACGCCATCTCAGATCTCGTCGACGCCGAAGGCCTGGCGCATCGCCTTCACGCCCTCCTGGTGCGGCGTCCACAGGCGGCCGCCGACCAGCCCGCCATCGACCACGAGATCGTGCCCGTTGATGAAGGTCGAGTCGTCCGACGCCAGGAAGACGGCGGCCTTGGCGATGTCGTCGACGATGCCGGCGCGCGGGATCGGCTGGTTCTTCGCCATGCTGGCCTTCATCGCCTCGGCATAGGAATCGGCCTTGTCCGGCGGCAGCCCGAGCGCCTTGGCGAAGATGCCGGTGGCGATGCCGCCCGGCGAGATCGAGTTCACCCGCACGTTCTTCTCGCCGAGCTGCATGGCGACGCAGACCGTCAGGTGGTTCACCGCGGCCTTGGCAGCCCCGTAGATCATGGACGTCGAGTAGCCCGCCCGGCGTCCGGCGACGCTGCCATTGTTGATGATGCTGCCCGAGCCCTGCGCCATCATGAGCGGCGCGGCGTGCTTCATGCCCAGCATGACCGACCGGACGAGGGTCGCCATCGCCGCGTCGAAGCCCTCGACCGGCACCGTCTCGATGCCGCCCACCGGCGCCGGACCGCCGGCATTGTTGAACAGGCAATCGACCCGGCCCCACTTGGACAGGCAGGCGTCGAAAACCCGCTGCACATCGTCCTCGCGCGTCGCATCCGCCGTCACGAAGAGGCAGTTGTCGGTCCCCAGGGCGGCCTCGAGCGTGCGGCCGAGTTCCGCCCGCCGCCCGGTGGCGACGACCTTCGCGCCCTCCTCGACGAACAGCTCTACGGTGCGCCGCCCGATGCCGCTGGTCGCACCCGTGACGATCGTGATCTTGCCTTCGAGCCTGCCCATGCTTCTCTCCCCTTTGCCTGTCCGGAATGATACACCACCGCCAACCAGGAGAGGCATATGACGGTGTTGGGAATTCTCGGCGGCAGCGGCGTCTACGACATGGCCGGTCTCAACCGTTCGGCGAGACGTCCGACGAGTTCCTGTTCGGTGTCCTCGACGGGCTCGACGTCGTCTTCGTGCCCCGGCACGGCCGCGGGCACCGCCATTCCCCGACCTCGATCAACTACCGCGCCAACATCGATGCCCTGAAGCGGGTCGGCGTCACCGACATCCTGTCGCTCTCGGCCTGCGGCTCGCTGCGCGAGGACCTGCCGCCCGGTCACTTCGTCATCGTCGACCAGTTCATCGACCGCACCTTCGCCCGCGAGAAGAGCTTCTTCGGGGACGGTCTCGTCGCCCATGTCTCGATGGCGCAGCCGACCTGCAACCGGCTGGCCGATCTCGCGCACGAGTGTGCGCAGAAGGCCGGCTTCCCGGTCCGCAAGGGCGGCACCTACCTCGCGATGGAGGGCCCGCAGTTCTCCAGCCTCGCTGAATCGAAGCTCTATCGGAGCTGGGGCTGCGACGTGATCGGCATGACCAACATGCCGGAGGCCAAGCTCGCCCGCGAGGCCGAGATTTGTTACGTCACCGTCGCCATGGTCACCGACTTCGACTGCTGGCATCCCGACCATGACCATGTGCAGGTCGCCGACATCGTCCGCGTGCTGCTCGAGAATGCCGAGAGGGCCAAGGCGCTGGTCGCCATGATCGCGCCGCGCCTCAGGGCCGATCGTCCCACGCCCTGCCCGTCCGGCTGTGACCGCGCGCTCGAACACGCGCTCATCACCTCGCCCGCCGTCCGTTCGGCGGAGATGGTCGCCAAGCTCGAGGCCGTCGCGGGCCGTGTCCTCAAGGGATAGCGCTCAGCCGCGGCGGGAGGGCGCGCCCATGAGCCGGGAGATCTCGTCCGCCGCCGCCGTCAATCGCGGAATGTAGCGGTTCATCACCTCGGGCTGCATCCGCTCCACCGGCACGGTGAGCCCGAGCGCCGCCGCCGGTCGGCCGGCATGGTCGTAGATCACCGCGGCCGCGCCGCCCACCTGCTCGCGCCATTCGCCGACATTCGTCGAATAGCCGTCGCGGCGGACCTTCTCCAGGGCCGCGAGCAATTCGTCGCGACGATAGAGCGTCTGCGGCGTGAAGCGCTGCAGTTCTTCAGGCAAGGTGCGCAACGCCTCGGGCGGCTGCGCCGACAGCAGGGCCTTGCCGGTGGCCACGCAATGCGCCGGCGTGCGCTGGCCGATCCGCGAGTAGGCACGCACCGGCTGCGTGCTCTCGACATTGTGGATCGAGACGACTTCGCAGGCCGCCATGTCGAGGATCGAGAGATGGGCGGTCTCGTCGACGTCGGCGACGAGACGCTGCATCACCGGCGTGGCGACCCGCGCGACATCGAGGCGGCTCACGACCATCGCCCCCAGTTCCCACAGCCTGGTCGTGACGGTGTAACGCTGGTCGACCTGCGTGACGTAGCCCCGAGCGGCGAGCGTCTGCAGCAGCCGATGCACGTTGCTCTTCGACAGGCCGAGCCGGGTCGCCAGCTCGGTTACGCCAAGCGGCGTCGCGCTGGAGGCCAGCGCTTCCAGCACCGTCAATGCCTTGACGACGGTCGTGTCCACCCAGCAAGCCCCCGCATCAATCGTGTCCGAATTTGCCTTAGGCCGCGGCCGCGAGGTCGCGATCGATGTCGAGGGCGCCCGCCTTCAGACGCGGGATCAGTTCGCGGCCGAAATCCGTGACATCCCCCAACGGGTCGAAGCCGCGGATGAGGAACGAGGTCACGCCGAGCCGGTAATACTTCAGCATCGCCTCCGCGACCTGCTCCGGCGTGCCGACGAGGCACGAGGTGTTGCCCTTGCCGGCGGCCGCCCCTGCAACCGGCATCCAGAGCCGCTCGTCATGCACGTCGCCGCGCCTGGCCAGTTCGACCAGTCGTTCGGCAGACTTGTCCTGCGGGTTGGTGGGCATGGTGCCGCTCGACTTCAGATCGTCGAGAATCTTCCTCGCCTTGTCCCACGCCTTGCCTTCGGTCCCGGCAATGATCGGGCGGAACGAGACGTTGAAGCGTGGCGTGCGGCCGAACGGCTGGGTCATGCGCCGGAATTCTTCCATCCGCTCAGCCGTCTCAGCCAGCGGTTCGCCGAACATCGCGAAGGTGTCGCAATGCTGCGCACCCATCGCCATCGCCCCCGGCGACGAACCGCCGAAGAACAGAGGCGGGTGCGGCTGCTGGAAGGGCCGGGCCTCGGAGAACACGTCCTTGAACCGGTAGAACCCGCCCTCGTAGTCGAACGGTTTGGTCGAGGTCCAGACCTTGCGCATCACGTCGAGATACTCGGCGGCGCGCTCGTAGCGTTCTTCCTTGGGCGAGAAATCACCCTCGCGCTGCTGATCGGCGTCGCTGTTCCCGACGATGATGTGAAGGGCGAGGCGGCCGCCGGAGAGCTGGTCCATCGTTGCCGCCGCGCGTGCCGCAAGGGTCGGCGAAACGACGCCCGGCCGATGGGCGATCAGAAAGCGAAGCTTCTCCGTATGGGCCGAGGCATAGGTCGCGACCGTGAACCCCTCGGCGGACGAGGCGTAGTACCCGACCAGCACATAGTCGAAGCCGGCCTTCTCGTGGGTCTGTGCGAATTCGCGCAGGAACGAGGGCGAGATGCCGCCCCCGATCACGTGGAGAGCCGTGCCCTGCGGAGGGGCCACGCCGATCATTCCAATCACATTAACCGGCATCGCATTCCTCCATTTTGTTCTAAATAATGAAACGTTGTTCCAATATCCTTGCGTGCACGAACTTTGCTGTCAAGCCGAAGCCCCTGCCGTCTATAAGGACCGCCCATGACCCATGCCCTCCCCCCCCTCGACACCCTCCGCGACGCCACCACGACCATCGCCGAAGAAGCTGCGATCGAGATCATGCGCATCTACGCGGGCGACCACGGTACCCGCGCCAAGGACGACCGCAGCCCCGTCACCGATGCCGACCATGCCGCCGAAGCCGTCATCCTGGCCGGCCTGCGCAAGCTCACGCCCGGTGTGGTGATCATCGCCGAGGAGGAGATGGCCGCCGGCCGCATCCCGACGCTCGACGACGGTCGCCCCTTCTGGCTGGTCGACCCGCTCGACGGGACCAAGGAGTTCATCAAGAAGAACGGCGAGTTCACGGTGAACATCGCGCTGGTCGAGAACGGCCGCCCGACCCTCGGCATCGTCCTGGCCCCCGCCACCGAGACGTTGTGGCGCGGCGCCAAGGGCCTTGGCGCCGACAAGCGCGAAGGCAAGGAACCGTTCACGCCGATGCGCACGCGCACGCCCCCGCCCGAGGGATTGACGGCGTGCGCCAGCCGCAGCCACGGCACCTACGGCGACCTCGACATCTGGTTCCGCAACAACAACCTCACGGTCGTCGAACGTGTGCAGGCCGGTTCGTCCCTGAAGTTCTGCCTGATCGCCGAGGGCAAGGCCGACATCTACCCGCGTTTCGGACCGACCATGGAGTGGGACACCGGCGCGGCCCAGGGCGTGCTCGAGGCCGCCGGCGGCGAAGTCGTCACCGTGGACGGCCAGCCCCTTCTCTACGGCAAGCCTCGCTTCGCCAACCCGCACTTCATCGCCCGCAGCCTGGCGGCGCGATGAGCGTGGTCGAGGCGACGGCACAGTCCATCGCCGAGGCCGCCCGGACACTACGGGAGGGCGGCCTCGTCGCCTTCCCGACCGAGACCGTCTACGGGTTGGGCGGCGATGCCACCAACGAGCGGGCTGTCGCCGCAATCTTCGAGGCCAAGAGCCGCCCGCAGTTCAATCCGCTGATCAGCCACGTGCTCGACGCCACCGCCGCCCGCGCCTTCGTGCGCTGGACGGATACGGCCGAGAAACTCGCGGCGCGCTTCTGGCCGGGCCCGCTGACCTTGGTCCTGCCCCGTGCCGAGGGCTCGACCATCGCCCTGCTGGCGACCGCCGGGCTCGACACGGTGGCGATCCGCGCGCCCTCGCATCCGATCGCCCAGGCGCTGATGCGTGCGACCGGCCGGCCGATCGCGGCTCCCTCCGCCAACCGTAGCGGCGAAGTAAGCCCCACCCGGCCCGAGCATGTCGCGCAATCGCTGGGCGCGCGCGCACCCATGATCCTCGACGGCGGCCCCTGCCTCGTCGGCGTCGAATCGACGGTGCTCGATCTCACGACCGCGACGCCCGTCCTGCTGCGGCCCGGCGGAGCGACCCGCGAAGCGATCGAAGCCGTGATCGGCCCGATCGCGCTCAGCGACGCGATCCCGAACGGCGATGCGGCCCGCAAGTCACCCGGCCAGCTCCACAGTCACTACGCCCCGTCGCGACCGGTGCGGCTGGAGGCGACCTCGGTATCGCCCGACGAGGGGCTGCTCGCATTCGGCGACACCGCACCGGCGGGCGCCATGCTCACGATGAACCTCAGCCCGTCCGGCAATCTCGGCGAGGCCGCCGCCAACCTGTTCGCGATGATGCGCGCGCTCGACCGGCCTGGCATCGGCCGCATCGCCGTGGCACCCATTCCGCCCATCGGGCTCGGCCTTGCGATCAACGACAGGCTCCGCCGCGCCGCCGCGGATGACGGCTCCCACAGGCAGCGCTAGTCTGCCGTCAAAGAGAGGAAACGATGCCCGATACCGCCATCCCCCCGACCATTCCGACGTCGCCCGTCACGCCCGCGATCCTCGAAAGCCTGCGCGCTATCGTGGGCGACAAGGGCCTGATCGTCGACGATCAGGGCAAGCAGCCCTTCGTCACCGACTGGCGCGGCTCGATCGTGGGCAACGCGGCCGTCGTGGTGCGGCCGGCCAATGTCGAGGAAGTCTCGAAGGTCGTGAAGCTCTGCCATGACAACGGCATCGCCATCGTACCCCAGGCCGGCAACACCGGTCTGATGGGCGGCGCGACGCCCTGGCCCTCGCACACCGGCATCGTCCTGTCGGTCGGCCGCATGAACAAGGTGCTGAACGTCGACCCGGTCGGCTATTCGATGACCGTGGAGGCCGGTTGCGTGCTGCAGACGCTGCAGGAAACTGCGGCCAGCCATGACCGCTTCTTCCCGCTGTTCCTGGGCGCCCAGGGCTCCTGCATGATCGGCGGCAATCTCTCGACCAATGCCGGCGGTGTGCAGGTGCTGCGCTACGGCAATGCGCGCAACCTGGTCATGGGCCTTGAGGTCGTGCTGCCCAACGGCGACATCTGGAACGGCCTGCGCGCCCTCAAGAAGGACAATACCGGCTACGACCTCAAGCACCTGTTCATGGGCGCCGAAGGCACGCTCGGCATCATCACCAAGGCGGTTCTCAAGCTCTGGCCCGCCTCCAAGGACGTGGCCACCGCCTGGCTCGCCATCCGCGATCCGCAGGCCGCCATCGAGATCCTGTCGGAGGCGCACGGCGCGTCGGAAGACAATGTCGGCTCGTGCGAACTCATGAGCCGGACCTGCACCGACATGGTCCTGCGCAACATCCCGGGCACGCAGGATCCGCTGAAGGCCGACACGCAGTGGTTTCTGCTGCTCGAATGGACCTCGGCGCGTCCCAAGGCCGAAGGTGCGGAGGGCATGTCGGAGAAGATGGAGCAGTTCCTCGCCGACCAGATGGAAGCCGGCCGCGTCCTCGACGCCGTCATCGCCCAGAGCGAGGCGCAGGCACGCAACATGTGGGTGATCCGCGAATCGGTCGCCCCCGCCTCGCGCGCCGAAGGACCGGGTCTCAGCTACGACATTTCGGTCTCGATCTCCAAGGTGCCGGAGTTCATCGAACGTGGTCTCAAGGCCGCGCTCGACATCCTGCCCAGCATCCGCCCCTACCCGCTCGGCCATATCGGCGACGGCAACATCCACTTCTCCTTCATGGGACCGAAGGGCATGGACCGGCCGACGCTCAGCCAGTACTCGCCTGCCATCACCCGCGCGGTGAACGACCTGGTAACGAGCCTCGACGGCTCGATCTCGGCCGAGCACGGCATCGGCATCGACAAGCTCGACGAGCTCGCGCATTACCGCAGCCGGATCGAGCTCGACACGATGCGCACGATCAAGCGGGCGCTCGATCCGAAGAACATCATGAACCCCGGCAAGGTGCTGCGACTCTGATGACCGACTTCGTCGAGAAACTGCGTGCCATCGTCGGCGACAAGGGCCTGATCGTCGACGATCAGGGCAAGCACCCCTACGTCACCGACTGGCGCGAGAGCTTCGTGGGCAACGCGTTGGCCGTGGTGCGGCCGGCCAATACGCAGGAAGTCGCGGATGTCGTGAAGCTCTGCGCGGCGGAGAAGGTCTCGGTGGTGCCGCAGGGCGGCAATACCGGCCTGGTCGGCGGTGGCATCCCGCACGAGAAGGGCCGCGAGATCGTCCTGTCGCTCAACCGCATGACGCGCATCACCGACATCGATCCGATCGGCTACACGATGACGGTCGAGGCGGGCGTCATCCTGAAGACCGTCCAGGAAACGGCGGCGGCGAACGACCGGCTGTTCCCGCTGTCGCTGGCCGCCGAAGGAAGCTGCTCGATCGGCGGTAACCTCTCGACCAATGCCGGCGGCGTGCAGGTGCTGCACTACGGCAACGCCCGCCAGCTCGTGCTCGGCCTCGAAGTGGTGACGCCCCAGGGCGAGATCTGGAACGGCCTGCGGGCGCTCAAGAAGGACAATACCGGCTACGACCTGCGCGACCTCTATCTCGGCGCCGAGGGCACCCTGGGCATCATCACGCGCGCGGTGCTGAAGCTGTGGCCCAAGCCCAAGGACATTGCGACCGCCTGGGTTGCCGTCCCCTCGCCCGAGGCCGCCGTCGCCCTGCTGAGCGGCGCGCATGCGGCGTCCGAGGACAACGTCACCTCCTGCGAGCTGATGGGCCGCCAGGGCATCGACCTCGTGCTGCAGCACATTCCAGGCGCGGCCGATCCTCTGGCCGAGCGCCAAGACTGGTACGTTCTGCTCGAATGGTCCTCGACCCGCGCCCGGCGCGACGGAGAGAACCATGGCGGCCTGCGCGAAAAGATGGAAGCCTATCTCGGCGAAGCCATGGAACAGGGCCTCGTGCTCGACGCGACCATCGCCCAGAACGAGACGCAGGCCCGCGCGCTGTGGGCCTTGCGCGAGAACCACACGGAAGCCTCCAAGAAGGAAGGCCCGTCCGTGAAGCACGACATCTCCGTCGCGGTGAGCCGGATCCCTTCCTTCGTCACCGAAGGCCTGGCGGCGATGAAGAAGGCGCTGCCCGAGTGCCGCCCGGTGACCTTCGGTCATGTCGGCGACGGCAACCTCCATTTCAACTGCCAGGCGCCGGCCGGCTGGGACAAGGCCCGCTTCGCGCCGCATGCCCGGGCGGTGACGGCTGCGATCTACGATCTGGTCGTGAGCTACGGCGGCTCGATCTCGGCCGAGCACGGTATCGGTTTGCTGAAGGTCGACGAGCTCGCCCACTATCGCAGCCAGGTCGAGATCGACACGATGCGCACGATCAAGCGCGCGCTCGACCCGCAGAACCTGATGAACCCGGGAAAGATCGTGCGGGTTTAGAACGCCACCCGTCGTCTCGACCGGAGCCTCGCGCAGCGAGGCGTAGCGGAGAGACCTTCTCTCTACTATTTGGCGGCTATTTGTAGAGCAAAGGCCTCTCCGCTCCGCGCCTGCGGCGCTCCGGTCGAGGCGACGGAGTTCTTAAGGCCGCGGCGTGCGGTCATTCGTCCGGTCGACGATCTCAAACTGGACGTCGGTGACCTTGCCGTCGTGGTGGCGGGCCGGGGGTGCGGGCTCCACATCGCGGCGGAAGAAACTCAAAATCCAGCGCTTCGCCTTGAAGGCCAGCAGCAGCACGAGCGCGACCGCGGCGACGCCGGCGATCACCGCAAAGCCCAGCACCGCCAGCACGACGAAACCGATCAGTCCCAGGATCGCCTGGATCCAGACACGGGCCGGCAGGCGCGACAGAAGTTCGAGGAACTGCTTGCCGTTCATGTCGCCCAACGCTTTTCGAAGTCCCAGACCTCGGGGAATCCCATCAGCCCGTGGATGTCCTGGTATTGCGGCAACGGATCGCCCACGCTGGTGCCGCTGTCCTTGAGGTGCGCGAAAGACCGCCTCATCGCCTCGGCGGCGACGCTCAGGCCCAGCACCGGATAGATCGCGAGGTCGAAGCCCCATTTCTTCAGCCGCTCGACCTCGGCGCGCGGCGTCTTGCCGAACTCGACCATGTTGGCGAGCAGCGGCTTGCTCACTTCCTTGCCGATTCGCTCCAGCTCGGCTTCGCTCTCCGGCGATTCGACGAAGATGATGTCGGCGCCAGCCTCCTCGTAGAGCCTGGCGCGGCGCAGCGCCTCATCGAGCCCCAGCGCCGTGCGCGCATCCGTGCGCGCCACGATCAGCGTCTCCTCGTGGCGGCGCGCGTCCGCCGCGACCCTGATCTTGAGCGCCATGTCCTCGGCCGGCACCACGCGCCGTCCCGGCGTATGGCCGCACTTCTTGGGCATCTCCTGGTCTTCGATCTGAATCGCGGCAACCCCTGCCGCCTCGTAACCGCGGATCGTGCGCTGGACGTTCAGAAGCCCGCCATAGCCGGCGTCGGCATCGGCGATCAGCGGCGTCTCGACCACCGAACAGATCATCTCGGCGCGGCCGAGCATGTCGGAATAGGTCGCGAGGCCCGCGTCTGGCAGGCCCAGCATCGAGGCCGTGGCGCCATAGCCCGTCATGTAGAGCGCGGGAAAGCCCATGCGGTCCGCGACACGCGCGGAAATACCGTCATAGATGCCCGGCGCCAGGATGAAATCGCCCCGCGCCAGAAGGTCACGCAGTTTCGCTGCCTGTGGATTACCTGCCATGTCTCTCTCCTCGCTCAGGAAAATGACCGAGTTGTGTCGATCCGGCCAGTCCACCGCATGCGAAAACGGCCGGCGGTCAGTAACCGCCGGCCGTTCACGAAAATGTCGGTGGATCAGACGGAGACGGGCTTCAGCTCCTGCGAGCCGGCCGACTTGCAGAAGGTCGTCGTCTCGGTCGTGGTCTGGCCATTCTTGGTTGCCGTCAGCTCGATCGGGCGGCAGGTGCTGCCATCGGCGCGGCTGGTCGCGGGTGCGACCGGCTTGGCGCTCACCACGGTCGGCGGTGCCGTCGGCGCGGCCGACGAGGAGGTCTTGGCCGGCTCGACCGTGTAGGTGGTCGGCACGTTGTTATCGGCGACGAACGCATACTGCGTGGCTTCGGCCAGACGGCGACGCTCCTGCTCATCCAGCGCGCGACCGACCAGATTGCCGGCCAGTCCACCCACCAGCGCACCACCGACCGCGCCGCCGACCGACCCGAAGGCGAGACCGCCGACGACGCCACCCAGCGCCGCGCCCATGACGGTGCCGGTCGTCTGGTTGGTCGGCTGACCGCGATCGTTCGTGCAGGCGGCCACGAGCCCGAGGGCTGCAACCACGCCTACGATCCGGACGACGATCTTCCTGCCGGAGAAGAAGGCCGTGTCAGCAGTCACTGCAGTCATCTGGTGCATCTCCTTTTGTATTCAGGGACATTCACTCTACTCCAGAGATATTGCTTGCCGCCACGAGCGTCGTCCTCCGCATCCGCATAGGAGCGCGGAGCGTCGCACGAGGCCAGCAGCAGGCCGGTCCGGACCAGGACGAGCGCGAGGTCGTCGCGATCGGAGTCCGGAATGTCGGCGAGCGGATCCTTGGAGTTTCGTTTGGTGATCAGGCAGCGATAGAGCGGTGTGCCGTCGGTCAGGCGATCGGTCTGCCGGCAGCGCAGGTTGCGCGGCTGGGCAGCCAGCGCGTCGGCTGCGAGCTTGTGCAGCGCCGGATCGTCGACGCTATCGACGCCCTGCAACCTGATCTCGCCCGGCCGATCCTTGAGGCCGATCATCATCAGCGTCTTGCCGAAATGGTCGAAGTTGCCGGCAACGAACTCGATGGCCTTGCGCGCTTCCTCGATCGCCTTCTGGCGGGCCGCAGCTTCCTCGTCGGCCTTGCGCTGGGCTTCCTCTTCGGCGCGCTTCTTCTCGGCGATCTCCGCCTCGACCTTGCGGCGGGTATCCTCCTCGAACTGGCGTCGGGCAGCTTCGGCCTGCGCCTCGAGATCGGCCTTGGCCTTGGCGTCCTGCGCAGCCTTCGCTTTCGCTTCCTGCTCGGCCTTTGCCCTGGCTTCCTGGTCGGCCTTCTCGGCACGCAGCCTGTCGGCTTCCTCTGCCGCCTTGCGCCGCGCCTCCTCGGCCGCTTCGGCCGCGGCGCGCACCTTCACCATCTCCGGGTCGGGCCCGCGCGTGGCCATCGCATAGTAGCCGCCACCCCCCATCGCCAGCAGTACGACGGCCGCAAGTCCGGCCCACAGGCCGGTGCGTGACTTCGCTGCCGACGGAGGCGCCATGGTGGATGCCGTCGCGGCGGGACCCAAAACCGACACGCGCACGGCCGGTGCCTCGTCGGCCTTGCCCATGACCATCGTCGCGCCGGGCTCCGGCGCCGAAGTCATGCCGAGGATCGGCCGCCAGCCGGCAATCGATTGCGGACGGTCGCGCGCCGCCACCGTCAGGCCGGCATCGACGCCGGCCAGCAAACCCGGCGAGAAACCCGACGGCGCCAGCTTGCCGAGCGGCTCGTAGGTGTCGTCCAGCATGCGGTCGAAGGCGTTGGGCGGCGCCTTGCCGGCAATGGCGTGATAGATCGTGGCGGCGAGACCGTAGATGTCCGTCCACGGCCCCTGTTTGGCCGACGTCATCTGTTCTGCTGCGGCATATCCCGGCGTGAAGATCGCCGTCATCGCCGCCGTCCGGCCGACCATGGCCGCGCGCGAAGCGCCGAAATCGATCAGGGTCGGATTGCCGGCAGCGTCGAGCAGGATGTTCGCCGGCTTGATGTCGCGATGCAGGAAGCCCGCCGCATGGACCTGCTCGAGGCCGTCCAGCAGCGGCCACAGGATGCGATCGACTTCCTCGGGCTTCAGCTTGCCGCCGGTGTTGATGCGGTCCTCGAGCGTCGCGCCGCTCAGGAGCTCCATCACGATGTAGGCCGTGCCGTTGGCCTCCAGGAAATCGAAGACCTGCACGATCGCCGGCACGCGATGGAGGCTGGCGAGAGTCCGCCCTTCTGTGACGAAGCGGTCGCGACCCCAACCGAAATCGTCGGCCATCTTGGTCGTGCGCGGCAACACCGTGGAGCCGTCCTGGCGCACCGCCAATGCCGACGGCAGGTACTCCTTGATCGCGACCTCACGGCCCAGTTGCACGTCGCGGGCGCGATAAGTGATGCCGAAGCCGCCCTGTCCCAGCACCGACACGATCTCGTAGCGGCCGATCAGCTGACCAGCCTTCAGCGAGACGTAGTCGACCTCGGGCGGTGTGGCGCCTGACAGGGTCGTGGGCTCGTTCATGGGCGGTCCACGCCGCTAGGTGTGATGAACGACCAGCTCGACATCGCCGAGCCGCAACTTCGATCCTGCCTGCAGGGCAGTCGGCGCGCCCGCCTTGAGGACCGTGCCATTGACCGAAGTGCCGTTGGTCGAGCCGAGATCCTCGACCTGCAGCGCCTCGCCGGCGACGCTCAGCTTGGCATGCCGCCGCGACACGGTCGGATGCGGTACGACGAGTTCGCACTGGTCGGCGGCGCGGCCGATGCACATGCCTTTCGACTGGCCGACGAGCTTCTCCATCGACACTTCGAACGCGTGCTTGCGGCCGGCCGAGTCGGGCCCCTCGAAGCGCAGGGTGATCTGCGGCACCATGCGCGTCGTCGTACCGGGAGCCACGAGCTTCGCCGCACGCACATGGAACACCTGCACCGACCGGCTGACGTTCTTCAACTGATGCTCGCCGCCGTCATGGAAGGCGTACTCGGTGCGCAGCTCGACGAGATCGCGGACCGCGCGCGAGACCGCGATGCCGCCGGGCTCCGCCAGCGTCTGGATGCGGGCGGCCAGGTTGACGCCGTCGCCGAAGATGTTCTGGTCCTCGTCGTCGATGATGACTTCACCGAGATGCACGCCGACGCGGAACAGCATGCGCTGCTCCTCGCTGAGCAGTTCGTTGAACTGCGCCATCCGCTCCTGAATGTCGATGGCCGCCGCAACCGCCGAGACGGCTGAGCCGAACTCGGCCAGCATGGCATCACCCGCCGTACCGACGAGCCGGCCGCGTCCAGCGTCGATGGCCGGCCGCCAGACTTCGATCTGGGCCGACTTGAGATGGCGGAACGTGCGTGTCTCGGCGCCTTCCATCATCCGGGTGAACCCGGCGAGGTCGGCATGGACGATGGCGGCTAGGCGGCGTTGCATGGTCTCTTCGATTCAGCGGCCATATCTCGATTGACCGTCCGGCGGCAGGATACCTCGCCAGGCGACTTTCGGCACGACCTCAGATACTGCCGGCATCCTGCATTGAATCGCGGCAATCTTGGGACAACCGGCACGATCAGGTGCCGGCGCCGGCTTTCAACGGCCCTTGAAGGTCGGAGTCCGACGCTCGCCGAGCGCGGTCAGCCCCTCCTTGAGATCGTCGGAGGCGGCGCAGGCCCGCTGGGTCTGGCGGATGGATGGCATGTCGGGCGCTGCCTGGGCGAACTGTTCGATGGCGCGCTTCATGCCCGACATCGACAGCGGTGCGAGGCCCGCCAGTCGCGCGGCCTTCTCCGCGACCTTGTCCTTGAACTCCGCGCGCTCGACCAGCCAGTCGAGATAGCCGACCGCCAGGAGCTCGGTATCGTGGAAATCCTCCGAGAGCAGGAAGGCACGCTTGGCGAAGCTCGGGCTCACCTTCTGCGTGTAGCGGCGCAGTCCGCTCGGATAGTAATGCAGGCCGAAGCGCGCGGCCGGCATGAAGAAGCGCATGCCCTTGACGCCGAGGCGGAAGTCGCAGGCCAGCGCCAGGTCGGTGGCGCCGCCATAGACGCCGCCGTTCAGGGCGCACAGGGTCGGCATGCGCATCGCCTCGATGCGGTCCATGACGACTTCGAACGTGTTGTCGCCGCCCTCGTCCTTGCGCTCGCCAGCCGGGATCGAGCCGAGGTCGTAGCCGGAGCAGAAGGTCTTGTCGCCGGCGCCCGTGATCACGGTGGCGCGCACGACCGGATCGGCGTCGACCTTCTCTACCGCCTCCCGAAGCAGCTTCAGCCCCTCGGGGTTGAGGCGATTGTGCTTCGCCGGGTCATTCAGCGTGATGGTGGCGATGGGGCCGTCGATCGACAGCAGGACTGTGTTTGTCATGTGGTCTCCAAAATAGCCGAGCCGGTCGCCAAAAGCGACCGAGCGCGGCATATTGCGGAACGGAGGAATTCACATGACTTACACTGCCCCGCTGGCTGACATGCGTTTCGCCCTGCGCGAAGTGGCCGGCCTTTCCGGTGTCGCCGCCCTGCCGGGTTACGAGCATGCGACGGACGATACGATCGACGCCGTGCTCGAGGAAGCCGGCAAGCTGGCCGGCAATGGCCTCGCGCCCCTCAATCGCGAGGGTGACAAGGTCGGTGCCAGGCTCGAGAACGGCGTGGTGCGCACCGCGCCCGGCTTTGCGGCGATCTACAAGGAATTCGTCGAGGGCGGCTGGAACTCCCTGCCCTTCGATCCGGAATTCGGCGGCCAGGGCATGCCGTGGCTGCTGGCGACCGCCGTACAGGAGATGTGGCAGGCCGCCAACATGGGCTTCGGCCTGGTGCTGCTGCTGAACCAGGGCGCGATCGACGCCATCCACCATCACGGGTCGGAAGCGCAGAAGGCGACCTACCTGCCGAAGATGATCTCCGGCGAATGGACCGGGACGATGAACCTCACCGAGCCGCAGGCCGGCTCCGACCTCGGCCAGCTCAAGAGCCGGGCGGTAAAGGACGGCGACCACTATCTCGTGAGCGGCCAGAAGATCTACATCACCTATGGCGAGCACGACATGGCCGAGAACATCGTCCACCTCGTACTGGCCCGTACCCCGGACGCGCCCGCGGGTGTCCGCGGCATCTCGCTGTTCATCGTGCCGAAGTACCTGCCGGACGCCGATGGCAAGCCGGGCAAGCGCAACGACCTGCGCTGCGTGTCGCTGGAGCACAAGCTCGGCATCCATGCGAGCCCGACCTGCGTGATGTCGTTCGGCGACGATGGCGGCGCGGTCGGTTACCTGGTCGGCGAGGAAGGCCGCGGCCTCTCCTACATGTTCACGATGATGAACAACGCCCGCCTGTCGGTCGGCATCCAGGGCCTCGCCATCGCCGAGCGCGCCTACCAGCAGGCCGCCGCCTTCGCCCGCAGCCGCGTGCAGTCGAAGGACGACGGCAGCACCGCGCCCGCTTCCGTGTCGATCGTCCATCATGCCGACGTCCGCCGCATGCTGATGAGCATGCGCGCCCAGATCGAGGCGATGCGGGCCCTTGGCTACTACACCGCCGCCGGCATCGACGGCGCGCTGAAGCAGCCCGACAAGGCGGCAGGGCGCAGGATCCAGGACCGTGTCGATCTGCTGATCCCGATCGTGAAGGCCTGGTTCACCGACCTTGGCAACGAGATCGCCTCGACCGGCGTGCAGATCCACGGCGGCATGGGCTTCATCGAGGACACCGGCGCGGCGCAGCACCTGCGCGACGCCCGCATCCTGCCGATCTACGAGGGCACCAACGGCATCCAGGCGCGCGACCTGGTGGGCCGCAAGGTCGCCAAGGACGGCGGCGAGACGATGCTGGCGCTGGTCGCCGAGATGCGGGCCACGGCCGAGGAGATGAAGGCCGCGCCAGGCGACGATATCGACGCGATCCGTGCCGGGCTCGTGGCCGCGGCCGACGCTCTGGAGGATGCGACCCGGTGGGTCGCCCAATCGGTCAAGGCCGAGCTGGTGAACGCGCTCGCGGGCTCGGTGCCCTTCCTGCGCCTCGCCGGCACCGCCCTGGGCGGCTGGCTGCTGGCCCGCAGCGCCCTCGTCGCCCAGACCCGGCTGGGGCAGCGGGACGGCGATCCTGCGTTCCTCGAAGCCAAGCTGGTGACGGCGCGCTTCTATGCCGAGGTCATCCTCCCCCCGGCCCTGGCCGAGCTCGGTCCGCTCAAGGCGGCGGGACGGACGGTGTTCGTACTGGCCGAGGAGCAGTTCTAGAGAAAGCCGCTACAGCCTCTTCATCATGTGGACGCGCATGTGCGCGTCCTTGCCGTGGTCCGGCAGGCCGCGATGGATCACCTCGAAACCGTGGCTGCCATAGAGCCTGATGAGGTGATCCATCATCTCCGCGGTTACGAGCGACACGGCACGGTCGCCCCGCTCGCGAGCGACTTCGTCGAGCCGTAGCAACAGCCAGCGTCCGAGGCCTGTACCCTGCTTCGACGGATCGACGGCCAGCCGGTCGAGGAAGAGTTCCTCCTGGCGCCGTTCAGTGGCTGCGACTCCGACGACCCGGCCGCCCTCGTCCGCAACGAACACGTCGCCCCGTTCGATCGAAGCCGGCAGCCACTTGTAATAGTCGGGCGGAATCTCGCGCCCGAGCTTCGCAAGATAGGGCGTGAACGCGGCGCGCAGGACGCGGTCGGCGTCGGCGCACTCCGATGATTGGGCGGTCCTGAAGATGAAGCTCATGCCCCAGCTTAGCCTTCCGACGGGGGCGCGCCACTCATCAAGAAAAACGCCCGCTCTTTTGAGCGGGCGTTTTCAATTCGATGAGGCGAAAGAGGCTTACGCCGCTTCCTGCTGCTCCGACTTGTCGGCCGAAGGACCGCTGTCCTGGCCCTTGGCGGAGGTGTCGCGCTCGACGAACTCGATCACGGCCATCTCGGCGGCGTCGCCGAAGCGGTAGCCCGCCTTCAGGACGCGGAGATAGCCGCCGTTGCGCTTGGAATAGCGCGGTCCGAGCGTCGTGAAGAGCTTGTCGGCAACGTAGGGATCGCGCAGGAAGCCGATCGCCTGACGGCGCGCATGCAGGCCGCCGCGCTTGCCGAGCGTGACCAGCTTCTCGACGATCGGACGCAGGTCCTTCGCCTTGTGCAGCGTGGTCGTGATCTGCTCGTGCTTGATGA
>LNFM01005362.1_pt1 | contig 22304 bp, 21 predicted proteins | sample 596031 | NCBI WGS metagenome assembly LNFM01 (sample SAMN04254537, study PRJNA301005) | activated carbon metagenome | isolation source: dual media filters at the Ann Arbor, Michigan drinking water treatment plant | place: USA: Ann Arbor
GACCCCTGCGACACCTACCACTAGATCTTGGGCTTCTGCGTGCCGCCGCTGGCCGGCTTCTGCTCGAGCTTCGTCGGCTCGGACTTGGTCGGCTCGGGCTTGGTCTCCGCCGTGATGCCGTCGGCCTCGGGCTTGCCGAGGGACTTGTTGCAGGCGGCGATCTTGCGCCGGGCGTTCGCCTTGTCGCCGCCAGAGAGCCGGCCGTAGAGGCTGAGGTAGACCGTGCGCGCGCGGAGGTAGAGGCCCTGGCGAAACAGGATGTCGCCGTAGAGGAACATCGCTTCGGTCTTGCTGCCGGAGGCAAGCCTTACCGCCCGCTCGGCGAGCGGAACCGCGTTGCTGTCGTTCGCCGCGAACGCGACCCACGCCTGGAGGTACGCGGCCTGCGAGGCGTAGCCTTTGATCTTCTCGAGCTTCTCGTAGGTGGCGCGCGCCTGCGCGAAGTCCTTCGACTTCTCGAAGGCCTTGCCCTGCGCGAGCAGCGCCTTGGCCTCGGCGGCATCGTCCCGCTTTGGAAGCTTCTTGTCCGGCTTATCGGTCTTGTCCGGCTTCTCGAGCTCGCCGCCCTTCTCGTCGGGGTCCTGCTTCGTGACCTGTGTCTGCGGCTCGGACTTGCCGCTGCCGGTGTCGGGCGTCGCCGGCTGCTTGCCGCTGCCTTCAGTCGGCGGGGCGAGGGCGGGGATCACGTCGGTCGCCCCACTGCCCGATGCCGAGTCAGCCGTCGGCTTCGCCACTTGCTCGTCCGTCGCGGTCTTCGCGCCGCGCTCGCCGATCGCGACGTAGAGGAGCGCGCCGACGCCACCGAACAGGAGCGCGCCGAGCAAGAGCCAGCCGAGGGCCCCGGCGGCGCTGCGCTTCACGATGATCTGCTGCGACGACACCGTCGGGTTCGGCTCGCTGCCCGGTGTCGGGATGGGCATGCTCGTGCTCGCGCGCGGGGTCACGCGACCCGGCTCGCTTTGCGCGCGGAGGACCGGCTGGCTCTGCGCCGCCGGTCCGGAGGCCATGCCGAGGAGGTCGCCGGTGGCGGCGGCCGCTTCGCGCGGAATGACGGAGACGCCGCTCTGCGTGGCCACGCGGCCGATCGCGGGCAAGCTCGTCTGCGCACGCGACGAGACGACGCCTTCGTCCTGGACGCGCATCGAGAGACCGGGGTTCAGCTGCGCGACGACGTTCGCGTCGGTCGTCATGCCCAGGATCTGTGCGACGGCGACGCCACGGCCCGCGAGGCACTTGTTGAGCTGGTACTCGAACGCCTCCATCGTCTGGGGACGGTCGTCGGGGTTGCGCGCCATCGCCTGCATGACGAGGTCGGAGACTTGATCGTGGAGCTCGGGCCGGAGCTGGGACGGCGGGGGCGGATCCTGCGTCGCCTTCTTGGTCAGGATCTCCATGAAGTTGTCGCCGGAGTACGGAGCGTCGCCGGTGACCATCTCGTAGAGGATCGCGCCGAGCGCGTAGACATCGCAGCGCGCATCGGCCGGTCGCCCCGCCGCCTGCTCGGGCGACATGTATTCGGGCGTGCCCATCGCCATGCCGGGGCTGGTGAGCCGGCGCTCGCGCGCGGCCTCGGCCTCGGTCGTCTTCGCGATGCCGAAGTCGAGGACCTTCACGACATCGGCTTCGCCGCCGCGCGTGATGAGGAAGATGTTCTCCGGCTTGAGGTCGCGGTGGACGATGCCCTGCGCGTGGGCGGCCGAGAGCGCACGGCAGATCTGGCCGGCGATCTTCAGCGACCGAGCGACGTCGATGGGGCCGCCGCGATCGAGCACGCTGCCGAGCTCGACGCCCTCGAGGTACTCCATGACGAAGTACACGCTGCCGTCGCTGGTGGTGCCGGAGTCGGTGACGTCGACGATGTTCGGATGACCGATCTTCGATGCGGCGCGCGCCTCGCGGCGGAAGCGCTCGACGAGGTCGGGCATGCGGCTGTAGCTCGGATGCAAGACCTTCAGGGCGACGCGCTTGCCGATCTCGATGTGCTCGGCGAGATAGACCTTGCCCATGCCGCCTTCACCGAGGAGCTCGATGACGCGGTAGCGACCGTCGACCTGGACGCCGATCAGGTTCGGCTCGGCCTCGGGATCGAGGGCGAGGGCGGCGGCAGTGGCGGCCGCACCCGCGTTCTGGATGGCCTGGCTCGATGGGCGCACGGGGGGACCGCCGCGGCGATCGTCGGCCTTGCGGCGATCCTCGCCTTCCTCTTGCCGATCCGTGGCGCGGCGTCCCACCGAGCCCGGCTTGCGCACCGGCGGCTCGTCGTGGATGTGCGCGGCGTCGTCGGGCAGCGCCGTGCCTTCGCTCTTCTCGATCCACTGGCGGAGCTCGTCCGTCGGCGGCAGCGTCAGGGCGCGCGTACGCACCCGCGAGATCAGCTCCTGCCGCTCGGCGCGCTCGCGGTCGATATCGTCGGCGAACAGCTCCTTGAGGAAGGTCGACATGCGCGTGCCGTCGGTGGTCGGGGCGTTCACGGCCAGCCACCCCTGCAACGCCATCCGCATCTCGTCGCAGTTCGCGTAGCGGTCCTCGCGCGACGCGGCCAGTGCGCGCAGACAGATCTCGTCGAGGTCGACGGGCACGCGCGGCGCCCGCTTGCTCGGGCGCATCGGCTCGGGATTCTTCGCGCGGGACAGGAGATCCTGCGGCTGATCCTTGCCAGGCGGGAACAGCTGGCGCCCCGTGAGCAGCTCCCACAGGACGATCGCCGTCGCGTACATGTCGCTGCGACCGTCGAGCTTCTCGCCGCGCGCCTGCTCCGGCGACATATAGGCGACCTTGCCGTAGATGATGCCCGGGGCCGTCTTCTCGAGCTTCAGCGTCGAGGACGCGAGCCCGAAGTCGGTCAGCTTCACCTCGCCCGTGTACGAGACGAGGACGTTCGGCGGCGAGACGTCGCGGTGAACGAGGTTGAGCTCGGGGTAGCTGTGCGCGTACGCGAGGCCGCGGCACAGCTCCTTCACGATGTAGACGGCGACGTCGATCGGGAACGCGACCTGCTTCTTCGCACAGCGGTTCCACACCGCGCGCAGGTCGCGGCCCTCCACGAAGTCCATCGCGAGGAACAGCTCCCCGCCCACGAGGCCGGCGTCGAAGACCGGGATCAGGTTGCCGTGCGAGAGCTTGACGACGACCTTGGCCTCGTCCCGGAACCGCGCCACGTACTCGGCATCGGCGAGGTGCGGCAGCACCGTCTTGATGACCATGAGCCGTTCGAGCCCGCGGTCGCCGGTGACGGCCAGATAGAGCGCACCCATGCCTCCCTGAGCCAGGGGTCCGAGCAAGTGATACTTGCCGAATTTCCTGGGGTAATGCTCCAGGTCTCCCTCTTGGAGCGGCACGCAGGGTCGAACCTACCACGCACGGAAAGGCGGTTCCAAATCACTCTGCGATCGCTCGAGGCCTTACTATCTGTGCGGGGTTAACCGACATGGCCGGCGAACTGGTCCTCGTGATCGATGACAGTCCCACCATCACCAAGGTGGTGCAGCTGGTCCTGACCAAGGCCGGCTATCAGGTGGCGACCGCACCAGATGGAGAGGCAGGTCTAGAGTCGGTGCGCGCCCAGCGCCCCGCCTTGATCCTTCTCGACTTCGTGATGCCGAGGATGAACGGCTATCAGTTCTGCCGCGAGCTGGTGGCGGATCAGAAACTTCGGGACATCCCCGTGGTCCTCATGTCCGCCAAGGGCGACCAGGTGGGCGAGCGCTTCGTCAAGGTGATGGGCATCGTCGACTACATCACCAAGCCGTTCTCGCCCGAGGCGATCACCGCCGTCGTCCAGCACACGATCGGGAAGTACAGCTCGGGCGAGGACGACAAGAGCGCGTCCCTCATCACGGGGGAAGATCTCTCCGCGAACGACGACGCCGATCGCGCCCACGCCAAGACCTCGGCGCTCGCCGAGCTCCGCCGCCAGGTCTCCGATGTCGTGGGCGCCCGCGTCGCCGCCCTGTTCGCGCTCGCGCAGTCCAGCAAGGACGCGCGCGACACCGGCGATGGCGAGAGCGCGCTCGTGGCCACCGATGCGGCCGCGATCGCGGAGGCCGCGCGCACCGCCCTCGATGACATCGCGCTCGGCAAGATGCTCGGCGCGATCGATCTCGGCCTCTTCGCCGAGGGCACGCCCGGGCTCCGCGGCGACCTCCGCGTCGTGCCGCTCGCCGAGGTGCTCCAGCTCCTCGACGTGCAGGAGCAGTCGGGGGTCCTGACCGTCGAGCGCAGCAACGCGCGCGTCGACATCTACTTCCGCCGCGGGCGCGTCGATCAGGCGGTCTCCGACGGCGTCCCCGAGGAGTTCTTGCTCGGCCGCTTCGTGCTCGACGCCGAGCTCATGCAGCGCGCCGACTTCGAGTCATTCATCGAGCAGCGCATGGAGTCGTCGGGGGGCACGCAGACGGGCGCCGGATCGATCAGGCCCTCGGCGTCGCAGCGCCTCATCGGCCTCTCGCTCGTGAAGCTCGGGCACCTGTCGGAGCCCGACCTGAAGGCGTGCCTCACCCGCCAGTCGAGCGAGCTGATCTACGAGATCCTGCGCTGGCGCCACGGCCGCTTCCGCTTCAGCGCGGGCCTCGAGCTCCCGCCGTTCGTCATCGATGCCGCCCTGGGCCTCGACGTGGAAGCCGTCCTCATGGAGGGCTATCGCCGCGTCGACGAATGGCACCTCATCGAGCGCGCCATCGACAACTTCGACGTCGTGTTCCTGCGCAACGAAGACTCCGTGGCCCAGATGGGTCGCGGTCGCCTCACCCGCGAGGAGCTCGCGGTGCTCGAGCTGGTGAACGGCAAGAACACGGTGAAGGAGATCATCCGCAAGTCGCGCATGGGCTCCTTCGAGGTGAGCAAGATGCTGTACCGCCTCCTCAGCATCAAGCTCGTGCGGCGCCGCGTCCTGCCCGTCGCGGTGTAGCGCCCCCTCAGTGTGCGTGGCGGCCGGCGAACGCCGCCGCGAGATCGTCGTCGCTGACCTCACCGACGGGCTTGTGGATCTTCACCTGCCGCCGCGGCGAGCTCTGCGCGAGCACGGCCACCACCGTCTCGACGGGCGGACAGCCTGGCTCCGTGCATTGCAGCTCGCTCACCATCACGACGGCGTCGTCGGGCAGCGCGAGCAACTCCACGGTGCGCGCCTTGATCCGGCGACGCGCCTCGCGCCGGTGGGCGTCGTCGGTCACAGCAGGCCCAGCGTCGAGAGCAGGAGCTGAGCCCCGATCCCGATCGAGAACAGGCCGATGGCGATGCCGAGCCCGGCGAGCAAGCGAGGCTGGAGCACCCGACCGAGCCAGAGCCCCGCGAGGGCTGACACCGCGGCCATGCCGGCAATGGACCCCACGCCGAACAGCGTGATGTAGACGAGACGCTCCAGCGCCGTCGGCAAGGCGGCGAACACGACCGCGGTCAGCGCGCTCGTACCGGCCAGGCCATGCAGCGCGCCCACCGACAACGCCTGCAGCGTCGTACGGACCGGCCGCACCTGCTCGGGTCGCGGCCGCGTCACGAGAGTTCTGATCCCCAGCGCGACGAGGACCACCCCGACGAGCCCGGTGAAGGCGCGGTCGGCCGAATCAGGCAGGGCCCGGCCGAGGACGACCAGGACGATGCTCATCAGGACCAGCGACACGGTGTGCCCGAAGCCCCACACCGCGCCGAGCCACGCACTCCGCCGAGCGCCGCGATGGCCGGTGATCAGCACCGACACGGCCGCGAGGTGATCGGGCTCCAGCGAGTGCCGCGCGCCCTGAGCGGCCCCGAGCACGACCGCCGCGAACATCAGATCTCTCCCAGTACGAGCTGCCCCTGCGCATCGGCCATCGCCCACCGCAGCGTCCCGCGCGTGCTGTCGGCCCCCCATGCGACCCGGGAGATCTTGCCCGCGCCGCGCATGCTCCAGACCGGTTGCGTGAGCTTGGGAGGCATCCAGACGGCGACCACGCCATCTCGGCTGCCCGAGATCAGGACATCCACGAGCGGGGCGAACGCGACCTCGGTCACCACGTCGGTGTGCCCCTCGAGCTGGACGGGACGGCGACCCTCGGGCCCCTTCTTGTCGAACGGCCAGAGGGAGATCGTGGCGTCCCCCGACGTCGCGAGCCAGCTCCCGTCGTGGTTGAACGAGATGCTGCGCGGCTTCGCGGGGTAGCCCGACATCTGGGAGTCCTGGCCGGAGGCCACGCGCCAGAAGTGAACGCTGTTGTCCTGGCACCCGCAGGCCACGACGGAGCCATCGGGGGAGAACACGATCGAGACCATCGACCCACGCCACGCGAGCTTGCGCAGCGGCTTGCCCGTCGCTGGCGCGACCAGCGTTGCGCCGCCGTAACAGGCCATCCCGAGGCTCTTGCCACTGGGACTGAACGCGAGGCCCGCGACGGTCGATGCGACCGCGTCCGTCACGACGGCACCGCCGGCGCCGAAGACGTGCGCCCGCGTCCCGAGCGCGACGGCGGAGTACTCGCCTTTCGGGGACCAGCATGCGTGGTCCGCCCACGTCCCGCTCGGGGGCAGGAGCTCCGTCGGCGCGGTGAAGGGTGCTTCCCACAACCGCACGGCGCCGTCCTGCCCGGTGGTGAGGAGGGCGGCGCGCCGTGGATGCCACGCCAGCGACTGGAGCGGGCCCTCGTGGGCGCGAACGCATCGCCGCTCTCCGTCCGGGGAGTAGAGAGCGAGCTCGCCGCTGTCATCGCCGACCGCGAGGAGGTCTCCCGTGCTCGACCAGGCCATCGCCGTCGGATATCCCGGTCGGGTCACCAGGAGAGGGCGTTGCTCCATCGCGCGCTCCGGTCGAACACTCAGGCGAGGCACGACGCGAGTCCCTCTTTCAGCTCCGCGCGATCGAGGTTCCGACCGATGAACACGACCTGGCTCTTCCGGGGCCGCGCTCCCCACACCGCATCGGGGCGCCCATCGAACAGCATGTGGACGCCCTGGAACACGAACCGCTGGTCGGACCCCGCGATGTCGAGGATGCCCTTCATGCGGAAGATGTCGGCCCCACGCTCGCGCAGCAGCGTCCCGAGCCACGCGTTCAGGCGCTTCTCGTCGAACGGACGATCGAACTCGACGCCCACCGACCCGACGGCGTTGTCGTGCGTATGGGCCGCTGCGAATTCGCGTTCGACCACGGGGCTCACGAGCTGTCCGGCAGCATCACGGAGCTGGAAGGTGAACTCGCTCGGCAGGTGCTGCGTGAACACGACGTAGAGCCCCGTCGGTCCGATCGGGAGGCCGAAGGAGTACGGGGCAGTCCCGACGAGCTCGAGCTCGACGGCCCGCGCGACCTCGATCCCCGCGCCCGGCGCGATGGGTACGGGTTCCTCCGCGAGCTTTCGCATCGCGCGCTCCGCCGCGCCCGCCAGCGCCTCCAGGCTCGCCTCCTCGATGGGAGCGACGAGGAGCTTCATGCTCGGATCAGGCCCCGCCTCGAGGTGGGCCGCGTATGGCCCTGACTCGAGCCGGTACACCCCGCCCCACTCGAACGGGTACTCGGGTTCCAGGAAATCGGGCCTCAGCTCCAGGGCGCGCTGGAGGTCGAAGCCCCCGACGTCGAGGACCGCGGCGAGCGGTACGTCGCCGTGCTGGCCCCGGAGGACGCGCGCCATGCCGTTGAGGCCACGCACCCGCCGCTCGATGTCCGCCGCTTCATCGGCCGACACGAGATCGACCTTGTTCACGACAATGACGTCCGCGAACGCCAGCTGCTCGTGGGCCTCGGTCTGGTGCCCGAGGTGGAGGTCGAGGTGCTTCGCGTCGACCAGGGTCACGATGCCATCGAGGCGAAAGTCACTCTGGACGTCCTCGTCGACGAAGAACGTCTGGGCGACCGGACCGGGGTTCGCCATCCCCGTCGTCTCGACGACGATGCGATCGAACTTGTCGCGTCGCTTCATCAAGTTTCCGAGGACCCGGATCAGATCGCCGCGGACGGTGCAGCAGATGCACCCGTTGTTCATCTCGAAGATCTCTTCGTCGGCCTTGATGACGAGGGCCTGGTCGATCCCGATCTCTCCGAACTCGTTCTCGATGACGGCGATGCGTTGCCCGTGATGCTCGGTGAGGATCCGGTTCAACAAGGTGGTCTTCCCGGCGCCCAGGAAGCCGGTGAGGACAGTGACGGGAACGCGCTCGCTCATTCCGTATGCGTAATCGCAATTGGAACTCAATTGCAATCGAATTGCTTATATTCCGAGCCGGCGTCCGGCGGTCGTATGCAGGCGGAGGAGCCGATACGGCGGTTCCGCCGCGCACGCCGTCCCCGCACTCGGCACGAAGAACGCGTGGTCCTCGAGGACGACGAGGCCCGTCTTCCACGCCGTGATCTCGTCCGCCGTCACGACACCTGAGCCGGTGCGGGGTAGATCGAGCAGGAGCGTCGCGCCGGGAAACCGCCTCGCGATCCGCGTCAGCAGCGCGGGGACGAGCTCCCTCGGCAGATACGCGAGGACGGCTTCGAGCACGAAGCAGTGCGGTGACGGCAACGTCGCCACGAGGTCCATCCACGTCAGATCCGTGATCGAGGCGGCCAGGTGGCCCCGCCGCGGGCTGCCCGGAAGGTGCGACTGGCGCAACGCGACGATGGGAGGCAGGTCGATATCGAGCCACCGCTGGGTACCGTTGTCGATCCGCTCGAAGCGCGTGCTGAATCCGGCCCCGAGCTCGACAACGGTCCCGTGCGGGGCGCGGGCCTGGTGGTCGCGGAGTCGGTCGTCGATGTGAAGCGACCGCGTCGCGATCACCCGCGTACGCCGCGGACACACGCCTCCCAGGGGAAGGCCGAGCCGACTCGCCAGGCGCGTGGCGTGGGCATCGCGCAGGACGGACGCGAAGCGAGAGGCGTCCGCGGCGCGAGCGCGGAGCGTACCGATCGCGGTGGCCTGGGCATGTGGCAGGGCAACCCCTCGCACCACCTGGGCCGGACGTCCCGGGAGCAAGGCCGGCATCTGCTCGCCGGTGAACCGTGACCACGCGCCCTGCACCCGGAGGACCTTACGCTCGGCTTCGAGATTTATGCAATCTTATTGCACTTGCATCGACGTTGCATCGCTTTCATCCGTCGTTCCCCTCAGGGCACCGCGCTTCCATCCCAGTACGTCGTCGCCTTGCCGTACGCGCGCAGGCCACACTCGTGGCCCGTGCGTCGGCCGTCGAAGTCGTCCGGCGTGATGTGGATCCCGCCATAGATGCGCGACTGACCAGCCTGGTCGGCGGCGTCGAAATATGTCGCCCATTCGAGTCGAACATCGACGCTGGGCCCCTGCTCGAACACGAGGTACTGACCCGCCTTCGCCGTGAACGCACCGAGACCACCCGGGAAGTACGGCGTGCCGGTGATCGCGGCGAGGACCTCGGCGGCCGCTCGGCTGAAGGTGCTGTGCCCGGACACGTAGCCGGGGAATGCGGGCGTCACGAACGTGCGGCGCTGGTAGGGGATCCAGTCCATCGCCCGGATCCAGGCGACGCCTCCGACCTCGTGCCTCCGGTCGCCGGGCTCGCCGCGCCAGCTCTTGACCGCCACCTGGCCGATGAAGCGCCGCAGGTGCGCGTGACGCTGTCCCGGTGCACTCGACTCGGCCGTGACGAGCTCGATGAGCCCCTCGACAAGAGGGAGACCGTCCTCGTGATACGAGGGTAGCGCAGGGTCACTCGCTTGACCGGCCACCGCCATGTGGCGAACGAGCTTGATCGGGCGCGCACTGAGCGAGAGGCGCTTGAGCTCCCACGCCGCGATCGCAGCATCGTGAACGGCGCCGTTCAGCGCGAGGTACAGGTGCACATCCCAGGCGAGCGGGTCGAGCTCGGGGCCGGTACCGCCGAGCCGCCGCGCGAAGCCAGGCGCATCGGTCACCTCGTTCGCGAGCTTGTCCCAGTGGCCGGGCGGCGTCTCCGACTTCGGACCGTCGGCCCAGAACTCGGCCAGGACGCGCGCGAAGTCACCGCGGGGGACGACGTTCGGTGCGTAAGGCTCGCCGGTCGCGGGGTTCACGGGATGGCCCCCGCCCTCGTCGCTCGCGAGCGGGTTGTTGCCGTAGCGCCCCGGCGAGATGTCGACCAGCACCCCATCGGTGTGGTCGAGGTTCGCCGACCGCGCGAGCACCGTCACGACCCAGTCCTTCATGGCGGGCGATGCGAAGCTCGGGTAGGCGCCCCAATCGAAGTAGGGCCGCGTGCCGTCACGCACCAGTGCGAACGGCGTGACGCCAACGCCCCAGTTCGAGCCGATGTAGCCCTGCTGTCCCGACGGGAGGACGATGCCGTTCTGGGTCTCGGCGACCGCGAGGTTCAGCGGCTGGTACTCGGACGGGTTCGTGCAGATGGTGCCGGGCTGCACGACCACGAGTGGCTCGTTGACCGGGGCCCAGCCGGTCAGATCCGCGTAGTCGTTGGCCTCGTTGGCACCGTCGTTCGCGAACGCCTCGATCACGCGCTGCCCGATCCGGTTGCCGAGCGCGCGTGGCGTCGAACCGACCGTGGTCGTGTCAGCGACGGGGTACCCCAGCGTGCTCATGAAGGCCTCGAAGCACGCCTGGGAAACGCCGCCTCCGACCGCGGTGCGGTAGCGATGGGACAGCACGCGGTACGCGGCGTAGCTGATCGCTTCGCGCCGGGCGGCCTCGATGTCGGAGGCAGAGAGTCGCTCCTGTGCGAGATAGGCATCGGAGACCGTGTCGTAGGCCGTCCACGCGTCCCACATCGCGACCGAGACGTGGAACAGGTTGCGCGCGTGAACCCCGGGACGGGGAATGTCGCGCCGGATCGCACCGAGGATCTGTTCGTTCCACCGGCGCGCGATCGAGCGATCGGGCGTCGGATCGACCTCGGCGACGGGACATGTCGGATCGGGCGGTGGTGGTGGCTGCCCCCCGCCGTTCGGCAGGTAGCGCGGTACCACCCGCGTGCCGCGGTACATGATCGTTCCCGCGTCGAGCCTCGCCGAGACCACGTTGCCACCCACGGCCCAGACGCCGCCCTCGGGGTCGATCCAGATCGAGTGCAGAGACTCGATCGACAGCTCGAACCCGTGATCGCGTTCCTGCCACGTCCCGTCGGACGCTCGCTGGTAGAGCGTCGCCCCGCTGCCGCTCGCCCACGCGTCCTTCGCGTCCGCGCGCACCCACACCCCTTGCACGAGCTCACCGCCACGCGGCGACCGGTCGACGAAGGGCCCGGTGTCGCGCTTCTCGACGATCGTGCCGGCGGGACCGCCGACGGCGACCACGAGGTCGCCCCCCGCATGAACCGTGAACAGGGTCGCCGCCGTCGGGCTCTCCACCAGCTCGAGCTCGGCCCCGGTCCAGTGCAGGATCGTTCCCTTGCCCCCGACGATGTACGGCCGGCCGTCGCGATCGCCCCACACCTTGAAGAAGCCCACGGCGTCGTTGTCGTCCGTGGTCGCTGGAACGCCGAGCGGGATCGGCACGTCACTCCAGACCACGCCGTCGTAGTGCCAGACAAAGCCGTTGCGCCCCGACACGCTCCCGACGGCCCACACATCGTCCGCACGAGCGGCATACAGCCCGAAGATCGTGTGCTCCGCGAGGCCGGGCGTCGCCATGCGCGTGAACTGCGAGCCATCGAAGCGCAAGATGGTGGCGTCCTTGCCGGCGAGGTAGGTCGGCCCGTCAGGCACGGGCGCGATCCACCACAGGTCACCGCGGGTGCCCGTGGCGATGCGGCTCCACGCCGCGCCGTCGTAACGCAGCACGATCGGCCCCTGCCCCTTGTCGGAGCCGACCGCCCATACGTCTCGCGACGATGTGCCGTTGACGGCGAGCAATGCCTCGGTGAGGTCCGTGGCCGCGAGCTGGTAGGACGCCGGCTCGCTCGTCTGGCACGCCGTGACCACCGCAGCGAGTACGACGATCTCGACTGCGGTGCGCACTCAGCGCTCCTCGCGCGGCTGCGGCGCGGTCACGACCTCGAAGTCCATCGTGCTGTCGTTGCTGTCCTGCAGCACCGCGCGTTCGCCGATCCGGGTGCGAACGCGACGGATGGCGCTCTCGCCGACATAGGTACCGGAGCTGAAGACGAACCCCCGATCGAGCGCCGCGGGGACGCGCTTGTAGGTCACCGAGTCGCCATCCATCAACGCCTCGAACGCATCCACGACCCACGAGAGCGGCACCTTGGTCGCATCGGAGAACCCGGTATCCGCGGTGGGCAACGTCTCGACGTTGTCGCCGCGCAGGAGCACCACTCCGGGGCCGAACACCGGCAAGAGCCAATCGAAGCCGCCTTCGAAGCGCACCCGCTCGAGGTTCGCCACCGTCGGATAATCGACGTCGCGATTGTCGGCGCGCATGTTGTAGGCCTCGAAGTCCGCGTCGGTCATATCGACCGTGCTCTGCGGCTGGTGGTTCGTACCGTCGTGGGCGATCACGATGGAGCCGCCCGGGGGGACCGGCACATCGCTCCCCGAACCCGGGATGCGCCAGATCGAGTTGACGTACACGTGCTCCAGGTCCGCGGCGAACGGCGTCACGGGCTGACCGGGATTGATCGCACCGGCCGAGCCGTGCACGTCGGCAAGGAGGAGCCCGTCCGCGTACAGGAGGTGCGTCGAGTTGTTGTAGACCTCGACGAACTGGTCGTCGAAGTAGTGGTCGCCCTCCTCGAGGCCCGCCGCCCCCGTGTACGAGACCTCCTCGATGAGAAAGCCTCCCAGCACCGGCCCGTCGAGCACCAGCGCGAGGGTGGTGTCGCCTGTCGCGAGGCTCCCCCGCGCGGTGAGCTCGATCGCGCCCTGGTGGCCCGTGAGCGCCTCCACCCTGGCCTCGGAGAGGTCGATCGTCGCCTCCACCGTGGCCGCGCCAGAGAGGCTGACCGAGGCCCGTCCTTCTGCATCCGTGACGAGCGTGACGGGCGGCCCCGACGCCGGGGTCACCACGATCTCGACCCCCGCTGCGAGCTCTTCTGCGTAGCTGGCTGGCCAGCGCACCTGGATCGAGCGCGCATCCGAGGCGGCGTCCGCCCCTTCCACGTCGTCGGTGTCGTCGCCTCCACACCCAACACACACGGCAACCAAGAACACGGCGAGCGAGGCTTGAAGACGCATCGACTCTACCTATCCTGACCGCCTTGTGTTTGCAAACCGTTTGCATCACGCAACCCTCTCGGCTAGCGTGCACGGGTGAGATTCGCACCGGCGTGTCTGCTCGTGCTCGCGGCCTGCCCCGCTGACGGTGCCGATGCCCCTGACGCCAACATGGTGATGGACGGGGCCGGCGCGGCCCGCATCGAGCTCGGCACCGGTGTGACCGCGTACGTCGAGCTGGGTGACGAAGATCCGGTGGAGCTGGTGTTCGGGCCCCAGGGGGGCTGGCACATCGACGTGGCGGCCCGGTTCTGGAACCTCGACCCCGATACCATCGATCTCGAGTACCAGTTCGTCCTCGACGGCACGGACGAGCCCGTGAACTACCCCGCACGCTACACCTTGACGCGACGGCGCGTGATCGACATGGGCGATCACTTCGTGCGGCTCGGTGACCGCGCGGTGCTCGACATCACCCAACCGGGCGGGGTCCTGAGCACGGCCGGTACGCTCTCGGTTCGCGCCATCACGGGTGACACCGAGCTCGCGTCCTCGCGCCGGCACGTCCGCGTGGTCGACGAAGCGCCGTGACCCGCGCGCGACCGATCACGACGCAATCGCAAATCTATTGCATCACTGGTCCTATTGCGATAACTGACGGCGGATGACGGTCGACGACCTCGCCACGTACGACGCCTGGTACGAGTGCATCACGCGCAAGTGTCGGATCGCCATGACTCCCGAGTACGTGGCTGGCCGGGTCGCCGCGCTCTCGGACGAGACCTCATCCGATACGAAGGCCTTCACTCGGATCTACGGTGACGCGCACCGTCGCCGCGTGCTCGGGTACTTCCAGCGCGCCTCCGAGTCGCTTGCGGCGTGACCGCGACCGGGTGACGTCGGCTCCGGCGCGGCCGTCACGGACAGCGAACGCGCGGATTGACATCGACACACGCTGGATGTAGTTGCAAAGCCTTTGCACGAGGTCATATGGAGAAGCTACCGGTCACGGTCCTGAGCGGTTTCCTCGGTGCGGGCAAGACCACCCTGCTGAACCAGATCCTCGCCAATCGCGAGGGTCGCAAGGTCGCCGTCATCGTCAACGACATGAGCGAAGTGAACATCGACGCGCGACTGGTCTCGGGCGGCAAGGTCGCGCTCTCGCGTGTCGACGAGAAGCTCGTGGAGATGCAGAACGGATGCATCTGCTGCACGTTGCGCGAGGATCTCCTGATCGAGGTCTCGCGGCTCGCCCGCGAGGGCCGGTTCGACTACCTGCTCGTGGAATCGACCGGCATCTCGGAGCCCCTCCCCGTCGCCGAGACCTTCACCTTCGAGGACGCGACCGGCCAGCAGCTCTCGGACGTGGCGCGACTCGATACGATGGTGACGGTCGTGGATGCGAAGAACTTCCTCCGCGACTGGCAGTCCGAGGATGACCTGCAGGTGCGCGAGGCCGCGCTCGATGACGAGGACGCGCGGACCGTCGTGGACCTGCTCGTCGAGCAGGTCGAGTTCGCCAACGTCATCGTGATCTCGAAGGTCGACCTCGTCACCCCCGCCGAGGTCGACCACCTCGAGGTCATTCTGCGCCAGCTGAATCGCGACGCGCAGATCATCCGGGCCGAGCGAGGGCGGGTGCCCCTCGACCGCGTGCTCGGAACGGGCGCGTTCGACTTCGAGCGCGCGGCGCGCGCCCCGGGCTGGATGGCCGAGTTGCGGGGCGAGCACGTGCCGGAGACCGAGGAGTACGGCATCTCGAGCTTCGTCTTCCGCGCGCGCCGACCGTTTCACCCCGCGCGCCTCTGGGCGCTCCTGCATGACGAGGCGGCCTGGAGCCGCGTGCTGCGCTCGAAGGGCTTCATGTGGATCGCCTCGCGGTCGCCGGTCATGGCCATCTGGTCCCAGGCCGGCGCCTCGGGCAACGTGACCCCCGGCGGCATGTGGTTCGCGGTCCTTCCGAAGAGCGAGTGGCCAACCGATGACGAGACGCGGAGCCAGCTCGATCGGGACTGGCAGGAGCCATGGGGTGATCGCCGTCAGGAGCTCGTCATCATCGGACAGCAGCTCGACGAGGTCGCGCTGCGTCGCCGCTTCGAGGAGGCCCTGGTCACGGATTCCGAGCTCGAGGGTGGAGTGATGACCTGGAACCGGTTCGAGGATCCGTTTCCATCCTGGGTCGACGACGTCTAGTTGCAAATCCGTTGCACCAGCACTCGAGTCGTGCTTCCGTGTGGGCGATGGATGCAACTCCGGCCTGTTGCGATGACCACGATCACCCTCCCCGCGCGCAGAGCATCGGACGCGACAGCATCGTCGTGACGTCCCACACCTCGGGGATCATCCGGATCTTCGATCGGGACATCAACGCGGTGATCCTGCGGCGCCCACCCGACGCCGCGGTGGCGGCCGAGGTGGCCGCGCTCGGTGGGGACGAGCGACCAGCGACGAAGCTGGTGGTCGAAGCCCGGGACGATGCGCGGGCGGCGCTCCACGGCGGCCTCGGCTTGCCGCGAGCCCTCACGAACGACATCGCGTTCTGGGTCGGCGTGATGTCGGATCTGTGCGACGTCCCGCTCGTGGGCGTCCGGCTCGCCCACGAGGCCAAGGCCATGTGTCCCCGGTTCCACGTCGACCGCGTGCTGCTTCGACTCGTCATCGCGTACGCCGGCGAGGGGACGGAGATGATCAGCGAGGGACAGGTGAATCGCAGCAAGCTCTCGCCCCACCATGGTGGACTCCCGGATGAGACGTCGGGCCTCCTCCGCGAGGGCGGCACGATCGCGCGGGCCCAGACGGGCGACGTCGTCATCATGAAGGGCGAGCTCTGGGACTCCGATGTTGGGGGGATCGTGCATCGCTCGCCGCGCCCGGCCTCGACGCGGTGGCTGCTCACGCTCGACCCGCTCGGGTGATGGGCTTATCGCAAAGCGATTGCATTAGCACACGTGGTTGATGTACCCACTTCGCATGAAGCCCCCGCTCCTCCTGATCGCATGCGCCGTCCTCGTCCTCGGGGCGTGCGGTGCCGATAACATGGCAGACGACACCGAGAACGATTGCGCCGGTCATGGCGAGTACCTTCACGGCCACTGCCACTGCGAGCGCGGTTACATGCAGACTGCCGACGAGCAGAGCTGCGTCGAGCTCGCGGACATCGATGAGCCCGATGCGCCCAGTGACGAACCCGATGGTCCGATGGACGAGCCCGACGCGCCGGTGGATGAGCCTGCGGAGCTCGTGTTCAACCCGGGCACGCAGACGGCCCGGACCCGGACCGAGTCCGGTGGAGAGCGCGTATGGGTCCTCAACGGCGTCGATGGGATGAGCGTCCTCACGGTCGAGAACTACGAGAGCTATGGCGGCCCCACGACTCCCGGCACCGTCACGATGACGGCGCAAGAGACGAGCTACGCGACGTGTGCCACGTGCCTGCTCTACCAGACGGGCTGCACGGCCCACGATGATCACTTCCATTGCTCGACCACCTACATGCCGCGCGCCGAAGGCACGGTAGAGCTCACCGCGCTCGGAACCGCTGCCGGCGAGACCTTCTCCGGGTCGCTGACCAACATCGTGTTCCAGGAGGTCACGATCAACCAGCAGCTGGAGACCACGCCAGTGCCGGGCGCGCAGGCCTATCGGCTTGCATCGTGGGCGTTCTCCGCTGCGTTGACCCCGTGAAATCGCGTGCGAGGGCCGCACGCTTTCGGTAGGCTGCAGGCATGTCCTCGTGGCCGCTGGCGCTCGCTGCTGTGCTCGGTACGGCCATCGCGGCGTGCATGGCGGGTGGATCGCCGTGCCCCTGCGGCGAGGCCTACCGCGACGACCCGTTCAGCTCGCAGCCCCTCGAGATCGGCGTCGAGCATGACGCGACCGTGCATTGTTACTGCCGGTGCGGGGACGACGAGCCGGTCCGGATGCCTCCCTCGGAGACCTGTAGCGGCTACGAAGGTCCGTGTGGGCGCCCCGATGGCACCATCGCGCGCCTCTCCTGCGAATGAGTCAGCGGTCGTCGAGCCAGCGGCGCGGCCCGGCCGCCGCGAGATCGACGGCGATCCAGGCGACGAGCGCGACCGCACAGATCCATTCATGAATCGCGTGCGGATGCGCCGCCGCCTCGTGGAGCTGGGGATGGGCGACCGGGCCGAAGAACTGGGCGAACCCAGCCGCGGCGAGGGCAGCTGTCACCGCGCCGAAGACGCGCTGTCGTAGGTCATGCGCCAGCTCGCGGGCGGCCGAGGCGAGCAGGAACGCGAGCGCGACGGGAACGCCGATCCCCTTGTGCACGAGCACCGCCGCCACGACCGCCGCGGCACCGCCGACGTGGACGGTGCTGGCAACGATCACGGCCCCGATCGTGAGCACCACGGGCGACCAGCCGGCGAAGAGCTGGGCCGGGAGGGCGGCCTCGAGGACCGCCGCGACCATGACGCCGACGACGTACGTGGGAAGGACGCTCCGGGCCCGCGGAATCCACCACTGCCCGGTGCGACCGAACGCGGCGGCGAAGGCGGGGGTGGCCACCATGCGCAGGAGGCCTGACCATGGACTGATGAGCGCGGCGGCGAGCACGCTCGTGCTGGTCCACGCATCGGCGTGATGCGCCGGATCACTCAGGCGAAGGCGACGCGCGACGACCTCGCCGATCACGAGCGTGGTGAGGAGCAGCGGTGCCGTCTCGAAGAAGAGAGGCACGAGCGCCTCGCGCACGGACAGCTCGTGAGCGCGGGCCGTGGCAAAGATGTCTTCGGTGTTCGGCACCACCAGGAGCAGCGCGATACAGAACAGGAACGCGAGGCCGCACGCGAGGTGCGTGCGGTGCTCCACGTCGACCGGCCGATCGTGGCGGTCGACGACCATCCTGATCATGACGCCAAGCCCGACGGCGATCACCGTGTGCGTCGTCTCGTGCGGCAGCACCTCCACCACCGCGTCGCCGATCATCGCGCCCGCCACCGTCATGGTGCACAGCCCCGCCGCGATCGCGAAGAGCGTGCGGCGGTCGGTCAGCCGCAGCGACGTCCCCACGAAGAGGCCCTCGGGCACGCGGTGCAGCAGCAGCGCGACGATCAGGGGGACCAGCTCGGCATCGAAGGGCTGACCGCGGAGGATCACGCCGAGGGTGGCGCCATCGAAGAGGGCGTGCAGTCCGAGCGCGGTCACGGCCACGATCACGCCCATCCGCGAGGCGCGGCTGTGGGTGTAGCTCTCGATCGCCTGGTAGGCCGCATATCCCCCGACCAGGCCGAGGACCGGCGCGACCCCGCCGTCCTCGAGCAGGTGCGGGAGCGTCCGGGTGATCACCACGCCCGGCACGAGCGCGAGCGTGATGGCATCGAGCACGTGCATGCCCCGCGGCGAGCGCGCGGCCAGGGGCGCGAGCAAGGGCCCCACGAACATGCCGGCGATCGACACGGCGAGGGCGAGGGCCAGCACGCCTGCACATTATGCCGCAATACTATTGCAAATCAATTGCAACGACTCATCATACGCAGGTGCCCGACGGCATGCTGGAATGGGTCGTCATCGGGGGGGGCGTGCATGGCACGCACCTGTCCCACGTGCTCACCACCGGGAAGGGGGTCGCGCGTGACCGCGTTTGCGTGCTCGACCGCGAGGCCGAGCCGCTGGCCGTGTTCTGGCAGTACACGGCGGCGACCGGCATGACGCACATGCGTTCGGTGGGCGTGCACCATCTCGATCTGCATCCGTACTCCCTGCTCGACTTCCACAAGCGGTCCCGCGGCCGCCACGGCGGGTTCATTCCCCCGTACGACCGCCCTCGCCTCTCGCTGTTTCGGGCCCATTCCAGGCACGTCACCGAGAAGCACGGCCTCGATGCGCTCCGCGTGATGGCGGCCGCGACGTCTGTCGAGCGGACTCCGTCCGGATTCCGGGTCGAGACGAGCCGGGGACCGCTCCAGACCCGACGGGTGGTGCTGGCCCTCGGGGCGAGTGACGAGATCGCGATCCCGACATGGGCGCCCACGCCGGACTGGCACGTCTTTCACCCCGCATTCAGCACCACGCATCTCGCGGCCGGGCAGCGGGTCGCGATCATCGGCGGAGGGATCTCGGCGGCCCAGGTCGCCCTCGATCTGAACCGCCGTGGGCTGCAGGTCTCGATCATCGCCCGCCATGCGCCGCGCGAACACCAGTTCGACAGCGACGCGGGCTGGCTCGGCCCACGCCACATGGCGGCGTTCGCGGCCTCGCCCCTCCACGAACGGCGGGCGCAGATCGACCGGGCCCGACACCGGGGATCGATCCCGCGCGATCTCACACGGGCCCTCCGGCGGGCCGCGCGCGCGGGGACCATCGACTGGCTCGAAGGAGAGATCGCCCGCGTGACGGCGGATGCGTCGTTCGAGCTCGAGCTGACCGAGTCCCGTCGATCGTTGCGCGTCGATCAGGTCGTCCTGGCCACGGGCTTCGCTCGCCGGCGTCCCGGCGGTGCGCTGGTAGATCGCTTGATCGACGACCTCGGCCTCCCATGCTCCGCATGTGGCTTCCCGCTACCGCGCGACACGCTCGAGTGGGCACCGGGCCTCTACGTCACCGGCTCCCTCGCCGAGCTCCGCCTCGGCCCGTCAGCGCGCAACATCGCTGGAGCCCGCGCGGCGGGCGAACGTCTGATGCAATCGACTTGCAATAACTCCTAGCGCGTGGCACGTTCATGCTCGCCGCGGGCTCCGAACGAGCCTCCCAGCTCACCCCACGCACCCTCGGGGTCCGCGGCATCTCGAGCGGGCCGCGTCGAGAGCGTGTCCTTGTTATGACGAGGGAGCCAGCGTATGGTTGAAGCGATGAAGCCCGACCTCGAAGCGTTTCGCAGCATTCTGCGCGAACGAGGTCTGCGGGCCACGGCGTCTCGCATCGCCGTCCTCCAGCATCTGCGGGCGATGGGCGGTCAGCCCGTCTCGCACGCCGACGTGACCGCGAAGCTCTCGACCGGTCCGTGGGATCCGGCGACGATCTACCGCAACTTGCTCGATCTGGTGGAAGCGGGGCTGGCTCGTCGCACCGATGTTGGCGACCACGTCTGGCGGTTCGAAGCCATCGACGGCGCCCACACCGACGATCACGCGCATTTCGTGTGCAAGGAGTGCGGGGTGGTCGAGTGCCTTCCCGACGTCGAGCTCATGACGCCGAAGCCGAAGGCGAAGGCGCCGCGGGCCGTCAAGCGCCGCGAGGTCGAGCTCCAGCTCCGCGGCATCTGCGATACCTGCACCTAGTACCGCCCCACGTCGTCGCGCGCCGCGCCGTAGCTTCACGTAGGCGGTCGCACTTCGAGCGTCACGTGCGCTACGTGTCCCATCGCGAGGATCTTCTCGCGGCACGCGGCCAGGTCGAGCTCCGGTCCACCGTGCAGGGTGGCCGTGCATCCGTACATACCCGTACCGAGCGACCACACGCGAACCTCCTGGATCGGAAGTGGCAACAGTGCCCGCACCTGCCGCTGGACCGCCCCGCCCGGGTCCATGTCGACGAGCTCGCGCAGCGCGTGGCGACTCCGCGCGACGCACGCGACCAGCGTCGGCACGAGCACGGCCAGGCCCGCCACCGCATCGACGACGGCCAGCGCCGGTCCCCCCAGCAGGAGGCTGCGCCCCGCCGCGGTGCCGATGGCCATCGCGCCGAGCACGAACATCACCGCGCACGTGTGCTCGACCAGCGCGGTCAGCTTGCCGGGGGCGAACCCGAAGGTGGCCCGCGCGAGCCACGAGCGGGCGACGTGGCGCGCGACCGCCGTCACCACCGCGGGGGCCAGCATGCTCGCCGCGAACCACGCGGATGCGGCGAGCAGATACGACTCGATCAGCAGTCCGCCGACGAACGTGAGTCCCGCCAGGACAACCAGCGCCTTGCGGAGGGCCGTGGTCCGCGGCGGCACCGGCCGCTCGACGGGCAGGCAGTGACACACACTCACGGATGCAGACTACATCACGTGTGACTTCATTTCTATTGTAATGCCGTTGCATCTACGCCGGACGTGCGGTTGACTCGCGCCATGAAGTCACTATCGATCGCTCTGACCTCGCTTCTCGGGTTCACCCTGTCCGTCGCCGCGTGCGGCGATGACTCCTCGGACGGCGATGGTTCGAACGAAGAAGAGGTCATCACCACGGTGACCCTCGAGTTCACGCCCTCGGGCGGTGGCGCCACCGTGTCGGCCTCCTTCCGGGATGCGGACGGCGATGGCGGCAATGCCCCCGTGATCGATCCGGTCATGCTCCCGGCCGGATCGTTCTCCCTGGCGGTGCGCTTCCTGAACGAGCTCGAGACGCCGGCCGAGGAGATCACGGAGGAGGTCGCGGACGAGGCAGACGAGCATCAGGTCTTCTTCACCGGTACGGCCGTTGTGGGTCCGGCGACGACGAACACGACCGGGCCCCTGACCCAGGCCTACGCGGACACCGACGCGAACGGCAACCCGATCGGACTCGACAACACGATCACGGCCGCCGCCGGGACCGGGGTTCTCACCGTGACCCTCCGCCACCTGCCCCCCGTGAACGCCGTCGATCAGAAGGTCGCGGGCCTCGCCGACGACGTGAAGACGGGCGGCATCTCCAGCCTGCCCGGTGCCAGCGACGTGTCCGTCAACTTCAACGTCACCGTCCCGTAGCGACTACTCGGACTCGGCGACGTGCTCGAGCACCATCTGCACGAGGTGCTCGATATGGGAATCGGCGAGCTCGTAGTACACGTGCTTGCCCTCGCGCCGTCGCTGGACGAGGCGTTCGCTGTGCAGCAGCCGTAGCTGCTGCGACAGCGTGGAGAGCTGGGTGCCGGTCTCCGCGGCCAGCTCGCTCACGCACCACGCGCCAAGCGAGAGGCGCTGCAGGAGCTTCAACCGCGACGGATCTCCGGCCGCCCGGAACAGCGCGGCCGCGCGCACGAAGGCGGTGTCGGACGGACTCTTGACCCCCGTCCGGCGCGGATGCGTGTGCGCCGGGGCCCCCTTCACGCCAGAGACAGTGGGCCGTGATCGTCGCAGTGTCCAGCGTGGTCGTGGTGCAGGTGACCATCGACCAGGTAGTCGACGTGATCCCCGTGGGGCACCTGTGCGTGACCGCAGCCCGGACCATGCTTGTGGTCAGCGGGGTGCTTCGAGCACGCATGGTTCGGCGTGCAGGCCGCCGGGTTCGCCGCGTCGACGGCGATGCCGCACTCGTCGAAGTGGCCGTCGTGCTCGCGGTGCAGATGACCATCGTGCAGGTAGTCGACGTGATCGCCGTGCTTCACGGAGGGATGGCCGCAGGTGGGGCCGTGG
>LNFM01002751.1_pt1 | contig 22298 bp, 29 predicted proteins | sample 596031 | NCBI WGS metagenome assembly LNFM01 (sample SAMN04254537, study PRJNA301005) | activated carbon metagenome | isolation source: dual media filters at the Ann Arbor, Michigan drinking water treatment plant | place: USA: Ann Arbor
GATGGTGAAACCATCTGGTGGTTCAACTTCGCGTGGTTCCAGATCAGCTATGGACGCTGGCTGTAATGGCCGCAATGCGCTTTTCGGCCGAACTCGCCAAGGCACTTGAGCTGGAACACGGCAAGCGCCAAGACGAGCCAAAGGACAGCGCGTGATGAGCCGCGACCCTGAAGAAACAGGAAAAGAACAGGAATCCAAGCCTCGCGGCGCTCCGCAGTTTAAGCCTGGCCAGTCGGGGAATCCATCAGGCCGTCCCAAGGGCTCACGCAACAAGCTGGGCGAGGACTTTATTGCGGCGTTGCACGATGACTTTGAGGAACATGGGGTTGCCGCGATCCAGGCTGTTCGCCGTGACAAGCCTGATGCTTACATCAAGGTTATTGCCTCGATCCTGCCGCGTGAGCTGAAAGTCACCACAGAGAATGACCTGACCGATGACCAACTTATCGAGCGCATCCGGCAGCTCGAAGCCGCCATCAGACCTTTCCTCTCTCTTGAAGGAGAAGGCAATCCTGCTGGGGGAGTTGGATCGGCGAAACCGCACTAACAAGCTGAAGTTTTACCGGCCGTACCGCAAGCAGCGCGAGTTTCACCTGAACGGATCTAGGTTCAGTGAGCGTCTTTTCATGGCCGGCAACCAGCTCGGCAAGACGGTCGCTGGGGGGGCGGAATGGGCGCTGCACCTGACCGGCCGCTATCCAGACTGGTGGGATGGCGCCACGTTCAACGCTGCGCCTCTTTTGTGGGCTGGTTCGGTCACCGGCGAAAGCACGCGGGACAACCCGCAAAGGATACTGATCGGCCCACCCTCCAAAGAGGAGGAGTGGGGGACTGGCTTCATCCCGCTGGAGTGTATTCGCGAGCGCACCCGCGCGATGGGCGTCCCAAACCTCCTGGACAGCGTTGTGGTTCGCTGGGGCGGCGGGGGCGATGTCCAGGCCGGGGATAGCGTCATTGCCTTCAAGGCTTACGAGAAGGGCCGCGAGAAGTGGCAGGGGCCAACGGTTGACGGGGTTTGGTTCGATGAAGAGCCGCCGGAGGATATTTACAGCGAGGGTCTGACGCGCACCAACAACGGGCAGCGCGGCCAATTCGCCCAGACGACGTTTACGCCTCTGCTTGGCATGTCAACGGTTGTCAGCAGGTTCATCATGCCGGCAGAGGATGATTTAGGGACATCGGCCCGCATCGTCACGTCAATGACGATCGATGACGCGGAACACTACAGCCCGGAGGAACGGGCAAAGATTATTGCAAGCTACCCCGCGCATGAACGGGAGGCCAGAGCGAAGGGCATCCCGACGCTTGGTTCGGGGCTGATATTCCCTGTTCTGGAAGAGAACATCGTTTGTGACCCGATCGAGATTCCCAAGCACTGGCCGCAAATCGGCGGGTTGGATTTTGGCTGGGACCATCCGACCGCGGCGGCATGCCTTGCCTGGGATCGTGATGCCGATGTCGTCTATCTGACCAAGGATTATCGCCAGCGTGAAGCAACGCCGGTTTTCCATGCCGCGGCTATCAAGCCGTGGGGGGACTGGTTGCCGTGGGCCTGGCCGCATGACGGCAACAACGACACGGCGGCCGGCGAGAACCTGTCCAAGCAATATCAAGACCAGCAATTAAGCATGCTGCCGGAACACGCCACGTTCGAGGACGGTTCCAACAGTGTCGAGGCCGGGCTGATGATGATGCTGGATCGGATGCTAACCGGACGGTTCAAGGTATTTCGGACCTGCGGGGCCTGGCTTGAAGAGCGACGGCTTTACCATCGCAAGGACGGCAAGATCGTGAAGGAGCGCGACGACGTGATTTCTGCCTCGCGTTATGCGCTCATGATGCTGCGCTGGGCCATTACAAAGCCCGCGGACAAGGGCTGGAAGCACGTAGCCCGGAAGGTTGCCTGATGCCCGCCATGGATGACGAGGAGCTGTGCAAGATCGTCGCTTCCCTCGTCAAGGAGGCTCAGGCGTACCGAACCGAGCAGAGCCCGGAGCGGGTGCGGGCGATGGAATATTACGACGGCACGATGACCGATACGCCTGCGGATGATGGCCGCTCGAAGGTTGTCTCCCGAGACGTTCGCGGCGAAATCAAGAAGGTATTGCCTTCGATCAAGCGCATCATCCTGCGGGGGGCCAAGATCGTTGAATACCTGCCTGTCGGGCCAGGCGACGAGCGGTCGGCAGAACAGGCAACCGACTACATCAACACGCTTGTGATCCCCGAGTGCGGGGGCAAGCGCGCCATCAAGGACGCGATCGACGACGCCGCGAAGCTGCGAAACGGCATCCTCAAATGGTGGCAGGACGTTCGAACCGACATTCAGGTTTCGACTCATACCGGCCTTGACGAGGTGAGCTTTGCTCAACTTGTGAAGGATGACGCGGTTGAGGTGCTGGAGCACACGGCCAAACCTGTTAACGTCGAAGGCCAGTCCGACAATCTGCACGACGTGAAGATACGCCGGCAGATCAAGAAGTCCCGCGCCAAGCTGGCTGCGATTCCCCTTGAAAAGTGGCTGATCCACCCTGACGCGATTTCGATCAAGGATTCGCCTCTGGTCGGGGAGGATTGCAAATACCGCCGGTCCGATCTCGTCGCCATGGGCTACGATCGCGAAAAGATCGACGAGTTGCCGATCGCCACCTCGCACAGCAAGGAAGGGGACGAGGAAGAAGTAACCCGGCGCCGCGAGGTTTTCACCCGCGAGGAGATCGCGGCCAAGTCCATGCAGGAAGTGGACTATTACGATCTTCTGGTGAGGATTGATTATGATGATGACGGCATTGCGGAATTGCGGCGCATTGTCTTTGCCGGCGGGCTGACCGAGGAATATCTGCTCGAGAACGAATATTGGGATGAGGTCAACTACGCCGACGTTGTTCTTGAGCCCCGCGCCCATCAGTGGGAGGGCAATTCGGTCGCGGATGACGTGATGGAGATCCAGCGCATCAAGACAGTGCTGCTGCGCCAGACCCTCGATAACATCTACTGGCAGAACAACCTGCAGCCGACCGTGCAGGAAGGCGCGATCATCAATCCCGAGGCGGTGACCAACCCGGCGTTTGGCCTGCCGATCCGGGTCAAGAACGGAACCGATGTCAGGACCGCGGTGGGCTTCAATCCCGTGCCGTTCATCGCGGACAAATCGTTCCAGATGCTGGCCTATCTGGACGAGGAGAAGCACGACAGGACCGGAATCAACGATGCCTCGGCCGGACTGGCGCCGGACGCGTTGCAAAACGTGACGGCCAAGGCGTCTGCGATGATCGAGCAATCCGGCATCGGGCAGACCGAGGATATCGTCGAGGCGGTCGCGGAAAGCCTGCAGCCGGTGTTCAAGGGCCTGCTCAGGCTGGTGACGCAGCATCAGGACAAGCCCCGGACCGTGCGCTTGCGTAAGGAGTGGGTCACGTTCGATCCGCGCACCTGGAATGTTGACATGGATTGCACGGTCAACACCGGTCTGGGGGCAGGCACCCGCGAACGCGACATGATGATGATGCAAGTGGTTCGCGAGGCGCAAAAGGAGATCATGGTATCGCTGGGCGCGGATAACCCGCTGGTGAAACCCGATCAGTTTTACAACGGCGTCGCCAAGATGGTCGAGGCTTCCGGGCTTAAATCGGTGGACCAGTATTTTACCAGCCCGTCACCGGACGACTTGCAGGCTTACGCCGAGAAGCAGGCCCAGAAGCCATCACCGGAACAGGAAAAGATACAGGGCGCGTTGCAGATCGAGCAGGCCAAGGGGCAGGTTCAGATCGCGCTTTCCGACAAGAAAATGCAGGTCGAGGCCAGCAAGGAGCGCGAGCAGCGGGACGCCGATATCGTCATCAAGCAGGCGGAGCTGGAGAAGGAAACCCAGCGCGCCATGCACGAGGCCACCATCAAGGCGGCTTCCGAGGCTGAGAAGATGCAGGTCGAGCGCGAAAAGATCGCGTCTGCCGAGCGGATTGAGCTCGCCAAGCTGGAGGCGCAGATCATGCTGGAACGGGAGCGGATGGACCGCGAGGACGTGAGGGCGGAGCGCCAGCATCAGGCGGACGCGCAGAACCGGCAGTTTGAGGGGGCGGTGCAGTGAGCGAGCGCACCGAGCGCACAGCCGCCGCCCAAGCCATTCTCGGCATCCCCTTGTTCAACACCCTCATGGATGAGTTGGAGGCCGGCGAGATCAACAGCGCCGTAGCCGCACCCTACGAGAACCACGAAGCGCGGCAGGGCCATATGGCTGCGGTCCGCGCGATCAGACATCTACGCGCACGCATCGGAGCCATCGCCAATGAAGGCCAACCGAGCGGTGGCAGGAAAGCCCCGGCTTAAAGGAACATCGCATGGCTGAAATTGGCGTAACCCCACTCGTGGGCACCGTCCTCATGGGCGTTGATGCGACAGGCAAGACCAAGATTCTCACGCTTGACACCAGCGGCGGGATGACGGCTTCGGCAACGAACGTCGATACCGCCGCGCTCGTTACTCTCACGGCCGCCGCTGTCGGTGCCAATAGCGCCGACCAGACTAACGGAACCGGGCGCGGTATCAATCTGGTCGTAGATATCACCGCAATCACCGGCACCACACCGACGCTTACGGTGACCTTGCAGGGCAAGGATGCGGCCTCGGGGAAGTATTACACCATCCTTGCCAGCGCAGCGCTTTCCGCGGTTGCGACCACCGTGCTTACGGTATTTCCCGGCGCGACGGCGGCCGCGAACGTGGCGGCCAACGCGCAACTGCCCCGGACGTGGCGCGTCATCACGGTAATTGCCGGCACGACACCGGCCGTGACTGCGACTGTCGGCGCGTCAGTCATTGGATAAGATTTAACCAGCTTCGCCACGGGAGCCCTTGGGCCAACCCGTAGGCAAGGCGGCAATAGCCGCAACTCCACCCTCTATGAGGAACAGCACTAATGGCAACCGAATTGGCACCCGCCAACGAGGCGTCTAACGACGTTTCGAGCGTTCAGGCCGACCCCTCCGATGGACTCGATAACTCGCCCGAGACCTGGGATTACGCGGAGCCCGATGAAGAAGATCAGGCCAAACCCGAACCCAAGCCCGCCGAGACCGATAGCAACAGCGAGACGGATGAGGCTCCCGAGAGCCAAGAGGCCGATGCACCCGACGCCGAACAACCCGAAACCGAGGAAGCGCCCGACAAGGCCAAGAGCACGGCCGAACCGGACGACTCCATCGTCATCGCCATGCCGGGCGGTGAGAAGCTCGAACTGAAAGAGCTTAAATCGGGCTACATGCGCGACCGGGATTATCGCCACAAGACAACCGACCTCGCAAACAAACGGCGAGAGCTTGAGGCGCTGTCAACCCGCGTGACCCAATCGGCGAACGCGATTTCTGAAGTTCTGATGTCCCAGGTGCCACCGGCGCCTGATAGTTCCTTGGCCTTCACGGACCCGGTTCGGTTCGTGCAGGAAAAGGCGCAGCACGAAGGCGCAATGGCGTTCGTCAACTCCATTGTCGAAAAGGCAACCTCAGCAAAGGAAGTGGGAACAACGCTGACGCGAGAGCAGCAGGCCGAAATCAACCGGACTGAAATCGCCAAACTCACGGAAGCCTTCCCCGAAATTGCAAACCCTGAAGGGCAGAAGAAATTTTTCGACGGTGCGATGAGCGCCGCGCGGGAAATCGGCTTCTCCGATCAGGAACTGAGCGAGGCCACCGATCACCGCTATTTCAAGGTGTTGCACTACGCAAAGCTTGGGATGGAAGCGGAAGCTGCGAAGGCAAAGGCTGCGAGCAAAGTCGTGAATGTCCCCCCGGTTGCGCCGCAAAAGCGCCCCGCGGGTCCAAATGCGGCGAAAGCGCGGGCCAATCAGGACGCGATGAACAGGTTGAAGCGAACAGGCTCGATCCACGATGCGATGGCGGTTGAATTCGATTGAACCCCATCATAGGAGGCCTTAATGGCCATTATCGCTAATACCTTCCAGTCCACCTCGGCGGTGGGCAACCGCGAACAGTTGTCCGACGTGGTGTCCCGCATCACGCCGGAAGATACCCCGATCTATTCCATGATCAGCAAGGGATCAACCCAAGGAACACATCCCGAGTGGGAAGTGGACGACCTCGCCGCGCCGGCCGCCAACGTGCAGCTTGAAGGCGACGAATTTGCGTTCGGTGCCATCACGCCGCCGGCTCGGGTCGGCAACTACACGCAAATCCTGCGGAAGGAATTCATTCTTTCCGAAACCCAGGAAGCGGTGGACGACGCCGGCCGCATCCAGAAGCGCAAGTACCAGAAGATCAAGAAGGGCATCGAAATCCGCAAGGATGTCGAATATTCGATCGTCTCCAACGTCGCCTCGGTCGGCGGCGCGACCCGCGTTTCGGCCGGCCTGCCGTCGTGGCTGGTGACCAACGTCTCCCGCGGCGCCACCGGCGCCAACGGCGGCTTTTCGTCCGGCACCGGGCTGACCGTGGCGGCGACCAACGGCACCCAGCGCGCGTTCAGCAAGTCGTTGCTGGATACCGTGATGTCCGCGGCCTACACGTCCGGGGCCAACGTCAACCATGTATTCGTGGCGCCCTACGTCAAGAGCGTGTTCGTCACGTTCATGTCCGACGCCAACGTGGCCTCGTTCCGCTACGCGGCGGACTCAGGCCGCAAGACCATCATTTCCAATGCGGACGCCTACGAAGGCCCGTACGGGAAGGTCCTCGTGCATCCCAACCGGGTCATGGCGGTCAATGCCGGCGTCGCGCGCAACGCCTTCCTGATCGACACCGACATGCTGGAATGGACCTGGCTGCGGAAGATCAAGGAGGTCAAGGACATTGCCAAGACCGGCGACGCCGACAAGTGCGTTCTGATCGCCGAGGGCTGTCTCAAGGTCAAGAACGAGAAGGGCCTCGGCGTCATCGCCGACGTGTTCGGTCTGACCGCGGCGACCTGATCTCGAACCTCACTTTCCCTTAAAGGGGCTGGCATTTCCGCCGGCCCCTTTTTCATTGGAGAACATCAATGGCAGACGAAACTCTAGACACCACCAAGCCGCTGGTTACGCAGCCCTCGACTTCCACCGAACAGGTGGTGGTCACGGGCCGTCCGCTCGAAAAGCCGGTCGAGGAACCCCGCATGGGCAGCGCCAAGGAGTCCCGTGAGAAGATGCGCCTTGCGCTTGAGGAAGGCCGCGCCAAGCAGCGCGATGCTGTGGTCGGAACGGTAAACATTGCCGACGCAAAGATCGTCCCGAGCGTCGGGCAGGCCCGTGCACAGACTTCGGAGGAAATCCGGCAGGACCAGGAGGCCGGCACCGGCAGCGGGGCCGTCTCTCAGGCGGCGCCCTATCCCGGCAATCCTCAGGAGGCACAGGTCAAGGCCATCCTCGCATCGGAACGCCAGCGCGATGCCGGCGAGTTCAATACCGAGGATTTGACCGGAACGTCGGTCGATGGCGACGGCAAGACCGATACCGTCGTCGTCCGGCTGCTCTATGACTGGTGGGACGGCCAGGGCGTTCGTCACCCGATGAATACCCTGTGTGAAGTGCCGATTAACGAGGCGCGCAACCTCGTTGACCAGCGCAAGGCCGAGCGCACCGACCCGCTGCGATGACCATCCGCGACCCCGACGGCTTCACCCTGGTTGAACACGATCCCAAGACAGGGAGGAGCGTCTGGAGCTATTTCGACGGGCAAAAGGACATCTACCGGGTCGATTACCCGGTGGATGAAACAATCAAGGAAAACGCGGAGGCGAGAGCTTCCGCGGCTTCCAACTGGAAGGGCGACTATCACCGGATCGCGTCTATTCCTTTGAACATCGTTCATGCCTCGGGCTTTGCGGAGGCGATCACGCAGCAGGATGACAAGTTCCTGAGCAAATTCCTGAACGATAGCGACAACCGGGCCTGGCGAACGAAGGACGGGAAGGTCTGATGACGATCGCCACCTACACCCAGCTTCAGGCGGCCGTGACCGAATGGTTGGCGCGGGATCAGGACGCGACCCTGATCGCGCGGATACCGACCTTTATCCAGTTTGCGGAAGCCAAGTTCAACCGCGAATTGTTCGTTCGCCAGATGGAAACCCGCGCCACAGCCCTGGTTGACATGCTCTCCACCGAGCCGGAATTTATCTCGTTGCCCTCGGATTTCCAGTCCATGCGCCGCATCCGGTTGTCAGGTGCGACCGGAAAGCCGACCATCGAATTCAAATCGCAGGCCGGGCTCGACGCCTACCGGCTGTCGATCGACAACGTATCCGCACAACCGGAGTATTTCACGATCACCGGCGACGAGATCGAACTGGCGCCGACGCCGAACGCGGTGTTCACGATTGAAATGGTCTATCGGAAAACCATTCCGCCGCTGGCGAGCAATGCCACCAACTGGCTGCTGACCATGGCGCCGGACCTCTACCTCTACGGCGCGCTGCTGGAATCCGCCCCTTACATCAAGGAGGACGGCCGCATTCAGACATGGGGCCTCGGCTTCACGACCGCGCTCAACGGCCTCAACGAACTCAGCCGGGCGGCGTCGATCTACACCGATGGCCCGACGCGGCTGCGGTTTTCAGGCCCGACGCCATAACAGGAGGCGACCATCGCAGTTTTCAACAAATTTCACGCCTTCGTGCTGGATGTCGCCAGCGCCAAGCATCAGATGCAGACCGGGACAACGCATGTCTTCAAGGTCTATCTGACCAACGTCGCGCCGGTCGCGACCAACACGGTCTACAACACGCCGGCCGACCTTTTGACCGCCAACGGCTATACCGCGGGCGGGGCCAGCGTCGGCACCATCACGGGTTCGCAGACATCAGGCACGTTCAAGTTCGTCGGCGGCACCGACCCGGCATGGACCGCCTCCGGCGGATCGATCGGGCCGTTTCAATACGCCGTGCTCTACAACAGCACATCGGTAACGCTGCCGCTGATCGGCTGGTGGGATTACGGCACGGCGATCACGCTGACCAACGGCAACACGTTCACGGTCGATATCGACCAGGTGAACGGCATCCTTACTATAGTCTAGCATGGCCGCTTTTCTCAACGTATGCCGGTTCAATCCGACGGCCGGCGGCACCACCGACTGGACCTATTCGTCTGCGGTAACTGGATATCAAAGCCCCGCGCTGGCTGGCGTCGTCAACGGCACGCTGTACAAGTATCGCGCGGAGAGCGCCGATCTCAGCCAGTGGGAGTTGGGCGAGGGGGCTTACAACACCGGAACCGGCGTTCTCGCCCGCACCACGGTTCTCTACAATTCCTCGGGGACGGGTACGGGTGCGGGACAATCGGGTGCCGGGACCAAGATCAGTTTCTCGGCAGCGCCGCAGGTCGCGGTCGTGGCGCTGAAGGAGGATTTGGTTCCGCAGACCGTGGGGCACATTCCCGGCGAAGTATCGACAGGAAACGCGGCTGCTGGCGAGATTGGCGAGCTTATTGAATTCACTCTTGGATCGACCGCTCTTACGACCGGCGCGGCGGCTGTCAATCTTGCCAATGGCGCTTTTTCTGCGGGCGATTGGGACATTTGTGGCTTCATCTGGATTTCCGCAGCAGGGGCTACGACGCTCACGAATTACCAGTTTTCGGTAAGCTCTACATCTGCAACAGTTGATGGTTCCGCGATCGACCGTTACGTTCAATTTCGCGGTTCGATTGCTGATCCAATTGTATCGCAAGTGATTGGGCCTCACCGACGTTCGTTCAGTGCCAGCACAACTCTATATCTAACGGCTACGGCTTCTTTTAGCTCTACTCTAAATGTCACTTCAAAAATTCGCGGCAGGCGGGTGCGCTAAATGTCCCTGCTAGGCTTTGACGCGATCGGCCGGCTGGCGCTCGGGCAGATCAGTCAAAGCGGCGTCGTCAACATCAATCTCACGGCGGCGTCGGGCGCGTTCGCGCTCACCGGCAACGCGGCGCTGTTCTCGGTCCAGTTCATCGCGGCGCCGACCAGCTACACGGTCACCGGCAATGCCGCGCTGTTCAGCACCAGCCTGCTCAGTTCATCCGGCGCGTTTGTCGAGACCGGAAATGCGGCGCTGTTTTCGGTGCAGTTTGTGGCCGATGCCGGGGCCTATCTGGTTACTGGCAACGCGGCTCCGCTCGGCACGTCGTTCGCGGCGTCTGCCGGGTCATACCTCGTATCGGGCAACCCGGCGCTGTTCACCGTCACCATGGCATCGGCGGCCGGATCGTACCTGGTCACCGGCAACGCCGCCGAACTCTGCCGGGATTTCGTCAACTGGCTGCCCGGATCGGAAACCGAGGAAATATGGACAAGCCTCGCCGCGGAAGCCGAGACATGGACGCCAAAAACCGCGCAGGCGGAAGTATGGACCGCGCGAACCAAACAGTCCGAAGCATGGACCCCGAGAACAAGTCAGGCCGAGACATGGACCGAAAACCCGCCCACGATCAACACCGGCGAGGCGTGTAACTGATGCCACTTTTGGCCGCTGGCGACTTCAAACCGGACGTGGCGGACTACCTTGGAACGGCCAGCCGGAACGTGCTCAACGTGATCCCGAGGGGGGATGGCTACGGGCCGTTCCCGAGCTTTTCGGCCTACACCTCCGCGCTCCCCGCCGCCTGTCGTGGCGCGTTCTACGCCCTGAAATCAGACGGCACGGTCATCACCTTTGCAGGAACTTCGACCAGACTATACCAGCTCAACAATACCAACTTCACATGGACCGATGTTTCGAAGGGAGGACTCGCCTATCCGGCGCTGAGTTCGACCGCGCAATGGCAGTTTGCCCAAACCGGGAATCTGGTGTTCGCAACGCAGGCCAATGCACCATTGCAGGTATTCGACCTGTCGTCGTCATCGGCCTTCGCGGACTCGCTGGGCTCGCCGCCGCAGGCCGCCTATATCAGCGTGGTCGGGCGCTTCCTCGTTCTGTCTGGCCTGCTGTCGAATCCGTTCCGCATCCAGTGGTCGGGATTGAACAGCTTCAATGCGGCAGCGTCATGGACGGTCGGCACCAATTCATCCGACTTCCAGGATTTCCCTGATGGCGGCATTGTCCGGGGCGTGGCCGGGGGAGAAGCGGGGATCATCTTTCAGGACCAGGCGATCCGGCGCATGTCGTATATTCCGGGCTCGCCGATCATCTTCCAGATCGACCGCATCACCCAGGACAAGGGCCTTTACGCGCCGTATTCGATCATCCGCGCGGGCGAGCGCATCTTCTTCTATGCCGGGCAAGGCTTCCACAAGATCGAACCCGGTGGCGTCCCCGAGCAGATCGGCCGGGAGAAGGTGGACCGGACGTTTCTCGCCGACCTCGACAAGGGCAATCTGCAACTGTTCATGGGCGCGGCGGACCCGCGCTCTACCCGGATATATTGGGCCTATAAATCGGTTTCGGGGGAAGTCGGGGCCTACGACAAAATCCTCGGGTACGATTTCCTGCTGGATCGGTTCTTCCCGGTCATGGCGACGGGGCAACACCTGCTTGGCATATCACAAACCGGGCTGACCCTGGAAAACCTCGACGCGATTTCAGCCTCGCTGGACGCGCTCACGCTCACGCTATCGCTGGACGCCTACGCAACCGCCGTGCAGCCGGAAATCGCGCAGTTCAATTCATCGAATGTGCTGGGGTTCTTCCGTGGTGCCAATCTGGAGGCGACGATCGAGAGCGCCGAACAGGGAACCGACGAGAACGAGTTGTTCATTCGGGGCTTCAAGGCGGTAACGGACGCGGCTGCGCATTACGGCTCGGTATCCTATCGCGAGACGCAATTCGCGACGGCGACGGCCGGGACCGAGGTTCTGGTCAACTCAAGAACCGGGCGCTGCGATCTCCGGCGGTCGACGCGATATTCGAGGTTCAAGACGCGGATACCGGCCGGGACCACGTGGACGTTTTGCGCCGGCGTGGTGCCTGATGTTTCGCTTGGGGGGACGCAGTAATGGTCGCATACGTCCCCGGCATCACGGAAATCGATCTGAAGAAGATTGTGCTGTCGATCCAGCAACTGGCGGCGGGGCGGTCAAACGCGGTCGGTACCGTCACGCTGGCGCTGAGCGCGGCCACAACGGTTGTCACCGACAAGAATTGCGCGGCCGGCTCGGTCATCCTGTTCATGCCGACCACGGCCAACGCGGCGGCGGAAATCGGCAACGGCACCATGTACGTTTCGGCGGTAGCGAACGGCTCGTTCACCATTACGCATGCCAATTCGGCGGTAGCGGGGCGGACGTTCCTTTACGCCATTCACGGATGAGCGTTGATCTGGTCTGCGTGCATCCGCTTGATATCGTCAAGGTGTGGCCGCTGGCGCGAGGGCTGATCAAATCAGCGATCGACCGAACGGGACTGAGCGAGTTCGAACAGGTCGAGCGCCAGGTAATGTCAGGCGATCAGTTGTTGTGGCTGGCGCTCTCGGATCATGTCGAGGCTGCGGCGACGACGCATCTGGTCAAGACATCGGGCAGGCCGATCTTGATCGTAACGGCGTGTGCAGGGACACAGCGGGAGCGCTGGATAGGTTTGCGGCAGAAGGTTGAGGCTTACGCCAGAGCGGAAGGATGCTCGCGGGTGAGGCTCTACGGCCGCCGGGGCTGGGAACGGGTGCTACCCGACTATCGCGTCGAATATGTGATCATGGACAAGGAATTGATCTGATGGGCGGCGAGAGCAAAACCAGCCAGACGCAGAACAGCACCACCAATCCGTGGGAGCCGGCGACGCCTGTATTGAAGGGCATCCTCGGTCAGGTTGAAAGCGGCCTCGGGAAAACCGGCATCACGGGCGCGGAAACCGGAGCGCTGGACGCGATGACGGCCAACGCCGGGACCGCCGGCCAGTTCGCGCCGCAGATTCAGGACTTGGCGAAAACCCTGTTCGGCGGCGGCGGGGCGACGGATCAGGCCGGCGCGGTCGGCGCCAATTACGATCGCTTTGTCGGGCAGACCAACCCGCTTGCGTCCAACACCAATTATAACCCCTATGACACGCCGGGATTCCGCGACGCGATCAACACGGCCACGGCGGATATCACCAACAGTACAAACGGGACGTTCGCGGCGGCGGGGCGGGATTTCAGCGGAGCCAATTCGACGGCGCTGGGGCGAGGTCTGACGCAGGGTCTGGCACCGACGATTGCGGCGCAATACAACCAGAACGTCAACAACCAGCAGGGCGCGGCAAGGGGCCTGTACGACGCCGGTAACACCAATGCGGGCATCCTTGCTGGTTTGCAGCAGCAAAAGCTCGCCAACCAGGGGCAGGGCATCGGGGTGGCGGGCGCGGCGAACGAGGCGCAGAACGCGGGTCCGAACGCGGTGCTGGCGGCGGAAGCGGCGCGGCGCGGCATTCCGGTGCAGGCGCTGGGGCTTCTCGCCCAGATCGGAATTCCCATTGCGGGGGTGGGCGGGCAGGCCACGGGGCAATCGACCGGAACGCAGCAGGATTCGCCGATGCGGCAATTCATGCAGTTTGGGCATGGCGTCGGCAGCCTGTGGCCGAAAAATCCGATCAAGTTCGGGTAAAGGGACGAAATAGATGGGGCTGCTTGATAATCTGTATTTCGGCCACAACTCGAGCTTTGGCGGACAGGGCGGCGGCTTGCTGGACTTCCTGCGAACCACACAGATGCAGAACCAGCAATACCAGCCGAGCGCGGGCTTCGGACCAAATCCGAACGAGGCCAACGCCTCGATGCCGGCCGCACCGATGAACATTGGCGGCTATCAGATGCCGCGCATCGGCACCGAGCAGCAGTTCACGCCGGACCCGGCCGCGCTGCCGCAAAATGCCCAGCCCGTGCAGGGGCAGATGCCGATGCAGCCCCCACAGCAACCGCCCATGCAGCCACCGGAGCCCAGCGGCGGGTTTGGCGCGGGCCTGCAAGGCTTTCTGCAAAACCTTCACACGGGACCGCTAGGAGCCATTGCAGGCGGTATTGGTAGCGCGGCCGGCATGCAAAGCCCCGAGGTCAAACAGGCCAACCAGACCGCGCAGTTCCTTGTCTCGAAGGGCATGGACCCGGCGATGGCAAAGACCGTCGTTTCAGACCCTACCCTGTTGCGCTCGGTCCTGCCGAGCATCATGGGCACGGGCGGGCAGACCGACGACATCAAGGAATATCAGTTCGCCAAGAAGGAAGACCCGAGCCTGACGTTCCAGAAGTTCATGCAGCAGAAAAAGGCGGTTTCGGGCGAATATTCGTTGACGCCGCAATACGGCACGAACGAAAAGGGCGAAACCGTCCTGATCCAGCCCGGCAAAAGCGGCGAGGCCATCCAGACCAAGCTCCCACCCGGCGTTAAAATCTCCAGCGGCGTCGAGAAGATCGACCTCGGCACCACATGGGGCATTATCGACAAGCGCACCGGCCAGATGGTCGGTCAGCAGGCAAAGGACATCGAGGGCAAGGAATCCGCAGAGGAGCGCGGCAAGGCGAAGGGGTTGGCGCAAGTCTCGCTCCCGAACGTCATCAATAAGGCCGATCAGGCGCTCAAGGTTATCGACGACATGCTGGCGCATCCGGGCCGCGAAACGGCAACCGGCCTTAGCGGCACCCTTGATCCCAGAAGTTATATTCCGGGCACGAACTCGAAAGATTTCCAGATCAGGTCCAAGCAGCTTCAGGGCAAAGCGTTCCTGGAAGCATTTGAAAGCCTGAAGGGCGGCGGCGCGATTTCCGAACGGGAGGGCGAGGCGGCTACGGCTGCCATTGCCCGGCTTGACCTTGCACAGTCCGATGAGGAGTACGTTGCCGCGCTCAAGGAGTTGAGGGGAATTGTTTCTCGCGGCGTCGAGATTGCCCGCCAGAAGGCAGGGCAGAGCGGGCAGTCGGCCGCCGTCCCGCAGCCTAACGCCGCGCTCAAAGCCAAATACGGTCTCGACTGATGGCAGACATTCCCCGCGTCAAGGGCAATATTTCCAAGATGATCGCGCAAGGCGCGCCCGAGAGCGACATTGACGCCTATCTGGCCGGCGAGGGCGTTTCACTCGACCAGTTGAAAGCCCCGGCGGCTCAGCCGGTTGGGATGATGGAGGACGCTGCAAAGAGCGTAGGGAGCGGCCTTGCAAGCGCGACGGCTGGAACGCTCGGAATGGCCGGCGATGCTCGCTCGTTGCTGTCCGCTGGTGCAGACGCGCTTGGCAGCCAATTTGGCATCGAGCCGGATAAGGTCCAGACGTTCAAAAACGTCATGTCCAGAGCGGCGGGGCTAACAGGAGCGGGCGCCGTCTTCAACAATGCCCCGACATCACGCCAGATCAAGGATTCGGCAGACCCTATCGTCTCTCCCGACTACAAGCCTAAAACCGCATTTGGCGGCTATCTGAAAACCGGCGCTGAGTTCCTGCCGGGTGTGGCGCTCGGAGGGCCACGAGGGTTTTTTTCAAAACTCGCGGCCAACGTAGCGGCCCCTGCCATTGCGAGTGAAGCCGCCGGTCAGTTCACGGAAGGAACGGCTGCGGAGCCTTACGCTCGTGTCGGCGGGGCCTTGTTTGGCGGTGCAGGTGCGGCCGGCTTGGCAAACAGGTTCAACACCATGGCAGCGCAGCGCGCGGCGCAGCGCGCGGTCCCTTCGTCGGACGATCTGCTCAAATCCGGCGGCGATAAATTCGAGGCCGTGAAGGCGTCGGATGCTGTGATCCGTCCCGACTCGGTCCAGCAAATGGCGAAAGACATCAAAACCGAGATGTTGAACGCCGGCAAGCATCCCGTCAGCGAGGGTCAGACAGGTGTATTCGCTGCACTTGATCGCCTTGAAGCAATGGGCGCCGCTCCCGGCGGTGTGACGCCCAAGGATATGGAAGTCATCCGCAAAAGCCTTGTGGATCTGAAAACGAACATGCAGGCCGGACCTACAGCGCGGATGGCTACCGACGCCTTCATGACAAAATATAGCAACCTTGGGCAAGCCGACCTGTTGAACGGGACCAACCCGTTCCCGACGCTCAAGAACGCCATCGGAGATTGGGCGGCAGGCAAGCGCTCAGAGACAATTCAAGGCAAGAGAAATCTTGCGGAGCTTCATTCCAACTCGCCGGTTGGGGCGCTCGATAGCGGGGCTGGCGGTCAGGCGTTGCAGCGGACGATGAAGCAACTGGCGCGACCGATCAACAATACCAACGTCCCGGTTGCCCGCAAGTTGGGTTTCAATAATCAGGAAGTCGCCGCGATCAACGATGCCGCATCAGGCACCAAAATGACTAACGCGGCGGAAATGCTGGACCGTTTGGTCCCAGCCAATTTTGGCGCAATCCCCGCCATGATAGCCCGTCAGATCGGCGGCCTAACCACGAAACGCCAAGTATCCGCTCTGGATTCCCTTGTTCGTTCACGTTCGCCGTTGGCGGCTCAGATTGCCGCACGACTCCCGCCGCAGATCGTGGAAAAACTTGACGTAAAAACGCAAGGCCTACTGGCCGCGATCCTTGCGCGCCCACAGCAGTAAATTGCTTAGAGCGACCGTAGCCAGTAGTGCGGCGATGAACCCGAGAACGGAAGCGAGATAGCCGTTCTCGGTCCATTGAAAATGAATGTTGGACGCCATCACCGCGAAAACGATTGAGCCTTGAAAAAGGAACCACCACATTGGCTCTTGATCCTCAATACCTAGACGCAATCAAGGGGTTTGAAGGCTACTCCCCAAACGCCGCGTGGGACTACAAACAAAGCAGCTCCGGCTATGGCACCAAGGCGCAGGCCGGCGATGAAAATATCCCGCCGGATCAACTGAAGGCCATTCACGAAGCGCGCTATCAGGAAGAGATTGCTAAGGCTGCGGCGCATGTCGATTCCGTCAATCCGAACCTGCCGGCGGGTGCCCGCGCCGCTCTGGTATCCCTGACTTATAACGCGGGGCCGGGATGGGCGCAATCCGGCCTTGGCGAAATGGTCCGATCTGGCGACTTGCAGGGCGCGGCAGGAAGGTTCCTCGAATACAACAAGGCTGGCGGCGAGGTTAATCCGGGCCTTGTGGCGCGGCGGGCGAAAGAGGCGGCTTGGTTTGGTGGCGGTCAACCCGCTAATCCAGCACAGGCCCGCGTCGCCTCCGCCATCATGGCCCCGCCCGCCGCCCCCGCTCCGACCCCGCAGGCCAGCGTCGCCAGCCAACTCATGGGAGCGCCACAGCAACCCGCGCAGCCACAGAGCGGCGGCTCGCTGTTCGAGCAGACGCCAACCGAGCAGATGCAGGCCCCGCCGATGTTCTTTGCGCCCAGACGATCGCCTGATCTGTCAAAACTTCGCGCCGCGTTCAAACAGCCGTATTTCAGGGGATAGCCAGATGTCATTCTTCAAATGGTCGCGCACTGCCGCCAGCAACGCGACAGCGGACACCTCGATCAACTGGAGCGAAGGCCAAGCCCCGTCCAGCGTCAACGATTCCGGCCGGGCGATGATGGCGGCGTCGTCGAAGTACCGAGACGACATATCGGGCGCGATCGTGACCGGCGGCACTTCCACGGCCTACACCGTGACCAGCTACCAGACCTTCGACACGCTCGCCAACATGAACGGCCAGATCATCGCGTTCACGCCCCACACCACGAACGGCGCGACGGTAACCCTGAATGTGGACGGGCTCGGGGCGAAGGCGCTGCGCTCGGCGCCGAATGTCGAATTGCTGGCGGGAACGCTGATCCAGGGAACGCCGTATCTGGCGCTGTACAGCAACGCGGACGCAGCCTGGTATCTGCACGGGTTCTACGGTAACCCGTACAATATTCCGCTGGCTGGAGGCTTGGACTATTGGGCGCCGACCGCGCCCAACAGCTCGTTCGTGTTCCCGATCGGACAGGCGATCAGCCGCGTGACCTATGCCGCGCTGTTTGCCGCGATGGGTACGACCTACGGCACAGGCGACGGCAGCACCACGTTCAACCTGCCGGACAAGACCGGCCGAACCTCTGTGATGAAGGAGGCGATCGCCACGCGGCTGACCGCCACCTATTTCGGGGGCAATTCAACCAGTCTCGGCGCAACGGGCGGGTTGGAATCCAACAACGTCCTCCTCACTCACAACCACACGCTGACCGATCCCGGCCATAACCATACGACAGCCAAAACATCCCTCGCAATTGTGATTGCGGACGCGGGATCGGCGAACTTTACTTCGGGACCATACGCCGCGCCAGCGGTGGCAAACAATTCCAGCACCACCGGCATAACGATCGCCAGTGCCGGCACCGCGTCAGCACACAACATCGTGCAGCCGACGATCGTCTGCAACTACATCATGCGGATTATCTGAACCTGATCACGGGATGGTTGCTGGGCGGGGCGCTTGACCACGCGATCTTGATTGAAACTAAAAATGGCGCAGCCAAGAAACGCGCCGAACAGGAAATTGGTCGGGAAAATCTCGATCTGATGCTGCAGCAAGGGATTGAGGATGAAAATGCAGAAAAGGCAAGCCGCTATTGCATTCTGAAACTTGGTTTGGCGCGAATTACGGTACATCATGACAAGCGAGGCCAGCAGGCCAGCGTATGCCAGCAACGGAAGCCATCCAAGATTCTTGTAGAGGCCAAGTAGAAATACGTCATATCGTTCGTAAGAACCGGCGTTCATCGGCCGGGCGAAAGCCTTCAGCCGAACCGTGATGGAGTCAGAATGGGTGATGGCATCCCAAATCTCGGTTAGCCGAACGTAGCCGATGGCTGGTCCACCAAATTGATGAAGCGCGCTGCCGCAGACGATGCCGGAAAGTCCGATTATGAGCAGGTGAACAACCTGGAACCGGATCGGTCGTTGATTGAGATATTCCAGGGTGGAGAAGATGAACAAGAAAGCGCCCGCTGCAATCAGAACCGATATGGAGCCCGTCGCTACAAAGACAAATCCGAGCAGTAGTCCAAACGGGACCGATACGAGAGCCGACCTAGTCGCGACACTGATGGCAAACAGAAGAAACGCGGCAAAGCCTAGTGAAGTCGGGTTGCCGTAGGTTCCGTAGAGCCGATGGTCCAGCGATTGCACCGGCAGCGCCAGACAAACAAAGCTGATCAGGATTGACAGTAAGATAGCTCGACTTATGCGAAGGGCAGTCTCGGAACTAGAGGAAGCGCTGGCGACGAGCGCTCCGATAGCGGTGCCGCCGGCGAAGTAAAGCAGGATGTTTTTGCTGAACGAGATTGATCCGTTCGAAAAGCCAAAAATGGACAGGCATAGCGCAGCGCAGATCACGGAAAAAACGGCAACGAACGCCATGGTCGGTGACAGTCCGCCGGAGATGTGCCGCCTTAGCCCATAAAGCAGGGCGCCGAAAGCAACAACCAAGATCGCGTCTTTGGTCGTGGGCCACCAGACGGGAACGACTGGATCGTTGATGCTGCCGTTCGAAGAAAAATAAAGATTGATTCCGTACAGTAACGCCGCCGCGAGTGAGACTTCAAAAAGAATAGCGCAGCGAGTGCATCGCATCGTCGAAAACGACATCATGAGGTATTTATCTAGGTTAACGTCGGGTCTCTCCGAACAGCGCTTCCAGAGACGGCGACAGATCATCATTCGATATCCATCCTAATGCGACGATGGTCACCACGACCGCTATGAACATAAAAAAACTGGTCCAGCTTGGAGGCGCAGCCTCTTCGTGAGTTGGTTCCGATTTGTTGGGGCCTGGCGATGTTTCTGCTGAGGACATGCGATTATCTAATCCGGATGGTTGGTCGGGTCGATCGGTTCGGGGGTGAAGTTCGGTTCCGGCTCGGGTGCCTTTGGTGGCTCCGGCTTGCGTTCGTCTTTCGGTTTCTTTGCTGACATACGCACCACTCCAAAAGGTCATGTAGCTACGGCGCCGGAACGCCCGTGACGATCATGATGCAGGCTAGGACTGCGCTGAATACGAGGATCGCGCACGTGAGCTTTATATCTTCTGACACCAGGGCTTCTCCCTAGAGAAACCCTACCACCACAAACCCGCGTCGATCAACGCCCAGATCGCCTGGTTCCATCGCGATAGCGGCGGTTGAATCAACTAGCTCTAAACATTGGAGAATTTTACATGGCTTGGCGGCTCGCTAAGAGCATCAAGACGCTGCTCGACCAGGTGAACGCGGAAAACCCCCACAGGCGCAAGGATTCCGATGGTGGCATTGGCGACGCCGCGCACGCCTCGCGGGGAAGTGATCACAACCCCTTTATCAAGGTGAAGGGCGTCGGCGTGGTGCGCGCCTTCGACTTCACGCATGCGCCGGAGACGGGTTTTGACGCCTACGCCTTCGCGGAAATGCTGCTGAAGAACAAGGACCCGAGGGTCCGCTACGTCATCAGCGACCGCAAGATCGCCTCGGGCAAGGGCGGGCCGCAGCCGTGGAAATGGCGACCCTACAGCGGCAAGAACCCGCACAACCATCATACGCATGTTTCGGTAACAGAGAAAGAAGCCGAGTTCGACGATGCGAAGAAATGGAACTTGAGCGGTATGGCGGCCGAGGCGGAAGCCCAGGCGCCGACCGCCAACAACTACGTTCCGCCGCCGATCACGCTGCGGCTCAAGGCCCGTGGCGAGCTCGTGAAGAAGATGCAGGCCGGCATTGGAATGAAGGGTGCCGACGTGGACGGATTTTTCGGACCGAACACGGAAAAGGCGCTGAAGGCGTTTCAGACGGCAACCGGCTTGGTAGCCGACGGCATTTGCGGCCCTCTGGTGTGGGCTGTCATCACCAAACCCGCCGCGTGACGGCATCGCGCAATCACTAAAGGAAAAATCATGATTCCGAATCCAGAACAGGTCAAGAGCTTCATCCGATGGGTGCAGGCCACCATCGGCCCTATCCTCATATCATACGGCTATGTTTCCTCCGGCACGCTGGAGATGATTGTCGGCGTTTTGATTTCGCTCGCCCCGCTGGTGTGGTCGATGTTCGCTCATACCGAGAAGAACGCGGTCGCTGTCGTGGACGCCATCGCCAAGCAGCCGGACTCTCCGGTCAAGGCTGTTATCACCGAGCCGACGCCGGCCGGGCAGGCGCTTGCCGCGTCTATCCCCGGCAATACCACGGTTGTTTCCAACAGTACGGCGGCGATCTCTATGACAAAGGCGGCATAACCATGCGCAAGATCATCCTCGCCCTCACACTATCGCTATCCCTCGCGGGCTGCGCCACACTCGATGCCGTCACCACAGGGATATCGCTGGCAACCAAGTCCATTGCCAACCCTGTAACCAGGTCTGAAGAAGCGCAGATCGAACTCGCCCTTAACACGGCGGTTCAGGCGCTTCTCGCCTACAAGCGGGCCTGCGTCGCGGGCAGCGCCGACAAAAACTGCCGGGAGAACATCGCTCAAATTCAGGCGTACACCCGGCAGATTCCGCCATTGGTGGCGCAGCTTCGCACCTTCGTTGACAATAACGATCAGGTGAACGCCACGGTCGTCTATAACCAACTCACTGCGCTATACGCCAATGTGAAGGGCGCCGCAGCCAGCCTCGGCGTGAGCCTCGGGAGCCAGTCATGAATCCAGCAATCTTCCAGTTGATAAACCAAGGTCTCACCTTGCTCCCCATCCTTGTCGATGCCGGCGTCAACATCACTTTGCGCGTGCAGCAACTGATCGCACTGAACAAGGCCGCCGCGTCCGGCACGCCAATTTCCGATGCTGATCTGGCGAAGATCAGGTCCGACTTCGATGCCGATCTGGTGGAGTTTAACAAGCCGATGGCGTAAAACTTACCCAGCGTAAAAGAGTAAGAAGCGGACCAATCGCCCTCTTGCACAGAGCGACTGGCCCTGACCACCACTCAAACCCAACAGCGGGGTTCTCATGACGGCCACCCAATATTCAATCACAAATTTGCGTAGCGGTCTTGTGGGTGAAATCACACCTCGTGCGGTTCATTTATGACGCCGCGCGGGGACTTCGACCCGGACGAAATGACAGACGTTCAAAGGGCGTTCTGGCATGGCCTTACGGATCAACGGGTTGCCCACATCTGGGATGCTGCGGATTCCTATGCCGATCTTTCGTCGGAGGCCAAGGAATTTCTCCGCAACGCCGACAAGTCCACCTTGAAGTTTCTCGAGGACGCCCGGCCGGAGGAAATCAGCCAGCTTCAGCGCAGCATCAGGATCATGGACGCGGCGAAGCTGTGGACCAAGGTTCTCTGGTTTCTCCTCACCGGGGCGGCGCTGACCCTCCTCGACGTTTGGCAAAAAATCGCGGTGTTCTTGAAGATCAAAACCTAGCGGGGCCATCGCCCCTTTCAAGGGGCATGAATGGCCGGCAGTTCCGTAGAAGTCAAAACCAATCCTGACCCGACCGAGTACGTTGGTCTCGCGATGATACCAACGACACCAAGAACCGGGCCGATCTGGTCAACGCAGCGTGGAAGCGGCTCTGTCGAG
>LNFM01005364.1_pt1 | contig 22296 bp, 22 predicted proteins | sample 596031 | NCBI WGS metagenome assembly LNFM01 (sample SAMN04254537, study PRJNA301005) | activated carbon metagenome | isolation source: dual media filters at the Ann Arbor, Michigan drinking water treatment plant | place: USA: Ann Arbor
GCCGGCTGTCGCTCCACCAGCGCCAGCCGCTCCGGTCGTTCCTGAAGCAACAGCTCCCGTGTCCGCAGAGACGCCGGTGCCGGGAATGCCCAGCAATCCGGCAGGTACGCCATGACGCGCAAAACGTTCGATGTGATCGTTGCGGGCGTTGGCGGGATGGGCGCGCAGACGTGTCTGCGGCTGGCCGAGCGGGGGCAGCGGGTTCTGGGACTCGAACGCTTCGATATTCCCCACACCATGGGATCGTCGCACGGGATCAACCGCATCATCCGGCTCGCCTACTTCGAACATCCCAGCTACGTGCCGCTGTTGCGCCGGGCTTATGAGCTGTGGCGCGATCTGGAGCAGCGGTCGGGCGAGCAGCTTCTCTTCATCACGGGATCTCTGGATATCGGGCCCAGTGGCTCGTCGGTGATCGACGGATCGCTGGCGAGTTGCCGCGAACACGATCTGCCACATGAGCGACTTGGGGCTGCGGACGTGATGCGGCGCTACCCCGGGTATGTGCTGCCGGCGGACTACGAGGCGGTGTTTCAGGGCGACGGCGGGTTCGTCGCGTCCGAGCGGGCGATCGTGGCGGCGGTCAATCTGGCGATGGCCAAGGGTGCGGTGATCCGGGCGCGCGAACCGTTGATCGACTATGTGCCGTTAGCAGGCGGCGGTGTTCGGGTGCGCACGCCCAAGGGTATCTATGAAGCCGGCCGTCTCGTGCTGTCGTCGGGGGGATGGATCGGGGAGCATGCCGCGGAGCTCGCCCGTACGGCCGTTCCGGAGCGGCAGGTGCTGGGCTGGTTTCAGCCGAAGCACCCAGAGCGGTTTGCCCTCGGCGCATTTCCGGTTTCAAACTTGAAGTGCGATCTGGGGCACTTCTATCAGTTTCCCATCTGGCATGCGCCGGGCTTTAAGATCGGGCTCTATCATCACCTGCGCGAGACGGGGACGGCGGATGCGATCTCGCGCGAGCCGGTGGCGGCGGACGAAGAGGTTCTGCGCGAGGGGCTCGCGCGGTTCTTCCCCGATGCCAACGGCGACTGTCTGGGGTTGCGCGCGTGCTTGTTCACGAACACGCCAGACGAGCATTTCGTGATCGATACGTTGCCGGGGTTCGGCGAGGTGGTCGTGGCGTCGCCGTGTTCGGGGCACGGCTATAAGTTTGCAAGCGTGATGGGCGAAATTCTCGCTGATCTGGCGACGGGGAAGACGCCGCCGTTCGATCTGTCATTGTTTTCGATGGGGCGGTTCGGCTCCGCTGCTTAGGCAGGCGTCAGGCCGTGAGCTTGGCGATCTTGGCGCGGATATCCTCGATGGAGCAGGGTTTGGTCAGGGTTTCGATATGGCCGGCCAATTCGGCTTTGCCGCGCTGGAGTTGCTCGGGAAAGCCGCTCATCAATAGCACTTTGAGGCCCGGCTGCTTTGCGGCCAGCGTCTTGGCCAGCAGGATGCCGTCGATGCCGGGCATGTGGACGTCGGTGACGAGGACATCGAATGCGCCGCCGCTGTCGGCGAGGCCCAATGCTTCGTGACCATCCTGAGCGATGCGGACGTCATGGCCGCTAGCCGCCAGGACGCGCTCGAAGAGATCGCGCACCATGCCATCGTCGTCCGCCAAAAGAATGCGCGCCATCGCCCCCTCCCGTTCGTTTTGCTCATTGAGCCGAACTACTCAGTGTTTCGTGATGCGCCCCACGAACGGCAATTCCCGGTAGCGGTGCGCTACGTCCATGCCGTAACCGACGACAAATTCGTCGGGGCATTCGAAGGCGGCGAAGTCGGCTTCCACGTCGACGGCGCGGGGCACCTGCTTTTCCAAGAGCACGCATGTGCGGATCAGAGCTGCCCCGCGTGCGGTGAGCAGGTCCTTGGCGAAGGCCAGGGTGCGGCCGCTGTCGAGGACGTCATCGACAATGAGCACGTTGCGGCCCTCCACGCCGAGATCGAGATCCCGCAGGATTTCGACGCGGCCGGAGGATGTCTTGCTCTTTTTGTAGCTGGACAGGGTCAGAAAATCGACTTCGGGGGCGACGCCGACCCGGTGCAGGGCACGAATCAGATCGGCGGCGAACACAAAGCTCCCCTTGAGGACGGCGACGACGAGGAGGTTTTTCAACCCCGACGACTTGATTTCGAGCGCCAGCTCTTCGAGACGGCGCGCAATCTCTTCATCCGAATAGACGATTTCGACGCCGCTATCGGGGTTCGTGATGGCCTCCGCCGTCATGCCCGGCCCTTTCCGTTGCCTAAACTTCTGATTCGACTATGAAGGTATCGGGGCGTTGCCCGCAATGTTCAAGCGTGGCACGGCAAATCGCCGCCGCAGGGGATGCACACGACACTGCCATAATCCTAAACGATTGATCGTTTGGCGACTTTGGCGGCCAAAGTCGGTCCATCCGGCAGCAGGTTAAGACTTGGCGGGAAATCATTAAGTGATCCGGCTCACGAACGTCGCGCTCAATTACGACCGTGGACCCGATGTGCTCTCGGATGTGAACATCGAGCTGAAACCCGGCTCGTTTCACTTCCTGCACGGTGCGTCGGGGGCGGGTAAATCGTCTTTGCTGAGGCTTTTGTTCATGTCGACCCACCCCTCGCGGGGACGGATCGAGATGTTTGGCCAGGATATCAGCCGTGTGACACCGTCGAAGCGGGCCCAGTTGCGGCGGCGCATTGGCATCGTGTTTCAGGATTTTCGCCTGCTGGACCATCTGACCACGTGGGAAAATGTTGCCCTGCCGCTGCGCGTCGTCGGCAAGCGGATCGACGACTACCGCGAGGATGTGACGGACTTGTTGCAGTGGGTGGGGCTTGGCGACCGGATGCACGCTTATCCGTCGGTGTTGTCGGGCGGGGAGAAGCAGCGCGCGGCCATTGCGCGGGCGGTGATCGGCAAGCCGGAGGTTCTGCTGGCCGACGAGCCGACCGGTAACGTGGACCCGCAAATGGCGCGGCGTCTGTTGCGCCTCTTCATCGAACTTAATCGTTTGGGCACGTCCGTGGTCATCGCCACGCACGATCATCAATTGATGCGGCAGTTCAAGGCGCCGCGCATGGAACTTCATAACGGTCATGTCCGGATCATATGACAAGTTGACGGGCCGGCCGTTGCCGCAGGGCACATATCCGGCCGAGCCCTATTACGATGACGATCCGACGACGGGGGTGAGCCCCGGCGCGACGCGGACGTATCCGGCCACGACTGACGACGCCAACTATCCCAGCTATCCTGACACGCCCGTGCCGCGCTTGGAACATGAGCCGCGGCCGGGGCCGGCCGAGCCGGTTCGCCGCGGCAAGGCGCAGGCAAATGCGCCCATTGTTCCGGCAGGGTCGGTCACCGGCCGGTCGCTGACGCTCGTGATTGCGATCATGTGTTTCCTCGCCTGTCTGACGGCAGGTGCGGTCTACATGATCAATCAATCGGCCGATGCGTGGTTGAAGGATCTGGCGAGTGAAGTGACCGTGCAGGTGGCGCCGCGCGACGGGGTCGATATCGATAAGACTTTGGCCGAAGTGGCGGCGGCGCTCGGGCAGACGCCGGGGATCGGTTCGACGCGGGTTTTAGCGCTGGAGGATTCCACTGCGCTGCTGGAACCCTGGCTTGGGAAATCCGATGCGCTGAAGTCGTTGCCTGTGCCGCGGCTGATCGCGGTAAGCATCGATCGCGAAACGACCCCGGATCTCGCCGCAGTTTCAAAAACGCTCAGCGAGAAATTCGAGGGTGTCACGCTCGACGATCACCGGCAGTGGCAGCGCCAGATCCGAACGGTGACGCGATCGTTGGCGCTGGGCGGGATTGCCATCCTCGTTCTTGTGGCCGCGGCGACGACGGCAATCATCGTCTCGGCGACGAAGAGTTCGATGGCATCGAACCGCGAGATCGTCGAGGTGCTGCATTTCGTGGGCGCGAACGACCGGTTCATCGCACGGGAGTTCGAAAAGCATTTTCTCCGGCTGGGCATTCGCGCGGGATGCGTGGGTGCGGCGCTGGCGGCGTTCGTGTTCATCGCCATGCCGCTGGTGCTCGAGGTGCTGGGCGGCGGCCCCGTCATGATGGCCGAAATGCACCGGCTGATCGGTTCGGGAAGCCTCGATACGGCGGGGTTCGTGCTGCTGGGCATCGTGGTGGTGATCATTTCGGCGTTGTGCATGTTGACCAGCCGGCTTGGCGTTTATCGTATTCTGCACGCCAAGCGGTGACCCCTCGTGGGCCACCGGCGGTCGCTGGTGGACGCCTGCAACACTTTGTTTTCCTTTATTTCTCCCGGGAGTGGCGGGGGTTGGCAAAATGCCGTCACAGCCGTGACCAAATCGGCTAGGTTCATAGGGGCTGAACCGAGGTCTCAGGGGAAGGCAGGGCGCCTGTTCGGCGCCAAGGTCACATGTCGCGATATTGGAAAATAGTGGCGGGCTTCGCGGCGGCGGTGGTTTGGGCCGCTGCGCTGGGCTTCGTTTTGTTTTCCGCCAATGTCATGCGCACGCCCGTGCATGCCAGCGAGAAGGCCGACGGGATCGTCGTGCTGACGGGCGGCCAGTCGCGCATCAAGGAGGGGGCGCGGCTTCTCAAAGATGGCTACGGTGCGCGCTTGCTGATCTCGGGCGTGAATACACGGACGGGGCAGGGCGATTTGATCCGGCTTTCGGGATTGGATTCGCGGACATTCAACTGCTGTGTCGATCTGGGTTACACCGCGCTCAACACGATCGGGAATGCGTCGGAGACGCAAACGTGGGCGACTGCGAACCGGTATCGCTCGCTCATCGTCGTGACGTCGAATTATCATATGCCGCGCACGCTCGTGGAGTTGTCGCGCACGCTGCCGGATGTGCGCTTCATCCCGCATACGGTGACGCCGGATACCTTCGATACCGAAGCGTGGTGGCTGTCGCCGGTAACGATGCGGAATCTCGTTGCCGAATACATCAAGTTCCTGCCATCTGCGGCGCGGTTTGCCTTGCACCGCGCCGTGACGCCATTTGACGGCGGCTCGGTTGCGACCGCTTCGGGCGATCCTGAATCCAAGACGTGACGTGCCGTTTCGATCTGAGCCCAAGCCGGACCTTCATGCTGCGTTCCCTCCTTTATGCCGCCGCGTTCTACGTCGTCACGGGCGTCATGCTCGTCGGCTTGTCTTGGCTTTTGCTGGCGCCTCGCAGTTGGGCAATGGCGGGGCTGAAATTGCACGCGCGGATCGCCATCTGGCTGCTGGAAAAAATCGTCGGCACCAAGATGGAGGTGCGCGGGCGAGAGAATTTGCCGGATGGGCCCGTGCTGGTCGTCGCCAAGCACCAGTCGACGTGGGACACGTTTGCGCTCATCCCGCTGTTTTCCGACCCGGCGATCGTGCTCAAGGACGAGCTCAAGTGGATACCGTTCTACGGCTGGTTCTGCGTCAAGTTCCGGCACATTCTCGTGCGGCGCGAGAAGGCTGCTGTGGCCCTGAAATCGCTGGTAGCGGATGCCAAGGACCGGGTGGCGGAGGGGCGGCAGATCGTTATTTTCCCGGAGGGAACGCGCACGGCGCCGGGTGCTCCGCCTGACTACAAACCCGGTTATCTGGCGCTCTACGATGCACTGGGTGTTCCGGCCGTTCCGCTCGCGCTCAACTCGGGGCTGTTTTGGCCGCGGCGGAAATTGATCCGCTATCCGGGCACAATCGTCGTTTCGTTCTTGCCGCCGGTGCCACCCGGGCTGCCGCGCAAAGCCGCCAAGGCGCGCATCGAAGACGCCATCGAAACGGAAAGCGCCAAGCTGATCGCGGAGGCCGGCGTACAATCGGTGAACATTGTTATCAATAGTCCGGGAAAGTGACACTTTGAAAGTGACACTATTGAGAACATAAGTAGAAGATTTACAGAACATTCGTTGACTTTTAAGCAGGCTGGCACTATGTTTCAGTAGTGAGTTTGTTGAGGCCAGTCCGGAGTTTATCCTCTCCGGAGGGTGAGTATAGGATCGATGGCAGAGCGTGGCGCGTTCCAGGCTCCGGTTTCGCGGGAAATCTGGGAGCAGAAGTACCGGTTTAAAGTTCCGGACGGCGAGGCGGCCGGGCCTGTGCAGGCGGCTGGTGACCGGAACGTTATGGATACGTTCGAGCGGGTTGGCCGCGCCGTGGCTTCGGTCGAAAATGGCAAGAAAGCGCGGGCGGTGTGGGAGAGCCGCTTCGTCGATGCGATCTCGGATTTCGGGTTTCTGCCAGCGGGCCGCATTCTGGCGGGGGCAGGCACCGGCCGTGATGTCACTCTTTTCAATTGCTTCGTCATGGGCCGGATCGAGGACGATCTGGCGTCCATCTTCGACAACGTGAAGGAAGCCGCTCTCACCATGCAGCAGGGTGGCGGCATCGGGCACGATTTTTCAACGTTGCGGCCAAAGGGTGCGCTGGTACGCAGCATCGGCGCCGATGCGTCCGGCCCGGTCAGTTTCATGGATGTGTGGGACGCCATGTGCCGGACCATTATGTCGGCGGGCGCGCGGCGCGGGGCCATGATGGCGACGCTGCGCTGCGATCATCCCGACATCGAGGCGTTCATCGACGCCAAGTCCGACCCGGCGCGGCTTCGGAATTTCAATCTCTCGGTGCTGGTGACGGACGCGTTCATGGATGCGGTGGCGCGCGATGTGCCCTGGCCGCTGGTGTTCGAGGGGCAGGTTTATCGCGAGATTTCCGCGCGGGGGCTGTGGGAACGCCTGATGCGGGCGACCTACGACTATGCCGAGCCGGGAGTCATTTTCATTGACCGAGTCAATCGACAGAACAATCTGGGATACTTGGAAGCGATCCACGCGACGAACCCGTGCGGGGAGCAACCGTTGCCGCCGTACGGTGCGTGCCTGTTGGGATCCATCAATCTGACGCGGTTCGTGACGCGGCCATTCACTGCTGACGCGGCGCTCGATATGGCGGCTTTGGACGAGCGCGTGCGGACTGCGGTGCGCTTCCTCGACAACGTCATCGACATTTCGAACTATCCGCTGCCGGTGCAGCGGCACGAGGCTAAGGCGAAGCGGCGGATCGGTCTTGGGCTGACGGGGCTGGCGGACGCGCTCATTATGCTGGGCGTGCGGTACGGATCGGACCGGGCGGTGGAACTCGCTGGGGACTGGATGGGGGCCATATCGCGCGCAGCGTATCTCGCCAGCAGTGAGATTGCGCGGGAGAAGGGCGCGTTTCCGCTGTTTGACCGCGAGCGGTATCTGGAGCGGCCGCATGTTGCGGCGCTCGATGCGGACGTGCGTAAGGCGATTGCCAAGCATGGCATCCGAAATGGCTGCCTGACGTCGATTGCGCCGACGGGGACGATCTCCTTGTTTGCGGGCAATGTATCGAGCGGCATCGAGCCGGTGTTTGATTTCCGCATGCGTCGGCGCATTCTCGATGCGTCGGGTGCGGCGCGCGAGGAAGTGCTGGAGGATTTCGCCTATGCCGCCTTTGTGCGCGGTGGCGGGGATGCGGCTGCGCTGCCGTCCGCGTTCGTGACGGCTGCCGATCTGACGCCGCACGAACATTTGCGCATGCAGGCGGCGGTGCAGCGGCATGTCGACAGCTCGATTTCCAAGACGATCAACTGTCCGGTCGAGATTACGTTTGCCGATTTCATGTCGGTCTACCGGGAGGCGTACGATCTTGGGCTCAAAGGGTGCACGACGTACCGGCCGAACGACGTAACGGGTGCGGTGCTGTCGTCGGTGGAGGCTGGGGCGCCTGCTGCGAGCAAGATGCCGGTGCGGGACGCCGTGGCGGCGGCAGCTCCAGTGGCAACTGCGCCTGCTGCGGCGCGTGCGGGGGTGGGCGGGGACATCGTCTATCTGTCGAAGCCGCTGGAGCGGTCGCCGGTGTTGTCGGGCGCAACGTACAAGCTGCGTTGGCCGGATAGCGATCATGCGCTCTACATCACCATCAACGACGTCGAGATGGAGGGGGGCGAGCCTGGCGGGCCACCGCGCAAACGGCCATTCGAGATCTTCATCAACACCCGCAATCTTGAACATTACGCGTGGACCGTGGCGCTGACGCGGATGATCAGCGCGGTGTTCCGGCGGGGCGGGGATGTCTCGTTCGTGGCGGAGGAGTTGAAGGCGGTGTTCGATCCGCAGGGCGGGCGTTTCATCGGTGGGCGGTATGTGCCGAGCTTGCTGGCGGCAATCGGCGACGTGATCGAGACTCACATGCGCGCGATCGGGTTTATGGCCCCGGTGGAAGGCGAGGCTGCGAATGGACCGTTGGCGGAGCGGGCTCCGGAATCGGTCCGAAAAGTGGCGGGCGGCCGGGTCTGTCAGCGCTGCGGACATGCGACGCTTACGCGCCGAGAGGGCTGCTGGGTGTGCGCGACGTGCGGATTTTCGCGCTGCGGCTGATGGTTAAGGCGTGTTGACCGGTTTGCGGGAAGGTCCGCGATCCACCTACGGAACAGCCGCTAACCTCCTCTTCACCTTGCCACAAAATCTCAATGGTCGAGCCACACTTCATCCAGACTTTTCGTGGATGGTGATGCTCAACGATTTGTGGCGTCACAGGCCGGTCAACGGCCGGGTTCGGATACGGCAGGGCACAGCATGTCAGCAGAGATCATTTCTCTCGCAGAGTATAAGTCGAGCCGGGGTATCGGCTTGGTCGCGATGCGTGGCGAATCCGCCTTGCTCGACGGCGCGCCGGATCTCGCTGGCCGCTTCCACTTCTGGAGCGGCGCGTCCGGCCGGCGCTACGTTCACACCATCTACAATCTGATTGAGTGCCCGGCGCTTCCGGCCGGCAACTACGTGCTGGTCCATCGCGATGGCGAGGGGCGCCGTCTGGTGCTTGCGGTTGGCCGGGTCGGCAACGCCGCCTCGTCGCTCAATCTGGCTGAGATCCGCCGCCGCGGCGCGGAGCTTGGCGCTAACGAGGTTCACGTCCACTTGCTCGCACCCAACGCCAAGCAGAGTCGCCTGATCGAGACGGATCTGCGCGCGGGCCAGTGCGCCGGCATCATCTCTCATGTGGCCGCCGGGATGTAAGGTCCGGACAGCTTTGATTTCGAAATCGAGCGGCGGCCTCAATCGGGCCGCCGTTTTCGTTTGGCCGGAGTCTGATGGTTCAGGCGGGGAGGCGGCGGCGATAGGAGAAGGCATGGCGGCGGTCATTGCGGACGGCGCTGGCCTTACAGCCTTTTCGATTGGCGCAGGCGCGGCTGCGGCCTTCGAGGACGCTAGGCCCGGCCGTCTCCGCGAATGGGCCGCCGACACCGGCGCAGACGGCCAGCCGTTCCAGGTCCGGTTGGCGGATGCCCAGTTCGTGTAGTTTGCGGAGGGTAGCTGCGAAGTAGGCGAGGTTGCTGCCGGCTTTGCCGCGTGCGGCGCGGATTATTGCGGCGCGACGCGCCAAGGGCAGGCTGCCTGCGAAACTGGGGTGACCGGTTTCGGCGATGTAGGTGAGGACGTCGACGGTTTCGGGTTGGCCGGGCCCGGAAAGCTCGGCCCGAACGGTGGCTTCGCGATAGACGCCGTAAATGAGTTCGCGGGCGTGCAGGTAGGCGCGGACGGCGGGGGCGTCGTGGTCGGCGACGCGGAAGGCGATGCCGTCGCAGGTGCCGCCGCGGGCAAGGCCGAGGACCAGGCCCGGGCGTTCCTGAGTGCCGCGGTAGTGAAGCGAATAGATGCAGAAGGCGCGCGCATAGCCGTCGAGGCGGGCGCGGCGGGCCTCGACGAAGGGAAAGCCCGGCTGCCACATGAGAGAGCCGTAACCGAAGACCCACAGGGTCCGCGTGTCCGGCCGCGCGCTCACGCTTTTTCGTCTTCGTTCTTGGAGGTGGCGGGTGCCGGAGTGCGGCCGAAGTTCGGCGCGGGCGTATCCTGGCCGGCTTGAATAACGCCGCGGCGGATGGAGCGGGCGTCGGAGAAGAGCTTGTGCAGCGTGTCGCCGTCGCCGAAGCGGATGGCGCGCTGGAGGGCCGTCAGGTCTTCGGAGAAGCGGCCCAGCATTTCGAGGACTGCGTCTTTATTGTTAAGAAAGACGTCGCGCCACATGACGGGGTCGGAGGCGGCGATGCGGGTGAAATCGCGGAAGCCGCCGGCGGAAAACTTGATCACTTCGCTGTCGGTGACGCGCTCTAGGTGGGCGGCGGTATTGACGATGTTGAAGGCGATCAGATGCGGCAGATGCGAGGTGATGGCGAGGACCAGATCGTGGTGATCGGGTGCCATGATCTCGACGTTGGAGCCGAGCTTTTGCCAGAACACTTTCAGTTTTTCGACGGCGGCGGCATCGGTGCCCGCTTCCGGCGTGAGGATGCACCAGCGGCCGTCGAAGAGTTCGGCAAAGCCGGATTCAGGGCCCGACTGTTCCGTGCCCGCGATCGGGTGGCCGGCGACGAAGTGGACGCCGGCAGGAACATGCGGGGCGACATCGCGGACGATTGAGCCTTTGACGGAGCCGACATCGGTGAGGATCGCGCCGGGTTTTAGCGCCGGGGCTATCTCCTTGGCGATGGGACCGCAGAGGCCCACAGGCACGCAGAGGATGACGAGGTCGGCGCCGTCCGCTGCTTCGCGCGCGGAGGCGTAGCCCTGATCGATGATGCCGAGCTTGAGGGCGGTCGCGACGGTTGCTGGTGTGCGCGCCGAGCCGACGATGGATTTGGCGAGGCCGGCGCGGCGGGCCGCGTGGCTGATCGAGGAGCCGATCAGGCCGATGCCGATCAGCGCGATGCGTTCGAACATGGGGACTACGGCGGCGGTCATCACGCGGCCTTTTGCTGGAAGGCTGCGAGTGCGGCGATGACGGCGCGGTTTTCTTCGGCGGTGCCGATGGTGAGGCGCAGGCAGTCGGGCAGGCCGTAGCTGACGACGCGGCGCAGGATTATGCCGCGAGACTTGAGGAACTCGTCGCAGGCGGCGGCGCCCTTCGCGGCATCGGAGGGGAAGTGGATGAGCAGGAAGTTCGCCACGCTCGGTGTGACGCACAGGCCCAGCTTTTCGATTTCTGTTTGCAGCCAGCCCAGCCACTCGTCGTTGTGGGCGACGGCAGCTTCCGTGTGGGCGTGATCCTCCATGGCGGCGGCGCCGGCGAGGATGGAGGGCGTTGACATATTGAAGGGGCCGCGGATGCGGTTTAGTGCATCGGCGATGTCGGGGGGGCAATAGCCCCAGCCAATGCGGAGGGCTGCGAGGCCAAAGATCTTGGAGAACGTGCGCGTCATCACAGTGTTGTTCGTGGTGGCGACGAGTTCGATGCCGGCCTCGTAGTCGTTGCGGCGCACGTATTCGGCGTAGGCGCCGTCGAGCACGAGCACGACATTGCCGGGGAGGCTCGCGCGCAGGCGGCGGACTTCGCCGATCGGCAGATAGGTGCCGGTCGGGTTGTTGGGGTTGGCTAAGAAGACCATGCGCGTTTTCGGCGTCACCTTGGCGAGGATCTTGTCGACGTCGGCGGTGAGGTTGGTTTCATCCGCGACGACGGGCGTGGCACCGCAGGCCAGGATGGCAATGCGATAAACCAAAAAGCCGTGCTGGGTGTAGATCGCTTCGTCGCCCGGGCCGAGGTAGGCGTGGGCGAGCATGGTGAGGATTTCATCGGAGCCAGCACCGCAGACGATGCGCGCGGGATCGAGGCCGTAGCGTTTGCCGATGGCTTGGCGCAGGTGCGTTGCCTGGCCGTCCGGGTAGCGCTCCAGATCCAGGCCGGCCGACTTGTAGGCCGCAACCGCCGCCGGGCTCGGTCCGAGCGGGGTCTCGTTTGACGAGAGTTTGATCGGCTTCACGCCGCCGGGGACCGTGCTCTCGCCGGGCACATAGGCCTCGATGGCGAGAACGCCGGCACGGGGGGTAGGGATAGAGGCTGACATCGGGCGTCACTTTTGGGCTGGGGCCGCCCGCCGGGCGGCATCGGGGCCGATTGATAGGTGTGGCCGGGCCAGGAATCAAAGGAAGATTTAGCGATCCGGGCGGCGGATGATCAGCATTCACAGATCAAAAGCACATCCCAGATAGACTTGCATGAGCCTGCCGCCGCCCACGGCACGCGGCTTCAGAGGTCAAATGGCAATGTCACGAGCGAAAAACTTCTCCTACCAGATCCATAAGGGCATTGTCGGCGCCGTTGCCTGGGGCTTCATTTCGGTAACGACCATACTTCTCATCGTAGCGTATCTGACAACCCCGAACCGGGGGTCAGACCCCGTGGCCGCACCCTTTTGGTTTATTCTTGGGCCGATGATCTTTCTGGCGATGTTTGCTGGATCGCTTCATTTCGTCGTCGAACGACGACCGCGCATTGTGGTCGACGACCAAGGGATAACCGATTTTCGCATCTCGGATCATCGGATACCGTGGTCAGCCGTCACGAATTGGTACGTTGCCTACGCGCGCGGCGTGCCGACCTTTATGGTCCTGAAAATCGATCCTCACTCCCATTGGTACCGGGAGCACCAAGCGGCTGTGTTCTCCGATCGGCGCAGATTTGCCCGATTTGCTGCCGCCCGCCGTTATAGCACTTTCCCGCCAGCGCCTCCTCGCATCACCCTGCCGCTCATCGGGCTCGCCAAAAGCTGCCTGATCAGCGAGGTTAGCGCCCGGCTGTCGCACCGCGCTTCGGATTCTGCCCCAGCCGCTTGACGCCACCGGCAAGGCTCCGATAGTTTCCGGCTCTGAACTCGTGGTGATTTGGCCGGCCGGCTTGCAGCCACGTTAAACAACTCGCTAAAGGGCCGCGCGCTCCCGGTTAACGGATGGGCCCGGCCATGAGGCAGGGCGATCCGGCCGGGATTTTTCGTTTTTGGCCACCGGATGACCGGCGGCCAGAGTTGGAAGACGCGCCGTTATGCCTGTCCGAGACACCCCCATCGATGTGACAGCCCGCCAGCAAGCGCAGGCGGATGCGGCGGCGCGTCAGGTCATCAATCCGCAAAGTCTGGTCGTGCGCTTTCCGGCGAGCGAACCGCTGCGCCTCGACAGCGGGCGGGAGATCGCGCCGCTGACCATCGCTTATCAGACCTACGGCACGCTCAACGCCGACAAGTCGAACGCCATTCTGATCTGCCATGCGTTGACGGGCGATCAGCATGTCGCCAACGAACATCCGGTGACGGGAAAGGGCGGATGGTGGGCGACGCTGGTGGGGCCGGGCAAGCCTGTGGACACCGACCGGTTCTTCGTCATCTGCGCGAATATTCTGGGCGGCTGCATGGGTTCGACGGGGCCTGCCTCGGAGAATCCCGCGACGCGTCGGCCATATGGCGTGGAGTTTCCCGTGATCACCATTGGCGATATGGTGAAGGCGCAGGCGCGCCTCGTTGATTACCTCGGGATCGATCAGCTGTTCTCCGTCATCGGCGGCTCGATGGGCGGCATGCAGGTGCTGCAGTGGTGCGCGCGCTACAAAGAGCGGGTGCTCACGGCGATGCCGATCGCGACGGCGCCGTGGCATACGGCACAGAACATCGCCTTTCACGAGGTGGGGCGGCAGGCGGTGATGGCCGATCCCGATTGGCAGGGCGGCGCCTACTACGGCACGGCGTCACGTCCGGCGCGCGGGCTCGCCGTGGCGCGCATGGCCGCGCACATCACGTACCTGTCGGAGAAGGCGTTGCAGGATAAGTTCGGGCGCGGGTTGCAGAACCGCGACCAGCATTCGTTTTCGTTCGATGCCGACTTCAAGATCGAGAGCTATTTGCGGCATCAGGGATCGACGTTCGTCGACCGGTTCGATGCCAACAGCTATCTCTACATCACGCGCGCGATGGACTACTTCGATCTGGAAGCGGAATACGGAAAGCTCGCCAATGCATTCACCGGCACCAAGACGCAGTTCTGCGTCGTCTCGTTCACGAGCGATTGGCTTTATCCGACGCGGGATAACAAGGAGATCGTGAAGGCGTTGAACGGCGTGGCGGCGAACGTGTCGTTCGTGGAGATCGAGAGCGACAAGGGGCACGATGCGTTCCTGCTCGACGAAGAGGTGTTCTTTGCGACGGTGCGCGGCTTCCTCAATGCTGCTGCTAAGAAGCGAGGCATCGCGTGAGTGATAGCCCCGGTCAAAGCGCGCAAGATTTCATCATGGCCGACCGTCCGGTTCGCGCTGACCATCGCCTCATCGCGGAAATGGTGGCGCCGGGCTCGCGCGTGCTCGATGTGGGTTGCGGCGACGGCGCACTGTTGGAATTGCTCATTTCGGAAAAGAACGTCGACGGACGCGGCGTCGAGATTTCGCGCGACAACGTGAATGCCTGCGTGGCGCGGGGGTTGTCCGTGATCCAGGGCGACGCGGATCAGGATCTATCTGGATATCCCGACAAGGCGTTCGACTACGCGGTGCTGTCGCTCACCATTCAGGCGACGCGTCAGCCGAAGGTTGTTTTGGAAAATCTGTTGCGGATCGGGCGGCGGGCGATCGTATCGTTTCCGAATTTCGGGCATTGGAAGATCCGGACCGCGCTGCTCTTCACCGGTCGGATGCCGCGCACGCCCAACCTGCCGGAAACCTGGTTCGACAGTCAGGATTCGCATCTTTGCACGATCAAGGATTTCTCCGATCTCGTAACGATCCTTGATGCGGAAGTGGAAGACGCGGTGGCGTTCAACAGCCGCGGACAACGGCTCGCGATTAAGAACTCGCTATCCTTGCAGAATTTGCTTGGCGAAAAGGCGGTGTTTTTGCTGGCGCCGCGCGGTCAGCGGTGAGCGGTTGCTTCCGGATGGTCACCAGTTCGCGGAGTGCGCGCACGGCGGCGCGTTTACCGCCGATGGGGGCCATGACTTCCTTGCGCGCTTCAACGAGAAGCACGCCTCCGAAGCCCGGCCAGAGCTTTTGACCGACGCGCTCCCAGACGGCGGCAGATTTCAAGATCATGCGATTGTTGACAGGCGGCATGTGCAGCGCCGTTCCCCACGATACCGGTGTGAACAAGTTTTCGAGCAGCAGACGCTCGAGCTGCGAGCGGCTGTAGGGGCGGCCGTGACCGAACGGTGTGGCGTCGATGCGGGCCCAGACACTGCGCCGGTTGGGCGCGACAATCAGGAGGCGGCCTTCGGGAACGAGAACGCGCCAGACCTCTCGCAGGAGTGTTGCGGGGCGGTCGGTCGCTTCGAGGCTATGGACGAGCAGCAAGCGGTCGACGGAATTGTCGGGGAGCGGCAGTTGGCGATCTTCGACTAGCACACTGAGCAACGGGCCGGCGGATGGCCAAACGAGGGCGCCTTGCGTTTCTGGCATCAAGGCCGCGATGCGCGTGGAGTCCTGGCGGAAGGGGCCGACATAGGGGACGCCGTAACCGAGCCCCACGAGCATTCCACCGCGGACGCCGCGCCAGCGCGCGCGTACTTCGCCACCGACGATCCGCCGGACCGTGAGGCCGAGCGGCGACTGGTAGAAATCCCTCAAATCGACGACGTCGAGATCCATGTGGCTCCAGCGGCAGGATGCGTCCGGGGCGGGGCGCGGAAGACTAGTATAGCGCTAATCGTGCACGGATTCGTGCAATCGCGTTTCCGCGCGGCCCCTCATTGAACTTGGCAGTTGCGGCAGCTACTCTCTCCCTTCCTCCTGAACGACCATCCGACGTCTCATCCGGCGAAATCGCAGCATGTCCGCACTGGAAATTCACGTTTTTCTCTGCCGAAAAGATAATATCGGCGTGCTTGTGCATGCTGAAGACGGCACGACGGCTGCTATTGATGCGCCTGATGCCGCCGCCATTCTGGCAGCCCTGGCCGAGACCGGATGGTCGCTGACGCACATTCTCGTCACGCACCATCACGGCGACCACACGGCGGGCAATCTGGAGCTGAAAGAGAAGACCGGTTGCCGGATCATCGGGCCGCGCGGGGAAGCGGCGCGCATTCCCGGTATCGACGACGCGGTGGATGACGGCGAGAGCTTTCTACTCGGGGGACATCGGGTCGAGGTGATCGGTACGCCCGGGCACACGATGGGGCACGTGACCTATTTCATGCCGCAGGACCGGGCGGCATTCGTGGGTGATACGCTGTTCGTGATGGGTTGTGGGCGGGTGCTCGAAGGCAATCACGAGATGATGTGGCTTTCGCTCAGCCGGATTGCCTCGCTGCCGGGGAATACACGCATCTACTGTGGGCACGAGTACACGATCGCGAATGCGCGGTTCGGGGCCACAATCGAGCCGGAGAATGCTCTGTTACGGCACCGGTTGGAAGAGGCGGAACAGAGGATTGCCGACGGTCAACTCAATGTACCGACGCTGCTCGATCAGGAACTGCAAACCAACGTTTTTCTTCGTCCGCACAATATTGCAACGCGGCGGCGCTTGGGGATGGGGGCGGTGGCGGATTGGCGCGTGTTCGGCGAATTGCGCGAGCGGAAGAACAAAGCATGATGCGGTCGGCTATTCCGGCGGAGGCCCAGCAGTTGATCGAGACGCTGGGGCTGCTCCCTCATCCCGAAGGTGGATTCTACCGGGAGACGTTTCGCGATCCAGCGACCGACGCTTCGGGCCGGGCGCGGTCGACGGCGATCTATTTTCTGCTGCTCGCCGGCCAGGTGTCGCGGTGGCACACGGTCGATGCGGTGGAGATGTGGCATTGGCATGCGGGTGCGCCGCTCGAATTGGGGCTGGCCGAGCCGGGGCGGCCTGCCATCCGGGTTATGCTGGGGTTTGATCCAGCGGCAGGTCTGCTGCCCCAAGCGGTCGTGCCGACGGGGTGGTGGCAGCAAGCGCGCAGTACGGGCGCGTGGACGCTGGTGGGGTGCACGGTTGCGCCGGGGTTCTCGTTTGACGGCTTCGTGCTGGCACCAGAGGGCCGCGAACCGCCGCTCCCCTGAGCCTGCAACTGCCATTTGTCCGCGGCCGGAGCGGTTGGCGGGGCGAATTGTGGCGGGCAGACTTTTCCACCACTAAATGGATTGAGGATGAAGGCTTAAACCCTTGATCTGCATAAGCGTTTTTGGCGCTCCCGAATGTGGGGACTCTGCATCCTTGCCGCTCCAATCCGACTCATCAAGAGTGAGCCGCAACACATTGATTCGCCTAACGGGGGTTGCAGATATGAAGGCCCAGTCACCTGGACCGCTGTTGAGCACGATCTTCATCGACTATGACAATATCTACCTGTCCCTGAAGAGAAAAAGCGAGGAAGCCGCCAAGCGTTTCGCCAAGGATGCGGGCGTTTGGCTGCGCGAAATCGAGAGTGGCCGGCTGATTACGCCGACCAACGGACTGGCGGCCGAGGCGCCGCGCCGCATCGTGATGAACCGGTGCTACGGCAATCCGGTGCCGCGCCGGAATTCGTCCGACAATGCGACGGATATGAATTCGTTTCCGTTCGTGCGGCATCACTTCCTGCGGGCTGGCATGGAGGCCGTCGATTGCCCGCCGCTGACGTCGCAGCTGAAGAACTCGGCTGACATCCGGATGGTGATGGATGTGCGCGATCTGCTCGGGCACGACACGTACTTCGACGAGTTCATTATTCTGTCGGGCGATGCCGACTTCACGCCGCTGCTGCATCGTCTGCGGGCGCATGCGCGGCGGACGGTTGTTTTTGCGAACGACCACACGGCGGCGCCGTACACGGCGATCGCGGACGGGGAAATTCGCGAATCGACACTGATCAGCTTGTTGCTTGAAGGTGTGGCGACGGGCGCGGACGCCGAGCAGTTGCCGGCAGCCGCGACCGCTGCCGCTCCGTCACTCGATGCCGTGCGCCGGGATATTCTGGCTGAGGTGGTTGGCTGGGTGAAGAGCGCCGGGCAGCCGGTGCCGTTGGAGGCGCTGGCCGATCGAGCTGTTCGCACGCTCGGGCATGACCGGACGGTCGGGACCGGTTGGGCGGGGGCTGGCAGCTTTTCCAATTTGCTGACCAAGGGGTTGCCGGCGGATATCCGGTTGTCGGATCAGGCGCCGTACTATGTCTTCGATGCGAGCCGTCAGCTGGCGGCCCAGAGCGAGGCGCGCCGAGCCCCGTCGACGCGGGAACCCGTGCGGGAACCCGCTCGGGAACTGGCGCCTGCTCGTAACGATATCCGTCAGGAGCCGTCGCTGCCGTTGCCGTCGAGGGAGTCGCGGTTTGATGCCCGGCCGGCAATGCCGCCGCAGGCGCCTTTGCCTGCGCAGCGGGAAACCTACGCGCGGCAGGAACCGATCGCGCCAGCGCGTCCGGCCGCACCGGCCCAGCCGGCACCGCAGCCTGCTGCTAAGGCCCCTGCACCGGCTCCCGCGCAATCACCGGCCCCGGTGCCGCGTGCCGATGCGCCGACGATCCAGCAGTCGATCACGCGCATTCACGACGCCTGCCAGGCGCCGCCTCTGGCGCCGCCGGAGTATCGGGCGCTGTTCGAGGTGATGGCGCAAGAGATCAACGCCAACGGGCTGACGGGCGCGCAGACGCTGACCAACATTACGCACCGGGCCGCTGATCTCGGCGTCACGATCAAGCGCGACGATGTGCGGTTTGTGCTTGAAGTCGTCAGCGAGACGGATCCTTGGTTCGAACAGGGTGCATCCGCGAACTTGTTCGCGAGCCGGTTCCGCAACTTCGTGATCGCCCGGTGCCGTAGCCAGGGGCTGCAGCTCTCTGCAGAAGAATTGGATCTAATCGACGCGTGGTTCGGTGGGTCGCCCGTGGCGCAGCGTGCACCCCTGGCGTCGCAGCAGAACCGGCCGGCCGCCGAGGCAGGTTATGCCGCGCCGGCTCCCTCGCGGGCTCCTTCAGCGCCTCAATCGTATGCGCCGGAACCGGCGGATCGCTGGTGGAGCGCGGATGAAGGCCGGCAGGCCGGTGCCCAGGATTCCGGGCTCGACGATCAGATGCCTCTGATCGTTCGCAATCGACTGCGCGGTTAACCTTCTTTGAGAGTTCTATGGCAGCGTGCCCCGGTCAAAAGCCGGGGCGCTTCGTTTTGTCCGCAGGTGCGCTTGGGGCTGTCACACGTGTGAAACATGCCTGCTCCTAGTTCGGACGTGAGGGTTAGCGGTGGTCGAATCGGGGCTTAGTTCACAACGCCCCGGCCGGGATGAGCGCGGATGAAGATACTGGTGGCCACCGATGCTTGGTTCCCGCAAGTGAACGGCGTTGTGGCGACGTATCAGCGGCTCGCAGCGGAGATACCAGCGCTCGGCGCGGAGCTCGTGTTTCTCAAACCCGACGACTTCAGAACAGTGGCCATGCCGCGCTATCGGGAAATCGCGTTGGCGCTGCCGTCGGCCCGCAGGTGCGCGATGGTTATCGATGCGGCGGCGCCCGACCATATTCACATTGCGACTGAGGGGCCCGTGGGTTGGCTCGCTCGCAGCTACTGCCGCCGGCGCGGGCTTCCGTTTACGACGAGCTTCCATACGCGCTTTCCGGAATATGCCGCGGAGCATTTCGGATTTCCGCGGGGGATTGTTTATGCCGGCATGCGGCAGTTTCACAATGCGGGTGCGGGCGTCATGGTGGCGACAGAGTCGCTGCGGAGCGATCTCGGCGCCAGAGGATTTCGCAATGTGATGCCGTGGACGCGCGGTGTGGATACGGAGTTTTTCAAGCCGCGGGGGGATCGCGTCTTCGGCAGTGAAGGGCCGGTGTTTCTGTATGTCGGCCGCGTTTCGCGGGAGAAGAATATCGAAGCGTTTCTGGCCACCGACCTGCCGGGCATCAAAGCTGTCGTCGGCGATGGTCCGCATTTGCGGACGCTGGCCGAGCGCTTTCCGGGCGTGCGGTTCACGGGGCGGCGGACGGGCGAAGATTTGGCCCGCCACTTCGCGTCGGCGGATGTGTTCGTTTTTCCTAGTCGGACCGATACGTTCGGGCTCGTAATTCTGGAAGCCATGGCGTCGGGCTTGCCGGTGGCGGCTTATCCCGTGACTGGGCCGATCGATCTCATCGAGGATGGGGTGAGTGGTGCGGTCGACGAGGATTTGAGTTTGGCTGCCCGGCGGGCTTTGACGCTCAGCCGGGATGACGCGCGCCGCCGTGCGCTTGCATTCACGTGGCGGGCGACGGCGGAGATGTTTTTGAAAAATATCCGGCAGGCGCGGGCTGCTGCTGGGGTTCCAGTGGCGTCGCTTGTGGAGGCCGACGCGTCGGCGCGCGGGCTTTCGTTGGCGCCGCGGAAATGAAAAAACCCCGCAGCTGTGGCGCTGCGGGGTTAATGCATTTTTTTCTGCGCCCGTTGATTAAGCGAAGTATTGGCCACCGTTGGCCGAGATGGTCGAACCGGTGATGAAGCCGGCGTCGTCGGACGCGAGGAAGACCACGCAGCGTGCGATTTCCGAAGGCTCGCCAAGGCGGCCAACGGGAATGAACGGAAGGATGCTCTTGTCCAGAACATCCTGCGGGATGGCTTTGACCATTTCGGTCGCGATGTAGCCGGGGCAGATCACGTTGACGGTGATGCCGGCGCGGGCACCTTCCTGGGCGAGTGCCTTGGTGAAGCCGATATCGCCAGCCTTGGATGCGGAGTAGTTCACCTGGCCCATCTGACCTTTCTGGCCGTTGATGGACGAGATGTTGATCACGCGGCCGAACTTGCGATTGCGCATGCCTTCCCACACAGGACGGGTGACGTTGAAGAGACCGTTTAGGTTGGTGCCAATGACGGAGTCCCAATGCTCCTTGGTCATCTTGTGGAACATGATGTCCTTCGTGATGCCGGCGTTGTTCACGAGAACGTCGATGGGGCCGATATCTTTCTCGACCTGCTTGATGGCAGCTTCGCTGGCCTCGTAGCTCGACACGTCGAACTTATAAACGGGAATGCCGGTTTCGACCTGGAACTGCTGGGCTGCAGCGTCGTTGCCGGCGTAGCTTGCCGCGACGCGATAGCCTGCATTCTTGAGCGCGACCGAAATCGCGTGACCGATACCGCGCGTGCCGCCGGTAACGAGGGCCACTCGTGCCATGCTAATCCTCCCTGGAGTTTTTGATTGAAGCGGGTGTGTGCTTGAGATGGGGATTAAGAAACCGGGCCCGTTCGGTGACGAAGCGGGCCCGGTGTTTTTTGTGAAGGCTTAGTCGCGGGCGACGCAGACGGCGATACCCATGCCGCCACCGATGCAGAGGGTAGCGAGACCCTTCTTGGCGTCGCGGCGCTGCATTTCATAGAGCAGCGTCGTTAGAACGCGGGCGCCAGATGCGCCGATGGGGTGACCAATGGCAATGGCGCCGCCGTTGACGTTCACCTTATCGGTGTCCCAGCCGAGGCCCTTGTTGACCGAAATGGCCTGCGCGGCGAAGGCTTCGTTGGCTTCGATCAGGTCGAGGTCCTTGATCGTCCAGCCGGCACGCTCGAGGGCCTTCTTCGAGGCCGGGATCGGGCCTGTGCCCATGATGGACGGATCAACGCCGGCCTGTGCCCACGAGGCGATGCGTGCCAAGGGCTTGAGGCCGCGCTTCTTGGCTTCGGCTGCCGTCATCATCACAACAACTGCCGCGCCGTCGTTGATGCCCGATGCGTTGGCGGCCGTGACAGTGCCTTCCTTGGGATCGAACGCGGGGCGCAGTTTCGAGACGGCTTCGATCGTCGTGCCGTCCTTGATGTATTCGTCGGTGTCGACCACGGTGTCGCCCTTGCGGCCCTTGATGGTGACAGGCGCGATTTCATCCTTGAACTTGCCAGCCTTGCGCGCGGCTTCGGCCTTGTTCTGCGAGGCGACCGCGAACTTGTCCTGCTCTTCGCGGCTGATCTGCCACTGGCGCGCGACGTTCTCGGCCGTCGTGCCCATGTGGTAGTTGTTGAACGAGTCCCACAGGCCGTCGCGGACCATGGTGTCGATGAGCTTGCCGTCGCCCATCTTCGTGCCTTCACGCATGTGGATCGCATGCGCCGACTGGCTCATGCTTTCCTGACCGCCGGCGACGACGACCGTCGCAGCGCCGGTTTGAATTTGTTGAGCACCGAGAGCGACGGCGCGCAGACCCGAACCGCAAATCTGGTTGATGCCCCAAGCCGGTGCATCGACGGGAACGCCGGCGCCAATGGCGGCGCGGCGGGCGGGGCCTTGGCCTTGTGCAGCGGTCAGGACCTGACCGAGGATCACTTCGGAGACGTCGCCGGGCTGGACGTTGGCGCGCTGCAGAGCGGCCTTGATCGCGACGGTGCCCAGTTCATGAGCGGGTAGGGATGCAAGAGTTCCGCCGAACGAGCCGACGGGCGTGCGCGCGGCACTGACGATGACGATATCGGTATCCTGGCTCATTGAAATCCGGCCTCCTCCCGGGGGTAGTGTTTAGGGGCTTTGCGGGGCGTTCTCGTTCGAGTTTTGCATGCCGCAGCGTGGGAAACCCATAGCAGCAACATAGAGACGACCGCAAACGCCCAGGCGGGTGGCATCGCACGTGCCCAAGCGGGTGGCAATCAAGACCAAAAT
>LNFM01005365.1_pt1 | contig 22293 bp, 19 predicted proteins | sample 596031 | NCBI WGS metagenome assembly LNFM01 (sample SAMN04254537, study PRJNA301005) | activated carbon metagenome | isolation source: dual media filters at the Ann Arbor, Michigan drinking water treatment plant | place: USA: Ann Arbor
CCTTCCAGCGCGGAGTGGAACTTGTCGATATGGATGTACTTGCCGCGCAGGATGCCGTCGATGTCGTGGACGCCCACCTTGATGTGGGTCAGACCCCGTTCTTTGACGATCTTGCGGGCTTCAGCCGCCGTCTTCACCTGGCGCGGATCCATGCCGTCCCCCGATCAATTCCACATTCCGCAGTTTGTCAGAGGCGGGTCTATCTCGACAGTATGAAATCGACCGGCCATGTCACCAGTTGGGGGAAGATTGTCAGGGTCGCGGTGAAGACCATCATGATCAGGAAAAAGGGAATCACTTTCCAGGCGACATAACTTTGCGAATCGCCGGTGATGTTCTGGATCACGAACAGGTTGAAGGCGACCGGCGGAGTGATCTGCGCCATTTCGATGGTGAGGATCAGGAAAATTCCGAACCATAATTTGTCGAAGCCGGCGGCAAGCACGACCGGCAGCACGATCGGCAGGGTCAGCACGATCATAGAGAAGCCTTCCAGCACCGTGCCGAGCAGGATGTAGAAGAACATCAGGAACATGATCAGCACGAAAGGCGAGAGCTGCCATGAGGTAATTGCGGCCGAGACGAATTGCGGCACTCGGAGGTTGGCCAGAACGGTGCCGACCGCAAATGCACCGATCACGATCATGCCGATCATGCAGGTGGTCTGCACGGAGCCCAGCAGCGCGTCGCGGATGCCCTTCCAGCTCAAGGTCCGCTGGCCGGCCGCAACGGCCAGAGCGCCCATCACGCCAATGGCCGAAGCCTCCGACGGACTGGCGATGCCGGCATACATGGTGCCGAGCACGGTCAGGATCAGGAAGGCCACCGGCCCCAGCTCGATCAGGCTCCTGAAGCGGTCGGCCCAGGTCCAGGTGGTGTGGTCGTCGTTCGGCACCAGCTTGGGATTCAGGACGGCGCGGACGGCCATATAGCCCATGAAGCAGCCGGCGAGCGCCATCCCCGGCAGGAACCCGGCAGTGAACAGGCGCAGGAGCGATTCCTCGGCCAGCACGGCATAGATGATCATCGGGATCGAGGGCGGAATGAGGAAGCCCAGCGTCCCGGCCCCAGCCAGGCTGCCGACCGCCAGGCCCTTGTCGTAGCCGCGGTTCAGGAGTTCCGTGAGCGTGATGCGGCCAACGACCTGCGTCGTCGCTGCCGACGACCCCGAGATCGCCGCGAACATCGAACAGCCGATCACCGTGGTGTGGAACAGGCGGCCGGGCAGGAAGCTCATCCAGGGCGCGATGCCCGAGAACAGCGACTGCGATAGCCGCGTGCGGAACAGCAGCTCGCCCATCAGGATGAACAGCGGCAGCGAGACGATGTCCGACGAGGTCGCCACGTTGAACGCCCAGTTGGCGATCAGCTTGTGCGTCGGCAGATTGGTGTACATCTCCAGCAGCACGACCGCCGTGGCGATCAGCGCCGGTCCGATCCAGATACCGACGCAGAGAAGCCCCGCCATCAAGATCAGCAGCCAGGTCAGGATCGCGGTCACGTATCGATGTCCTGGCCGATGCGCAGGCTGGCATCATCGCCCGGCTCGCCGCGGAGCAGACGTCCGAGGCGCGCGAGCGCCTGCAGCGTGAAGAGAAGCGATCCCAGCGCCAGCGGGAACTGCGTGATCCAGCGCAGGATCTCGCTCTTCTCAGGCGAGCGCGACTCGCGCATCCAGGAAAACCACGTCATCTCGCCCAGCGCCCAGGTTAGATAGGCCGCGATCGCGATGCCGCAGACGGTCGAGAACAGATCGAAGAAGCGCGCCACCGGCTTCGGGACATTCTCGAGCAGGACGTTGACGCGGATCTGCGCGCCGGCGCGCAGCGCGTAGGCGGCTCCCATCAGGAACGCCGCGCCCATCAGGTAGGCGCTGAATTCCCAGGCGAAGTAGAGGCTGATGTTGAACAGGTTGCGCGATACGACCTCGGCCACGATCAGGCCGAGGATCGAAGCGATGCACGCAGCCGATGTCCACGCCCCCCACATCGACAAGCCGTCGATGGCGTCGAGCGCCCGCCCGATCGGATCGGGCGGGCGTCCAGCGGACCCGACTGACACGGTCAGGAGCGTCCCAGGTCCTTCTTGTACTTGGCGATGATGTCGGCGGCGGCCGGTCCGGCGCGGTCGATGAAGGCCTTCTCGAGGCCAACGGTCTTCTCGCGCATTTCCTTCAACATCGCCGGCGGCACCACGATCATTTCCATGCCGCCCTCGGTCAGGCGCTTGGCGCTGCTCGCGTCGGCATCGCTCGCAACCTTCCAGAACTCGGGCTCGAGCTTGGCCGCCAGGTCCTTGATGATCTTCTGGTTGGCGGGCGAGATCTTCTTCCAGGTGTCGTTGTTGATGGTGACGATCTGCGAGCTCCAGACGTGATTGGTCTTGTAGAAGTACTTCAGGAACTCCCAGAACTTGCCATCGACGCCCGACACCGAGGAGGTAGTGACGCCTACCACGGCACCCGATGCCAGCGCCGGCACCGTCTCGCCCCAGGGAATCTGCACGGCGGCCATGCCGAGCGCGTTCACCATGTCGCCGGCCTGGCGATCGGGCACGCGGATCTTCAGGCCTTTCAGCCCGTCTAGCGTGTCCGACTTGGTCTTGGTGTGCAGGTACTGCGTCGGCCACGGCACGGTATAGAGGATCGTCTGGTTGAACTTGGTAGCGATCTTGTCGAACTCGGGGCGCGCGTATTTCTGCAGCACCTTGAGTTCTTCCGGATTGCCGACCAGGAACGGCACACCCTCGATGCCGAGCAGCGGCGCGTCGCCGACCTGCTGGATGTTGAGGATGTCGGCCATCGGCACCAGCCCGTCGCGCACAGCGTTGAGCTGCTCCGGTCCCTTGTAGCCCAGCGAGCCGCCGGAATGGACCGTGATCACCACCTGGCCGTTGGTCGCCTTGGCAACTTCCTCGGCGAACTGCTTGGCGTTCTTGGTGTGGAAATTGCCGTCCGGCCACACCGTCGCCAGATCGAGTTTCATCGGCGCCTGCGCGCCCACGATGGAAGGCGCACCGATCACCGCCGCCGCACCCGCTCCCACGCCTGCCTTCAAGGCCGTCCTGCGTCCCAGTTTCATCGCAAACTCCTTCGTCCGTTGATTCCCCGTCCCTGACTACTCGGCCGCCTGCGGCGGCTTGTACGCGTAAAGCCTGTTGGCCGTCTCCGGCGAGATCAACTCGTCGGCGAGATCGTTGGCGACCCGCGCGCGATCGCGCTCGGCCGGCGCGCCGATGCCTCCGCCGCCCGGCGTCATGACGATGAGCCGGTCGCCCGGTGGGATGAGCTGAAAGCCCTTGCCCTTGAGCGTCTGCCCCGACTTCAAGGCGACGAACCCCGCCTCGCCGTCGCCGCCACCGTCGCGGCCGCGCGCTGGATAGTCGATCCGGTCGAAGGCCGCGAGCAGGTCGAACGGCTCGTCGATGCCGCTTTCGATCTCCATGATCTGGCCGAGGCCGCCCCGCGAGCGGCCGGCGCCGCCGGAATCGGGGCGGAACTCCTTGCGCCAGAAGATCAGCGGCGTCTGGGTCTCGGCAATCTCTACCGGCGTCCCGCGCACGCCGCTGGGATAGGCGGTGGCCGACAGCCCGTCCTTGTCCGGCCGCGCGCCGGTGCCACCGTTCGAGGTGATGGCCATGCCGAAGCCGTAGTTGCCGCCTTCGCCGCCTGCCACATGGCCGCGCACGTTGATATTCCACAGGCACGAGGTGCCTTCGGCCGGCACGCGATCGGGAATGATCTGGCGCAGGCAGCCGAAAACCACGTCCGGCAGCATCTGGCCGATGACATGGCGCGAGGCCACGGCCGTCGGCTTGGGCGCGTTCAGGATGGCGTCGGCAGGCGCCGATACCGTGAGCGGCTCGAGCGATCCGGCATTGTTGGGAATGTGGGTGGCGACCACGCAGCCCAGTCCGAACACCGTATAGGCCGTGGTGTAGGCATGGGGCACGTTGATGCCGCGCTTGGAGACGCCGGTGGTGCCGCTGTAGTCGACATGGATGCCGCCCTCGGAAACCGTGAGTGCCGCCTTCAGCGTCACCGGCTCGTCGTAGCCGTCGACCGTCATGCTGTTGTGCCAGGTGCCCTTGGGCAGCTTGGCGATCTCGGCCAGTACCGCCTCGCGCGAGCGGGCGATGATGTGCTCGCCGAGCTGGTCCAGCGAGTCGATGCCGAACTCGTCCATCATCTCGACCAGCCGGCGGCTGCCGACATCGTTGCAGCCGGCGAGCGAGTAGACGTCGCCCTCGGTGTCGACCGGCTGGCGCGTGTTGGCGCGGATCATCGCCATCAGCGTCTCGTTCACGCGGCCGTTGTCGAACAGCTTCAGCATCGGGATGTAGAGGCCCTCCATGAACACATCGGTGGCGTCGGGGCCGAAGCCGATGCCGCCAATGTCCATGAGATGGCTGGTGCAAGAGAACAGCGCGACCAATTTACCGTTGCGGAAGCAGGGCGTGGTGATGACGAAATCGTTGAGATGGCCGGTGCCCATCCACGGGTCGTTGGTGATGTAGGCGTCGCCCGGCTTCATGGTCTCCACCGGGAAGTAGCGCAGGAAATGCTTCACCGACTCGGCCATGGAATTCACATGGCCTGGCGTGCCGGTGATGGCCTGGGCCAGCATGCGGCCCTGGAGGTCGAAGATGCCGGCCGAGAGGTCGCCCGCCTCGCGCACGATAGGGCTGAAGGCGGTGCGCATCAGCGTCTGCGCCTGCTCCTCGACCACGGCGATCAGGCGATTCCACATGATCTGCAGGTCGATCAGCCCGACGCTGTTGGATTGGCTCATGCCCCTCTCCTCACCCGGCCTTGCGGTCCATGACGATACAGCCGGACGCGTCGATGTGCGCGGTAAAACTGGCCGAAACATAGGTCGAGGTCTCGTCCTCGGCCACGATTGCCGGGCCTGCGAAGGCGCTGCCCGGCGGCAGCTTCTCCCGGCGATAGACCGGGACCTCCGTGGTCCGGCCGCTGCGGCCATCGAACACCGGGCGGCATCCGACCGGCACCGGTGTTGGGACGGTGGGTGCCGCACCCTGCACCGCCGGCAGTTTGGTCTCGGTCGAGACCTGCACCGACCAGCTCAGGATTTCTATGGCGGCGTTGGGGATGTGCCGCTCGAACAGCCCCGCATAGTCACGTTCGTAAGCCTCGCGCAACGCCTCGGCGTCGCTGGCGACCAATGGCCGCTGTGGCAGCACGACCATGATCTCATGGCCCTGGCCGATGTAGCGCATGAAGGCCACGCGACGCTCGAAGGTCTTCATGCCGCGGGCACCTGGCGCCACCAGCGCCGTCGCCTCGGTGCTCATCTCGCTCAGGAGTTCCGAGGCCGAGGCTCCATCGAAAGCGTCGAGCCGCATATAGCGACTGCGCACCAGCTCGAAGGAGACAGGTGCCGCCAGAAAGCCCACCGCCGAGCCGACACCGGCATTGGGCGGCACGATCACGCGCTGGACGCCGATCTTCTCGGCGACCCGGGCGGCATGCAGCGGGGCACCGCCGCCGAAGGCGATCAGATTGTACTGGTTGACCACGGCGCCACGCTCGACGGCATGCACGCGGGCGGCGCTGGCCATGTTCTCCGACACCATCTCGTAGACGGCGTAGGCTGCCATGTCGGTCGAAAGGCCCAGGCCCTCGGCGATGTCGCGATCGAGTGCACCCTTGGCGGCGTCGAGATCGAGCGGGATCGTACCACCCGCGAAATCCTTGGGGTCGATCGTGCCCAACACCACATTGGCGTCGGTCACTGCCGGATGGCGGCCGCCACGGCCATAGCAGGCCGGCCCCGGCTCGGCGCCGGCGCTTTCCGGCCCCACCGTCACGCGCTTCAGCGCGTCGAGCCGCGCGATCGAGCCGCCGCCCGCCCCGATCTCGACCATCTCGATCACCGGGATGCGCACGGGAAGGCCCGAGCCTTTGAGGAAGCGGGCGGCACGGTCGACCTCGAACAGCCGCGCGGTGTGCGGCGCGAAATCGTCGATAAGGCAGATCTTCGCCGTCGTGCCCCCCATGTCGTAGCTGAGCGCGCGCTTTTCGCCGGCGCGGGCCGCCATCTGCGCAGCAAAAATCGCGCCGCCCGCCGGGCCCGACTCGATCAGCCGCACGGGAAAGCGCCTCGCCGTTTCGATGGCGGTGAGGCCGCCACCTGACGTCACGAGATAGATTGTGCCCTTGAACTTCTCGGCCGCCAGGGCTGCCTGCATACGCGCGAGGTAGGAATCCATGAGCGGCTGCACGTAGGCGTTGGCCACGGCGGTGGAAGTGCGCTCGTACTCCCGTACCTCTGGACAGACCTCGCAGGAAAGCGTCACCCGGAGGGTGGGCTGCTCGGCCACCAGGATCTCGCGCGTGCGCCGTTCATGGGCCGGATTGACGTAGGCATGCATGAACGCCACGGCCACGCTTTCGATGCCCTGCCGGCCAAGCACTGCCGCCACGGCCCGCACCGCGGCCTCGTCAAGGGCAAGCCGCACTTTGCCGTGCACATCCATGCGCTCGGGGACGGTGAAGCGCAGCGCCCGCGGCACCAGCGGCCGCGGTTTCTCGATGGTCAGGTCGTACTGGTCGTAGCGGCTCTCGTTGGCGATATCGAGGACATCGCGGAAGCCCTCGGTGGCGATCAGCGCCGTGCGCGCACCCCGGCGTTCGATCACCGCGTTGGTCGCAAGCGTCGTGCCGTGCACAAACACCTCGACATCGCCGAAGCCGCGCCCGGCATCGCCCAGGATCAACCGTACGCCGTCGAGAACCGCCTCTTCCGGCCGCTGCGGCGTCGTCAGCAGCTTCCGCGTCAGCCGCCGCGCGCCTTCCTCCAACACCACATCCGTAAAGGTGCCGCCGATATCGACGGCAATTCGCAAATCCTTGACCACCTTCGCTCCAGACCCTGTCCCCGGATCGCCATGCTGCGACGCGGGCGCGACCGTAGACCGGCGTTCCATGCGTTGCAATTCGCAGGCCAGGGCGCCTATGGTCGCTCCGTGACGGCCACGGCCTCCAGTCTGCGCGCGCGCATTCATGCGTTGCTGCACTTCACGGAACCCAGCGACGCCGGGCGCCGATGGCGGGCGCTCCACCTGCTCGTGCTGGGCATCGGCCTGTTCGCCGTCATCCTGCTGTCGATCGAGGACCTGCCGCTCGATGCGCGAAATGGCCTGCGCTACGCGATCTGGGCCGTCGCGATCCTGTTCTTCGTCGAGTATGTCGCGCGCCTGTGGACGGCGCCGGAATCGCCGCGCTACGGCGAGACCTCGGCGGCAATGGCCCGGCTGCACTGGGCGCTGTCGTTGCCGGGCCTGGTCGGCCTTCTGGCGACCGTGCCGGTGTTCATGTGGCTGGCCGGCTATCGGATCGTCGGTTCGGATGCCGCCTCGATCTTCTGCGTTCTCTGGATCCTGAAACTCGGCATGCATGCGCCAGCGCTCGGAACGCTGGCCCGGGTCGTGTCGAACGAGCGCGCGCCGATCGCCAGCGTCGTCGTCCTGTTCTTCATCCTCCTGGTGATCGCCGCGACCGCCGCCCATCTGATCGAGCGCGAACGCCAGCCCGACGCCTTCGGCAGCCTGCCCAACGCTCTGTGGTGGGCGGTCGTGACGCTGACGACGACAGGTTACGGCGACGTGGTGCCGGTCACTGCAGCTGGACGCATGGTGGGTTCGGTCCTGATGATCAGCGGCATCACCGTACTCGCCCTCATGACCGGTGTGCTCGCCACCGGCTTCGCCCAGGAAGAACGCCGGCGTGAGTATCTCAGGGTGTGGCAGCAGGTGGCACGCGTACCGATCTTCGCCGCATTGGGCGTCGTCACCCTGTCGGAGATCGTGGGCAAATTGCGGACCCGTTACTACCCTTCTCGCATCATCATCGTGCGACGGGGTGATCCCGGCGACTCGATGTTCTTCATCTCCAGCGGCGAGGTCGAGGTCCGCCTTCCCAACGGCGGCACGGTGCGGCTGGGCGAAGGCGCCTTCTTCGGCGAGATGGCGTTGCTGGAGCGTCAACCGCGCAGCGCCACGGTGGCTACCACACGGCCGACCACATTGCTGGTGCTCTATGCCAGCGACTTCTACGAGATCGCCTCGCATATCCCCGCCCTGGCCGAGGCCGTCGAGAACGAGGCGAAGCGCCGGCGCGAAGAGAATGTCGACCGTACCTCAGGTGAACCCAAGCGATGATCGAAACGGATTTGCTGGTGGTGGGTTCCGGCGCCGCCGGATTCTCAGCAGCCCTTGCCGCCTCGCATGCCGGACTGAGCGTGCTGATGGTCGAAAAGGAACCGCAATTCGGCGGATCGACGGCCTACTCGGCTGGCGTGATCTGGATACCGGGCAACCGGCATGGCCGCGCGCTTGGCATCGCCGATTCGAAGGAAGAGGCGCTCACCTACCTGCAGCAGGAAGCTGGCAATCGCTTGAACCTCGAACTGGCCAATGCATTTCTCGACAACTGCAATCCTGCCGTCGAGTTCATCGAGAACAACACTTACGTTCGCTACGAAGCCGTGCCGATCTGGGCCGACTATCATCCGACCAAGCCCGGCGCCGCCCAGGGTGGTCGCTCCCTGCTGCCGTTGCCGTTCGACGGACGGCGACTCGGACGGCGCTTTGCCGACCTCCGCGCACCGCTCAAAACCATGATGGCGTTCGGCGGCATGATGCTGGGCCGCGGCGACCTGCCCCATGTGTTCAGGATGACGCGCTCCGTGCGCTCGGCACTGCATGTCGCGGGCATGACGGCGCGTTACGCCCTGGACCGTGTGAGCCACACGCGCGGCACAAGGCTCGCCAACGGCAACGCGCTGATCGCGGCGATGGCACTCTCGGCGGAGGAACGCGGCATCGACCTCTGGCTCGCCAGCCCAGTCGTCGAACTGATGCAACGCGACGGCGCCGTGGTCGGTGCGATCGTGCAGCGCGACGGCAAGCGCGAGGAGATCAAAGCGAAACGCGGCGTGGTCTTGGCCTGCGGCGGCTTCCCCGCCGACGACGAGCTGAAACGCCGGTACTACGGCCACGTCCGCGACGGCCGCCGGCATCGTTCGGCACCGCCGCCCGGCAATCGCGGTGACGGCATCCGCCTCGGCCAGACCGTTGGCGGCGCGTTGGCCGAGGATGTCGCCTATGCCGCGGCGTGGGTCCCGGTGTCGCTGGTGCCGCAGCCCGACGGCTCGACCTTGCCGTTCCCGCACTTCTACGAGCGCGGCAAACCGGGCTACATCACGGTCGATGCGACCGGCCGGCGGTTCACCAACGAATCGGCCTCCTACCATGACTTCGTCCCGGCCATGGTCGAGGCCTGCCGCGGCCTCGACGAGACGAGCTGCTGGCTGGTGTGCGATCACCGCGCCATCCGCCGCTACGGCATGGGCGCGATCGGACCGGCGCCGCTGCCGCTCGGGCCGCATCTCAAGAGCGGCTACCTGATCGCCGCCCCGGACTGGCCGGAGCTCGCCGCCAAGATTGGCATCTCTGCAGAGGCCCTGCAGGCCACCATCACGCATTTCAACGCCAATGCCGCGCGCGGCGAGGACCCGGATTTCGGCAAAGGCACGGATGCCTATCACCGCTTCAACGGCGATCCCACGCACGGCCCCAATCCCTGCCTGGCCCCCCTGGTCCGGGGCCCATTTTACGCCATGAAGCTGATCCCGGGCGATATCGGCACCTTCCTGGGCCTGCGGGTGGACGGCCACGCGCGGGTGCTGGACGATCAGGGAACCCCTATTTCTGGCCTCTATGCGGCCGGAAATGACATGACCAGCGTCATGGGCGGCACCTATCCCGGGGCTGGTATCACCATTGGCCCGGCCCTCACCTTCGGCTATATCGCGGCCCGACACGCGGCCTCCGCCGGTCGCTAACGCTTTTTGCCAACGGATGTCCTCCGAATGTCTCTGATCACGCCCGTCATCCTGGTTGGAGGCTCAGGCAAGCGCCTGTGGCCTCTGTCACGCGAGAGCATGCCGAAGCAGTTCGTTCCGCTGCTCGGCAAGCAATCGACTTTCCAGCAGACGCTGCTGCGCGTGGCTGACCGTACGCTGTTCGGCAAGCCCGTGATCGCGACCAACGACGCCTATCGCTTCATGTGCGAAAGCCAGGCCAAGGACATAGGTGCCGAGATCGACATCCTGGTCGAGCCGTCACGCCGTGACTCAGGCCCCGCCATGGCCGCCGCCGCTGCCTACACACGTGGGCTCGGCGCCAAGGCCGTGTTGGCGCTGGCGTCGGATCATCTGGTGATCGGCATAGAGGAATTTCTTGCCGGCTGCCGCGAAGGCCTCGCCGCGGTCGAGAAGGGTGGCATCGTCACCTTCGGCATTCCGCCGACGGAGCCCAAGACCGACTACGGCTATATCCGCCCCGGCAGCGAGCATATCGGCCCGGTGATGAAGGTCGCCGCCTTCGTCGAGAAACCCAACGCCCAGACGGCGCTCCGCTACATCGCCGAAGGCCTGCTGTGGAACAGCGGCAACTTCCTGTTCCCGCCCGAACTGTTGCTCTCCGAGATGGCGCGCTTCGAGCCCGCCATGGCTGCCGCCGCCGAGGAGGCCGTGGCCAAGGCCAAAAAGATGGGCTCGAACGTATTCCTCGATGCCGAGGCCTTTGCCAAGGCACCGGCCAAGTCGATCGACTACGCCGTGATGGAGCGCACCGACAAGTGCTGGGTGGTACCGGCCAAGTTCCGCTGGTCCGACCTCGGCACCTGGGACGCGCTGCTCGATGTCGGCGAGGCCGACAGCGCAGGCAATGTCACCGAAGGCCCGGTCGAGCTAGACCATGTCCGCAATTCCTACATCCGCTCCGACGGCCCGCTAACCGCCGTGATCGGCGTCGAGGATGTCGTCGTCGTGTCGATGAACGATGCCGTCCTGGTCGGCCATCGCGACAACCTCCCGCGCCTGAAAGACGTCGTGCAACGCATGTCGGACGGCAAGCACCGCGCCGCCACCGAGCATGCCGTAATGCACCGGCCCTGGGGCAGCTATCAGGATATCGACCGCGGCGAGCGTTTCCGCGCCAAGCGGCTCACGGTTAAGCCGGGCGCCAAGCTCAGCCTGCAGAGCCACAACAGGCGCGCCGAGCACTGGGTTGTCGTGAAGGGTATCGCCGAGGTGACCCTCGACGGCCGGATCATGACCTTGCACGAGAATGAATCGACCTACATCCCGATCGGCGGCATCCACCGCCTTGCCAACCCCGGCACCGAACTGCTGGAAGTGGTCGAAGTCCAGACCGGCGACTATGTCGAAGAAGACGATATCGTCCGCTACGAAGACATTTACGCCCGGGTCTGATCGTGCACTTTGGCGCCCATCATGAATGGGGCAAGTTGCGCGAGGTCGTCATCGGCATCTCGCCCGCTGAGGATTTCGTCGTCTTCTACGAAGAGTCGCAACGCTGGCTGGTGCCGCCCGGTGACGCGTTCAGCCGTGAGCATGCTGGCCGCCGCCTGATCGACATAGATCCTGAGTGGGCCACTCGCATCGAACGCCAGGTCGACGCGCTGGCCGAGTTGGTCGCCCGCGAGGGCGTTGTCGTGCACCGACCGGAGCGCCTGAAAGGCGACGAGCGCACGTTCCTCGCTCCCAATGGTGAAGGCGCCCAGCTTTTTCCGCGTGACGGCATGATCGTGGTCGGCAATCACGTTATCGATGCCTCTCTTCGCCTGAAATGCCGGCAACGCGAGCGCTATGGTCTGCGGCCGATCATCCAGCAGGTCGTGCAGCAGCGCGGCGCGCGCTGGTCGAGCGTGCCGCTGGGCTCACCCGGCTGCGTCGATGGCCCATTCCTTGAGGGTGGCGACACCCTACTGAACGGCCATGAGATCTACGTCGGCATTTCGGGCTGCGCCTCCGATCTCGCGGGCGCAGACTGGCTGCAGGCGCTGCTGGGCGACGCGTACCGGGTCATTCCCGTGGCGATGAAGTCGAACGTACTCCATCTCGATTGCGCCATGGCGCTGATCAAGCCCGGCCTGCTCGTCTGGTGCCCGGAGAAGCTGATCGACGGCCTGCCGATGACGCTCCGGGATTGGGATGCGATCACCGTCTCCAGGGACGAGGCGAACTTGCTAGCGACCAATGGCCTCGTGCTCGAGGAAGGCCGCATCATCGTCGATGCCGGCAATGCCCGCGTGATCGGAGAACTGCGCAAGCGGAAGGTCGACGTCATCCCATTGCCGTTCGACGGTCCGATCAGCACCGGCGGTGGGCTCCGCTGCGCGCATCATCCGCTGCTGCGGGAAAGCGTGCTGGCTTAGGCGCCCTTCTTGGGCGTGCGGTCGAAGACAACCGGCTTGGGCTTGCTGAAAGCCTTCTTGATGTGCACGCCCAATGAGCGGAACACCGTTGCGATCTGGCCGCCGGCGAATCGCAGCAGCACAACGCCGAACGCCAACGGCGGAATCTCGCCGCCCCGAATGAAGTTGTGGCCGGCCCTGAGGAAGGTCGTGGCGCAAAACAACACCCACGCTACTGTGATGACGAAGAGCGTCAGCAGCAGCGGCACGAGTTGTGGCGCCAACAGGGCCGCTAGAAGGCCTGACGCCACGCCGACCAGCAGCACAGGCTGGTTCAGCGACATGCAGAGATGCAGCAGCGCCGCTACCTTGGCCGACGGTGTGATATCGCGACTTTTCAGGATCTCGGGGAACATCCGGAACGAGACGTGGCGGAAGCCATCCTGCCAACGCTGCTGCTGACGCAACCAGGTCTGGGTGTCGGCTGGCAATTCACCCGGCACGCCTACGCTGACCACGAACAACGCACGCCAACCCTTCACCCAGCCGCGATAGGTGAGGTCGAGATCTTCGGTGACGGTATCGCCCTTCCAGCCACCGCCAGCGTCGATTGCCGCGCGTTGCCAGATGCCGCAGGTGCCGTTGAACGGCAGCGGATGACCGGCCCAGCAGCGTGTCGCCTGCTCAATGCCAAGATGGGCATCGAGCGTCACCATCTGCATCTCGGTGAGCGCGTTCTCGCGCGGGTTGAGGAAGTCGAAGCGGGCCTGAACGAAGGCGGTCCGGGGTTCGGCAAAGAACGGCCGCATGCAGACACGCAGGAAATCTACCGGCGGCACGTAATCGACGTCGAAGATCGCGAAGAAATCGTAAGGTGTCTGCTGCATCGCCTCGTGCAGCGCTCCGCCCTTGTAGCCGCTGCGGTCGGTACGTTGCAGCGCCACGACGTCGAAGCCCTTGGCACGAAGCTCCGCCGCCACGGCGCGAACCATGTCAGCGGTCACGTCGGTGCTGTCGTCTAGAAGCTGGATGTGAAGCTTGTCGCGCGGCCAGTCGAGGGCGGCCGCGGACTCCGCACCACGGCGAACTACGGCTCCCTCATTGAAGGACGGAATTTGTACGACGACGTGCGGCAGGTCGGCATCCGCCGGCAACGGCGTAGCCAGCAGCACCTCCTCCCGCCGCAAGCCCGCATCCTTCAGGCGGTGGTGGAGAATCACCATGTAAAGCAGGCTGCCGATGAAGGCCGCCAGCAGGACACAGCAAACCGCGAAAAGCGCCGCAAAGAACAGAGCGAACGTGGCGACGATGACCATAGGCGCTCAGGTGCCGGTCTTCGGCGTGCGATTGAATTCGGTCTTCTTGCCCAGACCGGCGCCCACGATCGCGCCGGCGTTGGCGACGGCCAGATAGACGATCAAGGCCGGCACGGTCGCTGCCGTGATCAGATAATCCACCACGCTGCCGCGGCCGAGGCGGCGATAGGCACCCCAGGTCATGCCGATCAGAATGACCAGCATGCCGATCAACCATAGCCACAGGCAAAACCTGAACCCGGCCAACAGGTGTCCGTGCCCCAGGATCGACACGAGGAGCGCCACCACGCCCACGACGAGAACCGGGAAGATCAGCTGCTGCCCGAGCGCAACGGTCGTCATGAACTTGGCTTCGGTCGACCAATCCGATTTCCAGATCGGGATGAGCAACTTACGGGCAACCTGCACGAAACCCTTGGACCAACGGCTCTGCTGGGCGCTGAAGTCATCGATCTTCTGCGGCAACTCGCCAACCACGTGCGGTTCCATCAGGAAAACGCCGTTCCAGCCCTTGAGATGGGTACGCAGCACCAGGTCGAGGTCCTCCGACAGCGTGTCGTGCGACCAGCCGCCTGCCTCTTCCACCGCGGCACGACGCCAGATGCCGCCGGTACCGTTGAACTGGAAAGGCACGTCCCGCCGCGCGCGGACGTCCTGCTCGACCGCGAAATGCGCGTCCTGCATCAGGCGTTGCGCCCGGGTCAGCCAGTTGCGCCCGCCGTTGCCCCATTCGATGCGCGTCTGGACGAAGGCGGCCCTCGGATTGGCGAGCATTGCCGCCATCGCGCGGCGCAACCAATCGGCGGCCGGAACGAAATCGGCATCGAACACCGCCACATAAGGCGCATCGCAGAGCGCCATGCCGGCGGCCAGCGCACCGGCCTTGAAGCCACTGCGATCGGCCCGTCTGACATGCACGACGTCCTTGCCCGCTCGGCAGAGGCGAGCGACGGCGAGAACGGCGATGTCGGAAGTGATGTCCGTGCTGTCGTCGAGAAGCTGGATGGTCAGGCGGTCAGCCGGCCAATCGAGCGCTGCGGCGGCTGACAGCGCCCGCTCGACCACGAGCGGCTCGTTGTAGACCGGGATCTGGACAAGCACCCGTGGCAGATCCTGGCCTGCTGCCGGAGTCTCCGGAGCCGCCGGCGGAAGCTCGGACAACCAGTAGAGCAGATAGAGGAAGTAGCCGGCGATCGCGAATTGGACAGCCAGGCAAAGGACGACCACGAGATCGAGGGCCAAGAGCAGCATGCCGCCCTACCCCTCAGTGGTAGTGGATAGGCACATCGAAGCAGCGACCGTCCTCGATGTGGAGCCGACGCGATGCCACATCGAAGATGCGCTCGTCGTGCGTCGACAACACGACCGCGCACTTGGCGCGCATGGCGAGGTCCTTGAGCTGATCGACGACCAGCCGGCCGGCCACCCGGTCGAGCGCAGAGGTCGGTTCGTCGGCGATGATGAGATCCGGAAGACCGATCATGACGCGGGCGATGGCGACGCGCTGCTGCTGGCCACCCGACAACTCATCAGGCCAGGAATCCGCCTTGTCCGCGAGTCCCAGCAGGCCGAGCAGGTGCCGCGCCCGCGGTTCGTCCCAGGCGACATCCGACAGCGGCGTGGTCGAAACGCCGGCGATGACGTTCTGCAGGGCCGTCAGCGACGACAGGAGATTGCGCTTCTGAAACAGAAAACGAACCCGGTTGCGCAGGACATCGAGCTCGGAGCCGGTTACCCCGACCAGATCAGTGCCGAGCAGCCGGAGCTTGCCCTCCGACGGCTTGCGCATCGTGCCCAGGATCGTGAGGAGCGTCGTCTTGCCCGAGCCTGACGGGCCGGTGACGATCACGAGTTCACCTTCGCGGACCTGCATGTTGATGTCGAACAGCACGTCGACGCGCTGCGGCCCCTCGCCGTAATGATGGTGGACGTCGACCGCCTCGATGACCGGCGGTCCAAAACCATGGGGATTGCTAAGGGGATTGCCGATCATGGTCACTCGAACAGCATGATCGGGTCGACCTTCCACAGGCGCCTGATCGCGAACAGGCTCGACACCACCGTCATGACCACGCAGGCGATTAGTGCCACGCCCATTTCACGCAGACCCATCGACATGCCGAGATGCATCGCCGCTTCCGTCGCTCCATAGACGAACCGCCCGAGCGTGAATGCCACCAGAAAGGCCGGCGTGATGATGGCGGCGCCGATCTGGCCGATCATGAACAGGAAGAACCACCAGTCGTACCCCAGGCTCTTCAGGATGGCGTATTCAGGCAGATAGAATCGGATGATCTGATACTGGGCGTAGTAGATGAACACCATGCCGATCATCACGCCCATCACAAAACCGAGGTCGGTGATGTAGCCGACCGGCGTTTCGCGTGACCAGTATCTCCTTTCGCGCGACTCGAGTTCTTTGGTCGTGATCACCTCGCCGCGGCCGGCCAGAGCACGGTTGAGTTCCAGGCGTACGGCGACAGGGTCGGCTCCCTGAGCGAGCCGAATGGCGATGAACGCCGGCCGGTCAGACCACCAGGCACCGAACACCTCGGCCATGGTGCCCTCGGACATCAAGACCGCACCGTCATTCAGCACGTTGGGGCCAACGGCGAACGTGCCAACGACGAAGAGCTGGCGCAGAAGTCCGCGGTTGTCGGGCGGCCCAAGAACCGGCACTTCCGCCGAGCCTTCCGCAATTTCGCCGAGATCACCGAAATATGGCCGCGATTCCCGATCGTACAGCATCCTGCGGGCCTCGCGGAGCTTGTAGAGGTTCTCGCGCAAGCCAGGCACGTCGATCGCCGGCCGCTCGACGTCGATGGCATACCAGGCGATGCGGCGGGCCGTGGGCATGCCGGAATGGCTCATCGACATGACGCCGAACCACAACGGCATCGTGCCCGCCACGGAGGGGTTGGCCGACACGATATCGGTCATGGCAACGGGCACTTCGGCGTGCAGCTGCAGGGACTTGAAGCCGTACGGCACCAGGACGAGGTCGGCGGCGACAGTACGATGGAGACGAATTGCCGAATCGTAAACTGCGCGTTCGATGCCAAGCTGGGCGAAGATGACGAGCAGGCTGGCGGTGACGCCGGCCAGGGACAGCAACGTGCTGGTGCGCTGGCGCTTGAGCTGCTGGGCGCCGAGCGGCATCGTCGTTGCCGTTTTCGCCGCGGCGCGCAGACGCATCAACGAAAACTTCGGCCGCCAGCCACGCAGCTTCAGCGACGGAATGGCGGGTAGAACGAGTGCCATCAGGGAAAAGTGACGCGGGTCTCGCGTCCCAGCACCGGTGGCATGCTGGACGGATCGTCGAGTTCGATCTCGACCTGGACTACGCGGCCGTCGGTCGAGGAGCCGCCATCCGGCTCGACGCGTTGCATACGCTTCACCGTCGGCGCCACGCGCGAGATTGTTCCCTTGTACACGGTCGGACTGCCACGGAACGTGACCTCGACCTTGCCGCCGGGCACGACCCGGCCGACATGCAGCTCATCGACATCGGCCAGGATGCGCAACTTGCTGAGGTCGACGATCTTGGCGATGCCACTGGGCGACACCCGCTCGCCCTGGCGCGAATAGATCTGGACCACGACGCCATCGAGCGGCGTGCGGACAAGCGCCTGCTCGCGGGTGGTCCGCGCATTGTCGCGCTTTGCGGTGATGATGCCGATTTCGGTCTCGATCTGCGCGAGGTCGGTCTCGAGCGTTTCCTTCTGGACACGCAGCTTGGCCTGCTCCCGCTCGAGGTTCTGCTGGGCAATGCTCAGTTCCAGCTGCTTCTGGTCCGGCGGCAGGCCCGAGCGCTGCATCTGGAGCGCCTTGAGCTTGTTCGACTCGGCCTCCGATTTGACGACCACTTCCTGCATGGCGATTTCGGCGGTGCGGAAGCCTGAGATCATCGCCTCACGCTGCTGCTGGGCCTTGATCAGCTCGGCCTCGGTCGAGCGGACGGCGACATCGGCCTTGGGATAGTTCGATAGGACGGCAATGATGTCGTCGCGCTTGACCTTCTGTCCGTCGGTGATGCGAAGCTCGAGCAGCACCGCGCCGCCCTGCGGATCCCCTGCGATCACCGCCGTGCCGGCTGGCGTATCGGTATAGCCTCGCGAAACCAGGGGTGCAGCGGGCTTTGCACCGTCCTGGGCGCTGCTGGTCTGGCGGCTGGGTCCGATCCACATGGCGAGGCCCGCGGCAATGACCAGCATCGCAACGCCCACTGCCCCCCAGGTGAATGTTTTTGCACTCGCCATGTCAAATAAAGCCGGTTTCCATCCTAGCCGTCAAGTATGCCGATCAGAATGCCGGCAACGATACCGCGGTGCCGGTACTCCGAACGACGCTAATAATCGAGAAAGTACGGTAAATTGAGGTCAGAACCTTGTCATACTCGTACAAGGGCGCATTCGTGACGTAGACCACGTCGCGGGGTTGGAGGCCGAACTGCTGGCCGACGAACATCGACACCGGCTGGAGCAGATCCAGCCGGAAGACCCGGGCCCTCGCCGCCGGATTGTTCTGTAAATCCGCCATTCTGAATACATAGACACCCGTCTTGTTCGCCTGAATATCGTTCAAACCACCAACGGATCCCAGCGCCTCGATGAGCGACAGGTTGTGCTTGTTCATCTCGATGTTGCCCGACTTCACCACCGCGCCGAGAACCGTGAAGACCCGGGAGTTGGGTCGAAGAACGATCTCGTCGCCCTTCTGCACGGCGATATCGCCACCGGCCAGAAGCTCGGAGAACTGTGACGTCAGGATTACCTGACCTTTACGCCGCACTACGACTTCAACCTGATTCGGCCCGGCTCCCTGTCCTCCGGCCGGACCTCCCGCCCGGTTGATGGCGTCGACGACGGATCTCACGCCCTCGAGGATGGACACTCGTCCAGGGTTCTTGATGTCGCCCGAGATCATGATCGTATGCGTCCGATCGGCCACGAACTCGACGATGACCTGCGGATCCTGGGCCTTGCCCGCGAGTTGCTGGGCGATACGCCGTTCCATCTGCTGAAGGCTGAGGCCGGCCACTTGGACGGTGCCGACGAAGGGAATGTTGATCGTGCCGTCGTCCAGGACGCGCTGGACGCCGAAGTCGGCGCCCGGCTTCTGGATGGTCGGGAAGATGCTGCCTTCGTAAGGCTCGAAAATGCGGACCTTCAGCGCATCGCCGGGCGCCACCGCGACCTGGCCGCCGGCCGACAGCGTACTGGTGATCGACGGACGATCGATGCTCGCCGGCTGCCTGTAGGCGGCAATGGTCGTCGGCGTGAGATCGATCACGTCGAACGGCAGCGCTTCAGTGGTGGTCCCTGCGGCACCGCCCATCCACGGCCCGCTGCCAGGCAAGGCAGAGCAGCCGGCAACACCGATACCCAAGCCGAGGACAATGGCGGTAGGTCGCGCGACTGCGCGCAGCCAGCTCCAAATTGTCAAAATTCCGATCTCCGTCCGGAACGGTCGCACCACAACGTGCCGCGTCTCGTCCCTTCCCATAATCCAGCCTCAGCCCGCCCTGTAATTACCCTGTGGTACCCTGCGGGTGCAAGCGATCCGCAGGGCCTCCTGCGAGCTTCGGACGCAGCCGTAAAAGCGCTTGTTCCGTTGTATCAGCGACGTCAAACAACTGCGAAAATCCACTGACCAGCAGGCAATCGGCCGCCGGACCGCTAAAAGAACAAAATACGATCCTGGCCGACAGTTCCGCGGCCTTGTGAAGCACAATTGCAAGCGCGCGCACACCTGCGGCACTCATGTAGGTGACCGTGCTGCCATCGACGATGACGCCGGCGTTCGGCCGCAAAGCGCCCACCATCAAGGCCTCGACGGACGCCGACGTGGCAGAATCGACCCGCTCCGGCAACATGATCGTGGCGATTGCGTCCTCCGCCCCAGAGCTCTTCATACGGACTTCTCCGCAGTATTATCCCCACGGCCACTCCAATGGCCTCCGAAGTTGGTCCCACGCCAATAGATCGCCCGGCTGCTCAGCGCGCCGATCATCAGCGCCGGTGCCAGGGCCTCGCGCAGCATAGCCGCCGCCGCCGCCCGGGGACCAAATGCGAGCCCGCGACCGCTCATGAACCATTTCTCGCCGGCCAGCCACGCCACCGTATGGACGACCAGCCCGGCAACGACAACGCCCATCCCCGCTCCGGCGCAGACGAGGCACGCCACACCGGCCGCCCCCGAGGCCGCCCAGCCGATCACGGGCTCCCACAGCACCAGAGGCCACACGGGGAGACGCAAACGGGTGCGCGCCCAGCGGACCTGCCGTCGCCACACCGTCAGCCATTCCCGACGTCCCAACGGCAACCGCAGCATCGCGTCGCCCAGGCACGTGGCGAGACCGAGTTCACGCACCGAGCGGACAACCGAGTAATCGTCGGCAATCCAGCGATTGAAGCCGCGCCAGTTGCCGATCCGCTGCAGCGTATCCCAAGACAATAGGGTCACGCCGCCCGATGCCACCGCGAGACCCAACCGGTCGGCGGCAAACAGGAACCTTGCCTGGTGCCCGTCGATATACGCGCGCTCCACCTCCGCGGCGAAATTCTCCGGCGCATCGCCGGCCTTGAGTGCCAGCACGAGCCCGACAGAGGCCGACAGAGGAGCAGCCGCGTGGCAAAGCTCATCGACGTCGAAGAGCACGCCCGCATCGCACAGCGCCACGATCTCCCGGCTGGCCGACTCGAGCCCCTTGCGGACGTTGTTCATCTTGGGATTGAAGGTGTCGTCGTTGCCGATCAGGATCGGCGCATCGGGCCATAGAGCCCGAGTCGGCGCCACCGCGCCATCATCGGCATGGGCGACACAGATCAGGACCTCGGCTCCCGCCCGGGAGAGTTCGGCGAGCGCCCGGATATAGGCCGAAGACGCGTCGCCGGCGCCGTTCATCGGCGCGACAATAGTGAAATCGGCAGGTTGATGTCGCACAGCCGAGTGCCGCCTAGGCTGCCGTGCGAGCGCTGCGCTCACCCAGTGCACGCCGAGGCTCAACGACCACCAGCCGAACCCGAGCCAGACAGGGGCGCCGGCGTCCATGCATCACCTCTCGGCTGGCGAGAAGCGGTGCACATCGTCCTTCTCCACCAAGAGGGCGCGGTGATAAGACCGGATGACCTCGTTAGGGTCGCCCTGCTCGCGTATCCGACCATCCTCGATCCAGATGGCTCGCGTGCACAGACGTCGAACCTCGGCCATTGAATGGGATACAAACAGGAGCGTCCCTGTTTTGCGAAAATCGTCGATCCAATCTAGGCACTTGCGCTGGAAAGCAGCGTCGCCGACCGCCAAAGCCTCGTCGACCACGAGGATTTCGGCCTCAACATGGGCGCAAATCGAGAAGGCAAGTCGAGTTCGCATACCCATCGAGTAGTGCTTTACCGGCTGGTCCATATAGTCGCCGATGCCGGCAAACTCCTCGATCGAAGGAAATTTTCTCTGAACCTCGGATCGCTTAAGGCCGAGCACGGCGCCACCGATCAGGACGTTCTCACGACCCGTCAATTCAGTGTCGAAAGTCGAGCCAAGGGCAAGCACCGGCGCAATTCGCCCGGAGACCCGAAGCTCGCCGTGGCTGGGCAGCGTCATGCCGCAAATCACCTGCAGAAGGGTCGACTTGCCGCAGCCGTTACGGCCCAGGACGCCGATGCTCTCACCGCGCCTGACACTGATGTCGATGTCGCGAAGCACCCAGAATGGCTTGAAGTAGTTCTTCCACCACCCGAACAGGACCTGCTTCAGCCAGTCGTTGCGATGGGCATAAAGCTGATAGGCCTTGCCGAGGTGCTTTGCCTCGACGACGATCTCAGATGACGTCGACGATGACATTTCGATACCTGTCGAAGAACCAGTAGCCGAAATAGAAGGTTACGACCGACGTGATCAGGGTCCAGCCATAGACGAGCAGGCTAGGCACCTTCCCGAGCAGCACGATGTCGCGCATTACCTCGACATAGCCCGTCAGAGCGTTGGCGTAGATCCAGAAATCGAACGGCGGCGGCAGCGAAGTATGTGGGTAGAAGACCGGTGTGGCAAACATGAACAGCGGCACGATGTTGATCATGAAATAACCGGCGTCGCGGGTGAAGGCACCGAGTGCGCACAGGAACCACGACATGCCGATCAGGAAGGCCATGAACGGAAGGAAGATCAGCGGCATCAGCAGCACGGTCCACGGCAGGGCGCCGTTGATCGCCAACTGGAAGACCAGCATGACGCCGATCGAAATCAGCGTGTAGGCGGTCGCGCGCAGGGTCGAGATCACCGCCAGCATGTCGCTCGGGAAGATCGTCTGCTTGATGAAGTGGGTATATTCGTGAAGCAGCATCGGTGCCCGGAACGCCATTTCCGAGAAGAAATTGAAGACGATGATGCCACTGAAGATGAACAGCGAGTAAGTGACGCGCGTGCCGCCACCACTCTCGGCGACCGGCAACTGCAGATTGGTCGTGAAAGCAAAGGTATAGACGGTGATGGCCAGTAGCGGCGCGATCACCGCCCAGATCCAGCCGGCGACCGAGCCCTTGAATCGATCCCGCAGCTCGCGGCGCAGGATGGCGGCGATCAGGTCCTGATGCTGCACCATCTGCTCAAAGGGTCTCAGGATGAAGCGGGAGACGCGCTGCAGCGGGCCGAGATTATCGACCACGATCTGCTTGCCGTTGACGACCTTCACCGACGGCATGAGCCGCGTCTCTCCTTCTCGATTCCAGTGGTGAG
>LNFM01001140.1_pt1 | contig 22291 bp, 11 predicted proteins | sample 596031 | NCBI WGS metagenome assembly LNFM01 (sample SAMN04254537, study PRJNA301005) | activated carbon metagenome | isolation source: dual media filters at the Ann Arbor, Michigan drinking water treatment plant | place: USA: Ann Arbor
CGGGCCGCTGACAGTATCGGCTCCAGCTTCGCCTCAGGCGCGCGGGGCGGGTTCGGCGCCACCGGTGGATCGTCTTCGATGGGCACCGTTGCCGGGACATCGGAGGTCGCCGCTCCTGCGGCCAGCGCGGCCGGTGGTGTTCCCGCCTGGGCGCAGCGGATGCAGCGCAAGCAGGCCCTCAGCCAGGGCACCACGATGGCGGCCCATGCCATCCGTTCCGGCGACGGTCAGGGCGCCGGATCCACCATCAATCTTTCCGAGAGCAATCGCTGATGAACATCTTCAAGAGACCCAGCCCCCATTACGGGAAATCCCCGGAACCCGAGACGCCCTATCAGAAGGCCGCCCAGGTCTGGGACGAGCGGATCGGTTCCGCCCGCGTTCAGGCTCGGAACTGGCGATACATGGCCTTCGGTTGCCTGATCCTCGCAGGCGGCTTCGCCTCGGCGCTCGTCTGGCAATCCGCGCGCGGCAACGTCGTGCCCTGGGTGGTGCAGGTCGACAATCTGGGGCAGGCGCAGACCGTGGCCCCGGCGGCGACCGACTATAGACCCACCGATCCCCAGATCGCCTGGCATCTCGGCCGGTTCATCGAACAGGTGCGCGCTATTCCCGCCGATCCGATCATCGTGCGGCAGAACTGGCTGCGGGCCTATGACTGGACGACGGACCGCGGGGCTGCGGCCCTCAACGACTATGCCCGCGCCAATGACCCCTTCAGCCGCGTCGGACGGCAGCAGGTATCAGTTGAGGTTTCCAGCGTCATCCGCGCCTCACCGGACAGCTTCCGCGTTGCCTGGCTCGAGCGGCATTTCGAGAACGGCCAACTGGCCACGACCGAGCGCTGGACAGCGATCCTGACCATCGTGGTCCAGACCCCGCGCACGGCCGAGCGGCTGCGGGTCAATCCGTTGGGCATCTACGTCAACGCCATCAACTGGTCACGGGAGATGAGCCAATGACCGTTCTGACGATCCGCATGTCCCGGCCTCTGGCTCTGCGCACCCCCGCAGTCTTGGCTTTACTGGCCGCGACCGCCCTTGCAGGCTGCGCATCCCGGCCGAACCCGCAGTTCAGCTATGATGCCGATGTACCGCCCTTGCCGACGGTTCCTGCGGCGGTCATGGATGATCGCCCGCGCCCCCTCCATGTGCCCCCGGCCTGGACGGTCGCGCGGGGTGGGCCGGAGGCCGGAACGCCCGCCGGTCGCGTGGAAAACGCCAATGCCGCCGCCCGGGTCGAGCCGCGCCGCGAGGGGTACTACAACGCCATCCAGATCTATCCCTGGTCCGACGGTGCCCTCTATCAGGTCTATGCCGCGCCCGGTCAGATCACCAACATCGCCCTCGAGCCTGGGGAGAGCCTGACCAGCGCCGGGCCGATCGCTGCGGGCGATACCGCGCGCTGGATCATCGGCGACACCGAAAGCGGGAGCGGCGCGAACCGCCGGGTGCATATCCTCGTCAAGCCGACCCGCCCGGACATCTCTACGAACCTCGTCATCACCACCGACCGGCGGACCTACATGATCGAGCTTCGGGCACAGGAAGCACTCTACATGCCGGCCGTGGCCTGGGCCTATCCCGCACCCCCACCGGGGCAGCGCAATGCCGTGCCGGCCGCGCCTCAGATTCCGGCCGAGGCTGCCCGCAACTACCGCTACGGGCTGGCCGGGGACAGCCCGCCCTGGCGACCGATCTCGGTCTTTGATGACGGCCGGCGGGTCTATGTCGTCTTCCCGCGCGGCATCGTTCAGGGCGAAATGCCGCCGCTCTTCGTCATCGGGTCGGATGGCGAGACGCAGATCGTCAACAGCCTCTTCGGGGTGGCGGAATTGCGCCTCGGCAGTGGTGAGCGCCAGCAGGTCGTCCGCATCCTGCGGATCGAGCCGCAGCAGGCTGACGTGCGCCCAGCTGCAACCGGGGAGGCCCCGACATGACCGACAACACGAACGCAAGTATCGAGCCGATGCGCCTGCGCGCGGAACCGCCGCGCGTGACGCGCCTGTCACGAAAGGTTCTGGCGGGTGTCGGCGCCGCTGCACTCCTCGGCATCGGGGGGGCGCTGATCTATGCGCTGCAGTCGCGCGATCCGGGGCCGGGCGGCGAAGAGCTCTATTCCATCGACAACCGCCCCACAGCCGATGGGCTGACCGGCCTGCCGCGCGATTACACCGGCCCGCTCCTCGGGCCGCCGCTTCCCGGCGATCTCGGCGGGCCGATCCTCGATGCCCAGAACCGCGGTCAGCCCATTGCCCCCCCTGCGATGGCGATGCCTGCCGTCGATCCTGACGAAGAGCGCCGCCGCGCTGAGGAGGAGGCTGCGCGCCTGAGCACGGTCTTCTTCCAGTCGGGCCCAAGGCCGGGTGCGGGTCCTGGGACCGCTCCCGGTCTTGCCGACTTCGGGCTTGCCGGGCTTCCGGGTCAGGCGCCGACGCAGGACCGCCAGACTGCGTTTCTGACCGGCCCGGCAGACCGGCAGGTCGTCGCGCTGAACCGCGTCATGGCACCCGCGTCGCCCTACATCCTGCAGGCCGGGGCGGTGATCTCCGCCGCGCTGATCACGGGCATCCGGTCCGATCTTCCGGGTCAGATCACCGCCCAGGTCACCGAAAACGTCTATGACAGCCCAACTGGAAGCCTCCTTCTGATCCCACAGGGCACCCGGCTGATTGGTGCATATGATGCGGGCGTGACCTTCGGCCAGCGCCGCGTCCTGCTGGTCTGGAACCGCCTCATCCTGCCCAATGGCCGCTCCATCGTGCTCGAACGGCAGCCCGGTGCGGATGCTTCAGGCTTCGCGGGTCTGGAGGACGGCGTTGATTATCACTGGGCGGAACTCTTGCAGGCGGCGGGTCTTTCCACGCTGCTCGCCGTCGGGGCGGAGCTTGCCGCCGATGAAGAGGATCGTCTGATCCGCGCGCTGCGCGACGGGGCGCAGGACACGATCAATCAGGCCGGGCAAGCGATCGTCCAGCGCCAACTGCAAGTCGCGCCGACGCTGACTATCCGGCCGGGCTTCCCGGTCCGGGTGATCGTCACCCGCGACCTCGTCCTCGAGCCTTACAGGAACTGACCATGACCAAGCTGAAACTCGGCCCGATCGTCGACGACAGGCCCGTGAAGGTGACCGTCGAACTGCCCGGGCTGCTCCACCGAGATCTTCTCGCCTATGCCGAGGTTCTGGCCCGGGAAACCAGCCAGCCGGTCGCGGATCCGGTCAAACTGATCGTGCCGATGCTCGAGCGCTTCATGGCCACGGACCGGGGCTTCGTCCGGTCCCGCAAACCCCGGTCATGATCCAGCCGATAAATTACGCCGCCCGGTCGCCGCGATCATCTCCATCAGCGTGTCGATGACGTCCCGCGTCGCATCCCATTTGGCGTCGGGATCCATCGCCTGGTTTTCAAGGTTCAGGCTGACCGCGCCGTGCACCGTCGACCAGAACATCAATCCCTGACGCCGAAGATCCGCGCCCGGCAGATAGCCGTGGTCCTGCGACTCCTTCAGACCGTTCAGCAACAGCGCGAGAACTCGGCGTCCGTTCTCGCTCGACCAGGGATCGTCCCCGACCCCGAGCTTCGGGGGCGGGGAGAACATCAGCCGGTAAAGGGTCGGATTGTGGAGGGCGAAGCGCGCATAGGCGTAACTGCCCTCGCGCAGATAGCCGAAGGGATTTGACCGCATGCGCTCGGAAACCGCAGCCTTCACTTCGTAGAGACGGTTGAAGCCTTCATCCCGCATGGCGATGAGCAGCGCGCACTTGTTGCGGAAGTGCCCATAAAGCGCTGGTGCAGTGCAGCCGATGGCTTGGGCGACCTCTGTCAGCGGCACATCGAAATCGCCTCGTTGCGCGACCAGTCTGATCGTCTCCTCGACCGCGCGACGGCCAATGTCGAGTTCCTGCGCCTTCCGGGGGCGGGCCATCGAAGTCCCCGCAACTTTGCGTGATTACTGAATGGCGTTTATTTTTTTCGTTGACGCTCCGGATGTCAAGCGGCAGCGTCCCTAACTGAACGACGTTAACTTTTAAGGGGTGACGCGAGTAATGGGAACAGACCGGGTAAACCTACGCCAAATGGTAGACGGTTCCATGCTGGACCCGAGAGATCATGGGATCACCATGATGGCGCGTCGTCTGATCGCCGGTCGCGGCTCCGGATGAACCGACATGGCTGGGGACCGGGACAGTCGAGACCGTTCTGGTAACACCGCCCAGCCGCGGCTTGCCTCAATGAGCGGGGGAAGGGCACCGGTCAGGCTCCGCCAACTCAGGTACTTCCTTGCCGCCGCCGATTACGGGAGCTTCCGCAAGGCGGCCGCAGCCCTTTCTATCCAGGAATCCTCGATCAGCCGGCGCATCCGGGATCTCGAGGATGACCTTGGTGCCTCTCTGTTCCAACGATCGCACGGCGGCGTCCGCCTGACTGTCGCAGGGCAGGAGTTCATGCCGAGCGCCCGTCATGCCTTGCGTCAGATCGACATCGGCGTCACGCGCGTTGCCGCAGTCGGCCGGGCGGAGGAAGGGATCCTCAAGGTCGGCATCTTCTCCTCGCTTGCTTCCGGTTTCCTGTTCGACCTGCTGAGCGCCTTTGGAAGACAGCACCCCAAGGTCCGCGTCCATTTGGTCGACGGCGACCCGGCCGAACATGTAGCAGCCGTGCGCAACCTAGAACTGGACGCCGCCTTCGTAACCGGGGCAGGTCCCTGGGACGGATGCGAAACAGAACAGCTCTGGTTCGAACATGTCTTTGTCGTCCTGCCCGAAGGTCACCCCCTTGCAGCAAAGGACTCCCTGGCGTGGTCGGACATCGCCCGTGAGCCCTTCATTGTCAGTGACGCCCCGCCGGGCCCGGAAATTCACGACTACCTCGTCGCGCATCTTTCCGACCTCGGTCGCCACCCAGACATCCAGTTCCAGAAGGTCGGCCGTGACAACCTCTTGTCGCTGGTCGCCCTTGGGCGGGGACTTACCCTGACGAGCGAGGCCACCATCGGCGCGCAGTTCCGGGGCATTGTGTATCGGCAGCTCGCGGGAGAGGTCCTGCCGTTCAGCGTGGTCTGGTCGGCGCGCAACGACAACCCGGCGAGCCGTCGGCTGCTGAGCATGGCGCGTTCAACAGCGAAGCGCTCCGCCTCAAGTTTGAGTGCTCTCTAAGGGTTTCTTCTTAGCTAGCCCGGACGCAGTAGAACAAGAGCTTGAAGGAGCGTTGCCCCCCAATCAGTCGCTGTTCCAAGCTTGCCTTATGTGGCTATAATGGACAAAATAGCACTCCCGTAACGTGCTGTTGTATGCCGGTATGGCTTTCGTGAGCGATTCAAAGGGTAGCCAAATTGTCCCGAAAGGACGCTGTCATGCGAACTATGTCCGCTAGAGAGGCCAAGAATGCATTCGGGTTACTGATCGACACTGCACGCGCTGAGCCGGTGATGATCGAGAAGCACGGCAGGGGGGTAGTCGTGGTCGTAGCGATTGAAGAATATGAGCGGCTTGCCGAACAAGCGCTGCGGTCGGGCAAGAGCAATCAAGAGCCCATGCAAGAAAGGCAGGAGGGCTAAGCACGGTGCAGCGAAGCTTTAGTCAGCATCAGGCGAAGTATTTCGCCCACTTCCTGACCCGGGAAGGCTTCGAGGACGGTGATGCGCTCACCCAGTCCCTTTCTTCGGCACGTGTGGATCTTAACCCTCACCAGGTCGATGCGGCCATGTTTGCGCTCAGATCTCCCTTGTCAAAAGGGGTTCTTCTTGCTGACGAAGTCGGCCTCGGCAAGACGATCGAGGCGGCCCTGGTCTTGAGCCAATATTGGTGGAGCCGCCAACGCAACTTGCTCCTTGTGGTCCCGGCCTCGCTTCGCAAGCAGTGGGCCGCGGAGCTCATGGAAAAGTTCTCACTCCCTTCCGAAATCCTCGATGCCAAGAGGCTCAAAGAGATCAAGGCTGCTGGCCGTCCAAACCCTATCGGTCGGGCGGAAGGGATTGTCATTCTTTCCTACGAATTTGCAGCCCGGATGGCTGACGCAATCCGGATGGTCCCATGGCACCTGGTCGTGTTCGACGAAGCCCACAAACTCCGAAACGTCTACCGGGCCGCGGAAACCTCTCGGGCGGCCGTCCTGAGGGACGCTCTGGCCGGTCGGCAGAAACTCCTACTCACGGCCACACCACTCCAGAACAACCTGATGGAGCTGTTTGGGCTGATCAGCATCATCGACGATACCTATTTCGGCTCGGAACAGGCCTTCCGCGCCGAGTTCGGCGGTCGTGAAGAGGTCGCTTCGCAAGCACTGCTTGCGCGCCGCCTCGAGCCGATCTGCAAGCGGACGCTTCGGCGGCAGGTGCAGAAGGCCGGCCTGATCAACTACACCAACCGTCTGGCCAAAACCTTCGACTTTACACCGGCGAGGCTGGAGACAGACCTCTATGACCTGATGTCGGCATACCTCCAGCGAACCGACACGATCGCACTCGGGCAGAACGGGCGGCACCTCGTGACGTTGATGCTGCGGAAGATCCTTGGATCGTCGTCCTTCGCCGTGGCCCAGACCCTCGACAAGATGGTCAGGCGGCTACAGGGCAAGCTCATCGTCGATGACGAGACGCTCGCCGACATCGACGGCTTTGCTGAGGAAGCGGAAGACTGGCGCGATGCGGGCGGGGGCGCCGAAGCGGATGCCGTCGAGGATCACGAGGACGACGCCATCGAGCGCATCGATCCCAAAAAGCTGCAGGCGGAAATCGACGAGCTGACCCGCTACCGCGATCTGGCGATTTCCATCGCGGACAATGCCAAGGGCCGGGCGTTGCTCGAATGCCTGCCGCATGTCCTGACCGAAATCGTCGGCAAGGGCGGGCAGCGCAAGGCGGTGATCTTCACCGAGTCCGTCCGCACCCAGTCCTACCTGCGCGACCTGCTCGAGGCGAACGGCTTCCCCGGCCAGACAGTCGTTCTGAACGGCTCGAACTCCGACAAGGACAGCAACGCGATCTACAAGAAGTGGCTGGAAAGGCACCGCGGCACCGAAGCAGTTTCAGGCTCCAAAACTGCCGACATGAAGGCCGCCATCGTGGACGCGTTCCGCAACGACCGGACCATCCTGATCGCCACCGAGTCCGGGGCCGAGGGGATCAACCTTCAGTTCTGCTCCCTGCTGATCAACTACGACTTGCCCTGGAACCCTCAGCGGGTCGAACAGCGGATCGGGCGCTGCCACCGCTACGGCCAGAAGATCGACGTCACCGTCATCAACTTCCTGAACCGCAAGAACCACGCCGAGGCGCGCATCCACCAGTTGCTGGAACAGAAGTTCAAGCTTTTCGAGGGGGTGTTCGGGTCTTCGGATGAGGTCCTTGGCGCCATCGAATCCGGCGTCGATATCGAGCGGCGCATCCTCGACATCGTGCAGTCCTGCCGGACCAATGACGAGATCAACGCCGCCTTCGACCGCCTTCAGGCCGAGTTCAGTGTCGAGATCGACGAGGCCAAGAAGGACGCGCGCAACAAGCTTCTGGCCGAGATGGACGACCGGGTGATCGAGCGCCTGCTGGGGCGGCGCGAGGCCGTCGTTTCCGCCATCGGCGACTTCAAGCGCGCGCTCCTTGGTCTTGCGCGGGCCGAACTGCCCGAGGCTCGCTTTCATGACGACCACGCGCAGCGCTTCGACTACGCGGGCGAGACCTGGTCGACCGAATGGCCCGAGGCTGAAGAGCGCGGCTGGCGGTTCTTCCGCCTCGCCGATGGCGGCCTGGCCGACCGGCTGATCGCACAGGCCAAGGAACGGCCGCTGGAACCGGCGGCGTTGCGGTTCGACTACGCGGCCTATCCCGGCAATCTGGCGGATGTGGCCGAACTGCGGGGGCAGTCTGGCTGGATGCGGGTCGCGCGGCTGACCCTGCACACCCCTGCCAAGACCTACGACGAGATCATCTGCGCTGCCTTCACCGACGAGGGCCATGAGGTTCATTCCGAAACGGTCGAGCGTCTGTTGCAGGTTCCGGCCGAGGTTGCGGGGGCCGCATTCGGCGACATGCCCGACGCTCACCTGTCCGGCGTCATGGCGGAGCGGCAGACCCATGTGGTCGCCCGCGCGCAGGAGCGTCTGGGCGAGTTCCTGAACGAGGAGGAAGAACGCCTCGACGCCTGGCGCGACGATGCCAAGGTGTCCTTTGATCAGCAGATCAAGGCGCTGAGCAAGGAAGCCAACGAGAAGAAGAAGCTGGCGCGGGCAACGTCAGGCCTTGAGGCCAAGCTGGAGCTGCAGCGCGAGGCCAAGCAGATCCAGCGGCAGGTCGACGATCTGCAGCACCAGCTTTACACCCGCCTGCGCGAGATTGATGACGAGCGGGAGCGGATGCTGGACGAGATCGCCGATCAGTTGAACCTGACGCCCGCATTGACCACACTGTTTACAATAAGATGGAGCCTTGTCTGATGGCCACTAAGTCCAAGCTCGAACTCACCTGGATTGGCAAGGACATCCGCCCCCGGCTGGAACCGCGCATCCTGATCGAAGAGCCCGAGCTGTCCTACCACGCCAAGGCGCGCCGCGATGGTGACATTTTCGACAACCTGCTGATCTATGGCGATAATCTCTTGGCGCTGAAAGCTCTCGCAACCGATCCGGCGGTTCGGGGGAAAGTGAAGTGCATATACATCGACCCGCCATACAATACTCCCGATATGCTCAACATGATTTATGATGACGGCATTGAGCACTCACTCTGGTTGTCGCAGATGCGAGATCGGCTGGAGCTTCTAAATCAAATTCTGGCGCCCGATGGCGTCCTATTTTGTCAGCTCAACGATGACGAAATGGCCTATGCCAAGGTCTTGTTGGACGAAGTCTTTGGTCGCAGCAACTTCCTTAATCAGGTAGCTGTTCGAATGAAGCTTCTTGCCGGTGCTAGTGGAGGCGGAGAAGACAAGCGCCTCAAGAAGAATATCGAGCACATACTTGTTTACGCCAAGGATCAGCAATCAGAAATTGGCTTTAAGCGCTTCAACGATGTATTTGAGAATGTTGACTTGCTCGAGGCCATAGAAGCTATGGAGGATGCAGGCAAGAGTTGGAAATACACATCGATTCTGCTCGATAAGGGCAAGCCTGTTGAAACTCGCAAGGTTCTAACCGGAGATGGTGAAGAGATCACCGTGACTCGTTACGCTGGGTTGCGTCGCACAACGGTTGCGAGCTTGGAGAAGTCTGGTGTGGATCGTAGGGATATATACAGCAAGCACCTCAGGAACATCTTCTCGGACACTAATGCCCAGACAAGCATTCGGACCAGAATTATCGATGAATTTGAAAGTCTAGGTGAAGGTGAGCTTCTTGAAGCAAAATACATCCCAAGGTCTGGGAAGGAAAAAGGTAAGCTTGCGACGCACTATTATATTGCAAACTCAATTCGCCGGGTCATTTGGTTGCAGGATATTGCTGAAAAGGTGGGATCAAACGTAATCAAGAAGGAGCGCGTCGGAACGTTCTGGGAAGGCTTTCCACTCAATAACTTAACAAAAGAAGGTGGTGTTAAGTTTCCCAATGGAAAGAAGCCTGAGGCACTGATCCAGAGAATACTGGAGCTCGCCACCAACCCTGGCGATCTCGTCCTCGACTCCTTCGCCGGTTCCGGCACGACCGGCGCTGTCGCGCACAAGATGGGCCGCCGCTGGATCATGGTCGAACTGGGCGAACACGCCAAAACCCATATCGTCCCGCGCCTGCAAAAGGTGATCGACGGCACCGACAAGGGCGGCGTGACCGAGGCTACGGCGTGGCGTGGCGGCGGTGGCTATCGCTTCGCCCGCCTTGCCCCGTCGCTGATGGAAAAGGACGCCTGGGGCAACTGGGTCATCCGCGCGGAATACAACCCGGCCATGCTGGCCGAGGCGATGTGCAAGCATTTCAACTACACCTACGCCCCCTCGACCGAGCATTTCTGGATGCACGGCCACAGTTCCGAGACATCCTACATCTACGTCACCACCAACAGCCTGACCGGCGCCCAGCTGCGCGCCCTGTCGGACGAGGTGGGCGAACACCGCAGCCTGCTGATCTGCTGCTCGGCCTATGAAGAGGCAGGCACCAGCGCCCTGTCGAACCTGACCATCCGCAAGATCCCCGGCGCGGTGCTGGACCGCTGCGAATGGGGCAAGGACGACTATTCGCTGAAGATCAGCTCCCTGCCGATGATGCAGGAGGAGGAGGGGGAAGACGCAGGCCCGTCGCCGAGACGCGCCAGCAGGGCCGACACGTCCACCGGCGACCTGTTCGCCGACGAGGCGGAGGGTTGAGGATGCGGGAAATCGACCCCAAGCGCGCCGTCATCCAGATCACCCAACGCCTGTCCCTGCGCAAACCGCAGGCCGAGGCCCTGCGGCGGCTGGACGATATCGTCGACCTGATCGCCCCGTCCAAGGACACCGACGTTGCGGCCGCGCGCGATGCCGTGCGGCAAGTCTATGGCCCGCTGCCCGACGCCCGGTTCGAAGAATTCGAGCGCGACTTCCCCTCGATCTGCTTCGCGCTGGCCACCGGCGTCGGCAAGACGCGGCTGATGGGGGCGTTCATCAGCTATCTCTACATGATCGGGAAGAGCCGGAACTTCTTCGTTCTGGCCCCGAACCTGACGATCTACGAAAAGCTCTTGGCCGATTTCCAGCCGACCAGCCCGAAATACGTGTTTCGCGGGATCGAGGCCTTCGCGCACCAGGCGCCGCTGATCGTCAACGCCGAGAACTACGAGGAAGGGCGCGGTGTTCGCGGCGCCGACCTGTTCGGCCGCGAAGGGGCGATCATCAACATCTTCAACATCTCGAAGATCAACTCCGAGGTGCGTGGCGGCAACGCGCCCCGGATCAAGCGCCTGCAGGAATACATCGGGGACAGCTACTTCGCCTATCTGTCTGGCCTCGACGACCTTGTGCTGCTGATGGACGAGGCGCATCGCTATCGAGCCTCGGCCGGGGCCAAGGCGATTGCCGAGTTGAAGCCGATCCTCGGCCTCGAGGTGACCGCGACGCCCAAGAGCGTCGGGGCGCGGTCCGCCGAGTTCAAGAATGTCGTCTATCGCTACGAGCTACCGGACGCGATGGAGGACGGCTACGTCAAGGAACCGGCCGTCGGCACCCGCGCCAACTTCAACCCGAAGTCGGTCGATGACGCGACGCTGGAGCGGATCAAGCTCGAGGACGGCGTGAACTATCACGAACACGTCCGTGTCGCGCTTGAGACCTATGCCCTGCAGCATCAGGCCCGTGTGGTGCGCCCATTCATGCTGGTCGTGACCCAGGACACGACCCACGCACGGCAGGTCAACGAATTCGTCCAGTCCGACCAGTTCTTCGACGGGCGCTACAAGGGGCGCGTGATCGAGATCCACTCCAAGCTTACCGGCGAGGAGAGCGACGAGAATGCACAGCGGCTGCTGAATATCGAGAAGAGCGGCGACACGGATATCGTCATCCATGTCAACAAGCTGAAGGAAGGGTGGGACGTCACCAACCTCTTCACCATCGTTCCGCTGCGCGCCTCGGCGTCGGAGATCCTGACGGAGCAGACCCTTGGGCGCGGCCTGCGGCTTCCCTATGGCAAGCGCACGGGCGTCGAGGTTGTCGATACCCTCACGGTCATTGCCCACGAGCGGTTCAACGAGCTGATCGAGAAGGCGAAGGAAGAGAACGGCGTCACGCGCAGGCTTAAATCGGTGACAATCGGCGAGGGTGGCGACGTGCCTGCCTCTAAGCCGATCATGGTGACAGCGCCGTCTCTGGTCGAGCAGATGGTTCTGCAGGCTGCTGCCGGAGTACAGGCCGCGACTACTCCGTCGGAGGCATCATCGGTCAAGGACGGCGTGGCAACGACACCGAGCAGCTTCCAGGCTCCGCCAGCGCCACCATTCAAGTATGCCAAGCCCGAGGAGATCGGGTTGGCCAAGACCGTCCTCAACGTGGTCCTGCCGCAGATCAGCAAGCAGGTGTCTTCGATCAAGGACCTCGAAGACCCGAAGGTCGTCCAGCGGATCGCAGAGGCTGCCATGGCGGCGCAGAAGCTCGATGAAGGTCTGTTTGCGACGGTGACACCCGAGCAGGCTGCGGCCGTCACGGCTGAGGTGTGCAAGCAGTTCGTTCAGCGGACGATCGCCATCCCGATGCTGACCATCACGCCGGAACAGCAGGTTTCCTTCGGCTTCAGGCGTTTCGACGTCGACCTGAAGTCCTGGAACTTTCAGCCGCTTTCGCGTGAACTCCTGATCCAGATCCTCCGCACCGAGCAGAGAACAGTCATTTCGGGCGAAGCCGGAGGTGAGACCCCATCACGGCTGGAGGACTACATAGTCGCCAAGCTGATCGACGTGCCCGAGATCGACTACGACTCTCACGCGGCCATTCTCTATGATCTTGCAGGCCAGGTGGTCGCCCACTTCCGGGCGAAGCACTCCGACGACGAGCAAGTGCGGTCGATCCTTCAGGGCCATGCGCGCCAGATCGCAGAAGCCCTCGTCGCCCAGATGAAGCTCAACATGTGGCGGGAGCAGACCACCTATCGCGTCACGCGGGTGTCCGCTTTCGATCAGCTGAAGCCGCAGACGTTCGATGGCAGCGGAAAAGACGCGATGCGCGATTTTCGCAGTCCGCCTGAACGCCTGAGCGACATGAAGCGGTTCATTTTCGTCGGCTTCGAAAAGTCCTGCTACAACATGGCCAAGTTCGACTCCGACCCCGAACGTCGGATGGCGGTCATTCTGGAGCAGGACCCCTCCGTGCAGCTCTGGATGAAGCCGGGGCCGAACCAGTTCAAGATCTATGACGAAGATAACGCTCCATATCAGCCTGATTTCGTCGTGGAGACCAAGACCGACAAGCTCATCATTGAAACGAAGCGAGCGTCAGAAATGACGAATGCGCAGGTTATCAGAAAGGCCGATGCCGCCGCCCTGTGGTGCCATATTGCTAACCGCGCCAATGGACGAAATGCGGACGACAAACCTTGGTCTTACCTGCTTGTGCCCGAAACCGCCGTGCTGCCGAACGCCACGATCAGCGGATTGATGGCGACGCACACCCGATCGGTCGACGCTGACCTCTTGTCGAGGTACTCCCTGCAAGACGAAAGCCAGTTTTCCAAAAGTGAAATTGCATAGGCAGTATTATACACTGGAGCAGCGCAACATTGCCGTGTTCTTGTGGATTTACTGACCTTCTATTCGGTTGATCATCCGCCCAAGATTCTGCCCGCCGCCGGGAACGCAAGGAAGCCATGTCCAATCTGACTACCCCGCCGCGCGCCATCTTTCGGCAGATCCAAGCAAACCTCAAAGACAGGTACTCCTCGGGGTTTCCTGTGCTGAAGGAGCTCATCCAGAACGCGGAAGATGCGAAAGCCGGTATGATCCGTTTTGTCGCGCATCAGGGTTGGCCGGGGGCGGATAATCCGCTTTTGAGGGTGCCCGGTTTGCTAGTGTCAAACGATGGCTCGTTTACCGAGAGGGACGGTCGCGGCATCCTTTCCTTCGCCGACAGCGCGAAAGGTGATGATTCAGGGACCATTGGCCGTTTCGGGTTTGGCCAGAAAGCGGTTTTTCATCTATGTGATGCCTTCATTGTTCATGCCTTCGGGCATACGATCCCGTTCTCCGAAGTCGTGAACCCTTGTCTGGGGGTGATCGAAAACACCAAGGCCAAAACATGGGACACGATCGGCCCAACGGATCTGTCCAAGCTTGTTACCGCGTGTATGGGGATCGATCGAGGCTTGCTGCTCTGGCTTCCTTTGCGGCACGACGACATTCTTCCTGCGCCGAAACTCACCTTCATCGACAACCGACCACAGATCGAGGAACTGATCTCGGGGTTTGTTGAAAACCGTGCTGAACTGCATCTGACGCTGGCCGGGCTGCGTCATCTCAACCGGATCGAGCTTTGGCAGGATACCAAACAGATCGTCGGTCTTAGCCGCGCCCCGGACGCGCCCCGGATGCGCGGCTTTGATCCTGCCGGAGAACTGCGAGCAATCGGCTTCAAGGGAGCGATCAAAGAGCAAGGCGCAGCGGCGTCAACCTATGTCGGGCGCGAGGTTTCCGGTGCCCAGGTTAAGCTCGATGCTCTTCGGAACTCAAAGCGTTGGCCGCAATCTCCCGTCTTCACCGAGGCTGGCGAGGAGATACTTCCCGAAAAGGCCGAGGTTCATGCCGCAGTCGTCCTGACCGATCGAGCTAGCGGCACGGAAACCTTGGTCGACTGGGCTGTGTTCCTGCCAGTAGCAAACGCGGCCAGACTTCGTTCAGATCGGGGTTCTGTGCGATTGATGCTGCACGGGTATTTCTTCGTCGACTCGGGCCGCCGGTTCATCGAGGGTTTCGATGCTTCGAGTGACGCCCCCGCTACAGTGCAAAGCGAATGGAACGCTTTGCTGCGGGACGAGGTTCTTTTGCCTCTTGTTCCGATGGTGATCTTTGACGCCTTTAAGGAAGGCGTGCTTTTGGATGACGACCTGGCCGGGTTGCTGCAAGCGCTCCTGCGCAGTGACTTTGGCCGAACACACCGCAGCGCCATTGCGGCGGAATATGCGCTTGCACCAGTGCTGGAGGAGGCCGAGGGCAAGGTCACGGCAACCTGGAATCTGCTTCGCGCGGACGCCTCGCTGAGATGGATGCCGGCCGCCAATTCGCGCGGCCGGTTCACCTGTGCAGACATCCTGCCGGGCCTCACGGACTGGGCGCGAGGGCGCGGGCTCTTGCTGGTGGTGCGTCCTGCTGCACTCAGCGAGCGCGACCTTGGTTGGCATCCTGACGAGATCGAAGATTTGCTCGGGCAACTTTCGCCCCGGGTGTTCTTGCAGGGCGGCAACGCGGTTGCTTTGGCGGAGCTACTGGATGTCGTCGTTGGGCAGGATGACCACTTGCGACAGGCTGCCGCGCCGATCCTGTTGGGCCTGCTTCGCAAGGGATTGCTTGAAAACACGAGCCTCGCCAATGAGGACCATCTTCGCTCCATCCTTGGATTCCTGCCACCGGATCAGGTCATCGGACTTCCAAAATCAGCGGGTCGCTCGCGCCGCATCCTGCGCAGCCTCGCCGAGGCGCGCGGTGGTCCGCTTTGCCTGTCTGAGGAACTGTTACCCGATGCGGCGATGCGGCAGAGCATCAGCACGGCCGAGGCGACCGCGCTCTTGCACGGGATTGCACCACTTCTTGATAGCGGCGGCGATCATGAGGTAGCCGGTGCGGCAGCGCTCTGCATTGTCCGGCTTCTTGGACGGCAGCTGGCCGCGTTCCTCGATGATCCGGCCTGCCGACGGCTGCATATCCTGCGGGCCACGAACGGCAGTGGACTTGCCACACTTGTCAGCCTGAGCGATCTCGTCGCCGCGTCACGGGAGCGGCGGTTGTTTCGGGACAGCCCGCAGGCGCAGCAATTGGTAAAAGCGCTTTACGAAGCGGCACCGGAGAGAGGGGCCCTGATCGTCCGCAAGGTCGAGGCTGACCTGCTTGATGCCATCGGCCACCCCTTCGGCTTTACCGATGCTACGCCAGAGAACGTCGCCGGGCTGATCGTCGGGTCTGGTGTCTTCGGCCCAGCGGGCGCGCGTGGTCGATATCTTCAGAAGCACTTCACAGAAGCACCAGAAGCGCGCCGAGCCATGCGAAGCATGGTGGTGGGCCAGATCTGTGATGACCATACCCGGCTATGTGCACTTGCCGATGGCATGGGCCCGGTTGCCGAGCTCGCGGCTAACCTCGTCGCCGACGAAAGTGACAGCCTGCTTGTGGACCGTGAAATTCTGAATGGCCTAAACGGACACCAACTGCAGCACGTCAAGATTGCCCAGGTCGATGGGGCCGAGCTAGGAGAGCTTCTCCACCGAAACATCGACAAGCTGCGCTCGCCGCCTTTGCACGACGAGACCGTGCTAGCTTTGCTACGATCCGACATCCCCGATGAATACTTGCGAAACCTGCCGATCTTTCCTTCAAAGGATGGGCACAAGCTGACGGCTTCAGAGATCTGGTGGGTCAGTGGAGATTTTCCCGTCCCATCTGCTCTGGCTAGGCATGCGCCAATTCTGCGGCGCCTCAACCACGCCCCAAGCGACGCTCGCATGGAGCGGCTTGTCTCGCCTTGGACTCCCGCATCGCTGATAGAACTCGCACTGCGTCAATCAAACCCACAGTCTTTCGCCCGTGAAATTCTTGGGGCGCTTGCAACAGATGCCTCCTCCCTGCCGCCTGCAATCCATACGACGAAGTGGCTCACGGACCGGCGCGGAGACCTCTGGGCACCGGATGAGATTCTGGATCTTGAACCGGACATTCTGAACGCGGCTCGCCAGTCTTTGGCGAAGGAAGGCGATCTGTCCTTTTTGCCAATTGACGAACTGGCGCCTGAAACGTGCGATCCGGATGCCCAGAGAATTCTCCGCAATCGTCGGGTCATTCCGGACAAGATTGGTTCTTTGGAGCGGCTGATGTTGCTGATCGAGGACGCACGGCCCGTGGCGATAATGGGAGAGTGCTCGCAGGTCGCCTCTGAGCTCGGGGTCATCGCCAAGCAGGGTGTGGACGTCGGCCTGCCGGGCTGGCCGCTCCTTGCCGCACTTCTGCGTCTGTCAGACCCGCCCGCCGACGATTTCTTGCGGACCTTTGGCACCGTCAGGCATGGCGATTGCCAGAGCGCAGCGCAATTTCTGTCGGCTCTGGAAAAGCTCATTGACGACCCGAAGAAGGGGGGGGCCACCTGGTCGGTCTATCGAACAGCCTTCAAGGATCTTGCGCAGTGGGAGGATTCTGATCGTAAAGCACTCTTCAAACTTATCCGGGTGCGTACTGCGGCCGATACATGGATGGACGCGGCCGCTGTCGCCCACACTGGAGGAGGAATTGTCTCCACCCACTTGTTGCATCGCGAGCTGACTTTCTACTTGCCGACACCGGCCTCTCAGAGCGAAACGAGCAACCAACGCCGAATGGAAGGCGGCAAAGAGTTTGACGGGCAAAGTCCCGACAAGCTGTTGGCGGCATCGGCAACCAGTCTCAAGCCGATCCTGGAATTTGCGCGGCCGCATGTGCCATCGGATCTCCTGCTGCTTCTTGTCGGGCTGGTCGGGCGAACGGACCCCTTCCGCGCGGTTGCGCGGCAATGCCTGTCAGTGACTGAACATGATATTGCCCGCATCTGGAGCAGAATTGACAGTGACGTCGCTCTGCACTTCCAATCAGAGACGTTCGGACAGAAATTTGAAGACAAGCGTCTTTCACGATTCGTGCAATTCCAATCACTTACGGTGCCGCCAGCTGAAATCTCGACCGAGACACTTGCCGGGACTATTGCGAACCTACCGACGGGCGAGGTCAAACCTTTGGGTCTCCTTGGGAACGTCCATATCGGCTGGAAGAACTATTGGCATAACAAGCAACTTATCGGTGCGCGGACGCTCCCGATCGCGGCTTTCTCCGGGACGGCGGTTACATCTGCTGATGTGAAGGCGCTGTGCCTGACCTTGGCAGAAGTCTTCATCGGCTACCGCAAAGAGCAGGCAGCTTGCCTGGAAGCGCTCGACCGTCTTGCAGACGAATGTGATCGGCTGGATCAGGCCACAGTCGATGCCGCGAGGGCCGAACTTCAAGACCGCTTGCCGCAGGTCTTGGACGAATTAAAGCCACAGAATGGGTCCGGGCTTTGGGAGGCTCGCAAAGCCTACAGGGACAGGATCGACTCCCTTCCAGCCGGAAAGAGGCAAGAAGACGCCCGACCGGCCGCAAAGCATGAGCTATGGGAAAAGGTTGCATCCCCGAAGAAGGCTGACGAACTCCTCTGCGCCATACGACAGCGGATCAAGGATTACGGTTACGATCCTTCCCGTGTGCTATTCGAGCTATTCCAGAACGCTGATGATGCGACCCATCAGCATCCAGTCTCTACGGAGGGGCGGTTTCGTCTGGAATATGGCGATGATCGGTTGTCCGTCAGCCATTGGGGGCGGCTGATCAACCATCCAGGCCCGAATGTTGACGAAGGGTTAAAAAAGGGCTGGCGCAACGATCTCTTCAACATGCTGTTGATGAACCTTTCGGAAAAGCGCGAAGACGTGACTGGCCGTTTCGGTCTGGGGTTCAAAAGCGTGCACTTGCTTTCGAAGCGGGTGTCGATCGCAAGCCACTTCGTATCCTGCCGGATCAAGGGCGGTATGCTGCCAGAAGCATGGGCTGAGGGCCGTGAGCTGTCGGTGAGGCGAAGCGCTCATGGGCGGCCGGCAACGGTGATCGAAGTTCAGATAGATCCTGAGGGTCACGAGGATGCAGAACGGGCGCTAGCTGATTTCATGCAGGCGGTGTCATGGCTACCAGCGATGAGCAGATCTGTTCGACACATCGAAATCAACGGCTCCGGCGACTCCGGCTCCGGCGACTGGTCTGCCGAGTTTTGCGAACTGGATGCACAGCGGATCAGGCTGGTATCATTCGGTGGGCGGGGTTCGGGCCATGCGCTCGCTCTCGACCTCGGCGAGGAGACAACCTTGTTCCTGCCGCTGGATATGCAGGGACCAGTACCGGCGCCAGATGGCTTGCCTCGGCTGTGGCTGCTCGCGCCGCTTGCAGAGGTTCTTTCTGTCAGCTGGCTGATGAACGGGAGACGGTTTAGGGTCGATCCGGGCCGGGGCCGCCTGGCTGGAAGCGAAACCGAGCGCCAGGAGATATTTGCCGAGTTCGGTCGCGCTCTCGGCCTGAGGCTCGTGGAACTTTACGATTTAGCTACGAAGCATTGGACTGTTCTGGCCGAGCGCGCCGGATTGACGGACAGATCAGAGGATCGTGGCCCACACGGTTTCTTGCGATCGCTCGACCGACTGTTCGCCAAAGATCAAGACGACCCGCTTGCCAGACAACTGCATGGGAAGGATCGCGGTTTTGGCAGGCTGATAGCGGAGCGTTCTGCACTGGCCACGGGTCTTCCTACGCCCTTTAGCCCTTTTCTGAGGGCTCATGAAGCCCGCTTCGTAATGATGGGGGCGATAGCCGATCGCAAACTGCTCGCCTCGCTGAATGACTGGCAGGCAATGGGTGTGATCGGCGGCGCTGCCATCGCAGATGAGGTTGCAGACCGGATTGAACGCTTGGGCTTTGATCGTCCGAGATCATTCAAGCTGGTCGATCTGTTACGCCACGAGATCGGCGCGGAAAAACGCATTGCACCTGATCTCGCGCAACGCCTTGGGAGGCTTGTCGACGACGATCTGGTAAAGTCTTTGGACAAGCAGGAAGAAGGCGAACTCTTGGAGTTTCTATCGTCCATGTTGTTCAAGATGAGTGACGGGAGGTGGCACACGGCAGCCTTGCCCCCGCAAAATGCCACAGACGGGGATGAGGAGGAACGGCGCGTTCTGGGGTTTGCACCTCCTAAGCATCTTGCAGATCGTGATTATGCTGGCGCTGCATTGACGTTCTACCGCCTTGCAATGCGCCAAAGCGGCTTTCAGCGCGGACCAATCGCACTCGCGCAGTGGGCCAAGCTTACCAGCGACGATGCCCTGCAGTGCGCTGTTCTATCTTACATCCTTGAGGGCAGGCATGGCAGAGAACTGGGGCAGTTTTTGGCGGAAAATCGCCCCGGTTGGCTCCCAAATACATCGGACGAATTCCGCGCCTGCCCGCTTGGGAAATCAGTTGCTCCCGAAGATTTGCCAGAGTTGCTCGGAGTCCTCTACCCTATTGAACAGCGCCTTCTGTGGTCCGGTGGCGTTTTGCCCGCGGTGCATGGGGACGAGCAAAGACCCTTCGATTCTCAAACCTTTCTTCGACGCCTGCACGACTGGTGGCAAGAGAACCACCAAAAGGAGCGCATGGCCTACGAGGCAGGAGTTTATCCGCATGGCTTCCACCCCCGCGACCTTGCAGCACAGGAGGTTGCAACTCGGCGTGAGGACTGGTTCACGTTCTTTGCACTGGCGATCTTTCGCACTCTGGGCCGGACAACGGACGGCGCCCATCGCAACTTTATCACTAGAGCGAGGCAAACGGGCTGGTGGCAGGAAATGGCCGCGGCAAAACTGCCTGACGAGTCCGGCCCATGGCTTCTCAGGCTTGAGGATTTCGCCCGCGCGGACGCATGGCGAATTGATTACCCTCAGTGGCGTCGGGCTTTGGCTGACCTTTACGTTCTGGCACGCTGGCTTCCTGATTACGTCGATGCCTATCGTAACCTACCAAAGGTTTTGAAGGCTCAAGAGGTGATCTCTCTGAAGGAAGTCTGGAAGCTGAGCGCATCGCCGATATGGCAACGACGGGGACTTGAAGGCGCTCCGCTGACTCAAAGTCTTGGACTTGGAGCCAACTGGCTGATCCGGGAAGGGCTACGCGCCGGTCTGTGGAATGAAGATGAACGACATCACCTCTACCCCTATGGCTGGGCAGCCTCAGATCGCGTCCGCAGATTGTTTCGTAGCGAGCTTGACCTTGACCTGGGGGAGGCCGGGGACATGGACCAGACCCGTGAGATCTACGGCACTGTCAAAGATCACCTCGGCGCTGACGCGGGTTTCTTTGGCGATCTGGATTTACCAATGCAGATCATCAGCGATGGGCGGCATGAGCAACAATTACTGATGCTCTCTGCAAGACATGGTTTCTTTGGAAGTGATTACGGCCTACTGGACGACGGTCTCATGGAGACGGACTATGACGAAGCTTGAAGCGGATCAGCTCGTCCGCCATCAAATCCATGGCGAGGGGTTTGTCGTGGCCGACCTCGGTCCGACGGTGCTGGCCCGGTTCGGCACAGCCATCCATCAAGTCGAGCGCGAGAGTATCAGCATTCAGCGCTCTCTCGAAACTGCGTTGCTGGGCGGCCAGATGGACGACAGTCGCGCTGTTCTCTGCAGGGCGCAGGCATTGGCCATCGCATCGGTGAACGATCAATGGGGAGTGTTTTCGCGCTCCCGGGTCCAGTTGCTGCCGCACCAGCTTTGGGTGTGCCGACAGGTAACCCGCGCGTGGCCAATTCGTTGGCTGGTCGCAGACGATGTCGGACTGGGAAAGACGATCGAAGCGGGGCTGATCCTCGAGCCGTTGATCGCATCCGGCAGAGTGAGGCGTGTGCTGGTTCTTGCGCCTGCACGGCTAGTTCCGCAGTGGCGGTCCCGAATGAAAATCATGTTCGATATCCGTCTGCAGGAGTTTACTGCGGACAGCGACCGAGGTCGCATCAGCTTCTGGGAAACTGCGCATCAGGTGGTCGCGTCCTTCCACACCCTGCGCATGGAGAAGCCCCGCAAACGCCTGCTGCAAGCCGAGCCGTGGGACCTGGTCATTGTGGACGAAGCGCACCACTTCCAGGCGCAGGAGCGGGCAGCTACCCTGACCTACGGTTTGCTGCGCGAACTCCAGGATGCTGGTCGGATCGAGTCACTGGTCTTGTTCACCGGCACGCCACACAGGGGCAAGGACTTCGGCTTTCTGGCACTCATGAAGCTCTTGCGGCCCGATCTTTTCGATCCGGAAAAGGAAATGAAAGAGCAGCTTTCGGCACTGCCGAATGCCATGATTCGAAATAACAAAGCGCTGGTGACTGATCTCAACGGGAACAAGCTGTTTCGCCCGGTGATAACCCGCTCTATTGACTACGGTTTTTCTGAAGCTGAGGCTGCATTCTATCATACAATGAGCGAATTCATTATGGATGGACGAGCCTATGCGGCAAGTCTTTCCGGCCGCCAGCAGACCGCCCGGATGCTCTTGCTGATCGCCCTGCAAAAGCTTGCGGCCAGCTCAATTGCCGCAATCACTCGGGCTTTGCGGCGCAGACGAGCTATGCTGGCAAACACCCTTCTGGATGCAACGCCTCGTAAAATGAGCGAACCCGAGACTTTCGACGAAATCGCTGAGGCCGAAGAAGCCCGTCCAAGCGAGACCGCAGTCTTACTGATGCAAGATGAGATTGCCCGCCTCGACGAGATTCTGGCTCTCTCGACCGAGATTGACCGCGAAACAAAGATTGCAACGCTACTCGACCTGATCGAACGTGATCTACCTGAAGGTGAGCCCCTGCTCTTGTTTACGGAATACAAGGCGACGCAAGCGCTTGTTCATGAGTCGCTCGAGGCGCGTTTCGGAAAAGGCTGCGTTGGCTTCATCAATGGTGACGAGCGTCTAGTTGTCACCTCCGCCGCTGGCACTGAAACCGCACTCGTGCTATCACGCGACGCTGCTGCTGAAGATTTCAACGCAGGTCGGACCCGTTTTCTGATTTCCACCGAGGCCGGCGGCGAAGGCATCGACCTGCAGGAACGCTGTGCCGTGCTTGT
>LNFM01005367.1_pt1 | contig 22289 bp, 16 predicted proteins | sample 596031 | NCBI WGS metagenome assembly LNFM01 (sample SAMN04254537, study PRJNA301005) | activated carbon metagenome | isolation source: dual media filters at the Ann Arbor, Michigan drinking water treatment plant | place: USA: Ann Arbor
GCAGTACCAAGTTATGTTTCTAAACACTGTTTTTGGATTCTTAACTGGGCACTGCGAGACGACGCGAGAAGGGGACCCCAACCCGAAGGGTGGGGGAAGAGAGCGCGCGAGTAGCCGATGGCTTCAAGCCGCAATGAGAAATCGAAGCACAGGAGAGCGCGAAGCGCGTGCGGGGTAGTGCTTGGCACACCCCGCCTCCGAGCACTCGATTTATCGAAGCGGATTGAAGCTCAAGGGGGCCAGCAGGGGGCCCACGAGAGGGACACGCAGTGCTCTCCTGGGCCCCCGACTTGTGTGTCTCTTTTTTCCAACATAGAGAAAAATGAGAGAGCCCAGTATGAAAGGAAGCAGTATGAATAAATATGAGCTGATTGTTATTGGTACGGGACCTGCGGGGGAAAAAGCTGCCGTCAAGGCAGCTTATTTTGGTCATAAGGTTGCAATCATTGAAAAAGAGGCTCTCTTCGGAGGAGCTGAGATCGTCACGGGTACACTCCCCTCCAAAACGCTAAAGGAGACCGCGCTCTATCTCTCTGGAAAGTATGAGAAGGGGCTCTATGGGATCGACCGCAATCTAAAACAGGATGCCTCGATCGAAAATTTCATGTATCGCAAGAATCAGGTGACCAAATCCGCCAATCAGGAGATTTATGAAAATCTCTTACGCCACGGAGTACATATTTATCATGGCACAGCCTCTTTTGAGAGTGCACACACCCTGAAAATAAAAGGAGCAAAAGAGGAGCTTTTGCATGGGGATCATATCATCATTGCGACTGGTTCCTACCCTTATCACCCCTCCCATATCCCTTTTGACGGCGTACGTGTCCACGATTCAGATACGATCCTCCAGATCAAACGCTTCCCTCGCTCACTCTGCGTGGTAGGGGCTGGGGTGATCGGCTGTGAGTACGCAACCATCTTCTCAACGATGGGAACGCACGTATATCTTGTGAATGATAAAGCACAGATTCTTCCCTTTACCGACCAGGAGGTAGCCCGAGCTCTTGTGCATCAGATGCAAGAAAACGAGGTAGAGATCCTCTTCGAAACATTGGTCTCTTCTGTAGAAGTGCCAGAAACTGAAAGTGAGATGATCTCCGTGAAGCTGAAAAACGGGCAAACCCTTCAAGTCGACATGTTCTTATTTGCCGCCGGAAGATGCGGCAACATTAAAGCTCTTAATTGCGAAAAGATCGGCATCGTTACAAGTGACCGCGAAACCATCAAGGTCGATGAGACCTATCGCACGAATATCCCCAACATCTATGCCGTAGGGGATGTGATCGGGTTCCCCGCTCTTGCTAGCACAAGCATGGACCAGGGACGAGTCGCTGTTGCGCATATCTTTAAAACAGAGGATCTAAAACACCTACCCGCTTTTTTTCCGTATGGAATCTATACCGTTCCAGAGGTTTCTATGGTCGGGATGACAGAGGAAGAGGCACAAAAAAAGCAGCTCAACTACTGCACCGGAAAGGCGCGATACGCAGACATGGTACGTGGCAAGATCATGGGAGCAAAAGCGGGCTTCTTAAAACTGGTTTTTACGCGCGAGGATAGGATCATTCGCGGTGTTCACATCATCGGCAACATCGCCTGCGAACTCATTCATTACGGTATGAGCATCGTCGAAGAGAAAAGAACGCTAAACGATATCATCGGTGAGGTCTTCAATTTCCCCACTCTTCACGATTTGTATAAATATGCTGCGTATGATGGCATGAGTACGCTTTCAGGACACCGAGTCAAACCCTAAAAAACGATGAATGACGAATAGTGTTAATAATGCCGATAGAGGAGGATTTTGATTCTATCAGCAAGACACATCCAGGCAAGAGCATATCCCCAGATGAGGGCGATGTAAGACCAGGAAAGCGGGGCAACAAAAACCCCGAATCCTACGAAAAGTGCCGCAACAACTTGTGTCGAAAGAATCGTTGTAAGCAAAATCGGAGCAGGATGTGGTTTGGAAAAGAATGCTCCTTTCGTGCGTGTAATAAAGAGCGTTTGATGACCCGCGACAATCAATTTCAGAAAAATGAACGATTGAATTTCCGGCAGCGTGAGGTGGAGAAAATCCTTGGCAATTACCAAAAGAATAAAGGTCGACAGAATTCCTACGCAGCCCAATACTGTCGCGATTGTGAGCACCTTGCGCATTTGCCACTCAACGGGTTTCTTTTCGAGCACTGTGTGATCGTAAGCGATCGCCAGAATAGGAATATCATTCAACAGGGCGAGTAAAATGATCATGACTGCGGTGACAGGATAAAAATTAAATACCAAGATCGAGGTCACCATAAAGAGCATAATCCGAATCGTCTCTGTGATGCGATAAATAGAATAGCTGTTCATTCTTTCAAAGATATGACGCGCCTCTTCGATGGCCTTGATGATCACAGAAAGTCCAGGAGCAAGTAGAACTAGAGAGGCTGCAGCGCGAGCCGCATCCGTGGAGTTACTGACAGCAATGCCCACATCCGCCTGTTTTAAAGCAGGTGCATCATTCACCCCATCCCCTGTCATTCCCACGATATGCTTGCGACTTTGAAGCGCTTTAACAATCTCATATTTATGCTCGGGAAAAATTTGTGCAAAGCCATCGCTCTTTTCGATCTCATCTGCGACTTCAGAGACCTGGAAATCGTGATTTATTGAGATCAGCTCTGCGGCAATAGCAATCTTATTTCCAATGTGCAGCTGTTCAGCAATCTCCTTGGCTATCGCAATATTATCTCCCGTGAGCATCTTAATTTTAATCCCATGTTTTTGAGCGCGTGCAATCATCTCCACCGAATCTTCTCTGAGCGGATCAGAAAGAGGCAAAATGCCAAGAAATTCCCATGTTTTTCCATCGACGCTTTCCGCAACACCAAGTGTGCGATTGCCCTTTTGAGCAAATTTCTCAACAGCCTCTTTGACTTCTTTTTCAAATGAGGAATCTAGATGACAAAGACCGACAACGACTTGAGGAGCCCCTTTTGTCACAAATAGGCGCCCACCTTCAGCATCACGAACAATCGCATCCGCTCTCTTTCTCACGGGATCAAAAGGGACGAATTTTTCACGCGTATAAATTTTTAATTTTTCAGGATGTTTGACACCTCTTCTGACAGCAAGATCGATTGAATCTGGATTGTCTTCTCTTGAGGCAAGAGCTGCAAAGAGGATAGCTTGTTCTGGATCCACACCTTTAAAAACGACAGGTTCCCCGAGTGTTAATTGATTTTGCGTGAGAGTTCCTGTCTTATCGCAACAAAGAACATCGACACCTGCTATCTCTTCGATCGACTCCAATTTCGTGACAACCGCCTTCATCCGCGAAAGCGTCAAAGCTCCCAACGCCATTGTCACGGAGAGCACGGCGGGAAGCGCCACAGGGATAGAGGCGATCACCAGAATGAGGACAAATTGAACGAGTTCTAAAATAGGCGTACCTCTAATCAACTGAACCGAGATGAGAAGGAGTGCAAGAGCAAAGCTCAGATAGATGAGATAGTCTCCAATTTGAAGAACCGCTTTCTGAAAATGCGAAAGGGGTTTTGCTTCTTCAACGAGCTTGGTCGTCTTTCCAAAAAATGTATTTTCCCCAGTTGCTATGACAAGAGCACTCATCTCTCCTTGTTTGGCGATGGATCCTGAAAAGACAAGCTCTCCACTCTGCTTATTCACAGGAAGAGATTCGCCAGTTAAGGTCGATTGATCAACCGAGAGATAATCTCCTTCCACAAGTTTGGCATCGGCTGGAATAATATTTCCCAATTTGAGAAGGATCATATCGCCTGGGACCAGCTGAGCAGAATCCATCTCCACCCATCTACCATCGCGTTTAACGACACACTTCAACGCCAACTTCTTTTTTAATGCCTCAATGGCATTCCCCGCCTGATGTTCTTCCCAAAATCCGACAAGCCCGTTCACGAGAAGGAGCACGAGTATGATGTAAAAATCCGTAAAGTTATGAACGACAAGTGACAAGATGGCGGCAATTTCGATCATCCAGGGGATCGGCCCCCAGTAATAGCGCAAAAACTTCAAAAAGACAGACCCTCTTTTCTCAGGCAGTGAGTTAGACCCACACTGCTTAAGCCGCGCTGCGGCTTCGTAAGTACTCAGCCCTTCTTCGCTGCTTTCGAGCTCTTTGAATAGTTCTTCTGTTTTTTTCTGCTTGGCTTCGTCTGAACTGATATGCGTACGGGTAAGACTCATAATTCAGCAAAAACTATTTGTCCTTCGCATTGGTCCATTCTTCCCAGCATTCCCGTGCGATTTCAAAAGCCTCTTCCGTATGAATCACGAGCAGTTTAACTTTTGAACCACGCGCAGAGAGATCGCGGTCTTTTGTGGAACTCAGTTGATTCTTTGCACGATCAAGTTTCAGATCTAAAAAGGAAAAATTTTCACAGACTTTTTCTCTAATAAACGAGGCATTTTCTCCGATACCTGCAGCAAAGATAAGAACATCCAAACCTTGTAGGGAAGCAATCATCGATCCGATACATGCATTGAGTCGATGAATGTAAATATCCAGCGCAAGGGTTGCCCGCGGATTACCACGCTCACTCTTCTCTAAGATATCGCGCATGTCGCTAGAGGCGCCTGAAACGCCAAAAAGTCCAGATTTTTTATAGAGTTCATGGGCCACTTCTTTTGAGCTCTTCTTTTTTTTGTCCTGCAAGTAGAGGATGATTCCTGGATCAATCGAGCCCGAGCGGGTATCCATCATCAGGCCTTCAAGCGGCGTGAATCCCATTGTCGTATCGACACTTTTGCCTTCTTTCACTGCACAGAGAGAGGCCCCAGAGCCGAGATGACAGATCACCGTTTTTCGACTTCTTAGATCTTGTTTGAGAATTTCTCCAGCTCGCTTTGCACAATACTGAAAACTGATTCCATGAAATCCATACCGCTGAATTCCTTGCTCGTACCATTCATAAGGCCCCGGGTAAATCGCTGCCTTCTTCGGCAGGGAGTGGTGAAAGGCGGTATCGAAAACGGCAACTTGTGGAACACCTCGAAAAAATTTTTCCAGAATTTCTATGCCTTGTAGTTCGGGCAAATTATGCAAGGGAGCAAGTTCAGAAAGTTGAAGAATTTTCTCCTTCACCTTCGTATCGATTGGGACGCTCTTTTTAAATTCTCTTCCCCCATGAACGATGCGATGTCCGATCATCTCGATCTCTTTCAAAGAGGTCAAGATAGCTACTTTCCCTTCTACAAGAAATTTAATGAGATATGGAAGAGCCTGTCCCGCAGAGCGCTCGCGAATTTTCTCGACATATTCCTCGCCCTTATCATTTTTTATCTTGAGCGTTGCCTCTTCGAAGCTGTTTTTCCATTGGAGTCGAGCTTTCCAGAGAGGTTGTATCGGCTTATGCGGGAGGTTCACAAACTCATACACGTCACATTTGATGCTGCTGGAACCCCGGTTTAAAACAAAAATCTTCACTTGCTCAAACTCCATTTCCAGTTGCGGATTTCGGGCATATCTTCGCCATATTTGCAAATGTATTGTTTGTGATCGAGGAGCTTATCACGCAAAAGTTGTTTCACATACGCTGCTCGAGCGGTGAGTTGTGGCAATCTGTCGATTACATCTTCCGCAAGATGAAACCGGTCCAGGTCGTTCGAAACGACCATATCAAAAGGGGTTGTCGTCGTTCCCTCTTCTTTATATCCACGTACGTGCATATAGGGATAATTTGTTCTTCGATAAGTAAGTCGATGGATTACAGAGGGATATCCATGAAAAGCAAAGATTACCTGTTTGTTTTTCGGAAAGATGGTGTCATAATCTCTATCACTCAATCCGTGCGGATGTTCGCTTTTGGGCTGAAGGGTCATAAGATCCACGACATTCACAACCCGAATTTTAAGATCGGGAAAATGGGTCCGTAAGATCTCCACAGCCGCAAGAGTTTCGAGAGTTGGAACATCTCCTGCACAAGCCATGATCACATCTGGCTCGCTTCCTTCATCATTACTCGCCCATTTCCAGATCCCGAGACCCGTCGTGCAATGCTTAATCGCCGCATCCATATCTAGCCATTGAAGCTCAGGCTGTTTGCCTGCAATGATGAGGTTGATGTAATTGCGGCTTCGTAAGCAGTGGTCTACAACAGAAAGCAACGTATTCGCATCTGGAGGAAGATAGATCCGTACGATGTCCGCTTTCTTATTCAAAACAAGATCGATAAAGCCCGGATCCTGGTGGCTAAAACCATTATGATCTTGACGCCAAACGTGCGATGTGAGCAGGTAGTTTAGGGAGGCGATGGGTCTGCGCCAGGGAATATTCCGGCATACCTTGAGCCATTTTGCATGCTGGTTAAACATCGAATCCACGATGTGAATAAACGCTTCATAGCAGGAAAAAAAGCCATGTCTGCCTGTGAGAAGGTAGCCCTCCAGCCACCCCTCACACAAGTGTTCACTCAAAACTTCCATCACGCGGCCATCAGGAGAGAGGTGATCATCCGTCTGTAAAATCTCTGCTGTCGATACTCGATCCGTAACGTCGAAAAGATGTGTGAGTCTATTTGACGCTGTTTCATCCGGACCGAACACGCGGAAGTTACGCTTTTCCCAGTTGAGCTTCATTACATCGCGAAGAAAGGCGCCTAAAATACGCGTCGACTCAGCCTCCATTGTTCCAGGCTCTTTGACAGCTACCGCATACTCCTGAAAATTGGGCATTTTAAGATCGTGAAGGAGAAGTCCTCCATTGGCATGTGGATTGCCTCCCATCCTCTGATTCCCCTTTGGAGCAAGCTCCGCAAGTTCGGGAACAAACCTGCCTTTTTCATCAAAAAGCTCTTCTGGTTTGTAGCTTCGCATCCACTCTTCCAGGATCTTCAAATGCTCTGGGTTTGTTGCAAGCTCAGAAAGAGGAACTTGGTGTGAACGCCATGTCCCTTCTACAGGAAGGCCATCCACCACCTTAGGACCCGTCCACCCCTTGGGCGTCCGGAAAATGATCATCGGCCAACGTGGACGTTTGGAAAATCCTTTCGTACGCGCGTCTGTCTGGATCTCTTTGATCTCACCGATCACAGTATCCAACACACCTGCTAAAAGCTGATGCACTTCAGCAGGATCACCTCCTTCAACAAAATAAGGCTTATAGCCATATCCATGAAACAGCTGTTCCAACTCCTCACGCGAGATCCGCGCAAGAACTGTTGCCTCGGCAATCTTGTATCCATTGAGATGAAGGATCGGAAGGACGGCTCCATCGTGCACGGGATTTAAAAACTTGTTCGAATGCCAGCTTGTTGCAAGCGGTCCCGTTTCGGCCTCTCCATCGCCTACCACACAAGTCGCGATGAGATCGGGGTTATCAAACACAGCTCCAAATGCATGGGCAAGGGAGTATCCCAATTCCCCTCCTTCATTGATCGAGCCCGGTGTCTCGGGAGCGACGTGGCTAGGAATCCCTCCAGGAAAAGAGAACTGCTTAAAGAGCGCCTTCATTCCTTGCTCATCTTGCGTGATATTTGGATAGAGCTCGCTGTAAGTCCCTTCCAAATAGGTGTTTGCCACAAGAGCCGGTCCCCCATGCCCCGGCCCCGTTACAAAGATCATGTTGAGCTGAAGTTTTTTAATAACTCTGTTCAGGTGGATATAAAGAAAATTCAACCCTGGCGTCGTGCCCCAGTGTCCAAGCAGCCGCGGTTTTACATGCTCGATCTTTAAAGGTTGTTTCAGAAGTGGATTGTCATAGAGGTAGATTTGCCCCACGGACAAATAGTTGGCGGCCCGCCAATAGGCGTTTATTTTTCGCAGTTCATCGGATGACAAAGGGCTTTGTTTCATTTTTCAGAAAAAAATCAATTACATATATTAATTTTTATATTATTTCTACGAGATAAAACCTCAACTAAAAAATCACTAAAAATTCATGGCCGGACTCTCTTCTCAAGAAGCGCTTAGCCGTCTCAAACAGTATGGACCTAATGCAATTCCTGAGGCCAAGCCACACTATTTTTTTGCATTTTTGAAAAAATTTTGGGCGCCAATTCCCTGGATGCTCGAGGGAATCGTCATCCTTGAGATTTTTTTAAAAAAACCTAGCGAAGCCCTCATTATTTCTACTCTTCTTTTATTCAATGTGCTGTTGAGCTTCCTGCAAGAAGAAAGGGCAAAAAAAGTAGTGCGTCTTTTGAAAAAACGGCTCAGCGTCATGGCTCGCGTTTTGCGTGACGGAGAATGGAAACTCCTCGCTTCTGAAGAAATTGTTCCAGGAGATTTCCTGCGCATCCGCATGGGTGATATCATCCCTGCGGATGTAAAAATAACAGATGGGTATCTCTCACTTGACCAATCTATTTTAACGGGGGAATCGCTCCCCGTTGACGCGGGTTCTGGAAATACCGCATATGCTGGAGCGGTTGTCGTGCGTGGAGAAGCATTTGTTGAGGTGGTTGCAACCGGTTTAAATTCTTACTACGGAAAAACGGCAGAAATCGTTCGTTTGGCAAAAGCCCCAAGTCATTTAGAAAAAATGATTTTTGAGATCGTCCGATACCTAGTTATCTTCGATGCCCTGCTCGTTGCGATTGTTTTTCTTTGTTCACTCTACTTTCAATTATCTTTTCTGGAACTCATCCCTTTCTCTTTGCTTCTCTTTGTGGCTTCCGTGCCCGTGGCATTGCCTGCGACATTCACCCTCGCGACTGCTCTCGGCTCCATGGAACTCGTTAAATCAGGAATCTTAGTAACGCATTTCGCGGCGATAGAAGAAGCTGCCGCCATGTCTATTTTATGCGTAGACAAAACCGGCACCATTACACAAAATGTCCTCACAGTTTCTGCCATTCATTGTTATCCGCCATATTCGGAAGAAGAAGTCCTCTCCTTTGCTGTGCTTGCCTCCGAAGAGTCGACCCAGGATTCGATTGATCTTGCGATCTTAAGAGCCTCAAAGAAGGCCTCATCCAAAATGGAAAGAATGGAATTTATTCCGTTCTCTCCTGATAAAAAATATTCGGAAGCTCTTGTATCAGATTCTGGGAAAACGCGGCGCATTCGCAAAGGTGCTCCGGCAGCTCTCCTCCCACAAGAGTTCTCCAAGGAAGTCGATGTTCTAAGTCAAGATGGTTCCAGAGTATTATGCGTGTCTATAGATGGCGAACCTGCTGGGTTATTAAAGATCAGAGATTCACTACGAGAAGATTCCCATAAAGTTATCCAAGAAATTCAAAAACTTGGGATTCGGGTCATTATGTTGACTGGGGATTCCGCTGTGACAGCTCAAGTGATTGCAGAAAAAGCAGGCATTGGCAGCAGAGTGATAGAAAGATCCCACCTTGAAAACATTTTAAATGCAGATGCAATCGCAGGCGTTTTTCCCGAAGACAAATTCCGCATCATAGAAATCTTGCAAAAAGAAAACCATGTGTGCGGCATGACTGGAGATGGGGTCAATGATGCCCCCGCTCTCAAAAAAGCAGAAGTGGGCATCGCTGTCGCGAATGCCACTGATGTAGCAAAGGCTTCTGCAAGCTTAGTTTTAACAACACCCGGTCTTCACAATATTTTGGAAGCGATCAAGACTAGCCGAAGAATTTATCAACGCATGCTGACCTATACGATGAACAAAATTATCAAAACCTTAGAAATTTCCGTCTTGTTGGGCATCGGTTTGCTGCTCGAGAGAAATTTTATCATCTCACAACTTCTGATCGTGCTTCTTTTGTTTGCTAATGACTTTGTCACTATGTCCATTTCCACAGACCGCGTTTCTTATTCGCAAAAGCCCGATCATTGGAACATTAAATCACTAATGTTGACAGGCGGACTCTTTGCAGTTTTCGTCTTGGGATTTTCCTTTGTCATACTCTTTTTTGGAAGCCACTTTTTGACCCTTGCCCAACTACAAACATTGATCTTTCTCACGCTCGTGTTCACGGGTCAGGCAACCGTTTATTTGGTGCGGGAACGACACCATTTTTGGCATTCACTTCCAAGTCTCTGGATGCTTGGAAGTTCCGTTGTAGATATCGCGATCATTTCTATCTTGGCCATGAAGGGTATATTCATGGCCCCACTTCCTCCTTCCCTTATATTCGGGTTATTTGGAGGAATAGTCATCTATTTCTTCTTGCTGGATTTTTTAAAAACTCGGTGGGTTAGCTCTGATTCCAGAGCTCTTTGAGTCTTTTGTCGCGGCCGCAGGTTGTGCGATAAAATTTATAGCGCACAGGATTTTTTTCGTAATAGGCCTGGTGATACTCTTCGGCGGGGTAGAAAGTCTTTGCAGGAAGAATTTCCACCAAAACTTTCTGAAATCGTCCATCTGCAACAAGTTGCTTCTTGTATTTTGTTGCGGCATCTTTTTGCGCGGTATTCAGGTAGAAGATTACCGGACGATATTGCTCTCCGGTATCGCAAAATTGCCCATCATTGCGCGTTGGGTCGACATTGTGAAAATAGACATCGAGAAGTTGTTCATAGCTGACGCGTGATGGATCGAAGGTGATTTGTACAGATTCTACGTGACCCGTGCCTCCTGCGGAAACCTCCTCGTATGTGGGATCTACTTTAGTACCGCCGGTGTATCCAGCAACCGTTGATTCGACACCCTTCACCTTGTCGAAATCGCTTTGAACGCACCAGAAACAGCCGCCTGCAAAAATCGCCATTTCCTTTTTCCCATGATCGCTTGTATCACCCCACACGACACTTATGAGGCAACAGAAAAGCAGGACCATCTTTCGCATGACTTGACTCCAATTCATTAAAAACCAAGAATGCAGATATGCATAAACTCTTTTTTATGTTCGCCATTCTTCTCTCGTCTCATATCTTTAACCCCCTCTTTTGTCAAACTATGGACCAGTGTAAACCAAGCGATCGCTTCGACGGAAAAAAACTTCAGCTTTCTGAACAAGAGTGGAAAAAGCGGCTGACTCCTGAGCAGTTTAAAATTCTGCGAAAAGCAGGAACAGAACCCCCTTTCGAAAATGCATATGCGGATAATAAAGAGAAAGGGATCTATCTATGTGCCGGCTGCGAACTTCCTCTCTATAGTTCTGAGGCAAAATATGATTCCGGGACCGGCTGGCCTAGCTTTTGGCAGCCGATTTGCCCAGAAAATGTCTCTTACCGCGAAGATAGAAGCTGGTTTTCAACGCGAACCGAAGTCCACTGCAGTCGATGCGAAGGGCACCTGGGCCACGTTTTTGATGATGGCCCCCCTCCCACGGGAAAACGTTACTGCATGAACTCTGCCGCCTTAAAATTCGTTCGGAAATGAAAATCTATCCGCTCGTTGTCATCGGCGCTGGCGCCGCGGGTCTCGTGGTGGCAATCGGAGCTGCGAAGGCCGGAAAGAAGGTCCTTCTTATTGAAAACGGTCATTATGGTGGCGACTGCACAAACTTCGGGTGCATTCCAAGCAAGTCCCTCATCGCCTCTTCTCACCTTGCCCAAGGACTAAAAGAGAGTCTGCGGTTGGGGATCTCCTATTCATCTTCTTCTTTCAATGCCAAAGAAGCTCTTTCCAGAACCCGCCACATCGTCGAAGAGGTCCGTTCCCATGAAGATGCTTCCGCACTCGCAAAAGTGGGAGTCGAAACCCTCACGGGACGAGCCTCTTTCAAAGAGCCTCACATCCTCGAAGTAAATGGAGAGACAATTTTTGGAGAACAGATCGTTCTTGCTACAGGATCATCTCCTCTTATTCCTCCGATAAAAGGGCTCAACCAGACGCCCTATCTCACGAATGAAACGATCTTCGATCTTGGCGATATCCCAGAATCGTTGATTGTTATGGGAGGCGGACCCATTGGCAGCGAGCTCTCCCAAGCTTTTCAACGGTTAGGATCTAAAGTCTCTCTGATCCATTCTCATAATCAACTACTAAATCGTGAAGAGCTTTGCGCGCAAACTGTGATCCGAGAAAAATTCCTATCTGAGGGAATCTCTCTGTTTTTTAACGTCCATATTCTAGAAGTAGAGCATAAAAATGAGATCCACGTGACTTTGGACAACGGTAAAAAGATCTCGGCAAAAGCACTTCTCGTTTCTGTTGGGCGAAAACCCAATGTCGATTCACTCAACCTCTCTGCTGCAGGTGTAAAATACGCCGATCATGGAATTCCAATCGACGCCTATGGCCGCACCAATATCTCCCACATCTGGGCAATCGGCGACATCACGGGACCTCCTTTCTTCACCCATCGAGCGGAAAATCAGGCGCGTGCAGTTCTCGCTTCGCTTCTTCTTCCCTTTAAAAAACGACTCGACCTATCACAAGCCATTCCTCGTGTTACCTACACGGACCCTGAGGTTGCAAGTGTGGGGCTATCCGAAGAAGAGGCCGCAAAGAGGTATAAGATCGCCTCTTATTTCGTGCCCTTTACAGCTGTGGATCGAGCAGTAACAACGGGACGAACCGAAGGCTTTGTAAAGATTGTGACCAAAAAATGGAGTAGTAAAATTCTCGGTTGCACGATCGTCTCTCCTCGAGCTGGGGAGATGCTTGGGGAGGTCACACTGGCCATGAACGCCGGCATTCCGCTACGGAAGCTTGCCAACTTAATCCATCCCTACCCGACATACAACCAAGCCATCCGAAAAGCTGCAGATCTTTGGCTTACACAAACAATCCTTCCGTTATTTAGAAGGAAAAAATGATGCGACGCTTTCTTCCTCTTCTTTTCATTTTAGCTGCGATGGCCATCCTCTACTTCTCTGGAGCCTACCGTTATTTTTCTTTCGAAGCCTTAAAGGTCTACCATCTCGAGATCAAAACATTTCAGATCGCCCATCCTGTGGTGGTACCCGTCTTGTATATCTTCATCTACGTTCTCGCCACCGCACTTTCTGTTCCGGGGGCGATCTTCTTGACACTCTTGGGCGGCTACCTGTTCCCTCAACCGTTTTCCACAATCTATGTTGTTTTTTCAGCAACATGTGGTGCCACGATCATCTTCTTAATAGCACGATCGGCATTGGGAGATTCTTTGCAAAAAAAAGCAGGACCCTTCTTAAAAAAGATGCGAGCAGGGTTTGAGAAAAATGCCGCAAACTACATGCTGTTTTTACGCTTCGTCCCTCTTTTTCCATTTTGGCTTGTTAATGTGGCGCCGGCGTTTTTCAAGGTGCCGCTTCGGACATACATATGGACAACGTTTGTAGGGATTGCCCCGGGATCTTTTGTTTTTACGCTCGCAGGAGGAGGATTGGAGAGGATCTTCGATAGCAATGAGCCCTTTTCAATGGCTACAATCTTCAATTTCGAAATGAGGATTGCGCTCACACTTCTCGGTCTGTTAGCTCTTACCCCAATCCTGATTAAGAAATGGAGAAAATCTCATGATTGAATCGTATCTTCGACCTCTCTATCAGAAACTATTCATTAATCCCATTTTGCGCATCTCAAGTTTGAGAGCCATCCATCCCAATATCTTCACGTTAATTGCACTTTTGCTTGGATCTGCCATTCTCCCCTGCCTGGCGCTAAACTTGCGCGTAACGGCTTTTATTTTTCTCCTGCTGTCTGGGTTTCTAGATACATTAGACGGATCTCTTGCTCGCGCTCGAGGAAAAAGTTCACCAAAAGGAGCCGCCTTCGATATTGTGTCCGATCGGATCGTCGAAGTTGCAATCGTTCTTGGACTTTACCTAGTTGATCCAACAGAGAGAGCGCTTCCTTCACTGCTGATGCTGGGAAGCATTTTAATCTGCGTCACATCTTTCCTGATTGTCGGTGTCTTTACAGAGAATAGCTCTTCAAAAAGCTTTCACTACAGCCCCGGACTCATCGAGCGTGCAGAGGCTTTCATCTTTTTCAGCGCGATGATCTTGATACCCTCAGCATTCGTTATGCTTGCATATCTCTTCAGCGCTCTTGTCCTCCTGACGGCCCTGATCCGGACTGTGCAGTTTTGTTCTCGTTGACTCAGACTTTTTTCATGACGACAACCCCAGTTGGAGCGTGTACATCACTGGTGATTTTGAGTTGTTTCTCTGCGAAACCCGAAATTGCCACTCGCCAGCCCTGCAGGATAGTGTCTTGACATGCAACGTTGAGTGGTGGAACGGTCGCGCAGATCATTGTCTTATTCCAGGAGCATTTCACAAAAATCGTAAAGAGAAGCACGCGCAGAGTCACCCACTCGAATGCTCCTGGGCGAAGAGCCCGGGAGATCTCATCATCATCCATCTCTATACTCTCCCGCATCGGAAAATTGGAGACCAGATACCAAGCATCCGCATCTCCTTCGATATCGCCCAATTCTTGGAAAATTCTGTTTGTAAGGTCATCTTTCGCAATCTTCACACCACTATTTGCAAAATACTTCCGCATGAGATTTGCCGTTAGTCGCTGTGGGATGTAGATCAGCGACATCTGATCCGTTACTCTCGTTTGAATTTCATACGGATAGGCCTCCTGTAAAATCTGGTCGATATTTTTTGGAAGCACGGCCCTTGTTTCTGCGCATAACTGGACCGCTTCTTTTCCGTAGAAGATTTCGAGCTCTTCACGGCCAATTAGATCGCTTTTTTTTAGATACTGAACGACAAGACCAACTAAAGGGGTAGGAAGAGGGGTGCATTCTTCGACCAGCTTCCTACATCGAGTATCATCGCTCGCCCACTCGGCGATCTCTCCCGATACCGGCTCAGATGCCCCGATGGAAGCCACCCACTCGAACGATCGACAGAGAAAACTAGATATGTCCGAAGCGATTTTTGCAACCATGTTCGCCCGCTCTTATTTCGATAAATTCGAATAAGGCTGCCCTAAAACGCCTTGTTATTCAAGAAAACCAGAATACCTACTCGTTTTTGCCCTCTGTTTCGTGTAGAAAATTTTTTAAACCTTCGAGTTTTATGTTTTTCGTGCCCGCGTCCGTGTTCCTGCCTGACCCTTCTTTTTTTCCGTTACTCATTTCTTCAAATTGCCCGTTTTTGCTATCTTCCATTTGATGATTCCGTCGCGTCTTGTTCTACAGGGAGGAGAGTCCTTTGAAGGGGTTGCCCCAGCATGGCAAGATAAGACATTTTTTGGAGAGGTCGTTTTCACGACAGGAATGACAGGCTATGTCGAATCGCTAACCGACCCCTCCTACGCCGGCCAGATTCTCGTCTTTACCTATCCGCTCATAGGCAACTACGGCGTTCCCTCCCCTCTCGATTGGGAGTCGGGCAAGATCCATGCACATGGGGTAATCGTCAGCGAACCCTCTCCCAGCTTTCATCATCACGCAGCAAAAACTTCTTTTTTAGAGTGGCTCAAACAAGAAAAAGTTCCTCTCCTTGCGGGAGTAGATACACGAGCTCTCACGAAACTTTTGCGTACACGCGGGGTTGCTTTGGGAGCCATTACACATGAAAAAGGCACTCCAAAAAAATTTATCGATCCCAATGCGACCTCTCTTGTTGCAAAAGTCAGCACCAAGCAGCCCAGAGAGTATGGCCAGGGAAAGAAAAAGATCATCGCTGTGGACTGTGGGATGAAGGAGAATATTATTCGTTCACTTCTTCGCCATCCGTGGGAAATCAAAAGGGTCCCTTTCGATTACGACTATACCCAGGAAGACTGGGACGGGGTCTTTGTTTCCAATGGACCCGGCGATCCAACTGTTTGCAAGCAGACGATCGCGATTTTAAAAAAGGCGATGGAAAGAAAAAAGCCGATCTTTGGAATCTGCCTGGGAGCCCAGCTGCTTGCTCTAGCGCTCGGCGCGCGCACCTTCAAACTTCCTTATGGCCATCGAGGGCAGAACCAGCCTTGCATTCATCTTGAGGATAAACGGTGTTACCTCACCTCCCAAAATCATGGTTACGCTATCGATGAAAAGAGTCTACCAAAAGGATGGCAAGTCTCCTTTCGCAATTTAAACGATGAGACGGTTGAGGGAATTGAACACCGTTCTCTTCCTTTTTTTGCAGTCCAGTTCCATCCAGAGGCTTCACCCGGTCCGGTCGATACGGAGTGGCTCTTTGAAAAATTTCATAGGCTAGTCCGATGACGAAAAAACTGAAAAAAGTTCTGCTTTTAGGCTCGGGCGGACTGCGCATCGGTCAGGCGGGAGAATTTGACTATTCCGGATCTCAAGCAATCAAAGCTTTGAAAGAGGAAGGGATCGCCTGCGTGCTTGTGAATCCGAATATCGCAACTGTCCAGACAGATCCCTCAATGGCCGATGAGGTCTACCTACAACCACTTTCCACTCATGCCGTCACACGGATTATTGAAAAAGAGAAGCCCGATGGCATCCTTCTCGGATTTGGAGGACAGACTGCGCTCAATTTGGGTTTGAAGTTGGAAGAGCTCGGTATCTTTAAAAAACATCGTGTGAAAGTACTCGGCACTTCCGTGGAATCGATCCGCCTCACGGAAGATCGAGAACTCTTTAAACAGAGCCTAGACAAGATTGGAATCAAGAGCCCGAAGAGCCACTCTGCCACAAGCGTCAAGCAGGCGTTAAGAGCGGCAGAAGAGATCGGATATCCCGTCATGATGCGCTCTGGATTTTCTCTTGGCGGGCTAGGGTCAGGACGGGTCGAAAATGCCGAGGAGCTCGCACGGCGTGCCAAGGAGGCGCTAAGCGCCGCGCCGCAAATTCTGATCGAAGAGTATCTCACCGGCTGGAAAGAGTTTGAGTATGAGATCGTCCGCGATGCCCATGACAATGCAATCACCGTCTGCAACATGGAAAATATCGATCCCATGGGAATCCATACGGGAGAGAGCATCGTTGTCGCTCCTTCCCAGACGCTAAATAACCGCGAATACCACCTCTTTCGCGAGATGGCCATCCGCGCGGCGCGCCATTTCAACATCGTGGGCGAGTGCAACATTCAATATGCCCTGAACCCGGCAAATGGAGACTACCGCGTCATCGAAATGAATGCCCGCCTCTCCCGCTCAAGCGCTCTCGCATCCAAAGCAACAGGGTACCCTCTCGCGTTTGTCGCTGCGAAACTCGCGCTGGGCAAGCGTCTCTCTGAGATCCGCAATACGATCACGAAAAAAACATGCGCCTTCTTCGAGCCGGCTCTCGATTACCTCGTTGTTAAAATCCCCAGATGGGACACACAGAAGTTGCGATCCGCCGAACGAACAATCGGCACTGAGATGAAGAGCGTTGGTGAGGTGATGGCAATTGGAAGATCCTTTCCTGAAGCGCTGCAAAAGGCGATCCGCATGCTAAACCTCGGTGCCTCATCGATCGCAGACTACCCACATCCGATCGAAGATCTCAAGAGGGAGATCTCTCATGCAACCGATCGGCGCCTGTTCGCCCTCTACAAATTTTTCAAGGAGGGAGGAGCTGTCCAGGAGGCTGCAAGGCTCTCACGTATCGATGCCTGGTTTCTGGATCAGATCTATGGGCTTAGCGTGTGGGAAAAGAAAATTCGGAACGAAAAGCTCTCTAAAGAGCTACTCCTCGGTGCAAAAAAGGCGGGATTCTCCGACAAAATGATTGGTAAACTGCAGGATTCACCAGAAGAGAAGATCCGAAACACGCGTCTCAAAATGGGGATTTTACCCTGCGTGAAACAGATCGACACGCTCGCAGGAGAATTTGATGCAGAGACCAACTACCTCTACATGACCTATCATGGAACATCGAACGATATCTCACCCTCTTCAAAACGTCCCGTAATCGTCCTCGGCTCAGGACCCTATTCGATAGGCTCTTCAGTAGAGTTTGACTGGTGCGCTGTCAATACTGCGCGCTGTTTGCGCAAACTCAAAGAAGAGACGATCATCATCAACTCCAACCCAGAAACAGTTTCCACTGATTATGATGAGTCCGATCGACTCTACTTTGAAGAGCTCACCCTTGAAAGAGTTCGAGATATTGCCGACTTTGAACAGTCCAAGGGTCTGATCGTTTCCGTTGGTGGGCAGACCGCAAACAACCTCGCCCTTCCGCTCGCCGAGGCGGGCTATCCACTTTTAGGAACGGATGCCACGTCGATCGACATGGCAGAAAATAGACAGAAGTTCTCCTCATTGCTTCAAAAGCTGAAGATCGATCAGCCTCTCTGGGAGAGAGTGACCAGCTTAGAAAAGGCAAGAGCCTTTGCTCAGAAGGTTGGATACCCTCTTCTCATCCGCCCATCGTACGTTCTTTCCGGCTCAGCGATGAATGTCGTTACCAGTGAGCACGAGCTCGAGCACTACCTCAAAGAAGCTCTCCGCATCTCCCCAGAACATCCAGTGGTAGTTTCACAGTTTATCACCGACGCGAAAGAGCTAGAGGTTGATGGAGTCGCCGAGAAGGGAAAGATCGTCATTGAAGCGATGACAGAACATATCGAGAACGCGGGAGTTCACTCGGGTGATGCGACTGTTGTTCTTCCTCCTCAACGGCTATACCTCGAGACGATCCGTCGCACAAAAAAGATCACGGCAGAAATTGTAAAACAGCTCAAGATCACCGGCCCTTTCAATATCCAGTTCATCGCAAAAAACAACGCCATCCAGGTGATAGAGTGTAACGTGCGGGCCTCGCGCTCCTTCCCTTTTGTTTCCAAAGTCACCCATCACAACTTTATCGAGATCGCAACGCAGGTGATCATGAAAAAGTACAAACCTGCATCTTATGAAACGCTAGAGCTCGACTATGTTGGAGTGAAAGCTCCACAATTCTCTTACCACCGCCTCAAAGGCGCAGACCCCGTTGCGCACGTCGAAATGGCCTCCACAGGTGAAGTTGCTTGCATTGGCGGAGATCTTCTCGAAGCTTTCTTAAGCGCATGGCTTGCTACTGATCAGATAATTCCTAAAAAACGGTTGCTCGTGAGTATTGGGGGCGACAAGAAGAGCAAACTTTTAGAGGTGTTAAAACAGCTTGAAGAACAGGGTTGGGAGCTCTACGCGACGGAAGGAACTCACGACTTTCTCTCTCGACATGGCGTAGCTTCCGTTTGTTTGTACAAAGCGAGCGAACGGATCGAACCCAATGTGTCGAGCGTCATTTCGAATAAAGAGGTCGATCTCATCATCAATATTCCTCGGGGTACTGGAACTCAAACGAACACCGATGGCTTTAAGATCCGGCGGCTTTCCATTGACCATCATCTTCCTCTGATCACAAACCTCCAAATTGCGCAGATCTTCTTGCAGTGTCTTGCAGAAATCGACCCCACAAAAATTCCCATTAAGTCCTGGAGAACCTATGTGGGGGCTTAAGAACCGTCTAATCAAAGCATTTGCAAAATCAAACTCTAAAAACGAGGGATCTAAACACCGTTTTCTCATTGTGTCAACGACCGGATTAGGAGATACCCTATGGGGAACCCCTGCAATCCGCGCACTCCGCAAGAGTTTTCCTCACGCCTACATTGCGATCCTCACCAGCCCCATAGGAAACGCTCTCCTAAAAAACAACCCGCATCTCGATGAAATTTTTGTTCTGAGAAAGCCCCATTTTTTCTCTCTTTTATACCTCTTTTTTGCTCTGAGAAAACAGGAGATCGGTCGCATCCTACTCTTTCATGCTTCCCAAAGACTCGTCTTTGCTCTATGTGCTTTTTTGCGCCCTTCAACCCTAATTGCAACAAAAGGAAGCAACAAAGGGCTCGATGAGATCTTCACAAGCCTTCTCGATCATGCACCCGTACATGAGATCGAACGAAGGCTCAATATCGTTCGAGAAGCTGGAGCACAAGTAGATAACCCGTCTCTGGAACTTTTTCTCTCGTCCAAAGAAGAAAATGAAGCGAAAGCTTTTATCGAGAAACAGAAGATCCCTTCTCACATTCCGCTAATTGGACTCCACCCCGGAGCAAAAGATGGATTTAAAAAATGGCCGGAGCAGCATTTCATCGAAGTCGGCAACCGCCTTGCAGATCACCTCGGCGCACAGGTGATCGTTACAGGAAACGGGGATGAGAAGGCTCTAGTCGAGAGGATCGCTTCAAAAATCCCCGGAGCAATTGCTGTGTGTGGAAATTTAAGTTTAGGCGGTCTGAGCGCCCTCATACGCAAATTCTCTCTTATGATCTGTAACGACACAGGCCCGATGCATATTGCCTTTGCTGTTCACACACCTACGGTTGCGCTTTTTGTTCCCACTGATCCACGCCTTTGCGGGCCCTATTTTACGAATAAACACCAGGTGATCGCAAGGAAACGCAGCTGTACACCTTGCCTCCGAAAAAAATGTGCCGACGCTTTTTGCCTCTTGCAAATCTCTCCGCAAGAAGTTTACGATGCGGCACTAAACCTCTTTTACCAAGAGACGCGCAATGCATAACTTGATCTCCATTTCCGATCTTTCGAAAGAGGAGATTGAAAAAATTTTAAAGCGCGCAGCGGAATTTAAGAAAAAGCCGCCTAAAGATCTCTTGCTCGGAAAAATTTTGGCTAGCTGCTTCTTCGAACCCTCAACACGCACCCGTCTCTCATTTGAGTCTGCAATGCTCAAGTTAGGAGGTCAGGTCATTGGATTTTCTAACGCTGATTCAACCTCCGTCCGAAAGGGGGAGACCCTCTCTGATACGATGAGAGTGATCGGTGGCCTGGCAGACCTCATCGTCATTCGCCACCCACTTGAGGGTGCCGCAAAACTTGCAAGCCAAGCAACGACAAAACCTGTGATCAATGCGGGTGATGGCGCTAACCAACACCCTACGCAAACCCTGCTGGATCTATTCACCATCAAAGAGTGCCAGGGAAAGCTGTCAGGACTGAATGTCGCGATCGTCGGCGATCTTAAATATGGACGCACCGTCCACTCTCTCTCCTATGCAGCAGCGCTATTTGACATGCGGCTCTACTTTATCTCACCCGACGAGCTCACCCTGCCCGATGCGATCCTGCAAGAGCTCCGTAAAAAGCGGGGCAAATTCTCCTTTCACCGCTCGATCGAAGAGGTGATTGGGAAAGTGGATATTCTCTACATGACCCGTCTTCAAAAAGAGCGATTTGACACATCGACCTACGAGCGCGTAAAGGAGAATTACATCCTCGAAGAAGCGCTCCTTCAAAAGGCAAAAAAACATCTCCGCATTCTTCACCCCCTCCCGCGCGTGGGCGAGATCGACCGCGCCATCGACAAGACCCCCCACGCCTACTACTTCCAGCAAGCCGAAAACGGCCTCTTCGTCAGGCAATCCCTCCTCTATTCTATTTTGAAAAACAAATAAAAATATCTAGCCTGCGATGTTGGCGGCCAAAATCAAGCCTTTTTCTTTTAGTTTCTAGTGTGATAAAATAGCTTTCACTAATTAATTTTTGGTCATGGAATGTAAATTATGGCCACATCAACACAAGCAGTTAGTTTAAATCAGCCCCTCCCCATGGAGCCTAAGGACTGGATCACCGAGTGGGCAGGCCCCAGCGGAGCGGATGTCATCCGTAATGTTCTTACACAGGCAGGAACGCCACTAGTAACGGACGTAGTCGGCATTGTCGTGCAATATCTCCGCAAGAACGATGTATTCGGCCTTGAAAAGGTGGAAACTGCCGCAGGAGGAAAAGAGGAGCTGACAAAACTCGTCGGGAAGTACAATCCCGAGAAGCCCCTTCCATTCGAGGCCGACGATTTGATGCAAGCTCCTCTTTCGAAATATTTCAATGCAGAGGCTTTAAAAGCTTTCCCGAACATCCAAAAAGTCACTGAGCTTTATTCCTTGTACTGGTGCCCAGCAGGCATCACAGCCAACAACGCTGAGCAGCTCGCTAAGAACCATGGCACAGGGTTTGCATACTTTTACCCGCCCGTACAACTAGAACATGGCAATTCACCCACAGCTGGCGATTGCTGGATTGCATTTCCGAATGACGTCTTCGGACGATACGAAACAGTTCAAGAGCAAGAAGCTCTCATCCCAGCTGGTTTTGAGTTTCCACATATGCAGGACACAATTTTCTGTGTTTTCATGAAGTACGCATGCACGGGCATGAGAATCCTGTCGGATAATCCGTGGACATATACATGCTGTCAAGAGCAGACTCAAGGATACAAGTTGGCTGTTGGGGGCTATAGCGCCATCAGCCTCGATCTCCTCTACAGAGACTGTGACAGCGAGATATGCGGCGTTGCTCCCGTTTGGAGAAAGAAGGAATCCAAATGACCCAAAGTGACAGAAGATAGATTTCTTTTCGCCACGCTCTTTTATCGATTTGGTCCTTTCCTATTTGAGTAGCGGGTTAGCATTAAGAGTTGCGGAGATTTCGGGGAGAGGCCATTTTAGGTAGTGTATGAACCTATCCCAATATTCAGCATGAGTGAAAAGACTCTTTCGGTTTCTGCGATTCAGGATGGGACGGTAATCGACCATATCACCCAAGGGTCGGCGCTCATCCTCATTCG
>LNFM01005368.1_pt1 | contig 22289 bp, 23 predicted proteins | sample 596031 | NCBI WGS metagenome assembly LNFM01 (sample SAMN04254537, study PRJNA301005) | activated carbon metagenome | isolation source: dual media filters at the Ann Arbor, Michigan drinking water treatment plant | place: USA: Ann Arbor
AGATTGCAGGCGGCCGAAGGCGCGCCGATGCCAACGAAACATACGTCGTCGTTCGTGAGTGCGCGCGCCGCGGCAACGGTCATCATTTCGTTCGGGGTGAAGGGCTGTCTCATGATCATGCCGCCTTCTTCGCATGATGCGCGAAGGCTTCAGGGCCTTTGCGTAAGACGTTCTCATCCATCCACGCGGTAAAAGTGTCGCGTTCGCGCGCGATGTCGTCCCACGCTTTATAGAAAGCGTTGTCGCGCTTGTAATAGCCGTGCGTGTAAGAAGGATGCGCCCCGCCCGGCACTGCAACGACCGCCTTCACGGTCCAACCCGGCAGCACAACGGAATTCGGCGACGGTGGATTCAGTTCGTCCACGATTTCCTCGACGGTCACGACCGAGCGCTTCGCCGCCAGCACCGCTTCTTTCTGCACCCCGACAATTCCCTCAAGCAGAACATTGCCTTTTCTGTCCGCTTTTTGCGCGTGAATGATCGCGACATCAAGCTTCACCGCGGGAACGGTCGCAAGTTTTTCGCCGGTGTAAGGGCAAATCACTTCTTTGATGCTTGGATTTACGCGCGGCAGTTCCGCGCCGCGGTATCCGCGAAACACGGCGAATGGCAGCCCTGCCGCCGCCGCATCATAAGCGTTCGCCATCGCAGCGTGCGAATGCTCGACGATCTCGAGCTTGTTCGGCCAGCCATTCTGATAGGCGTCGCGAAAACGATGCAACGAGCCGACGCCGGGATTGCCGCCCCATGAAAACGTCATCCGCTCGGCGCAACCCATGCCGATCAACTGATCGTAGATCAGGTCCGGCGTCATGCGAATCAGCGAAAGTCGCTTGCGCTTCTGGCGAATGATCTCGTGTCCGGCTGCGAAAGGAATGAGATGCGTGAAGCCTTCCATGGCGACTGCATCGCCATCCTTCACGTTCGCTTCGATCGCTTCGGAAAGTTTCAGAAACTGGGCCATCAACGCACCATTCTCGCGCAAAAAATTAGCGCGCGAAACTAGGGTGCATTACCCGCCACCGTCAAGGAACGAGCGACAAAGCGGGTCAAGCGTTCCAGCGCTTGCCCGCTTTGTTCCATCGTTATTTGGTTGGCGCGTTTTCTTAACGCGAACCGGTGCCCACTTCGCTTGAAAGCGCGCTTAGAGCCTGATGCGCAGCAAGTTCGCGATTTCGCCGATGATGCCGCGGCGGAACAGAAGCACACAGAGCACAAAGATGCCGCCCTGAATGATCGTGACCCACTGACCGAAGCCCGCGAGATAATTCTGCATCGCGATAATCGTGAAGGCGCCGAGCACGGGACCGAAAATCGTGCCGAGACCGCCGAGCAAAGTCATCAGGACGACCTCGCCCGACATCGACCAGTGTACATCGGTGAGCGAAGCGTTCTGCACGACAAAGGGCTTGATCGCGCCGGCGAGGCCCGCGATCGCCGCAGACAGCGTGAAAGCGACGAGCTTGTAGCGGTCGGTCTTATAGCCCAGCGAAATCGCGCGCTGTTCATTCTCGCGGATCGCTTTCAATACCTCGCCGAACGGCGAGTGAATCACGCGATAAATCAGCAGGAAGCCGAGCAGGAACACGACCAATACGAACACATACATGATGCGCTCGTTCGCGAGATTGAAAAGGCCGAACAGATAGCCGCGCGGCACCGGCTGGATGCCGTCTTCGCCACCCGTGAACGGCGCCTGCAACGCGAAGAAATACATCATCTGCGCGAGCGCGAGCGTAATCATCGCGAAATAGATGCCCTGGCGGCGGATCGCGATCGAACCTGCGATGAAGCCGAGCACGGCCGCGCCGATCACCGCGAGGAAAATCGCAAGTTCCGGCACCATCGGCGAATTCGTGATCGTCAGCCACTGCCAGGAACCGGCCCAATACGGGATCGAAATTTTTCCGACCTTCGCGAGGTGTGCCGCGAAATAGCTCGCCCAGCCGAAATAAAGCGCATGGCCGAACGAAAGCAGGCCGACATAGCCAATCAGCAAATTGAACGCGCAAGCGAACAGCGCGAAGCAAAGCGCTTTCATCAGGAATGGCGGATAGACGAAATAGGGCAGCACCGCGAGCACCAGCACCATGATCGCAAAAGCGATCACCTCGCTCTTATGGCTCGACGCTTCGGCCGGCGCGGTAATCTGTTGAGCTGCCTGTGCCATTTACGCCGCCCTTCCGAATAAGCCCGCGGGGCGGGTCACAAGCACGATCACCATGATGACGAAGATCACAGTATTCGACGCTTCCGGGAAAAAATATTTCGTGAGGCCTTCGACGACGCCGAGGCCGAAGCCGGTCACGATCGCCCCCATGATCGAACCCATGCCGCCGATCACGACCACCGCGAACACGACAATAATGATATCGGCGCCCATGGTCGGGTTCACCGCATAAATCGGCGCGGCCATGACGCCGGCAAGTGCCGCGAGCGCGACACCGAAGCCGTAGGTCAGCGTGATCATGCGCGGCACATTGATGCCGAAAGCGCGCACCAGCGTCGGATTTTCAGTCGCGGCGCGCAGATAAGCGCCAAGGCGGGTTTTTTCGATGATGAACCACGTGCCGAGACAAACGACGAGGGAAAATACGACGACCCAGGCGCGGTAGTTCGGCAGGAAGGTGAAGCCGAGATCGCGCACGCCGGTGAGCTGCGGCGGAATTTGATAGGGCAAACCTGACGAGCCGTATTGATGCCGGAACAAGCCTTGAATGACGAGCGCAAGACCGAAGGTAAGAAGCAGGCCGTACAAGTGGTCGAGCTTATAGAGCCATTGCAAAAAGGCGCGCTCTATAAGAATGCCAAAGCCGCCAACGATCACAGGCGCCACGATCAGCGCCCACCAATAATTCAGCCCGGCGAACTGCAAGAGAAAATATGCGACGAACGCACCCATCATATATTGGGCGCCGTGCGCGAAATTGATGATGTTGAGCATACCGAAGATCACGGCGAGCCCGAGGCTCAAGAGCGCGTAGAACGAGCCGTTGATCAGCCCGATCAGCAGCTGACCGAATAGCGCCGGCAGATTGATGTCCATCGGTCCCCCCGTTCGATTGAGGGGCGGACTCTCGCCCGCCCCTCAGCCGTAGTTTTTCGATTAGCCGCTTACGAGCGGGCACTTGCCTTCGGCGAGCGGACGGAACGCTTCGTTCGCCGGAATGGTGGCGCGGAGCTTGTAGTAGTCCCACGGACCCTTCGACTCTTCCGGCTTCTTCACTTCGAAGAGATACATCGGATGAATCTTGCGGCCGTCGACGCGGATTTCGCCTTCGCCGAACAGCGCGTCCTTGGTCTTGTTCTTCTTCATGTGCTCGACGACCGCTTTGCCGTCAGCCGCGCTCTTCAGCGCGATGACCGACTTCACGTAGTGCTGCACCGAAGAATAGACACCAGCATGGACCATGCTCGGATGAACGCCACGATTGGCGGCGGCGAAACGCTTCGCAAATGCGCGGTTCGCGTCATTCATGTCCCAGTACCAGGCTTCCGTGAAGATCAAGCCCTGTGCCGTCTTCAGGCCGAGGCCGTGAATGTCGGTCAGGAACACGAGAAGACCCGCGAGGTTCTGGCCCTTCTGCGTGATGCCGAATTCGGCGGCCTGCTTGATCGCGTTGGTGGTGTCGGCGCCCGCGTTCGCGAGACCGATGATCTTCGCTTTAGACGCCTGCGCCTGCAGCAGGAACGAAGAGAAGTCTTGACCGGGGAACGGATGACGGACCGAGCCGACAACCTTACCGCCGTTCTTGTTGACAACGGCCATCGTGTCGCGCTCGAGCGCATGACCGAAGGCGTAGTCGGCGGTCAGGAAGAACCAGCTGTCGCCGCCGGTCTTCACGATCGCATTGCCGGTGCCGTTCGCAAGCGCCCAAGTGTCATAAGTCCAGTGCACCGTATTCGGCGAGCAGCGCGGACCGGTGAGATCGGACGCAGCGGCACCGGAGACGAGAAACGCCTTGTTCTTTTCTTTTACGATTTCGTTCACGGCAAGCGCGACCGACGAGGTCGGCACGTCGACGATGACATCGACCTTGTCGACGTCGATCCACTGACGGACGACGTTCGAGCCGATGTCCGGCTTGTTCTGATGGTCGGCGCCGACGACTTCGATCTTCCAGCCTTTGGTGAGATCGCCGAGGTCTTCAATCGCCATACGCGCGGCAATCACAGAGCCCGGACCGGCGAGGTCGGCGTAAGTGCCGGCCATGTCGTTCATGACGCCGATCTTGATCGCTTGCTGCCCGTAGGCAGCGCCGGCGGTTACCATTGCCGCCGACAGAATTGCGGTTCGTAGCAGTTTCATTTTCTTACCTCCCGTTTATCGGACGCCATTCTCGGCGGCCGTCTTAAACACCTAGATATTCGTGCAGCGTTTCGAGTTTCTTGTTCAGTTCGGAGTTGGCGAACTGTTCCACGATCTTGCCGTGTTCCATGATGTAATAACGGTCCGCCACCGTGGATGCGAAGCGGAAATTTTGTTCAACAAGCAGAATGGTGAAGCCCTGCTCCTTCAGCTTGCGGATCGTATTGCCGATCTGCTGAATGATGACAGGCGCGAGGCCTTCGGTCGGCTCGTCAAGCAGAAGCAGCCGTGCGCCAGTGCGCAGGATGCGGCCGATCGCAAGCATCTGCTGTTCGCCGCCGGAGAGCTTCGTGCCTTGGCTTTTCAGGCGCTCGCGCAAATTCGGAAATAGTTCGAAAATCTGCTCGCGTGAAAGTCCGCCCGGCCGCACCTGTGGCGGCAGCATCAAATTTTCCTCGACATCGAGCGATGCGAAGATGCCGCGCTCTTCCGGGCAAAACGCAATGCCTGCGCGGGCAATCGTATCGGAGGCGAGATTGATGAGTTCCCGGCCTTCGAATTTCACCGAGCCGGTTCGCTTGCCGACAATGCCCATGACGGATTTCATCGTCGTGGTTTTGCCAGCGCCATTGCGGCCGAGCAGCGTGACAACTTCGCCAGCCTGCACGTTAAAGGTCGCGCCATGAAGAATATGCGACTCGCCGTACCAGGCGTGGAGGTCTTTGATTTCGAGAAGCGGACCGGAAGCGCGATCAAGCATGGCCGGTCCCCATATAGGCTTCGCGCACCTGCGGATTTTCCGAAACGGTCTTGTAATCGCCTTCGGTCAGCACCTTGCCGCGCGTCAGCACCGTAATCTTGTTCGAAAGATTGGAGACGACACTCAGATTGTGCTCGACCATCAGCACCGTGCGGTTCACCGCAACCGTTTTGATCAGGGCTGCGATGCGGTCGACGTCTTCGTGACCCATGCCCGCGGTCGGCTCATCGAGTAGCATCATCTCGGGGTCTAGCGCGAGCGTGGTCGCGATCTCCAGCGCGCGCTTGCGGCCGTACGGCAATTCGACTGCGAGCGTGTTCTCGAACGCGGAAAGACCGACATCGTTCACGAGCGAACGTGCGCGTTCGTTATAGACTTTTAGCACCGACGCCGACCGCCAGAAATCGAACGAGCCGCCGCGCTTACGCTGAAGCGCAATGCGGACGTTTTCAAGCACCGTGAGATGCGGAAACACCGCGGAAATCTGGAAGGAGCGCACAACCCCGAGCCGCGCAATGTCTGCGGACTTCAACTGGGTGATGTCCTGGCCTTTGTATTTGATGGTGCCGCGCGTCGGCGTCAGAAACTTGGTGAGCAAGTTGAAACAGGTGGTCTTGCCCGCGCCGTTCGGCCCGATCAGCGCGTGAATTGTGCCGCGCTCGACTTTGAGATTCACGTCGCTGACGGCGACGAAGCCCGCGAATTCTTTTGTGAGATTTTCCGTTTCGAGTACGTACTTGTCACTCATACGCCGCCAACCCACCCTGCACTTTTCTTACATTCCGCCTTTGTGGCGGTACGTCACTTGTTGGACCTTTATCCGTTCTGCTGGAACGTTTCCGGTCGGGTGCTAGAACACGGGTATTTCGGTGTGCCGTCAAGCGGTATCGGGACACAGAAAACGCTACCGCAAAAAAAATGCGGTCAGAATGTCGCATAAATTTTCATCTGATGAAAATGGTGCCCAGGGCCGGAATCGAACCAGCGACACTGCGATTTTCAATCGCATGCTCTACCAACTGAGCTACCTGGGCATCTCGCGAGCAGGGCGAAGCGCGCCTCCCCGAAAGCCGCGCGGTTATAGTGTCTCGGGTTGCGGCTTGTCCAGCAGCCAATTGCTAGCGCGAAAGCGCTAATTCTCTTCATCTTTCCGGGGCTTGGCGGCAGGCTCCGCCGCGCTTTCCGCGCCGTCCTCGTCCGAATCCTCGCTGCCCGGAATCACGTATGAACCGGCAAGCCAGCGGTGCAGGTCGATGTCCGCGCAGCGCTTCGAGCAGAATGGCCGGAACTTCTCGGACGTAATTTTCCCGCAGATCGGGCAGAGCCCGGTGGCGCCTACTTTCCGTGCGTGACCGTTTCCGTTCTCAGGCATATTTCAGCGTAACCCCGCCATCGACGACAAGTTCGATGCCGGTGATGTAGCGGCTTTCGTCAGAAGCCAGAAACACGGCGGCGTTCGCGACATCCCAGGCGTCACCCATTTTCCCCATCGGTACTTGTGCGGCACGCGCAGACCACATCTTTTCGACGTCGCCTTTGCCGTATGCGGCTTTGAGTTGCGGAGAATGCTCGACCATCGGCGTTTTTATAAGACCTGGCAGGATCGCGTTCACACGGATATTCTTTTTCGCGTATTGCGCGGCGGTCGCGCGTGTCAGGTGATTGAGCGCGGCTTTGGTCGCGTAATAAGTCGGATAATCGACACCGGTGTAACGTATGCCCGCAATCGAGGAGATGTTCACGATCGAGCCGCCGCCCTGCTTCTCCATCAGCGGGATCACGTGCTTCATCGAAAGCATCGCGCCTTTGAGGTTGACCGCAAAGATGCGGTCCCATTCCGCTTCGGAAATTTCGACGACACCACCGACTTCGGCAAGACCGACGTTGTAGTCGAGGATGTCGATGCGGCCGAAAAACTCGGCTGTCGCATTGACCATCTTCGCAATGTCATCGCCTTTTACGACGTCGGCCTTGATCGCAATCGCGTCACCGCCCTCTTTCTGAATCAGATCAACCGTTTCCTGTGCCGCTTCCAGGCGATGATCGGCACAGGCAACTTTCGCGCCTTCGCGTGCGAAAGCGACCGCGGTCGCCTTGCCGTTGCCCCAGCCCGGACCGGAAGAACCTGCGCCGACGACAAGCGCGACCTTATCTTTCAGCCGGTCAACCATTCTTCTTTCCTTTCGCATCGCGTTCGCGCAGTTCGGTCTTCAGGATTTTTCCGTAATTGTTCTTTGGCAACGCGTCCACGAAGACATACTGCTTCGGCCGCTTGAAGCGCGCGATGTTGCCGAGACATAAATCGTCCAGTTCCTTATCGCCAGCGTCGCCAACGACATAAGCCACGACAACCTCGCCCCACTCAGCGTCCGGACGGCCGATCACGGAGACCTCGCGCACTTTCTCGTGCTTCAGCAAAATTTCCTCGACTTCGCGCGGATAGATATTGCTGCCGCCGGAAATAATGAGATCTTTCGAGCGGTCTTTGAGCGCGAGATAGCCCTCTTCATCGAAAGCGCCGACATCGCCGGTATGGAGCCAGCCGTTTGCGAGCGTCTTCGCGGTCGCCTCTTCGTTCTTCCAATACCCCTTCATCACGATGTCCCCGCGGCAGAGGATTTCGCCGATCTCGCCCGCGGGAAGGGCTTGGTCTTTCGTATCACCGACCCGGACTTCGAGACATGAATAAGGAGTTCCGGCGGAGCCGATGCGCTCTAACCAGCGCGGATGCGCGCGATCCGCGACTTCTCGCTTGGAGAGCTTCGTGATCGTCATCGGGCTTTCGCCCTGCCCGTAAATCTGCGCGAGGCGCGGACCGAAGCGGTCCAGCGCGCGGCGCACGTCTTCCACATACATCGGCGCGCCGCCCCAGACGAAGGTGCGGATATTTTCGACGTTACAATCTTTGTTGCTGTCCACCAGCCGCTTGATCATGGTCGGAGCCGCGAACATCGATAGGCGCGGCCACCTCCCGATCAGCGCAAAAATTTCCTCCGGATCGAACGATCCGGATTCTGGCACGACGTTCACACCGCCTTTGGCGATATGCGGCATGATGTACATACCGGAGCCGTGGCTCATCGGTGCCGCGTGCAAAATAGGATCACCCGTATTGGTCTCGTCGACTTCGCTTAAATAAGCGTGCGATGCCCAGTTCAGATTTTTGTGTGTCAGCATGGCGCCTTTCGGGCGGCCGGTCGTGCCGGAAGTATAGAAAAGCCATGCGAGATGATCGCTGCCGACTTCTGCGACAGGAACGGGATCGGCCTGCAAGAGCCGTTCATAGTCCGCGCCCTTGATACGGATCATTCTCTCTAACGACTTCGGGGCGTGCGAAGCGACTTCCGCTTCCATGTCTTCGGAAACGAAACAGATCCGCGCACCGGAATGTTCGAGAATATAACCCAGCTCCGCGCCATGCAGCTTCGCGTTCGCGGGCACGCCAGACAACCCCGCGTGCATGATGCCGAACATGATCGCGACATAGTCGGGCTGGTTTTTCGAGATGATCGCGACACGATCGCCGGGCTTCAAGCCGAGCGCGAGCAGACCGCCCGCGAGCTTCGCCGCGCGCGTCGACAACGCGCGATAGTCGTAAACCGTTTTTGCACCAAGGCCGATTGCCGGCGCATCGGGAATTGCGCTTCCTGCACGGGAGAGCCAATGCGCGAGATTCATTTATTCCGCCTTCGCCCAGCTGGAATGAAGCGGAAATCCCGCGCCCGCGAGCAGGTTCGCGGTTTCAAGGAGCGGCATTCCGACCACATTCGGATAGGAGCCGGTGAGATTCTCAACGAAGCCTCCGGCCAGTCCCTGAACAGCATAGCCACCCGCCTTCCCGCGCCATTCGTCTGACGCGAGATAGGCGTTCATCTCATCCGACGATAGCCGCTTGAAGCGCACACGCGATTCCACAAGCCTTGTCTTGACCAAATTCTTCGGTGTCACCAGACACACGCCGGAATAAACGCGATGCGTACGGCCGGAAAGAAGCTTGAGACAAGCGGCGGCCTCTTCAGGCAATTCCGGCTTCGGCAGAATACGGCGCCCGACTGTGACCACGGTATCGGCCGCCAGAATATAAGCTTCGCGCAGCTCAGTATTCTCGCGCACGCGCGCGATCACCGCCTCAGCCTTTTCACGTGCAAGACGCGCTGCGAGCTTGGCTGGCAATTCAGCGCGCTTCGGCGTTTCGTCGATATCCGATGTCAACACAGCATCGGGTTCGAGACCGATCTGCGCAAGCAGCGCTAGACGGCGGGGCGACGCGGAAGCGAGCACAAGTTTGGGGCGTGTGGTCATGCGGCTGTATTCTTCTTACTTATAGGCAAGCATAGCCGGGCGAAGCGCTATCGGGAAAGCCGTCCTCAGTTCTTCGGCCCGAAGCGCTGTTTTATCTTGCGGACTAGTTCGTCCCGCACGTTGCGATAGGCGTCTAACTTCATCTCGCGGCTGCCTTCCTCGATGGTCGGATCGGTGGTCGGCCAGTATTCGACTTCGATCGGCAGCTTACGCGTCAGTTCCAGCGCGCGGTGATGCGCCTGCGGTGAGAGGCTGATCGCGAGATCGAAGCTGAGCCCCTCGTCGTCTTCTCGCTCCTCGACCGTGGTCGGCTTGTGCTTCGCGAGATCGATGCCGATTTCGTCCATCACCGTGGTGACGAAAGGATCTACTTCGCCTTTGCGCACACCGGCGGAGGTCACGTAGATCGATTTGCCGAAGAAGTGCTTGGTGATCGCCGCCGCCATCGGCGAGCGGATCGAATTCTGCCCGCACAGAAACAGCACCGCTTGCGGGCGCTTGTCACCGGGCTTGTCGGCCATCGAAGCGCTCAGCCCTTCCAGTGCAGGGCGCAGATCAAGGTGAAAAGCCGCCGCCCCGTGTCGAAATCGACCACTACTTTTTCCTTCAGGCGCTCGACCAGAATGCGCGAGCCTTCGTCGTGCAAGCCGCGGCGGCCCATATCGATCGCTTCGATTTTCTGCGGCGTCTCGGTCTTGATCGCAGAATAATAAGAGTCGCAGATCATGAAGTAATCGCGCACGACTTTTCTGAGCGGCGTCAGCGAGAGAATATGCGTAATCACTTCCTCGCCGTCTTCGCGTGCGATCGCGAGTACGAGCCGCTGCTCGGATAGCGAAATCCTCAGTGCATAAGGGCCGCTGTCGGTGCCGACCGGCTCGAAATGATTACTTTCGATCAGATCGTAAATCGCAATCGCGCGCTCGTGCTCGACATCCGGGTTGGAGCGGCCGATGGATTGCTCGTCCAGCTTGACCGAGACGAGCCGCTTCTTGGGATCGGCATTTTCGGTCATGCGCGAGCGGCCCGATCAATCCCGATTGAGACGAATGGAAATCGAACGTGCGTGCGCCTGCAAACCCTCGGCCTCGCCGAGCGTCATCGCGGCACCACCCAGCACGCGAAGCTGTTCGGCTTCCAATTTCAGGATCGAAGAACGCTTCATGAAGTCGAGCACGCCGAGACCGGACGCATAGCGTGCCGCACGCGCGGTCGGCAGCACGTGGTTCGAGCCGCCGACATAATCGCCGATCGCCTCCGGTGTGTATTGCCCGAGGAAGAAGGCGCCGGCATTGCGGATTTTCGCCATCAAGGCTTCGGCGTCTGCCGTCAGAATCTCGATGTGCTCGGCGGCGATGCGATCCGCGAGCGCGGGTGCTTCGGAAAGATTCTTCAGAAGAATAATCGCGCCGAAATTTTTCCAGGACTCAGAAGCGATTTTTTCGCGCGGCAAGGATTTCAACTGCGAGGCAACCGCTTTGGTCACCTGATCGGCGAGTTCGCGGCTGTCGGTCATCAAAATCGACTGCGCGGCTTCGTCGTGCTCGGCCTGCGCCAGGAGATCGGCGGCAATCCAGTCCGGATTAGCTTTGCCGTCAGCGATCACGAGCACCTCGGAAGGCCCGGCCACCATGTCGATGCCGACGCGGCCGAATACGAGCCGCTTCGCGGCGGCGACATAGGCGTTACCCGGACCAACGATCTTCGCGACCGGCGCAATCGTCTTCGTGCCATACGCGAGTGCGGCAATCGCCTGCGCGCCGCCGACGCGATAAATTTCGGAAACGCCCGCGAGCTTCGCCGCGACCAGCACCAGCGGATTGATCGCGCCATCGGGCGCGGGCACGCACATCGCGATACGCGGAACACCGGCGACGACCGCAGGAATAGCGTTCATCAGAACAGAGGAAGGGTACGCCGCCTTACCGCCCGGCACGTAAATGCCGACGGACTCCAGCGCGCTCCAGCGATAGCCAAGCTCGACCCCGAGCGGATCGGTGTAGCGTTGATCCTGCGGCACCTGCTTCTTGTGATGCGCCTCGATACGGTCTTTCGCAAACTGCAGTGCGTCCAGCGTCTTCTTGTCAGCACTTTTGAAAGCGGCGTCGATGTCGCCTGCCGTGATGCGGATCGTCTCCGGTGTGAGACTCACGCGATCAAACTTCTTCGAGTATTCGATCAGCGCGTCGTCGCCACGCGTTTCCACGCCGCGCAGGATTTCGCGCGCAGCAGCGTCCACGTCCTCGGATGCCTCGCGCTTGCTCCCAAGGAAGGTTTCAAATCGCGCCAAGAAATCGGAAGCGCTGGTATCTAGGGTAATAGGCATGGCGCTTCCGTCAGTCGTGTTGCGGGCGTTTCTTTGCCGCCCATTCCGGTCCAAGATCGCGCATCGCCATCTCGATGCATTCGACATCGAGCTGCACGGCCGCGTCACCAGAGAAATAAAGAGTAATGGTGCCCGAAGGCGCGTCTTTTTCCGCGAACTCGACCGCGAGCAGGTTCACCACCGCCTTCTCGTCCTTGAGATCGAGATTGCGGATGCGCGCATTCAACACACGCTCGAAATGCAGGCCGGCGCGGCGGCGCACGGCTTTCTCCTGCTCGCTCGCAACGATCCAGTCGAAACGGTTCACGACCATGGCGAAGCGCTTTTCGGCGGGCAGATAAACCATCTCGCCGACGCGGGCGACCGCGTCCTGCAAATGCGCGGAGATGATCGCGAGATCCTCGCTCTCCATCGCAACCAGTTTCAGCAATGTGTTGTCCGTCGGCATCGCGGCTCGCTTTCCGTCCCCGCGAATAGCAGCGGGAGGACGACTCTCGCAAGGACGCGACTATACCCTGATTAACCTGTTACCCGCTCGATCGAGGCGCCGCAGCGGGCGAGCTTCTGCTCCAGCCGCTCGAAGCCACGGTCGAGATGATAGACGCGGTGGACCGTGGTTTCGCCCTCGGCGGCAAGGCCCCCGATCACGAGCGAGACTGAAGCGCGCAGGTCGGTCGCCATGACCGGCGCACCTTTGAGCTTTTCCACGCCCTGAACGATCGCGGTTTCGCCGTCGAGCGAGATGTTCGCGCCAAGACGGGCCAGCTCCTGCACGTGCATGAAGCGGTTTTCGAAAATCGTCTCGCGGATGCGCGAGGTGCCCTTGGCGCGGCTCATCAGCGCCATGAACTGCGCCTGCAGGTCGGTCGGGAAGCCGGGGAATGGCTCGGTCGTCACATCCACCGGCACGATGCCGGAGCCGTTCCGCGAAACCCGAAGCCCTTCGTTCGTCATCGTGATCTTGGTGCCGGTGCCGCGCAGCGTATCGAGTGCTGCGACAAGCAGATCGTCCCGCGCACCCGCGAGCATCACGTCGCCGCCGGTCATGGCGACAGCCATGGCATAGGTGCCGGTCTCGATGCGGTCGGGCAGCACGGAATGACGCGCACCATTCAGCTTGTCGCGGCCCTGTACGCGGATTGTCGAGGTGCCTGCACCCTCGATCGTCGAGCCCATCGCGATCAGGCAATCGGCAACGTCTTTAATCTCGGGTTCGCGCGCGGCGTTCTCGATCACGCTCTCGCCCTTGGCGAGCGAAGCAGTCAGCAGCGCTGCATGGGTCGCGCCGACGGAAACCTTGGGAAAGGAAATCTTCGCGCCGCGCAGGCCGTTCTTCGCCTTCGCAATCACATAGCCTTCCGAAATCTCGATCTCGCCGCCGAGCGCGCGAAGCACGTCAAGGTGGAAGTCCACGGGCCGCGTGCCGATCGCGCATCCGCCGGGCAGCGAAACTTTCGCCTCGCCCATCCGCGCAAGCAATGGCCCGATGACCCAGAAGCTCGCGCGCATTTTCGAGACAAGATGATAGGGCGCGGTGGTGTCGACGATGTTCTTCGCGGACAACTCGAAAGTCTGGCCCGCATTCTCTTCGTCGCCGGCGCGCTTGCCCGCGACCGTGATGTCCACGCCGTGATTGCCGAGGATGTATTGGAGCAGCCCCACGTCCGCGAGACGCGGCACATTCTCGAGGATCAGCTTCTCCTCGGTCAAAAGGCTCGCGATCATCAGGGGGAGCGCAGCATTCTTCGCCCCCGAAATGGGGATGGTGCCGTTCAGGGCGCGGCCGCCGTGGATCCGGATACGGTCCAACTTTTACTCCTTCGGCAACGCCGAATTCTCGTGATTTCGCTTTTCCTAGCCGACGGGAGTCGGCGAAACAATGGCGGCCCGCGCAGGGCGGTTAATCGCGGCCCTCGCCCGGTTCCAGTTTCCCGGTGACGGGCTGTTTTTCCGGCTTTTCCGCCCGCGCACGGGCCTGCGCCTTGCGGCGCTTGAGGTTTTCGCGCAATGCCGCGGCCAGCCGGGCTTCTTTGCGGGCGTCGGCGGGGTTGGGCTTTTTGTTCATTCCTGTGCGGTATCGCGGCTATGAAGCAGGTTCAAGCTTCGCCTTGCAGGGGGCAGACCCCTATGGCAAACCCTGCCCGCGCGACGCGATGCGTCCCGCGATTTGACCCCGGTTTGCTGCCGTAGCTCAGTGGTAGAGCACCTCATTGGTAATGAGGAGGTCCACAGTTCAATCCTGTGCGGCAGCACCATTCTCCGATCATTTCCGGACTTCGGTCGCAAAAATTTTCTGCGCCACCTGCCATTTGCCGTCGATCTTCAGAAAGCAAAGGTAGTCGGTGAAGTAGCGCGGCGGGAGCTGGCATTTGAGTTTGACGAAGGCGGTCGTCGGCGACGACTGATCAATCTGCAAAATCTCGTCACGGCGCTCAAGACCCTGCGATTTTGCAGAAGCGCGGCCACGTACGATTGCAAGCCATTCATCGCGGGGCAGCAGCGTCAGAACCCCATTTTGCTCCGAGGTGAGAGCGCTTGTCGGATGGAAGACCGACGCAAGCTTGTCGGCATCGCCCTCAAAGAGCGCGTCGAGATAAGTCTGTACCGCGGCTTCGATAGCAGTTCGTTCATCCATTTTTGCTCTCCCGGTCAGGATTTCTTTTTTTGCGCTTCTTTGTCGCCTTCTTTTTCACTGGCGTTGCCTTCGCGCCAGCGTACGCGGCCCTGCCGAACATTCCACGCGCGACAAACGGCAGAAGCATCGCGATCAGCACAAAGCGCGCGAGATGATGCGCGCCGACAAAGGCCGGGTCCAGCCCGATCATGAAGGCGAGAATCGTCATCGCCTCCAACCCGCCGGGCGCGAAAGCGACAATCGTCTTCGCGACATTCTCGCCGGAGAGCCAGGCCGCAAGCAGTGCGAAGGCAACGCAAACGACGAGTGCCACGATAAACGCACCGATGGAATCTACCAGCAGTCTTTTGATCATCGCCGCCGTGGTGCCGACAAAGCGCGTGCCGGTAAACGCGCCGAGCACAACAAAAGAAGCGAACAACAGAACGGACGGAATATTGCCTTGCAGATAACCGGTGCCGTGCAGCACGCCGTTCACGAGCATCGGACCGATCAAGAGGCCGCCCGGTACGCGAAGCCGCTCCGCAAGAAGCGCGGATACGATTCCGGTGCCCACCATGATCAGCGTGTCGTTCAACGTCGCGGCATGAATACCGGCATTCGGCGGGATTGCCCCGACCGAGGCGGACAGCCCCACCGCGAGCAACATACCGGGAAGTGCCGCGATCAAGAGGAACACCCGCACGGTCTGCACGAAAGCGACCATGCGGACATCGACTTTCGCATCTGTCGCCATCGCGAGTACCGCGGAGAGCGCGCCCGGTGCGCTTGCATATAATGTCTCGCGATATTTCCAGCCGGAGACGTAGTGCAGATAGAGCATCACCGCTCCCATGGTGATGGGGAGCGAGATCGCGAGGAGCGATAGCGTAATCGGCCAGGTGCGAATGCCCGCGACGGTTTCCGGCGTGACAGTGGCGCCGAGCGATATGCCGAGCACGACGAAAACCACCCGGCGCAGCAAATCAGGCACGTAAACCGGCAACCCGGACAGCGCGAGGGCCGATACGGCAACCAGTGCGCCTGCGAGCCATGCCGCGGGTAAATCGAAAAATGCAAACACGGCGCCACCGAGCGTGGCAAGCGCGAGCGTTATTGCCGCAACGACAACAGGTGGAAGGCGGCGCCAGGAATCTAGAAAGGGCATTACACCGAGATAGCAGCGGCAATTACGCGATGCCACTCCGCCCAGTGCATAGCTCAATTAGGCAGATTGGTTTTACCGCAATCCCGCGTTGATCTTCTCAAGCGCGCCGCTGCCTGGGCAAAGATCCGTGTCGCCGAGCGAATTGAGCGGCCGTTTCGTAACGCCAAGACGGTCGAGCAGATCTTCCGAATCCGGCTCGACATACAAGAGTCCGGTGGCAATCTCGCCGCGTGCATTATGGCGCTGGATGAAATTCATCACCGAAGCCCGGTCGGTCGGGTCGTGATCTTCGGCAAGCTTCCTTAACCGCAGCACGGAGCCATCGTGCTGGGTGACATTGATGGTCGTGCCAGGGTCGTGGTCGATAGTGATTTCTTCCTTGCCCTCGATGAATTCGAGCGCGTTCACCGCCTCGTTGTGCTCGCGCACATAATCGAAGCTCTTGGTCGAGCCTGCGTGATTGTTGAAGGCAACACATGGCGAGATCACGTCGAGGAACGCAGCCCCCTTGTGCGCGATCGCGGCCTTGATCAATTCAACGAGTTGCTTCTTGTCGCCGGAGAACGAGCGGCCAACGAAGCTTGCGCCTGCAATCAGCGCCAGCGAAACGAGGTCCATCGGGCTGTCCGGATTGCCCGCGCCCTTCTTCGATTTCGAGCCTTTGTCCGCGGTCGCGGAGAACTGACCTTTGGTTAGCCCGTACACGCCGTTGTTCTCGACAATATAGACCATGTTCACGCCGCGGCGGATGCAATGCGCGAACTGGCCCAAACCGATCGAGGCCGAGTCGCCGTCGCCGGAAATGCCCATGTAAACGAGATCGCGGTTTGCAAGGTTCGCGCCGGTCAGCACCGACGGCATACGCCCATGCACGGAGTTGAAGCCGTGGCTTTGACCTAGGAAATAGGTCGGCGTCTTCGAAGAGCATCCGATGCCGGACAACTTCGCGAGACGGTGTGGCGGCAGATCGATCTCGAAGCACGCCTGAATTATCGCAGCCGAAATCGAATCATGCCCGCAACCCGCGCATAGCGTCGATACCGAGCCTTCGTAGTCGCGCCGCGTAAAGCCGAGCGCGTTCGCGGGCAGCTTTGGGTGATGGAGTTTCGGCTTCGCAATGTAGGTCACGAAACGCTCTCCTTCAGCGGCGGCTTGTTCATGCCGTGTTTGAGCGAAATGTCGTTCACGATAAAACGCGCGGTGATCGGGTTGCCGTCATAATGCAGGACGGACGTCAGCCGCGAGGGATCGACTTTGCCGGTATCGAGCAGAAGCGTTCTCAATTGCGCGTCACGATTTTGTTCGACCACATAGACGTGATCGTGATTCTTTATGAAATCAATCACCGTGTCGTTGAACGGGTAAGCCCGGATGCGCAAACGATCGAGCAGAATGTTATTTTCGTTCAGCGCGAGAATCGCTTCGTCCATCGCCGATGTCGTCGAGCCAAAATAGATCACGCCATATTTTGTTGGTTTTGGCGCGTCGATCTTCACCGGAGGCGGCACCAGCGATTTCGCAGTTTCGAATTTCCTGAGTAGCCGCTCCATGTTGTCGACATAAGCGGGGCCTTCTTCCGTGTAGCGCGCGTAGCGATCGCGCGAAGTGCCGCGCGTGAAGTACGCACCCTTGTCCGGATGCGTGCCCGGATAGGTGCGGAATGGAATGCCATCGCCGTCGACGTCGAGATAGCGGCCAAAATCCTTGCCGGCTTCGAGATCGGCGTGCGTCATCACCTTACCGCGATCCATTCTCTTCTTGTCGTCCCACTTCAGCGGATCGACCAGCCACTCGTTCATGCCGATGTCGAGATCGGTCATGACGAAGATCGGCGTCTGCAAGCGGTCGGCAAGATCGAGTGCCTGCGCAGACATCTCGAATGCTTCTTTCGGATCGGCGGGAAGAAGAAGAACGTGCCGCGTATCGCCGTGCGAGGCGAATGCGGCAAGAAGTAAATCGGACTGCTGCGTCCTCGTCGGCATACCGGTCGAGGGTCCGCCGCGCTGCACGTCGATCAGCACTGCCGGGATTTCCGCGAAATAAGCGAGACCGATGAATTCCTGCATCAAGGAAATGCCGGGGCCGGAAGTTGCGGTGAAGGCGCGCGAGCCGTTCCAGCCCGCTCCGATGACGACCCCGATCGCGGCAAGCTCGTCTTCGGCTTGGACAATCGCATAGTTGTTACCGTCCTCGCCTGTGCGCAGTTTCTTGCAGTAGCCCGCGAACGCTTCGGCGACCGAAGTCGAAGGCGTGATCGGATACCAGGCGGCGACAGTCGCGCCGCCATAAACGCAGCCGAGTGCAGCAGCAGCATTTCCCTCGATCAAAATTCTGTCGCCGACCGCGTCGGCGCGCTTCACTTTCAGGCCGATCGCACCTTTCAAATGCTGATCTGCGTAGTCACGGCCGATATGCAGCGCCTCCATATTTGGCGCGATCAACTTGTCTTTGCCTTGGTAAAGCTCCTTGATCAGCGCTTCGCTCTCATCTGTCTCGATGCCGAGCAATGCGTCGAGCGCACCGACATACATGATATTCTTGAAAAGCTGCCGCTGACGCGGATCGGAATACTGCTTGTTGCAGATTTCGGTGAGCGGCATACCCACGACGGTGATGTCGTCGCGGAATTTCGACGAAGGCAGAGGCTTCGTCGAATCGTAGAAGAGATACCCGCCGGCATCGATCCCGGCGACGTCCTTGTCCCAGGTCTGCGGATTCATCGCGACCATCATGTCGTAGCCGCCGCGGCGGCCGAGATGCCCTGCGCCGGAGACGCGCACTTCGTACCACGTCGGCAGCCCTTGAATATTCGACGGGAAAATATTGCGCGAACCGACGGGAATTCCCATGCGGATCATCGAGCGTGCAAAGATTCGGTTCGCACTCGCCGACCCGGAGCCGTTCACGTTCGCGAGGCGGATGACAAAATCGTTGATCTTCTCTACGCGCGAGAGCATCTTGCCTCCGTCGCGTACGTCATCTCCAGCAGAAACTTCTGCATATCCCAGGCGCCGGTCGGGCAGCGCTCGGCGCAAAGCCCGCAATGCAGGCAGACATCTTCGTCTTTCACGAGCACGCGCGCGGTCTTCAGCGGCGGAGAGACGTATAAGTCCTGTGTGAGATTGTCGGCGGGCGCATTCAGAATCAGCCGCAGATCCGGCTCCGCCGCGTTCGGCGTAAACGTGATGCAATCGACCGGGCAAATGTCGGCGCAGGCATCACACTCGATGCAGAGGTTTGCTTCGAACACCGTCTGCACGTCGCAGTTCAGGCAGCGCTGCGTCTCGGCATAGCCGAGCATCGGATCAAAGCCGAGTTCGACCTCCGCCTTGATGCTTTTCAGCGCGATCTTCTGGTCGCGCATCGGTACCTTGTGGCGAAGGGAATTGGAGATGTCGTTGTCGTAGCTCCACTCATGAATGCCCATCTTCTGGCTCATGAGGTTTGTCAGCGGCGGCGGGCGCTTGGCGACATCGTCGCCGGAACAGAATTTGTCTATCGAGACCGCCGCGTCGTGGCCGTGTGCTACTGCCCAGATAATGTTTTTCGGACCAAAGGCAGCGTCACCGCCGAAGAAAATTTTCGGGTTGGTCGACTGGAAGGTGATCTCGTTCACCTTCGGCATATTCCATTTGTCGAACTCGATGCCGCAGTCGCGCTCGATCCAGGGAAAGGAATTTTCCTGCCCGACCGCGATCAATACGTCGTCGCACTCGAAATGCTGGTCGGGCTCGCCGGAGGGCACGAGCTGGCGGCGGCCTTTCTCATCCTTCTTCGCGACCACTTTCTCGAAAATGACGCCGGTGAGCTTGCCGTCCTTATGCGTGAATTCTTTCGGCACCAGGAAATTATGAATCGGGATGCCTTCGTGCATCGCGTCTTCTTTTTCCCAAGGCGAAGCCTTCATTTCCTCAAAGCCGGAGCGGACGATGACTTTCACGTCGTCGCCGCCGAGGCGCCGCGAAGTACGGCAGCAATCCATTGCAGTATTGCCCCCGCCAAGCACGATGACGCGCTTACCGATCTTGTCGATGTGTTCGAAGGAGACGTTCGACAACCAGTCGATGCCGATATGGATGTTCTTCGCCGCTTCGCTTCTTCCAGGAATATCGAGATCGCGGCCGCGCGGCGCGCCGGAGCCAACGAAGACGGCGTCGAATTTCTCCGACAGCAGTTCTTTCATGCTGTCGATGCGCGTACCGAAACGCGTCTCTACGAAGCCACGGTCCAGAATATAATCGACCTCCTCGTCGATCACTTCTTCCGGCAGGCGGAAGCGCGGGATCTGCGAGCGAATCATGCCGCCACCGCGCTTATCGGCGTCGAACAGCACTAGCTCATAGCCGAGCGGCGCCAGGTCGCGCACGACCGTGAGCGATGCGGGACCGGCACCGATCAGCGCGACACGCTTGCCGTTTTTCTTCGCTGGCTTCGGCGGCAATAGATCGCTGATGTCGTCTTTATTGTCAGCGGCGACACGCTTCAGGCGGCAGATCGCAACCGGCTCTTCTTCGACACGTCCACGGCGGCACGCCGGCTCGCAAGGACGATCGCAGGTGCGGCCGAGGATTCCCGGAAACACATTTGATTTCCAGTTCACCATGTAAGCGTCGGTGTAACGCCCGGCAGCAATCAAACGGATGTATTCGGGAACGGGCGTGTGCGCGGGACAGGCCCACTGGCAATCGACGACTTTGTGGAAGTACGCAGGATTGCCAATATCGGTCGGAGGCATTCCGGCGCCATTGCCCGAATGCCCGACGCCGTTACCACGCTTATCTGGAGCGGGTCGTTGCTCCAGCGCTTCCGTACCCGCGCCCATTCGCGGAACTCCTCGTGCTTTCGGCTACGCGAAAAAGGAAAAGCACTCCGGCGCGCGAATGCGCGGCGAATGCTTGTCTTCCTTCGACTTCACTTGAATTCAGCAAGGCGATTCCAACCGATTTTCTTTTTCTATTTAGTCATTGAGTTTCTAGCATAATCATTTCCACCGCACTGCCCATCGTGCAATTGGTATTATTCGCAGATGCGTTAATGCTGCGATGCAATAGCCACAATCGGCTATTTGCTACGCTTTCAGCGCTTCAGCCAATCGGCGATACGGTTCACCACGGTCTCGACACTCTCGGGACTGCGCGCGAAGCAAAGCCGCAAAAACGGTTCCGCGCCCGGACCAAAAGCAGTGCCGGGTGCCAGGCCTACGCCCGCTTCATCGATCAGCTTCATTGCCAGTGCGCGCGAGTCTTTCTCGCCCTCGACCGAGAAGAATGCGTAGAACGCGCCATCCGGGGGCGCGAGACGCACGCGGTTGCTTTTTCCCAGCACGTTCATGGTGAGCTCGCGGCCGCGGCGCGAGCGTTCGATCATGTGCTTCACGAAGGTTTCGCCTTTATCGAGTGCTGCAATCCCCGCGCGCTGCATGAAGACGGCTACACCGGAGGTCGAATATTGAATGAGATTCTCGATGGCCTGGCCCAGCGACGGATGCGCCTCGATCCAGCCGATACGCCAGCCGGTCATCGCCCAGTTCTTCGAAAATGTATTCACGAAGATTATTCTGTCTTCCGCATCCATCACGTCGCGGAAAGACGGCGAGCGGTCGCCGCCCTTCCAGTAGAAGCGCGCATAGATTTCGTCAGCGACGATCCAGAGGCCATGCTTGCGGGCAAGCGCGAGCACGTTCTTGAGATCATCGAGGTTCGCGACCCAGCCGGAAGGATTCGAAGGCGTATTTAGAAAGATCGTTCGTGTGCGTGCGTTGATCAGCCGCTCGATCTTGGAGATGTCGAGCGAAAAGCCGCTATCGCCGAAACCCATCTCGACGAAGACCGGCTTCGCACCGATCACTTGCGCGGCGGCAGCGGCATTCGGCCAGCTCGGGCTTGGGATGATTACTTCGTCGCCTGCGGCCATCGTCAAACCGAACGCGATCTGGATCGCCTGCATACCAGAGCCGCAGACGAAATAGCGCTCGCGGTCGACCGGCACGCCATAGAGTTTGTGATGATAAAGCGCGAGCTGCTCGCGCAACTCCGGGATGCCGCGCTGCCACGTATAAAATGTCTCGCCGCTTTTCAGCGAGCGCGCGGCGGCATCCGAGATGAAATCCGGCGTTGGCAGATCACCCTCGCCTGCCCAGAGCGCGACCGTGCCCTCGCGCCTGCGGCCGTAGTTCATCACTTCCACGATGCCGCTCTCCGGCAAGGACTTTGCCGGCGCGCTCAGGGCATCGAATAATTTTCTGCTTTCCGCCACTCGGGGCCGCTCTTTCAAAAGAAATACGCCGGGGACGATTTGAACCATCCCCGGCGCATCTAGCAAGTCAGAGCAGTTATGCGGTTCAGCGCTTTACCAACGCATCGCGGATTTCGGTCAGCAACTGCACTTCTTTGGTCGGAGGCGCGACCGGTTCGGGTTTCGCCGCCTCTTTTGCCTTCAGACGGTTGATCGCCTTCACCACCATGAAAAGGATCGCAGCGATGATCGTGAAGTTGATGACGATAGTCAGGAAGCTGCCATAGGCCAGCACCGCACCCTGCTTCTTCGCTTCGACCAGCGAAGGCGCATTTACAGCCGAAGAAAACGCCAGGAAATAGTTCGAGAAATCGAGCCCGCCCAGAATGGCGCCGACGATCGGCATGAACAGATCGCCGACAACCGATTCCACGATCTTGCCGAAGGCGGCACCGATGATGACCGCGACCGCAAGATCGACGACATTTCCCTTTAACGCGAATTTTTTAAACTCTTCCCACATTGCTCTCTCCTATATAAAGGCTACGCAACGAGCAGATCGCGCAGCATTTCGTT
>LNFM01005371.1_pt1 | contig 22281 bp, 19 predicted proteins | sample 596031 | NCBI WGS metagenome assembly LNFM01 (sample SAMN04254537, study PRJNA301005) | activated carbon metagenome | isolation source: dual media filters at the Ann Arbor, Michigan drinking water treatment plant | place: USA: Ann Arbor
CCGTCGGTCATGGCCGGGAGCTGAGTTCACGGTGCCTGGCACGAAGCCGTCATAGGCTTATCTGGCAACGCGGCAGCATCGATGACCGGTATTGTTTAGGGTTGTGAGATACCTGCCCGGAACACCCCCGAGCGACGAGCGCCCCCCGACCTGAGGGCAGGTGTCGCACAAGCCTCGATGGAGGAAACCGCGAAGAACGCCAACGCAGGTGTTCAGGGCGCAAACGCTATGGGGATTTGGGCAGCGGCTTGACGACCAAGACCTGCAGGCAAGCGGCGCCAGTGTGCCATTGTGTGTGGGTGGGGCCTGGCGCAACTGCGGTGTTGCACCCTTCACAGGGGGCGGCATGCGTTCTGGACCGCCATTTCCAGCGCCGGGCATGCACCAACCCCGCCGACGGACCCAATCGCATCGACATCCAAGACAAGTGGTGGTTCAGGGGACTGTTCATGATGGAGGTGGCGCCCGAATGGCCTGCCCGTTCATCCAACTTTGCACGATGACCATCGCGTGGCCGCAGTGCCTGCAGACAAAGACTGGTGGCGCTGCGCTGGACGACCCATCGTCTTGCCCGTCGTTGCCCGATGGGACTGCGGCTTGCCCGGGAGCGGCGCCCAACAACTGGCGCGCCAGCGCAAGGCATTCCCTGCGGTTGCCATTGGCCAGCAAGCCATAGTGGCGGATGCGATGGAAACCGCTGGGCAGCACATGCAGCAGGAATCTGCGCATGAACTCCTGGGGCGCCAGCGTCATGGTCTTGTGGCGCGTGCTCCCCTTGGCACGGTAGTCCTTCCATTTAAAAATTACCCCGCGCTCATCCATCGCAACAAGCCGGCTGCTCGTGATAGCCACCCGGTGCGTGTAGCGAGACAGGTAGGCCAGCACCGCCTGGGGGCCGGCAAACGGCCTCTTGGCATAGACCACCCACTCGCATTGGCGCATCGGAGCCAGCCACTGGCTGAAGCAGGCACCATCAGCCAGCGCCGCCAGTTCGCCGAAGAACCTCAGCCGCCCCGCCTGGTGCAGGCGCAACAGCTCTTCGATGAAGCGCCGTCGCATCAACCTGGACAGCACGCGCACCGGCAGAAAGAAGCCCGATCGGCAAGCCACCCAGGACTTGCCGTCAGGAGCCAGTCCACCGCCTGGCACGATGCCATGTACATGCGGGTGATGCGTCAGTGCAGAACCCCAGGTATGCAGCACCAGCGTGGCACCGATGCGTGCACCCAAATGCTTGCGGTCAGCAGCGATGGTCTGCAGCACCTCGGCGGCGACATCAAACAACAACCCATAGAGTTCTACCTTGTTCTGGTACGCCAGATCTGCAATGGGCGCGGGCAGCGTGAAGACCACGTGGTAATACTCCACGGGCAGCAGATCAGCCTGGCGGGCATCGAGCCAGCGCTTGGCTGCAGCGCTTTGGCACTTGGGGCAGTGTCGGTTGCGGCAGGAGTTGTAGGAGACCAGCTCGGTGGCGCAGCTATCGCAGCGCAACACATGTCCCCCCAGTGCCGCTGTGCGGCACTGCTCAATGGCCGACATGACCTTGAGCTGAGACAGGCTCAAGTGACCGCGCTGGCTGTCACGCCAGGCGGCACCATGCTTGAGGAAGATGTCGGCGACCTCCAGAGTGGGCCGCTGCACGCGCGCACCTTCAGGCGGCAGGCATGGGCTCCAAGGGGCCGATCACCTCGCGCAGCAGGTCAGTCGCCACGTGGGCGTAGATCGATGTGGTCTCCAGCTTCTTGTGCCCCAGCAGCACCTGAATCACGCGGATATCGACCTTGCGCTCCAGCAGATGCGTGGCAAAGCTGTGGCGCAGGGTGTGGGTAGTGACCCGCTTGTTGATACCAGCGGCATCGGCTGCCGCATGAACGGCGCGGTTGAGCTGGCGAATCGAGAGAGGCTCCAAGGGCGTCATGCCTGGGAACAGCCAGCCGCCAGGCAGCATCTTGCCCTGGGCATGGGCCAGGTGCCACCAGGTGCGCAGGCGCCGCAGCAGGACAGGGCTGAGCATGGCGTAGCGGTCCTTGGCACCCTTGCCTTGCTCCACGCGCAGCGTCATGCGCTGGCTGTCGACATCGGTGACCCTCAGGCTGACGACCTCGCTGGCGCGAAGACCTGCGCCATAGGCAACCGATAGAGCCACTTGGTGCTTGATGTTGTGGGCCGCAGCCAGAAGGCGTGAGACTTCTTCGCAGCTCAGGACCACAGGCAAGGTGCGAGGTAGCTTCACGGGCTGCATCTTGGCCATCAGCTCGATGCGTCCCAGCGTGATGTCGAAGAAGAACTTCAGTCCGGTGAGCGTGGCGTTGAGCGTCATGGGGGACGAGCCCGTGTCCACCAGATGGAGCTGGAAATTGCGCAGATCTTCCTCTGTGGCCGCTTGGGGCGAGCGCTTGAGGTAATCGGCCAGCTTGCGCACGGCACGGATGTAGGCTTCTTGAGTGCGAGGCTCCAGCTTGCGCATCCGCATGTCCTCAAGCATGCGTTGGCGCAGTGGAGAGATGGAGGGGGTCGAAGGGGAAGGGATCATGATCGTGCTCCTGTCGAAGAACGAGGCCGATTGCCTCGCTCGCCAACATAGACAGGGGCGCGATGTTTACTCTGTGTCAGGGCCTTCGCGGCGGGCTACCGCGCGAGCGGTTTAGTCCCCCGACCCATTGCAGACATTCCTGTCTCGTCAGCAGATGTCTGTTGTGCAGCGTCTGCAGTCGTCTAACGAAAATCGGCGGACGCCCGCTTCCGGCCCCACTACGGTCAGTGAACAAGTTGCATCAATCAGGCTATTGTCAGCCGTTCCCGGGCCAACCTTGTTCCCTCTGCGAGCGCCTGCAGCTTGCGCCACGCTACATCCCGTCCCATCGGCGCCAGCCCGCAATTCGTGCATGGGAATAGGCGCTCCTTGGGCACGAATTCCAGCGCCCGACCGATGGTGTCGGCCACCTCCTCTGGGGTTTCCACCACGTCGCTGGCCACATCGATCACGCCCACCATCACGTCCTTGCCGGCCAGCAGCTTCATGAGATCGGGGGGCACGTGGGAGTGGATGCATTCCAGGCTCACTTGGTCGATGCTGCTTTTAGCCAGCGCAGGGAACACCGTCTCGTACTGGCGCCATTCCTCGCCCAGCGTGCTTTTCCAGTCGGTGTTGGCCTTGATGCCGTAGCCGTAGCAGATGTGCACTGCCGTCGTGCAGGTGAGGCCTTGTGCTGCACGCTCGAGCGCCTTCACACCCCAGTCGGCGGCATCCTTCATGTAGACGTTGAAGGCGGGTTCGTCAAATTGAATGATGTCAACACCGTCGGCCTGCAGCGCGAGGGCCTCCTGGTTGAGCAGTTCGGCAAACGCGAAAGCCATCTTGACCTTGTCGCCGTAGAAACGGTCCGCCACGGTGTCGACGATGGTCATCGGTCCGGGCAGGGTGAACTTCAGCTTCTTCCTCGTATGCGCGCGCGCCAGCTGTGCTTCGAAGGCATGCACGCGGCCTTTGAGGCGCAACGCGGAGACGACCTGCGGCACCATCGCGTCGTAGCGGTTGTCGCGGATGCCCATCTTCACCTTGTGCTCGAAATCGATGCCATCGACCTGTTCGAGGAAGCCGTGCACGAAGTGCTGCCGCGATTGCTCGCCGTCGCCCACGATGTCCAGACCCGCGTCTTCCTGCGCCTTGATCCACAGCAAGGTGGCGTCGGCCTTCGCTTGGCGCAGTGCATCGCCTTCGGCCATCCATTGCGGCCAGAGTTTGTTGGTTTCCGCCAGCCAAGCCGGCTTCGGCAGGCTCCCGGCAACAGAGGATTCAAAGAGCTGCGCGACACCGTTTGAACGCGGATGGCTCGACGCAGGGAAGACCGAGCTGGAGGGGAGCTGCGTGGCAGGCAAAGAATTCTTCATGAATGCGATTTGGATGTTGTTGGATTGGTCAGTGCGCGAAATCAGCAGCCCATTCCTCGAGAACGTTCTTGTACGGCTTGATGAAATTTTCCTCCGTGAACTTGCCTTGTTTCACTGCCAGCTGGCCCCGTTCCTCTCGGTCGTAGACGATGCGGGTCAATGAGTAGTCCAAGTTTCTAAGGCTGGGTTGAAAGAAACTTCCTGCTGCGGAATTGGCGTTGTAGATCTCGGGCCGATAGATTTTCTGAAACGTCTCCATGGTGCTGATGGTGCCGATGAGCTCGAGGTCGGTGTAGTCCCCCAGCAGATCGCCGACAAAGTAGAAAGCCAACGGCGCGACGCTGTCTGGCGGCATAAAGAAGCGAACCCGCATACCCATCTTCTCGAAGTACCGGTCGGTCGGGGAAAGCTCGTTCTGCCGGTATTCGGCGCCCAGGACAGGATGCCGATTGCCAGACTGGTGGTAGGTCTTGCTGCTTGAGGCGCTGATGCAGATCACCGGCGGTTTGGCGAACCATTTTTTGTAGGTATCCGAGCCCAGGAAGTGCTTGAAAAGCTTCCCATGCAGGTCGCCGAAATCAGTGGGAGTACCGAACTCGGAGCTGTCGATGTTGTGCGCCGGAAGCACGACGCTGAAGTCGTAGTCGCGGAGGTAGGACGAAAAATTGTTCCCGGCAATTCCGTCAATGCGTCTGCCGGTTTGCTTGTCAACGATGTTCGGTTTCAGTATTTCAATCAGCGGGAACACGTCACTGCCGCTCCCGGCGCCCATGTTCATCTCAACGGAGATGATTTCAAGCTCGACGGCATAGCGATCTCCCGTAGGGTTGTCCCAATGCGCCAAGCTGTTGAAACGGTTGTCGATCATCTTCAGGGTGTTGCGCAAGTTCTCCTGGCGGCTGTTCCCGCGGGCCAGGTTGGCGAAGTTGGTTGTGATGCGCGTGCTGTCCGACGGCTGGTAGTTTTCATCGAACCGGATGCTCTTGATGCTGAAGGTGAAGTGTTTGCTCATGATGGTCAGGTGCGCTGGTTTTGATTCGAAGTCCGATGCTTGTGTCAGGTCGCAACCACATCCTCAGCGTGGACCGATCGTGCAAGTTTTGCCAACCCGAGAAGGGGCAAAGCCCGTTGGACTGCGAGCTGGGCTCTCTGGATCAAAGCCACGTTCTGCAGCCGGTAGTCCGAGAAATCTTGGTCGGTCGCGTAAACACCCAACGGCAACGTGCGCGCTTGAAAAAAGCTGAACAGCGGCCGCAACTGGTGGTCGATCACCAAGGCATGGCGCTCGCTGCCGCCGGTGGCAGCCAGCAAGACCGGCTTGTCGATCAGGGCGTCCTGGTGAATGAAGTCGAAGAAGTGCTTGAACAGTCCCGTGTAGGAGCCACGGTAGACCGGTGTGGCCACCACCAGGACGTCAGCTTGCTCGACCGCGGCAAGTTCGCGCTCCACCACGTCGGGCAACTGGGAGCGCCAGACCGCGCCCGCAAAGTGCGGTGCGAGCTGGCCCAGCTCGACCAAGCGTTGTTCGCACGGAATTGCGTCGGCGATCAGATCCAGCAGATGCTCCGAAAGGGCCACGGCTTTGGAGGGGCGTTGAAGTCCGCCGGAAACTGCTACTGCGCGAAGTGGACGTGTCATTTTGGTGTGGCGATCAAGGTTTCTCAAACGTCTGGCAATCACGGAAAGGTTGAATCGTAGAGTTGACGAACCGTGAAGTAAAATGGTGTTAATTCACGCATCCATGAATCTCACTCATTTGCCATGCTGGAGCGCGCTCATCTTTCCATCGTCCAAGAAGTAGACAAGCAAGGCTCACTTACCGCTGCCGCAGAGGTGCTGCACCTGACGCAGTCGGCGCTGAGCCACTCGATCCGCAAGCTGGAAGCCCAGATGGGCACCGAAATCTGGCAACGCGAAGGGCGCAGCCTGCGGCTGACGCAGGCGGGGCAGTACCTGCTGGCGGTGGCCAACCGGGTGCTCCCGCAGCTGGATCTGGCCGAAGAACGCTTGCGCCAGTTTGCGCAGGGCGAGCGCGGGTCGCTGCGTATCGGCATGGAATGCCACCCCTGCTACCAATGGCTGCTGAAGGTGGTGTCGCCCTACCTGGCGAGCTGGCCCGACGTGGACGTCGACGTGAAGCAGAAATTCCAGTTCGGCGGCATTGGCGCGCTCTTCGGCTACGAGATAGACCTGCTGGTCACCCCCGACCCGCTCTACAAGCCCGGTCTGCGCTACGAACCCGTGTTCGACTACGAGCAGGTGCTCGTGGTGCCGCGCGGCCATCGCCTGGCCAACGTGCCTTACGTGAAGCCCGCACAGCTGACGCAGGAGGTGCTGGTGACGTACCCGGTTGCCACCGACCGGCTGGACATCTACAACATGTTTCTGATGCCCGCCGGCGTGACGCCCAGGCGCCACAAGTCGATCGAAACCACGGACATCATGTTGCAGATGGTCGCGAGCGACCGCGCGGTGGCTGCACTGCCACGCTGGCTGGTCGAGGAGTACGCGCAGAAGATGGACATCGTTCCTGTGCGGCTGGGTCCGCGCGGCATCGCCAAGCAGATCTTCCTGGGCGCGCGGGAAGCGGACACCGACATCGACTACCTGAAGTCCTTTGTCGAGCTCGCACGGCAATCAGGCGGCCTTGTCGACAAGGGGCAGGCCCCGGCCCTGTGACACGGCCGTGCCGCCCCGTGACCTTCCACAGGAGGCCGCATCACGTGTAGCGCTTCTCCAGCGCGTCCCACTCGGGCTTGTTGACCAGGCGTTGGCGCTCGGCAAAGGTCGCAACCAGTCCGCTGGATTCCTGCACTTCCTTCACGTCGCGCAGCACGGTCAGTGCCTTCTGCATGCCGGCCACCGCACCCTGTAGCGCGGCATTGGCATACAGCACGATGCCATAGCCCAGTTCACCCAGGTCCGTGGCATTGAAGATAGGCGTCTTGCCGCCGATCACCATGTTCATTAGTTGCGGCTTGACCAGACGCCGGGGCAGCGCGCGAATCTCATCGGGCGTGGTCACGGCCTCAACGAAGAGGATGTCCGCACCGGCCTCGGCGAATTTCTGCGCCCGTTCGACAGCGGCTTCGAACCCGTGCGTGGCGGCCGCGTCGGTGCGAGCCATGATCAGGAGATCAGGATCTTGGCGCGCATCGACGGCTGCCTTGATCTTGCTGACGGCCTCTTCTGTGGAGATCACTTCCTTGCCCGAGAAATGGCCGCAGCGCTTCGGCGCCACTTGGTCCTCGAACTGGATGCAGTCGGCGCCGGCACGTTCGAGCGTGCGGACGGTGTGCCGCACGTTCAGTGCATTGCCGAAGCCGGTGTCGGCATCGACGATCAGCGGCACGCTGACCGCGTCGCGGATGCGCGCTGTGTGATCGGCGATGTCCGATAGGCCCATGAAGCCCTGATCAGGCATGCCGAACCACATGTTGGTGACACCGGCGCCGGTGATGTAGATCGCCTTGAATCCCAGGTCTTCGACGACCTTTGCAGACAGCGCGTTGAATGCGCCGGGAACGATCAGGCCGCGGCGGGCCTCGACGAGTGACTTGAGCTGCTTGCGGGTGGACATTCGAGTAATTCCGATCAGAAACTGTCGCCGGGAACACGTACCCAGCCTTCCATCAATACGCGGGCGCTGCGGCTCATCAATGCCTTGGTGACCACCCATTCGCCGTCGACCTTGCTCGCCTCGGCGCCCACGCGAAGCGTTCCCGAGGGATGGCCGAAGCGCACGGCCTGGCGCTCGCCGCCGCCGGCCGCGAGGTTTACTAGCGTGCCGGGTATGGCGGCAGCTGTGCCGATGGCCACGGCCGCTGTGCCCATCATGGCGTGGTGCAGCTTGCCCATCGACAGCGCGCGCACCAGTAGGTCGATTTCCGCGGCGGCCACTGCCTTGCCGCTGGACGCCGTGTAGTCCTTGGGCGGCGAAACGAAGGCCACCTTGGGCGTGTGCTGGCGCCTGCCAGCTTCATCGACGTGATTGATCAAGCCCATCTTCACCGCGCCGTGCGCGCGGATGGTCTCGAACATGGCCATGGCCTTGGTGTCGCTGTTGATGGCGTCCTGCAGTTCGGTGCCGGTGTAAGCGATGTCGGCGGCGTTGACGAAGATGGTCGGAATGCCCGCGTTGATCAGCGTGGCGCGCAACGTGCCCACGCCCGGCACGTCGAGGTCTTCGACCACCTTGCCCGTCGGGAACATCGCGCCACCGCCTTCACCGTCGCCTTCGTCGGCCGGCTCGATGAACTCCAGTGGCACTTCGGCCGCTGGGAATGTCACGCCGTCGAGTTCGAAGGTGCCGGTTTCCTGCACCTGGCCAGCGGTGATGGGCACGTGCGCGACGATGGTCTTGCTGATGTTGGCCTGCCAGATGCGCACGGTGCACGTGCCGTTTTCCGGAATGCGCGCCGGATCGACGAGGCCCTGCGCAATCGCGAACGGCCCGACCGCCGCCGACAGGTTGCCGCAGTTGCCCGACCAGTCGACGAACGCGCTGTCGATGGAGACCTGGCCGAAGAGGTAGTCGACATCGTGGTCCGGCCGCGTGGAGCGCGACAGGATGACAGCCTTGGATGTGGACGAGGTGGCCGCGCCCATGCCATCGATCTGCTTGGCGTAGGGATCGGGGCTGCCGATGACGCGCAGCAGCAGCGTGTCGCGCGCGGGACCGGGCTGGCGCGCCGCCGCGGGCAGGTCCTGCAGGCGAAAGAACACGCCCTTGCTGGTGCCGCCACGCATGTAGACGGCGGGAATCTTGATCTGGGGAGTGGATGCCATTGCGATGAGGAGGGTGGTTGTCTTCAAGCGGTCGACTTGTTGGCGGCCAGGAAGTCTTGCGCAAAACGCTGCAGCACGCCGCCGGCTTCGTAGATCGACACTTCTTCCGCAGTGTCCAGGCGGCAGGTCACCGGCACCTGCAAGGTCTCGCCACTGCGGCGGTGAACGACCAACGTCAGGTCGGCGCCCGGCGCGGGTTTGCCGGCGACGTCGAAGGTCTCGGTGCCGTCCAGGACCAGGGTGAGGCGCGTGGTACCGGGCTTGAACTCCAGCGGCAGCACGCCCATGCCCAGAAGGTTGGTTCGGTGGATGCGTTCGAAGCCTTCGGCCACCACGGTTTCCACACCCGCCAGGCGCACGCCTTTGGCAGCCCAGTCGCGAGACGAGCCCTGGCCGTAGTCGGCGCCGGCCACGATGATCAACGGCTGCCTGCGGTTCAAGTAGGTTTCGATGGCTTCCCACATGCGCACGATTTGCCCCTCGGGTTCGATGCGCGCGAAGGAACCCTTCTTCTGCACGCCGTCGACCACCGCCATTTCGTTGACGAGTTGCGGGTTGGCGAAGGTGGCGCGCATGGCCGTCAGGTGATCGCCTCGATGCGTGGCGTAGGAGTTGAAGTCCTCTTCCGGCAGGCCCATCTTGTGAAGGTACTCGCCGGCGGCGCTGTCCATGAGGATGGCGTTGGACGGTGAGAGATGGTCCGTCGTGATGTTGTCGGGCAGGATGGCTAGCGGCCGCATGGCGCGCAGCGTGCGCGGCACGGCCGCCAGTGCTCCCACGCCTTCGCTGTCCCAGTAAGGCGGGCGGCGAATGTAGGTCGACTGCGGCCGCCAGTCGTACTGCGGACTCACTTTTTCTCCGCTGTCGGCATGAATCGCGAACATGGGTTCGTAGACCTTGCGGAACATCTCGGGCCGCACCGACGCCGCGACGATGGCGTCGATCTCCGAGTCGCTCGGCCACAGGTCGCGCAAGCGGATTTCCTTGCCGTCAACGACGTCCAGCACGTCGCGCTCGATGTCGAAGCGCATGGTGCCCGCGATGGCGTAGGCCACCACCAGCGGCGGCGAGGCCAGGAAGGCCTGCTTCGCATAGGGGTGGATGCGGCCGTCGAAGTTGCGGTTGCCAGAGAGCACCGCCGTGGCGTAGAGGTCGCGCTCGATGATCTCGTTCTGGATCTTCGGATCCAGCGCGCCGGACATCCCGTTGCAGGTGGTGCACGCGAAGCCTACGATGCCAAAGCCGAGCTGCTCCAGGTCGTGCAGCAGGTCGGCGTCGCGCAGGTACAGCTCCACCGCCTTGGATCCCGGTGCCAGCGACGACTTGACCCACGGCTTGCGCTTGAGCCCCAGTCGGTTCGCGTTGCGCGCGAGCAGCGCCGCGGCAATCACGTTGCGGGGGTTCGAGGTGTTGGTGCAGGAGGTGATGGCCGCGATGATCACAGCGCCATCGGGCATCAGGCCTGCGGCCTCCTGCTGCCGGACATCGGCCAGGCCCACCGCGATGTTGCGCTCCGCCAGTTGCGATGTCGGCAGCCGGCGGTGCGGATTGGAAGGGCCGGCCATGCTGCGCACCACGCTCGACAGGTCGAAGCTCAGCACGCGCTCGTAGACCGCCGTCTTCAGCGCATCGCCCCAGAAGCCGGCCGTTTTCGCATAGGTCTCGACCAACGCGACCTGCGTGTCTTCACGGCCTGTGAGCCGCAGGTAGGTGAGCGTCTGCTCGTCGATGTAGAAGAGCGCGGCGGTGGCGCCGTACTCTGGACACATGTTGGAGATGGTGGCACGGTCCCCGACCGTCAGGCCCGGCGCGCCTTCGCCGAAGAACTCCAGGTACGCACCGACCACTTTTTCCTTGCGCAGGAACTCGGTGAGCGACAGCACGATGTCGGTGGCGGTGATGCCCGGCTGGCGCCGGCCAGTGAGCTCCACGCCGATGATGTCGGGTAGCCGCATCCACGAGGCGCGGCCCAGCATCACGTTCTCGGCCTCCAGGCCGCCGACGCCCACCGCGATCACCCCCAGCGCATCGACGTGGGGCGTATGACTGTCGGTGCCCACGCAGGTGTCGGGGAAGGCCAGGCCGTCCTGCACGTAGACCACCGGCGACATCTTCTCCAGATTGATCTGATGCATGATCCCGTTCCCCGCCGGGATCACCTCCATGTTGGCGAAGGCGCGTTTCGTCCACTCGATGAAGTGAAAGCGGTCCTCGTTGCGCCGGTCTTCGATGGCCCGGTTCTTCTCGAAGGCCTGCGGATCGAACCCGCCGCACTCCACGGCCAGAGAATGGTCGACGATGAGTTGCACCGGCACCACCGGGTTCACCTGCGCCGGGTCGCCGCCTTCGGCCGCGATGGCGTCGCGCAGGCCGGCCAGGTCCACCAGCGCCGTCTGGCCCAGGATGTCGTGGCACACCACGCGCACGGGAAACCAGGGAAAGTCGCGATCACGCCGGCGTTCGATGAGTTGCAGCAGGCAGTCGTTCAGGATGGCCGGCTCGCAGCGCCGGACCAGGTTCTCGGCATGCACGCGTGCGGTATACGGCAGTCGCGCCCAGGCACCGGCCTGCAGCGCGTCGACGGCGGCGCGGGCGTCGATGTAGTCCAGTGCGGTGCCGGACAGCGGTTTGCGAAATTCTTCGTGGGGCATGAGCATGTGCATTGGATTGCTCAGTGGCGTTCTTCGATCGGCAGGAACTTCAAATCCTCGGGGCCGGTGTAGTTGGCACTGGGGCGAATGATCTTGTTGTCCACGCGCTGTTCGATCACATGCGCGGCCCAACCGCTGGTGCGCGCGATCACGAACAGCGGTGTGAACATGGCCGTCGGCACGCCCATCATGTGATAGCTCACCGCGCTGAACCAGTCCAGGTTCGGGAACATCTTCTTGACTTCCCACATGACCGATTCCAGCCGCTCGGCGATGTCGTACATCTTGGTGGTGCCCGCACCGTCGGACAGGCGCTTTGCCACGCCCTTGATCACCACGTTGCGTGGATCGCTCACCGTATAAACCGGGTGGCCGAAGCCGATCACGACCTCCTTCGCCTCGACGCGGCGGCGGATGTCGACCTCGGCCTCGGCCGGGTTGTCATAGCGTTTCTGGATCTCGAAGGCCACCTCGTTCGCACCGCCATGCTTGGGGCCGCGCAGTGCACCGATGGCGCCGGCGATCGCCGAGTGCATGTCGCTGCCGGTGCCGGCGATCACACGCGCGGCGAAGGTCGATGCGTTGAATTCGTGTTCGGCATAGAGGTTCAGCGAGGTGTGCATGGCGCGCTCCCACTCGGCACTGGGCTTCTTGCCGTGCAGCAGATGCAGGAAATGCGCGCCGATGGAGTCATCGTCGGTCTCCAGCTCGATGCGCTTGCCCAGCGAAGACCAGTGATACCAATACAGAAGCATGGAGCCCAGTGATGCCATCAACCGATCGGCAATGTCGCGCGCGCCGGGCGTGCCGTGGTCGTCCTTCTCGGGCAAGGTGCAGCCCAGAGCAGAGACGCCGGTGCGCATCACGTCCATGGGGTGGGCGTTGGCGGGAATCTGCTCCAGCGCCCGCCTCACGCTGGCCGGCACACCGCGCATGGCCTTCAGCTTGGCCTTGTAGGCGGCGAGTTCGGCGCGCGTCGGCAGCTTGCCGTGCACCAGCAAGTGGGCGATTTCCTCGAACTCGCAGACCTCGGCGACGTCCAGAATGTCGTACCCACGGTAGTGCAGGTCGTTGCCAGTGCGGCCCACGGTGCACAGCGCGGTATTGCCGGCGGTGACGCCGGAGAGAGCGACGGACTTCTTGGGTTTGAAGGCAGGTGCAGTGGTTTCGGTCGTGGTGGTCATGCTGTTTCCTTGTCCAGATAAGAGCGATTGATGGGGGCAGGGCGACCGGTGGCATCGACTGCCACCATCTCGAACACGCCCTTGAGGACTTCTTCCGCCGGGATGCCCGGCTTGTCGGCGATGCCGCTCACACAAACGGTCATCGAGCTGCGGCCGATACGGCTGACCCATCCGCGAAGGGTGAGCTGGTAGCCCACCGCCACCGGCGATAGAAAGTCCACGCTGGTCACGCTTGCCATCACGACCTCTTGCTGCGCCAGTCCTCGTGCTGCCAGAAAAGCCGCCTTGGCCATCAACTGCAGCCCTTGCCCGGCGAACAGCGTGTCGTGGTGATTGGCATGCACCGGCAGCACCAGTTCGCGCAACTCGGCTGTTCCAGTGGGTGTTGTCATGCTTCGCAATTTACGCAGAAAATGCGCTTCACAAAAGGACTGAAAGGGCGAAGACTTGCGAATCAAATTCAGCAAAATTGCAAATCTTGCGAAGATGAGTGAGCTTGGCCTGTCAACACGATGAAAAAAACGTTCATGGGGGTACGACTGCGCAAGCTGCGCGCCGAGCGCGGGATGTCCCAAACCGCTATGGCCAATGCGCTCGGGCTTTCCCCCAGCTACCTGAACCAGTTGGAGCAGAACCAGCGGCCACTCACCGTGGCCGTCTTGTTGAAGATCGACCGAGCGCTTGGGATCAACATCCAGGAGTTTTCGGAGGACGAGGAAGCGCGTCTGATCGCCGGCATGCGTGAAGCCCTGGCCGATGCGACTGAACCGGTATCGCTTCCAGAACTCAAGGAGGTGGCGTCGCAGATGCCCGCGTTGGGACGCGCGCTGATTGCCCTGCATCGGCGCAGCCTCGAGGTGCAGGAGCATCTCGAGACGATCGCGGTGCGCATGGGCGACGACCGTTCGGACATCACTTCAGCACGGGCTATGCCTTTCGAGGCGGTGCGCGACTTCTTCTTTGCGCATCAGAACCACTTCGAAGAAATCGACCGGAACGCCGAGGCATTGGCCGCTGAAGCCGGTGTGCGCGGCGCACTCTTGGCCGACTGGCTGGTGCAGCGCCTGCTTCAGCGTCATAAGGTGCGCGTGATTCAGCTGTCCGACGAATTTGGTGGCAAGCGGCAGTACGACCCCGCGCACCGTACGTTGCGCGTGTCGGCGGCACTTGACCCGGCCCAACAGGTTTTTCAGCTCGCGACGCAACTGGCACTCATTGAGCAGGCAGGCGCGATCGACTCTCTCGTCTCTGGCCACGCGTTGCTGCACGATGCGCCTTCCAAAAAGTTGGCACGCGTTGGTCTGGCCAACTACTTCGCTGGCGCGGTGCTGCTGCCGTACGGACAGTTTCTCGGCGAAGCCGAGCGGCTTCGCTACGACATCGATCTGCTGGGAAAACAGTTCGCCGTCGGCTTCGAGACGGTCTGCCACCGGCTCAGCACCTTGCAGCGTCCGGGCGCCCCGGGCGTCCCGTTCTTTTTCGTTCGGGTCGACCGAGCCGGCAACATCTCCAAACGGCAGTCTGCAACGCACTTCCACTTCAGCCGCACAGGCGGCACCTGCCCGCTTTGGAATGTCTATGAAGCCTTTGCGCAGCCGGGCCGCATCCTGCCCCAGTTGGCCTCCATGCCCGATGGCCGCTGCTACCTTTGGATTGCACGAACCGTGACGAGCAATGAAGGCGCGTACGGCTCGCCACAGCGCATCTTTTCCATCGGTCTGGGGTGTGACGTTCGCAATGCTTCCCGGCTGGTCTACGCTCGCGGACTGGATCTGCGAGATCCGACGGCGGCTACCTCGATCGGCATGGGTTGCAAGGTCTGCGAACGCATCGAATGCCGGCAGCGCGCGTTCCCGTTCGTCGGGCGTTCGTTGGACGTGGACGAAAATCAGAGTCACCTAACGCCATACGGCATGACGCGATAAATTTGATCTGGCAAGCACTGACGCCCGTAGTAGTGCGTTGGAAAGCGACCGCTTGGTGGCTAAAAGCGGCCGATCTTTGGACTAGCGCGGCAGGCCGCAACCAGCCTCAAACTGCCGCTCGGGTTCTCACATCAGTTGGTCGCTCTTGGCCGAGTGCAGTCTCCCATCTCATAGGTCAAGACCAACTAACGTAAAAATTATTGCCACCAACCAGAGCGAACATGACTAAATGCCTGTGCCTTTGGGTTGAAGAATCGAGACCACCTTCCCCGTGGCCATGCCCTTGAGCAAGGCCACTTCATGGACAAGCACTTGATTGATCGACGCAAGCTTTGACAAGTCCGCACGCGTCTCAGCGAGTTCCTGCCTTAGAGCGCGGTTTACCTCGCGCTCATGAACCAGTGCGTCATGCTTGGCGTCGCGCTGGGCGCGCGTCGCCTTGCCCACCAGGCCTCGAATTTTCTCGGCGAGGTCAGGGTATGTGTTGTGAATCAGTCCAGGGGTGACTTCAGCCAACTTGGCAACCGCAGAGATGGACAGCTTGCCTTGGTCAGCCTGCAATTGCACAATGGCCCGTTGAATTTCATCAACAGTTTTCTTTCGACTACGAGCCTTGGGATCATTCATTTGAAGCTCCGCTCAAATTTGACGCACACGACGCTTGTGGGAGCACCCCGAGATCCACCATAACCTGGCGCGCCCATTGAACGTCACGCTCAGCGCGTTGCTTGACCGCTGGTCCCGCATCGTCAATGGCCAGCAATTCGTTTTGTTGGTCATAGATACCTCTCCAGACGTCCGCAAACGACTGATCAATCACACCGTTCTTACATCCCACACATCGGGTTGTTTCATACAATCCCGCGCCTCCACATCCTTTTTCCTGGGCCAAGCACCACCCGTGGCCGGTAGCACGGATGTGAACTTGAGGCGCCGTCTCCGCCAACAATGCCGTGCGACTTTTCAAGGCAATCGCGCGCACCTTTTTGATTTCGTGCCCGGCTCCGCCGCTCAAAGGCTGATCCCCAAGCCAAGACTCAATCAAGTCCACCTTGAAGTTGGTCATCTCCTCCAGAACTTCATCGAACAGCGATGCATCCTGCATTGGGTTGGACGCATACAACTGGGTCATGCTCATGCTGGAATGTTTGAACTGCCATTTGAGGAATACAAGCGAGGAGCGCCCCATGCGCGACTCCACAATATTGCGCGCGTAAGTTTTACGGCATTGGTGCGGTGCCAACTGCCAGTCCGTTCCGGCAGCCATGGCCAATCGTCGGAATGAGACCTTTGATCCACCATTGGATAGCGCATCAACGTGGTATCCAGCCGATTCACTCTGACCAGACATGCTGGTGCATAGAAAAAGCTTTCTGACGTCTCGCTTTGCCTTTGCCAATCGCAGCATCCGATTCGTCAAATCCTGAGGTGTTGGATTGCACTCCAGTTCCGCAACTTCAAGAGCCATCTTTTCTTGAAGCGGCTTTGCATAGCGGTTCATCAGATCCAAGACTTTGACTGTGAGTTCGGGGATCAAGAATTCGACCTTGCCTTTTCCTGTCTTATGCTCGGTGGTAGCGACCCAGTGGAATTGAACGCCGTCTCGCACTTCGCTTCGCCATGACCCAGACTCGACCCCAATCGCCTCCTCATTGCGCATGCCACTGGTTATCGACAGGACGTAAAGTGCAGCATCCCGAATGCGGATCAACGCAGGATTTCTAAACCCCAACCTCCCGGCATCGCGCTCGTTCAGAATTTCCGGTGCCGCTGCAAGAACCTCTTCACAATAGTTGAACACCTTGGCCTGAACATCAGCAGGAATGATGGGCGTTTTCCCGGTTTCAGTTCGCCCAAATTGGTTTCCGGGTTGCTTTGCCAATCCGCTGACCCGCCACAGTGAGCTCTCGCCCCATGGACATGCAGCAAGCGGAGACGAAGTCTCGTTGCGAAACACCCATAAGAAGTCCAGGATGCGCAAGCTGTCGTAGACGCTATGCGCATTGCGGGTCAGGCGGGCTTTGGTGTGATGGACGTAGTTCGCGACGTGTATGGGTCTGACCTGGTCGAATCTCTTAATGTTCAACGCAGTCAGCCAACGCATCATCGGAATCGCGGATGCGATGGCAGTCTGGCAGATGCCCATTGCCACCGGAGGCTTGGAGCCTGGCAGGCCTCGCTTGAACCATACATACAGAACAACCTTGCAGTCGTCGACCAACTCTTGCGAGCAGTCCTCAGGCCAGGGAATGTATTTCTGACCATCGGCCACATTGGATTGCTCAAAGTAGGGCCTGAAGTCCCACACCGGATCACCAAATCGGGACAGAACGTGGTTGCTGCCGTCCATGTCAGCCACCGCACTGACCACGATATTGGATCTCTCGGATTCCGACAGCCCTTTGGATGAAGCGGGCTGGGCAGCCAAGAGGTCGTAGGCCTTTGGCGGCTGCAATGCAATCGCGTTACCGGCCATAGCGTGCCTCTCGACTCAGTTGCGACTGGCGCATGCGTATCGCCCAGAAGGAATGGGGATTTTTCTCGGCAAGCGCCTTGGCTTGCGCCACCATTTCCGGGATGAAGTTGTCGTATGCAATTTGGTCGATTCTTGCAATGAGGTCCTGATGGTGAAGGCGCCACTCACTCCACTCGTCCGTGGCGTAGTAGCCTACCTCCGACATCAGGAAGCGCTGAAAACTGAAGAGCCGGTGCAGATCCTTGACCGTCCCCACAATGGCATAGCTCGGACACCCTAGGCAATGCGTGAACTCCGCGCAATGTGTTGAGCCGTCCTTCGGAGCGAGCGCGCCTTGCAAGCTGTCCTTGCAACTACCCGTGGGGGTGGGCACGAGGTCGTGCCCCCTGAGTTTGCCTGGCAACGCCTCGCCAATGAATTTGGCACCCTCGGCCTTGGTGCGCTCATCAAGGTGCAAGTAGTGGTTGTCTGCGACCTGGGGGGAATGGCCCATCACTGCGGACACGGCAAGCAGGTCGCCATCGCTGAGCTTCCATAGACGGTTTTCCATGGTCTTTCGTAGGCGTCCAAGTGTGACTCGCAACACTGAGCCGTCATCGGCGAACAACCCGTGGCGGTGAACTATTGCTTTGGTATTTTCGTGAACGCGGCCCATATTCAGACAAAGTGTTTGCCCCTTGAGGTCACCGCGTTGTGATGAGCGGTAGAGCCAAACACGATCTTTGATGCCGTCTGGTGCCTCGGCGACGAGGTTCTGCGTCATTCCCAGCACCATTTTTAGCACCGCGACGCCATCCATGGGGATCGACGCTGCAAGGTCGTGGATATGAGTTTGCCGCAGTGACGTTAATTGCGCACCTTTTCCTCTGCGCTTGAAAGTTCTGACCAGCATCAAGTTGGGCATAAAGGGGTGTGGACCCAAGCAATCCCGCTTCATTTCAAGGAGCGGAGTGGTGTTGATGCCCGAACGCATGCCAACAATGAGCATCAGAACCACAAGCGCCTCTGAGTCCAAACCGCTGAACCCCCCGTGGTGAATGGCAATAAGATCTAGCTTGAGCGCCGCGGCCAAACGCTCCATTTCAGATTGACTTAGTGGAGTTTCACCTCGCGTCGTCGCCCCATTCATTGGGAACGGATTGGCAGGTAGCAAAACATCATGGGATTGGTCAATGAAGCCGTAGTCCATGAGTCCAACCAACACCGACTTGAAGGCAGAGTAATAGTTCTTGGCAGTGGAGCCGTTCGGGTATTTGAGCCTGAGCCAAGCGATATAGCGAACGACATCTGTCGCTGTCATATCTGATGGACGCGACGGCACGATGCCCCCTTGATTGCCTGTGAGGTAGGGCAGAAAGACTTTCATCCCGTTGGCCGCGAAGCTCACAATGCTGGCCACCGAATAGTTGCCGCTGTGGAGTCGCGCCTTCAAGACAGTCGCTGCCGCCCAAACCCAGTCGTCAAAGCCATGTCCCAACCATGGACGCAAGTCAATGATGTTGTGGTTTCGCGGATTGGGAGGCAGCGCGACGATCGCGCCGGATGCATCAGAATCCGCCGCAAGGTCGATTGTGATTGCAGGTGTCTTGGCCTTGTAGTCCTTGGCGCGGGCCATCAATGACTCCCCATCGCTATGGAATCCTCGCCACCGTTGGCGAACAGCATGTCCATTTCGTCTTCATGGGCCAAAACGATCTGTGCGTCCAACTGATTGATTAGATGCAGGTAGATCGCTGTGGTTTGCACGTCAGAGTGTCCCATGCGGTCGCGAACATACAGCAGCGGCTCACCCTGGAAGTCAGCGCTCTTGCGCAGTGCCGACAGCGTGTAGGTTCCATAGGTGTGCCGCAGCATGTGCGCCCGCACCGGAAAGCCAACTTCCTTTTCGATGGCTTTCATCGCATCCACAATGGCCCCTTTCGAGAACTCTGTTCCAAGCTCTGTCAGAACAAGTGCTGCAGGGGCGTTCCCGGCTCTTTGCTGCCGGACTTCTCGCTGGTGCAGCGAATAGGCCCACATGTCTTCCATGAGAGACCAAGGCACGTCCACGCTTCTGGGCTTGCCATACTTGATGTGCATGTCAGCGGGCTCCAGAGTGACGCGGATCATCTGCCCAGGTGTCAGCCCTTTTCGGGCTCTCGGATTGAAGACGTAGGCTAGAGGAAACGTGCGCGCTTCGCAGGATCGCATCCCGGTGCGAACCATCAGGTTGAACAACAGCGCATGGCTTGGGTCAAGCCTCGCGCCAAGGCATTGCCTAACCTGCTCTTTGGTCAGGAATTTGATCGTTGCCTTGCGCTCGCGCGCCATCACCGTCGGTTTTGAAACGACGCCGTCCGCGCGATCCACATGGGCAAGAAAGCCCTGATGCGATGGCGTGCGAACATCGCGCACGCCAAACGGTAGGTAAGTGATGTGCCCCTGGCGTTTGCACCAATCGTAAAACCGGACCACCAGATTCAACCGCTTGTTCACAGTGTTGGGATTCAAGCCCAGCTCTCCGAGCGACCAGTCGCGATACCTTGCCACAACGCTGAGTCCGTGCGGCTTTGGGTCTTCATCCCAGGCCAGGCCGTTGGCAGACAAGAACGCAAAGTAGTCATAAAGCCTGCGGCCATATGCTTCCCATGTGAGCTTGCTTTCAATGCTTCCTTGGGTGACCAAGGCGTGCCACAGGAACGATTGTGCTGGTTCCAAAGGCCAGCCGTCATCGGCCAGCAGCAATGGGAAGCCCTCAAACGATCGGCCTTCAACCATGAGATCAGCCGTGGCCAAGACAAGCCTCATAGACCCATGTCTTTCAGAAGCTTTGCGGCCGCCTTGAAGTTGAGGCCATAGATGTGCATGACCAAATCAACGGCACCGCCGCCGCCACAGTCCATACGCACATCCCAAAACTTTGGCCCAGTGCACAAGAACTCCCAATCATGTCCGGCAACATGGACGTGCCATCGAGTGGTCAGATGACTTGATCTTGGGTGGAACGAGAGATCTTCTTTGACGTGTTCCGCCAGCAGGCGAAGCACATGGATTGAATCCAGCTCCCGCCATCGTCCCAGCTCCGAGTTATCCACAGATCTCAGTGCGCTCCATTTCCTCCCCCAAACCCCCACCTGCTACTCGTCTCAAAGAGACGATGAATCCAAATACCAGGGGTCCGGAAGACATGATGCATCCTACTAACAAACCTGATCCGTAAGATCGTTATTGCTGAGGACTACAACCGGGAGGCCGCGCAGGGAGGACCGGAAGGCGGTTTCACAGGACACATAAAAATTGTTCCCATCCACGAGGGCATACATACGGGGCTCGCGCTCAGGTGGGAAACAGGGTCACGCATCCCCGAACGACGCCCCAAACCTCGACGGTTTGCCCGTCCTTGGGGATGATGTCCGGATAGGTCGGATTGGCAGCGCGCAGCTTCATGCTGCGGCCGAACATCTGCAGGAACTTGACCGTACATTCGTTGTCCACGACCGCGAGCACGATGCTGCCGTTGCGTGCGCGAAGGGCCCGGTCCACCACGATGATGCAGCCGTCCGCAATACCGGCGTCCCGCATCGAGTCCCCCCTCACCCGCCAGAAATACGTGGCCTGCGGATGTTTGACCAGCAGCTTCATCACATCCAGACGCTCCACCACGAAATCATCGGCTGGTGAAGGGAATCCGGCCCGCACGGTGACGCCGCACACCGGCAGCGCGAGCGCTGGCGCCGCCACCTCCAGTGGCACCGGCATGGTCGAATCCAGAATACTGTGCATTTATCCAGTATAGCGCCCTGCTCTGCTAACCCGGCTGCCAGCGCCGCCGTGCCCGAGCCCAGGTCTTGCCCTTCAGGGTCTGTCTTGCGCCCACGACAGGCCTTCGAGTAAAGTCAGCACCGGTGACCGTCACCTGCCGCACGCGCTCAGCATGAGTACGACGAAGACGGAGATTTTTCGCAGACCCCCCAATCCTTGTTTTTCCATGGGCGGCCCGCAACGCGTGCACCGGATTCAGCGCCCAGGAGAAAACAATGGACATTCAGCAGTTGAAGCTGCTGGCGGGGCGCGTGCGCGGCCTGCTGGAGCAATCTCACCATTCCATCGGGCACAACCAGTCCCTCGACCTGGTCGCGGCCTTGCCAGGCCTGCGCAACTGGCCGGAGGTGCAGGTCTTCCCCGATCGCGTGGCAGCCTGTGAACTGGAGCAAGGCAGCGCTGCCCGGCTCGCGTTCCGGCTCAAACGCAAGTTCGACCTCGACCTGTCTCCGCAGCACCTGCTCGTAGCCCTTGCTCCACCCGGCGTTGTACGGGAAGAGGCGCCTCCTCACATCTGGCCCACCGGACCCGCGCCCGGGGTGTACGTCACCCATTCTCAGGAGGCCATCAACGCCTTGCTGGAAAAGTACGAGGAGGCCACTGACGGCGCGTTGGTGTACGCGGAGCGCGCCGGCAGCCACTGGGAGGGGAGCATCGATCTTGGCGAGGGCGGCTTGTATTCGAACGGGCTGCAGCGTGTCCCAAGCGGTACCCTGATCGTGGTGGGCCCTGTGATGCTGGATCAGCAGTCATGGAGCGAAAGTGCTGGGCACCTTGAAATGGCTTGCCTGATAGCCCACAACTCACGTCACCGGGTGGCCGTCCTGTTGAGCAGCCCGACACCAGAAACAATATGCGAAGACGTCCATCTGATGGTGCGATCAGTACAGGCTGAGGACGAAACATGCGAGGAGGACCTGCTGGGCGTTGTCAGCGCGGAAGGCAATCTTGAGGTGCGGCAGCCATTTGCCCGGGCCCGACCTGAACTTAAGGGAAACCGAACAGTGGCCACAACGGAGGCCATCCCTGCGATCGTGCGCCCGCGGCTTGAAACAGCCCTGGCCGGGAATCGAACTGGCCTTCTCATATTGGGCACCTCCAAGATCGAAGATCATTCGGCTATCGAGCTGGTCGCCGCATCGCTGGCTATGACCGAGCACGCCGGCCCGGCAGCGAGAATCATGCCGCGGCACCGCTCCTCGCCTGCGAAAGACTGGCTTGTACCGGAAGCGATCAAGCAGCTGCCATTCTTGCCATCTATCGAGAGCGCTTACGAGCAGGGCTACCGCCGGATCATCGTCTCGGCAAACTACACGTCAGCCGATGTGCTGATGGGTTACAGCAATGATGCTTTGCTGATCGTCGGGTCCTACGGTGGTGAAGTAGGTGATGCTTTTATCTCCGGCATGCACCACTCTGGCCCGCGCAGCGAGAGCGATCTGCTGGAGAACGTGATCGCCATTCTGGCCGTCAAGTATGTCCATGGCGACCAGGGAGCCTCGACGGTCAGCGATCTGTACGTTCGCCAGGAGCCCCGCGTCTCAATTCCGGTCGGATATGAC
>LNFM01012048.1_pt1 | contig 22281 bp, 18 predicted proteins | sample 596031 | NCBI WGS metagenome assembly LNFM01 (sample SAMN04254537, study PRJNA301005) | activated carbon metagenome | isolation source: dual media filters at the Ann Arbor, Michigan drinking water treatment plant | place: USA: Ann Arbor
CCGCGACAGCCTTGTCGCGGGCCTTTTGCGCATCGATGAGCGTGCGCTCGCTTTCGTTCAGCGCTTCGCGCGTGGCGGTCAGAGTGCTCGCCAGATTGTGGACGTGCGCGTTGACGCGCTCGACCAGCCGCGCGTGGAGATGGCGCCCCTGACGCTCCGAGCCCCCTGCGCGCAATTGGTCGAAGAACTCCGCCGTCAGGCTGGCCCAGAGATTGGCGTCGGCATAGTGCCAGGCGTTGAAGCGGATCTGGACGACGTTCTCGACGAAGCGCGTCCCTGCTTCCGACTCCGCATCCGAATGGGCCGGGTTGGCCGCCCGTCTGAGCCGTGCCGCGCGCTCGTTGGCGGTCAGATGTCCGATCTCGCGCTGCAGCCGCTCCATGAAGCTCGATTTGCCCGAGCCCCATTCGCCGAAAAGGCCGATCGAGAGGGGCGTTGTCGCCTCCTCGACACAAATCAGGCGGGCGAAGGCGGACACGTCGGAGGCGATGCCGAGGGGGTCTGCGTCGCTGGCCGATGCGCGATCCGCATCGAAGCCGGGAAAGGCGCCAGATCGTGGCTGTTCGGGGACAGGAGCGCCGAGCGCCGCCCAGGCGCTGCCGGGCGTTTCCAGGAAACGCAACCAGATCTCACCATTCTCCCCGGCTTCGGGCGTTTCGAGAATGCGCTCGATCAGGCTCTTGCGCAGGGCCGACAGATCGAGGCCGATGGCCAGAGCGTCCCTGCGCATCTGTCGGGCAGCGGCCCGATCCGGAGAGTCGAGGACGGCCACGATCAGGTGGCGCGCATCGAACCGCGACCGGCCGACCGTGGCTTTCGCCAGTTCCACCGCCATTCTGATCGCGAGTGAGGCCGCCTCGCGGAGCATGATCCCGCGACGGGGCGAGGCCAGCCTCGTGGTGGCGCCATAGGACGCGATCGTGTCGGCAGGAACACCTTGCGCCTCCGCGAAATCGACCAGCCAGCGCGGTGTCGACGACGTGCCTCGCGGCTGCGTCACGCCGACCGCCACGGCCGCCTGCAGGATCAGCATCACGCCGATGGTGGCCGCCTCGTCGCCATCCCGGCGGATGGCCCGATCGCCCGCCGCACGTAGAATCTCGCGGGCGGCGTCGGAACGGGCGAGGCGCATCGCTTCTGTGAGAGAGATAGCGGCGGCGACGTCCGGGTCCGGCGTCGGGGCTAAAGTCTCGCGAGCAGGCCGGTCTCTCGACACGCGGGGGGGTGCAGGTTGGCCACCGTCGCTCGAAGCAGGCGAGGATGATGCCATCGGAGCTGGTGTCGAAGATGACTCGTCCCGAGATGGCCGGCGGCCGGCTCCGGCATCGGGTGGAGGAGTTTCGTTGGACAAGGCCGAGGCCGCGCTCGACGATGCAGGAGAGTGCGGGGCGGAGGCTGGAGGCGTTGGCTCGGAAGCGCGTTTGCGGGACGCTGTGCGCCTCGATGCCTTGGGCCGACCCGTGGAATCCATCGCCAGCTCCTGCGGCAACCGGCGGCTATCCCTCGATGATCATATTCCCCGCCACGTCCATCCTGATAGGCTATTCCGGATTATGCAAGCACAGGTTGCATTCGTCCGACGTTCGCCGCCCGTTGCCATCGCAGGCCCTGTCGCCTATCTAGCGGCCAGATTCCCGAAAGCCTGAAGCCCACGCCCGCAGCGGAGCCCGCACGCCCATGTCCCGCCAGTTCATCTACCATATGCGCGGCCTGTCGAAGACCTATCCGGGCGGCAAGCAGGTTCTCAAGGACATCCACCTGTCCTTCTATCCGGACGCCAAGATCGGCGTGCTCGGCGTCAACGGCGCGGGCAAGTCGACGCTGCTCAAGATCATGGCCGGCTTCGACAAGGAGTGGACCGGCGAGGCCTGGGTCGCCGAGGGCGCGCGCGTCGGCTACCTGCCGCAGGAGCCCAAGCTCGACGAGACGCTGAACGTCCGCGACAACGTCATGCTCGGCGTGGCGCCGCAGAAGGCGGTGCTCGACCGCTACAACGAGCTCGCCATGAACTACTCGGACGAGACCGCCGACGAGATGACGGCGCTGCAGGACGAGATCGAGGCCAAGGGGCTGTGGGATCTCGATTCCAAGGTCGACCAGGCGATGGACGCGCTGCGCTGCCCGCCCGACGACTGGGAGGTCGCCAAGCTCTCGGGCGGCGAGCGCCGCCGCGTCGCGCTCTGCAAGCTGCTGCTGGAGCAACCGGAACTGCTGCTGCTCGACGAGCCGACCAACCATCTGGACGCCGAGACGACCGCCTGGCTCGAAGGCCATCTGCGCACCTATCCGGGCGCGATCCTGATCGTGACCCACGATCGCTACTTCCTCGACAACGTCACCAGCTGGATCCTCGAGCTCGATCGCGGCCAGGGCATCCCCTATGAGGGCAACTACTCGGCCTGGTCGGTGCAGAAGCAGAAGCGCCTCGCCCAGGAGAACCGCGAGGACGTCTCCCGCCAGAAGACGCTGGAGCGCGAGCAGGAGTGGATCTCGGCCTCGCCCAAGGCCCGCCAGGCCAAGAGCAAGGCGCGTATCCAGCGCTATGACGAACTCGTCCAGAAGGCCAACAACAAGGGCCCCGACACCGCCCAGATCGTCATCCCGATCGCCGAGCGGCTGGGCAACAACGTCGTCGATTTCGAGAACATCTCGAAGGGCTTCCAGGACAAGCTGCTGATCGACGGGCTGACCTTCAAGCTGCCGCCGGGCGGCATCGTCGGCGTGATCGGCCCCAACGGCGCGGGCAAGACGACGCTGTTCCGCATGATCACGGGCCAGGACAAGCCCGATGCCGGCACGATCAAGATCGGCGAGAGCGTCACGCTCGGCTATGTCGACCAGAGCCGCGACTCGCTCGACGACAAGAAGAACGTCTGGGAGGAGATCTCGGGCGGCAACGACATCCTCTATCTCGGCAAGCGCGAGATCAATTCGCGCGCCTATTGCTCGACCTTCAACTTCAAGGGCGGCGACCAGCAGAAGAAGGTCGGCTCGCTCTCGGGCGGCGAGCGCAACCGCGTCCATCTCGCCAAGATGCTGAAGGCCGGCTCCAACGTCCTGCTGCTCGACGAGCCGACCAACGATCTCGACGTCGACACGCTGCGGGCGCTGGAGGAGGCGCTGGAGGATTATGCCGGCTGCGCCGTGATCATCAGCCATGATCGCTGGTTCCTCGACCGCATCGCGACCCATATCCTCGCCTTCGAGGGCGACAGCCATGTCGAGTGGTTCGAGGGCAACTTCGCCGATTACGAAGAGGACAAGAAGCGCCGGCTGGGCATCGACTCCACGATCCCCAAGCGCATCCAGTACAAGAAGTTCTCGCGCTGAGAGGCTTCCGAGAGAAAAAGCCCCGCGGCACCAAGCGTGCCGCGGGGCTTTTTGCTGTGTGGGCCGCAGCACTGCGGCCGAGACAGAACGCCTAGCGCGACAGCGTCGTCCGCAGGGCGCCGATCTGGTCCGTGAGTTCACGGGCCTGTTCGGCGGTCAGCCCCGTCGCCTCGAGCACGCAGGGCGGGACGCTGCGGGCCTTGTCGAGCAGGGCGCGCCCTTCGCCGGTCAGCCGCAGCCGGACCTGGCGCTCGTCGGCCGGGTCGCGGCTGCGTGAGACCAGCCCCGCCGCCTCCATCCGCTTCAGCAGCGGCGTCAGCGTGTTCGACTCGAGGAAGAGCTGCTCGCCGATCTCGCCGACGGTGCGGTCGTCGCGCTCCCAGAGCGTCACCATCACCAGATATTGCGGGTAGGTCAGGCCGAGTTCGTCGAGAAGCGGCTTGTAGAGCCGGTTGAAGGCGTGGCTGGCGGAATAGAGCGCAAAGCAGAGGAATTCGCTGAGCTTCGGCCCGGAGGGCGGGAGAGGGGGCTGGGCGGCGGGCATCGGATCTCCTGGGTTTCGCCGATCAAAATAATCGCACGCGATGCAATCGCAAGGGATTGACAGCGCGCAGGGTCGACCTTATTAAATCGCTCACGATCTAATCGTATACGATTTAAAGATCGACCGACGGTTCTCCGCCGGGCCACCCGAACCAGAAGGAGACGAGATCATGTCGAACCGCACCGAAGCCGCCGCCAACGGACCCGCCCGCCGCGACCTGCTGACCGGGATCGCGCTCGCCGCCGCGACCGCGACCGCCGCGTCCCTGCCCGCGAGCGAAGCCGCTGCCCAGTCGACGGCGACGAAGAAGGCGCCCGGGCGCCGGGCCAGGCCGATCGTCGATGGCGACCACATCGTTACCCGCGAAGGCGTCCGGCTCTACTTCAAGGACTGGGGTCCGAAGGACGGCCCGGTCGTGACGCTGAGCCATGGCTGGCCGCTCTCCTCCGACAGCTGGGAGAACCAGGCGTTCTTTCTCGCCAATAACGGCTTCCGGGTCATCAGCCATGACCGGCGCGGCCATGGCCGGTCCAGCCAGGTCTGGGACGGCAACGACATGGACCATTACGCCGACGATCTGGCGGAGGTGATCGAGGCCCTCGATCTGAAGAATGTTTCGGCCTTCGGCTTCTCGACCGGCGGCGGCGAGGTGGCGCGCTATGTCGGACGCCACGGCACCAAGCGGCTCGCCAGGGTCGGCTTCATCGCCGCGGTGACGCCGATCATGCTGCGCAAGCCCAGCAATCCCGACGGTGTGCCGCTGGAGGTCTTCGACGGCATCCGCAAGGGCTTCCTCGCCGACCGCGGCCAGCTCTTCCGCGACATCGCGGCAGGCCCCTTCTTCGGCTACAACCGCCCCGGCGCCAAGGCGAGCCAGGGCGCGATCGAGGCCTGGTATGCGCAGGGCATGCAGGCGGGCTTCAAGAACACCTTCGACTCGATCAAGGCGTTCTCGGAGACCGACTTCGTCGCGGATCTGAAGAAGGTCGACCGGCCGACGCTGATCGTCCATGGCGACGACGACCAGATCGTCCCGATCGAGACGACCGCGCGCGCCGTCAAGCGGCTGCTGCCGAGCGCGATCCTGAAGGTCTATGAGGGCGCCCCGCACGGCCTCTCCGAGACCCACAAGGACCGCCTGAACCAGGATATGCTGGCCTTCCTCAAGGCCTGAGCAGCCGGAAGGCGAACGGCGGCGGCGGGGGGGCGCAGTGCGCCCCCGCAGTCGTCTCCGGATCAGATCGCCGCCGCTGCCAGCCGCTGCATCGCGCCCGCGCGGCCGCCGACGAGGATCTTCTCGTCCACCGCCTTGATGTCGCGCAGGCCGCAGAGCGCCATGGTGACGTCGAGTTCCTTGCGGATGATCTCGAGGCAGCGGGTGACGCCGGCCTCGCCCATCGCGCCGAGCCCATAGAGGAAGGCGCGGCCGATATAGGTGCTGTGCGCGCCGAGCGCGATCGCCTTGATGATGTCCTGGCCCGAGCGGATGCCGCCGTCGAAATGCACCTCGATGCGGTTGCCGACCTGGTCGACGATGGCTGGGAGCGACTCGATCGAGGAGAGCGCGCCGTCGAGCTGGCGACCACCATGGTTGGAGACGATCAGCGCGTCGGCGCCGCTCTGCGCGGCCATCTCAGCGTCTTCGGGGTCGAGTATGCCCTTGATGATGAGCTTGCCGCCCCACTGGTCCTTGATCCGCTTGACGTCGTCCCAGTCGAGGCGGGGATCGAACTGGTCGGCCGTCCAGGAGGACAGCGAAGACATGTCGGCGACGCCCGAGACATGGCCGACGATGTTGCCGAAGCTGCGCCGCGGCGTGTCGAGCATCTTCAGGCACCAGCGCGGCTTGGTCGCGAGGTTGATCAGATTGGCGAGCGTCGGCTTGGGCGGGGCGGAGAGGCCGTTGCGGATGTCCTTGTGGCGCTGGCCGAGGATCTGCAGGTCGAGCGTCAGGACGAGCGCCGAGACGCCGGCGCGCTTGGCCCGCTCGATCAGCCGCGCGCTGAAGTCGCGGTCCTTCATCACATAGAGCTGGAACCAGAACGGGTTTCCGGTGTGGTTGGCGATGTCCTCGATCGAGCAGATGCTCATGGTCGAGAGGGTGAAGGGCACGCCGGCCTTGGCGGCGGCCTTCGCGGCGAGGATCTCGCCATCGGCATGCTGCATCCCGGTCATGCCGGTGGGGGCGAGCGCGACGGGCATCGCGACCTTTTCGCCGATCATGGTCGATTCCAGCGTGCGGTTGGTCATGTCGACCGCGACGCGCTGGCGCAGCTTGATCTTGGCGAAGTCGGTCTCGTTGGCGCGGTAGGTGCCCTCGGTCCAGGCGCCGGAATCGGCGTAGTCGTAGAACATGCGCGGCACCCGGCGCTTCGCCAGCAGGCGCAGATCTTCAATGGTCAGGGGCTGGGCCATGGTGTCGAGCCTCGTCGCGTTTTGGGCACCGCCGGCGTGACTCGCATGAGCCGCGACGGCGCGCAAGACCGGCGCTCTGCCGCTGTCAGGAGACGCCCATATAGCGGCCCGGCTTGTGGTTCATGCCGAGCACCGCATTGAGGACGAGCGTGCCGACCAGCGAGATCGCCAGCCGGTCAGGCGGAAGGACGAAGGCTGCCCCGAGGAAGATGCCGGCGTCGATGGCCAACTGCACCCAGCCGGCGCGCCAGCCGCGCTTCTCCTGAAGGTAGAGCGCGAGGATGTTGACGCCGCCGATGGCGGTGCGGTGGCGGGCGAGTGCCAGCAGACCCAGCCCCATGATGCTGCCGCCGGCGAGCGCGGCGTAGAGCGGCTGGACGCTGGCGATGTCGATCCAGAGCGGCGTCGCCTGGACCAGCAGCGAGACCAGCCCGACCGCGACGAAGGTGCGCAGGGTGAAGGGCAGCCCCATGCGCCGGAAGGCGAGCCAGTAGAAGGGCAGGTTGACCGCTGAGAAGAGCAGGCCGAAATCGAGCCCGGTCGCATATTGCAGCAGCAGGGCAAGCCCCGCGGCACCGCCGGTCATGATCGTCGCCTTGGCGAAGAGGGCTATACCGATCGAGACCATCAGCGTGCCCAGCAGGATCGCCAGCGCGTCCTCATAGAGCCGGTGCCGCTCCGTCGACGAGGCGAGGGGTGCGGTGGTCTGCGACATGGCGGCGTGTCCGATTCAGGCGGCGTTCAGGCGGTTCTGGCGATGCAATGGGCGAGCCAGCGCGGGCAGGGGTCCGCGCAGTTGAGCCGCCACGGCCATTCCTGTAGGGCGGCGCTCTGGATCCGTCACCTGCCGTTCGTCCCGCCCGCTCCCGTCTCCGGTCGAAAGATGCCCTTCATGATCTCGCGGCTCGCCGCTCCGCTTCTCGCCCTCGGCCTCGTCCTGCCCGTCGCCACGACCACCGCGCAGGCCCAGGCCGCGCCGGCGGCCGCTGCCACGCCGGTGGCCTGGAAGACCGGGCGCGAGGCCGCCGCGATCGAGCGGCGCATCGACGCGCTGCTGGCGAAGATGACGCTGGAGGAAAAGGTCGGCCAGCTGCACCTGTCGGGGCGCGGCGACGGCTTCGACATCGCTCAGGTCAAGGCCGGGCGCATGGGCGCGGTGATGAACTTCGTCGTCCCGGCCGAGGTGCTGGCGGTGCAGAAGGCCGTGCGCGAGAGCCGGCTGAAGATCCCGCTGATCATCGGGCTCGATGCCGTCCACGGCTTCTCGACCTATTTCCCCCTGCCGCTCGGCCAGGCCGCGAGCTGGAACCCGGCGCTGATCGAGCAGGCCGCCTACTGGACCGGGCGCGAGGCCGCGGCCGCCGGCATCAACTGGACCTTCGCGCCGATGGTCGACATGTCGCGCGACCCGCGCTGGGGCCGGGTGCTCGAAGGCGCGGGCGAGGACGTCCATCTGGCGTCCGTCGTGGCGGCGGCGCGCACGCGCGGCTACCAGCGCGGCGGCGTCGCGACCTCGGTCAAGCACTTCGTCGGCTATGGCGCGGGCGAGGCCGGCCGCGACTACAATTCGACCTGGATCCCGACCAGCCAGCTCTTCGACCTGCATCTGCCGCCCTTCAAGGCCTCCTTCGAGGCGGGCTCGATGACCGCGATGGCCGCCTTCAACGCGCTGAACGGCATGCCGGCGACCGCCCACAGGGGCATGCTGACGGACCTGCTGCGCGGGCAATGGGGCTTCAAGGGCTTCGTCACCTCGGATTTCGGCTCGATCACCGAGCTGCGCCTGCACGGCATCGCCAGGGATGACGCCGAGGCTGCGCGCAAGGCGCTGCTCGCGGGCATCGACATGGACATGATGGGAGACGTCTACCACAAGCACCTCGCCGCCGAGGTGCGGGCCGGGCGCGTGCCGGTGAAGGCGCTGGACGAGGCGGTGCGGCGGGTGCTGCGGGTCAAGTTCCATCTCGGCCTGTTCGACAAACCCGATGTCGACCCCGCTGCGGCGCCGTCGATGATGCAGACGCAGGGCGCGCGCGATGTGGCGCTGCGGGCGGCGCAGGAAGGCGCGATGCTGCTCAAGAATGCGGGCGACATCCTGCCGATCCGCCCTGCGGTGAAATCCGTCGCGGTGATCGGGGCGATGGCGCGGCCCGAGGACGAGCGCGTCTGGACGGACCCGGCCGGCCTCGGCCGGCGCGTCGTGCAGCCCCTGCCCGAGGCGCTGAAGGAGCGCCTGCCGGCGGATGTCGCGGTGACCTATGAGCCGGCCTTCACCAAGGCCTGCGGCACCGAGTTCGCCGACAGGGAGGCCGCGATCCGGGCCGCGGCGGCCAGCGACCTGATCGTCGCCATGCTCGGCGAGGATTGCGAGTTCATGGGCGAGGGCGCCTCGCGCACCAGGCTCGATCTCCCGGGCGTGCAGCAGCCGCTGCTGGAAGCGCTGGTGGCCACCGGCAAACCGGTCGTGCTGGTTCTGGCCACCGGGCGCCCGCTCGTCCTGACCTGGGCCGATGCCAATGTCGCGGCCATCCTGCAGACCTTCCATGGCGGCACGGAAGGGCGCACCGCCATCGCCGACATCCTCACCGGCAAGGTCAATCCGTCGGGCCGGGTGCCGATGAGCTTTCCGCGCTCCGTCGGGCAGATCCCGGTCTATTACGATCATCTGCCGACGGGGCGGCCGCAGAAGATCCGCCAGCGCTATGAATCGATCTTTATCGACGAGGCCAACGAGCCGCTCTACCCCTTCGGCCACGGCCTGTCCTACACCCGCTTCACCTATGCCAATGCGCGGGTCTCGAAGCCGAGCATGAGGCTGGACGGGTCCGTCGAGGTCTCGGTCGACGTCACCAATGCCGGCCCGCGCGACGGGCAGGAGGTGGTGCAGCTCTATGTTCGCCAGCCGGTCGCGAGCCGCTCCCGGCCGGTGCGCCAACTCAAGGCCTTCGACAAGCCGATGCTGCGTGCCGGCGAGACGCGCACCGTGACGTTCCGGCTCGAGGGCAGCCGCCTCGGGGCCCATGATGACGCGGGCCGCTACGTCGTCGAGCCCGGTCTGGTCGAGATATATCTAGGTGGCTCCTCGCAAACCTCGGTGATGACGCAGGTGATGTTGACCAAGTCTTGATGCGAGAGGCTTTAGCGCCTCGCGCTTTGCTCTCGACAAGCTAGGTTTTTCGGTCAATTCTCGTCCCTGCGGCTATCGGGGGACGTGCATCTGCTGGCCGCAGCGACGCTTTGGCTTCAAAGGATGCGGCGATGGCGACCGGGACCGTCAAGTGGTTCAATACTGAGAAAGGCTTTGGCTTCATTCAGCCTTCGGACGGCGGCAAGGATGTGTTCGTGCACATCACTGCCGTTAAGGAAGCGGGGCTGATGACGCTGACCGAGGGGCAGAAAGTCTCGTTCGAACTCAAGACCGAACGCGGCAAGACGGCGGCGGGCTCGCTGCAGCTGATGTGACCGGCCGGGCCGGTTGACAGCGCTGGTGGCGGACAGCATGCCGCCGGCGTGAAACAAGCGCGCCCCATTGGCCGCGTCGCGGGCGTCTTCGCCGCGACGGGCTCTCCATCGTCGCCGCATGCGTTCGTGACGCAGGCCGTCGACGCCCTGGCGTTCGACGCGGCCGGTATTCGCGGTGACCTTCATGCCGGTCTGACCCGTCGTTCCGGGCCGCGCGAGCCCTGGCTGCCGCGTGGCCTGACCCTTCGCAACGACCGACAGGTGTCGGCGCTCTGCCCGGCCGAACTCGCCGCCATCGCCCGCGGGCTCGATCTGCCCGCGCTTCCGCCCGAATGGCTGGGCGGCAATCTTCTCGTCGAGGGTCTGGTGGCCTTGTCCGCGATCGCGCCGGGCAGCCGGCTCGCCATCGGCGGCGGCTGGGGCGGAGGAGGCCGTTTCGACGGCAGCGCGGTGCTGCGGGTCGAGGCCTACAACCTGCCCTGCCGCAGGGCCGGGGGCGCAGTCGCCGCGGCGACGGGGCGCAGTGACCTCGCAGCCCGCTTCGTGAAGGCGGCCGCCGGGCTGCGCGGGCTCGTGCTGAGCGTCGACCTGCCCGGCACCATCGCGGTGGGCGATGCCGTCGTCGTGATCCCGCCCGTGACGGTGAAGGGCGCCACGCGCTAGCGGGCGAAGCGCCGGGCTGCGGCGACGCAGGCCGCCACGGCGGCCGAGGCCGCGAGCATCGGCCAGGTCACCGTCTCGCCGAGCAGCAGCCCGGCCAGCGCGAGGCCGAAGAAGGGCTGCAGCAGCTGCAGCTGTCCGACCGCCGCGATCCCGCCCTGGGCGAGCCCGCGATACCAGAAGACAAAGCCGATCAGCATGCTGAAGAGCGAGACATAGGCGAGGCCGAGCCAGGCGGGCGCCCCCGTCGCCGCGAGATCGACCGGGCGCAGCACCAGTGCGGCGCCCGCTGTCACGGGCAGTGCCAGCAGCAGCGCCCAGGAAATCACCTGCCAGCCGCCGAGGCGGCGCGAGAGTTGCGCGCCCTCGGCATAGCCAAGCCCACAGATGACGATGGCGGCGAGCATCAGCAGGTCGCCGGTCGGCGCGGCGGCGAAGCCCTGCGTCAGGGCGAAGCCGACGACCAGCGCGCTGCCGAGGCCCGACAGCAGCCAGAAGGCGGGGCGGGGCCGCTCGCCGCCGCGCAACACGCCGAAGAGCGCGGTGGCGAGCGGCAGCAGCCCGATGAAGACGATCGAATGCGCCGCCGTGACATGCCGGAGCGCCAGCGCGGTCAGCAGCGGGAAGCCGATGACGACACAGAGCGAGACGACCAGCAGCGGCAGCAGGTCGGCCCGCAGCGGCCGCTTCTCGCGAAACAGGAGCAGCAAGGCGAGGCCGAGGAGGCCTGCGATGGCGGCACGGGCCAGCGTCAGGAAGACCGGATCGAAATCGGCGACCGCGACCCGCGTCGCCGGCAGCGAGCCGGCGAAGATCACCACCCCGATCAGGCCGTTGATCCAGCCGCTGGTCCTGTCGTCGAGCATGGGCGAACTCCGATCGCGAAGGTGACAGCAGAGCGCCGGCCCGGGGCTGTTTCGCCAGAGACAGAACAGTACAATTAGGGCAAACTGTCCTGATGACAGGATCAGGACAGGCCGCGAGGGAGCGTGCGCTCGCCGGAGCGGACGGGACCCGGGTGGGGGCGGTGATGGCCGCCATCCGGCAGCGCATCGCCGGCCGGATGCTGGCGCCGGGCGCGCGATGGCGGTGTCGAAATCCACGGTCGTGGAAGCCTATGACAGGCTCGCGGCCGAGGGGGTGATCGAGGCCCGCCGCGGCTCGGGGTTCTATGTCGCCGGCCATGCGCCGCCGTTTTCGCCGGCCGATCTCGGGCCGCGGCTGGAGCGTGAGGTCGATCCGTTCTGGGTCTCGCGGCAGGCGCTCGATGCGGGCGAGGCGGTGCTGAAGCCGGGTTGCGGCTGGCTGCCGGCGGACTGGCTGCCGCAGGAGAGCTTGCGCCGGGCGCTGCGCGCACTGTCCCGCGCCCCTGCCGAGACTCTCGCGGATTACGGCACGCCGCTGGGGCTCGCGCCGCTGCGGCAGTTGCTGTCGCGCCGGCTGGCGGCCCATGGCGTCGAGGCGGCGCCCGACCAGGTCCTGCTGACCGAATCCGGCACTCAGGCGCTCGATCTCGTCTGCGGCCTGCTGGTCGAGCCCGGCGATACCGTGCTGGTCGACGATCCCTGCTATTTCAACTTCCATGCCTTGTTGCGGGCGCATCGCGTGCGCATCGTCGGCGTGCCTTATGGTCCCAACGGCCCCGATCTCGCGGCCTTCGAGCAGGTTCTGGCCGAGCACCAGCCGCGGCTCTACGTCACCAATTCCGGCCTGCACAACCCGACCGGCGCGAGCCTCTCGCCGGTTGTCGCGCACCGCATCCTCAAGCTGTCCGAGGCGTTCGGACTGACCATCGTCGAGGACGACATCTTCGCCGATTTCGAGCCGGAGCCGGCGCCCCGTCTGGCCGCCTTCGACGGGCTGGAGCGCGTCGTCCAGATCGGCAGCTTTTCGAAGTCGCTCTCGGCCTCGGTGCGCTGCGGCTACATCGCCGCCCGGCGGGACTGGATCGAAGGGCTGATCGACCTGAAGATCGCCGCCTCCTTCGGGACGGGGCGGCTGGCCGCGGAGCTTGTGCTGGGCGTGCTGATCGATGGCAGCTATCGCCGGCACATGGACGGGCTGCGGGTGCGTCTGGCGCGGGCGATGGGCGAGACCGCGGCGCGCCTGCGGGCGATCGGCATCGAGCCCTGGCTCGAGCCGCGCGGTGGCATGTTCCTGTGGTGCCGGCTGCCGGAAGGGCTGGATTCGGCGGTGATCGCGCAGCGGCTGCTGGCGCAGGACATCGTGCTGGCGCCCGGCAATGTGTACAGCCTGTCGCAGAGTGCGGCCCGCTTCATGCGCTTTAATGTCGCTCAGTCGGGCGATCCGCGGCTGTTCGAGGCTTTGCGGACGATGACGATGGCAGCCCCGCGAGCAGAATGATCTTGCGTCCATGGCGAGAGTGACATAAACATATCTTTATATCTTTTTGGGATGCCGTTGCGGAGTTCCTGTTTGCGCCTGCCGACCACGCTCGCCTCCGACGTCCTGCTCGCTGCGCTGCGCGCCGCGGGGGAGGAGACGCGGCTGCGCATCCTGGCGCTGCTGTCGGAAGGCGAGTTGTCGGTGTCGGACCTGACCGACATCCTCGGGCAGTCGCAGCCACGGATTTCGCGCCATCTCAAGCTGCTGGCCGAGGCGGGGCTGGTCAGGCGCTCGCGCGAAGGCGCCTGGGCCTTCTTCCGGCTCGACGAAACCGGCACCGGCGGGGCCTTCGCCGCCTCGCTCGCCGCCTGGCTCGACCGGTCGGACCCGGTGCTGGCGGCCGATCGCGAGCGGCTCGCGGCGGTTCGCGGTACGCGCGCTGAGGCCGCGCAATCCTATTTCGCCAGCGTGGCGCGCGACTGGGACCGGCTGCGCTCGCTGCATGTTCCCGACGAGGCGGTCGAGGCCGCCGTCGAGGCTGCGGTGGGGAAGGGCACGCCCGGAAGCATGCTCGACCTCGGCACCGGCACGGGCCGGATGCTCGAGCGCATCGCGCCGAAATTCGGGCGCGCGGTCGGCGTCGACGCCAACCATGCCATGCTCGCCGTGGCGCGAGCCAATCTCGAGAAGGTGGGGCTGGCGCGCGTCGAGCTGCGGCAGGGCGACATCTATGCGCTGCCGTTCCCGCGCGGCAGTTTCGATCTCGTGGTGATCCACCAGGTGCTGCACTTCCTCGACGATCCCGGCCGCGCCGTGCGCGAGGCGGCGGCGATGCTGGCTCCCGGCGGACGGCTCATCGTCGTCGATTTCGCGCCGCACGAGATGGAGTTCCTGCGGGCCGAGCACGCGCATCGCCGGCTCGGCTTCTCGCGGGCCCAGATTGCCGGCTGGTTCGCCGAGAGCGGGCTGGCCTGCGATCTCTCCGAGGAAATCAAGCTCGCCGGCGGCGGCTCGGGCCAGTTGCCCGTGATGCTCTGGCGGGGCTGCGACCGGCGCGTGCAGTCCGACCCGATGCCGCGACAGACCAATCTAGAGGTAGCCTGATGAACGCGTTCCGCCCGAGCCGGCATGGCTCCCGCCGCCCGAAGGTCTCCTTCGAGTTCTTCCCGCCCAAGACCGCCGAGATGGAGGTCTCGCTCTGGGAGAGCGTGCGCCGGCTGGAGCCGCTCGCCCCGTCCTTCGTCTCGGTGACCTATGGTGCCGGCGGCTCGACGCGCGAGCGCACCCACGCGACCGTCAAGCGCATGGTCGAGGAGACCGGCCTGAAGCCGGCGGCCCATCTCACCTGCGTCTCCGCGTCCCGCGACGAGGTCGACGAGGTCATCCGCGGCTATTGGGAGGCCGGCGTGCGCCATGTCGTGGCGCTGCGCGGCGATCCCGCGGGCGGGCTCGGCACGGTCTACGAGCCGCATCCGGACGGATACCACCAGACATCGGATCTGGTGGCGGGCCTGAAGCGCATCGGTGATTTCGAGGTCACGGTCTCGGCCTATCCGGAGAAGCATCCCGAGGCGGCCTCGCTGGAGGCCGACATCGACGCGCTGAAGAAGAAGGTCGATGCGGGCGCGACGCGCGCCATTACCCAGTTCTTCTTCGATAACGACGTCTATTTCCGCTATCTCGACAAGGTCCGCGCGGCCGGGATCGACATCCCGATCCTGCCCGGCATCGTGCCCGTCCAGAACTTCAAGCAGACCGCGAATTTCGCCCGCAAGACGGGAGCGAGCGTGCCGCAATGGCTGGCCGACCGCTTCGAGGGGCTGGAGGAGGACGCCGCGACGCGCCGGCTCGTGGCGGCGGCGGTCTGCGCCGAGCAGGTGCTGGACCTGATCGACCGCGGCGTCGGCGACCTGCATTTCTATACGATGAATAAAGCCGATCTGGTCTATGCGATCTGCCATCTCGCCGGGGTCAAGCCGGAGCGTGGCGAGGCACAGGCTGCCGCGGCTGAGTGAATTCGTCATCGCGAGCGTAGCGGCGCAATCCAGGGCTCACTGGCCATCTGGATCTGCGTCGTCGCCTTGATCCTCGCAATGACGGCAAGGGCGCCACCGGCGCCAGCAAGAACTGAGACGAAAGCGCACCATGTCCGAGTTCACGCCCACCCCCGTCGACGGCGCCGAGATCGAGCGCGCGCTGCGCCAATCCGCATCCGAGCGCATCCTCGTGCTCGACGGTGCCATGGGGACGCAGATCCAGAACCAGAAGTTCTCCGAAGCGGATTTCCGCGGCGAGCGCTTCAAGGGCTGGAACCACGATCTCAAGGGCAACAACGACCTGCTGGTGCTGACCCAGCCGGACGCGATCCGCGACATCCACCTCGCCTATTTCACGGCGGGGGCCGACATCGTCGAGACCAACACCTTCTCCTCGACCCAGATCGCCCAGGCCGATTACGGCATGGAGGCGCTGGCCTATGAGCTGAACGTGGTGTCGGCGCGGCTGGCGCGCGAGGCGGCCGCCATCGCCCAGAAGGCGGACGGGCGGCGGCGCTATGTCGCCGGCGCGATCGGCCCGACCAACCGCACGCTGTCGATCTCGCCGGACGTCAACAACCCCGGCTTCCGGGCGGTGACCTTCGACCAGGTGCGCGAGTCCTATGCCGAGCAGATCCGCGGGCTGATCGACGGCGGGTCCGAGATCATCCTGGTCGAGACGATCTTCGACACCCTCAACGCCAAGGCCGCGATCGTCGCGATCGAGAACGTCTATCGCGAGCGTGGCATCCGCCTGCCGGTGATGATCTCCGGCACGATCACCGACCTGTCGGGGCGCACCCTCTCGGGCCAGACGACGGAGGCCTTCTGGAACGCGGTGCGCCATGCCGCGCCGCTGACGATCGGCCTCAACTGCGCGCTCGGCGCGCGCGAGATGCGCGCCCACATCAAGGATCTGTCGCGCGTCGCCGACACGCTGATCTGCGCCTATCCGAATGCCGGCCTGCCCAACGAATTCGGGATGTATGACGAGAGCCCCGAGGCGACGGCCGCGATGCTGGCCGAGTTCGCCGATTCCGGCCTCGTCAACGTCGTCGGCGGCTGCTGCGGCACGACGCCGGGGCATATCGCGGCGATCGCGCAGGCGGTGGCCGGCAAGGCGCCGCGCCAGGTGCCGGAGATCAAGCGCTATCTGCGGCTGGCGGGTCTGGAGCCCTTCACGCTCGACGAGACGATCCCTTTCGTCAATGTCGGCGAGCGCACGAACGTCACCGGCTCGGCCAAGTTCCGCAAGCTCATCACCACTGGCGACTATGCCGCCGCGCTCGACGTGGCGCGCGACCAGGTCGCCAATGGCGCGCAGGTGATCGACGTCAACATGGACGAGGGCCTGCTCGATTCCGAGAAGGCGATGACCGAGTTCCTGAACCTGATCGCCTCGGAGCCGGACATCAGCCGCGTCCCGATCATGGTCGATTCCTCCAAGTTCCCGATCATCGAGGCCGGCCTGAAGACGATCCAGGGCAAGCCCATCGTCAACTCGATCTCGATGAAGGAGGGCGAGGAGGCCTTCCTCGAGCAGGCCCGCATCTGCCGCAACTACGGCGCGGCCGTGGTGGTGATGGCCTTCGACGAGACCGGCCAGGCCGATACCTACGCCCGCAAGATCGAGATCTGCACGCGCGCCTACAAGCTCCTGACCGAGCAGATCGGCTTCCCGCCCGAGGACATCATCTTCGACCCCAACGTCTTCGCCGTGGCGACGGGCATCGAGGAGCACGACAACTACGGCAACGACTTCATCGAGGCGACCAAGACGATCCGCGAGACCCTGCCGCACGCCCATATCTCGGGCGGCGTCTCGAACCTGTCCTTCTCGTTCCGCGGCAACGAGAAGGTCCGCGAGGCGATGCACTCGGTCTTCCTCTACCACGCCATCAAGGTCGGCATGGATATGGGCATCGTCAATGCGGGCCAGCTCGGCTCCTATGACGATCTCGACCCCGAGCTGCGCGAGCTCTGCGAGGATGTCGTCCTCAACCGCCGCAAGGACTCGACCGAGCGGCTGCTCGACGCGGCGCCGCGCTTCAAGGGCGACGGCTCGGTGTCCTTCTCCGGCAAGGACATGGCCTGGCGCGAGAACCCGGTCGAAAAGCGTCTGGAATACGCGCTGGTCAACGGCATCACCGCCTTCATCGACGTCGATGTCGAGGAGGCGCGCCAGCAGGCGGAGAAGCCGCTGCACGTCATCGAGGGGCCGCTGATGGCCGGCATGAACGTCGTCGGCGACCTGTTCGGCGCGGGCAAGATGTTCCTGCCGCAGGTGGTGAAGTCGGCCCGCGTGATGAAGCAGGCGGTCGCCTATCTGATGCCCTTCATGGAGGAGGAGAAGCGCCTCAACGGCGGTTCGCAGCGCTCGGCCGCCGGCAAGGTGCTGATGGCGACGGTGAAGGGCGATGTCCACGACATCGGCAAGAACATCGTCGGCGTCGTGCTCCAGTGCAACAATTACGAGGTCATCGACCTCGGCGTGATGGTGCCGACGCAGAAGATCCTGTCCGGCCTGATCACGCCCTCGCTCGACGAGATGGTGACGGTGGCCTCCGAGATGGAGCGCGAGGGCTTCGACATTCCCCTGCTGATCGGCGGGGCGACGACGAGCCGCGTCCATACGGCGGTGAAGATCCACCCGGCCTATGAGAAGGGCCAGACGGTCTATGTCACCGATGCCTCGCGCGCCGTCGGCGTGGTCTCGAGCCTGCTCTCGCAGGACCAGAAGCCAGCCTATGTCGAGGGCATCCGGGCCGAGTACGCCAAGGTCTCGGCGGCGCATCGCCGCTCGGAGGCCGACAAGCAGCGCCTGCCGCTGGCCAAGGCCCGCGCCAACGCCTTCAAGGCCGACTGGAGCGCCTATCAGCCGCCCAAGCCCAGCTTCCTGGGGACGCGCACCTTCCGCACCTATGATCTCGCCGACCTCGTGCCGCTGATCGACTGGACCCCCTTCTTCCAGACCTGGGAGATGAAGGGGCGCTTCCCGGCAATCCTCGAGGACGAGACGCAGGGGCCGGCGGCGCGCGCGCTGTGGGACGATGCGCAGGCGATGCTGAAGCGTATCGTCGACGAGCGCTGGTTCAACCCGAAGGCGGTGATCGGCTTCTGGCCGGCCAATGCGGTGGGCGACGACATCGCGCTCTACACCGGCGAAAGCCGCGCGGAGCGGCTGGCGACGCTGCATGGGCTGCGTCAGCAGCTCTCCAAGCGCGATGGCAAGCCGAACATGTGCATCGCGGATTTCGTCGCGCCGGAAGGCGTCGATCGGCCCGACTATATCGGCGCCTTCGTGGTGACGGCCGGCGCCGAGGAAGAGCGCATCTCCGAGCGGTTCGCGCGCGACAACGACGATTATCGCTCGATCATGGTCAAGGCGCTGGCCGACCGCTTCGCCGAGGCCTTCGCTGAGCGCATGCACCAGCTCGTGCGCAGGGAGTACTGGGGCTACGCCGCTGACGAGAGCCTCGCCAACGAGGATTTGATCCGCGAGGAATATCGCGGCATCCGTCCGGCGCCGGGCTACCCCGCCCAGCCCGACCACACCGAGAAGGCGACCCTGTTCGAGCTGCTGAAGGCGGAAGAGCGCGTCGGCGTGAAGCTGACCGAGAGCTTCGCGATGTGGCCCGGCTCCTCCGTGTCGGGGCTCTATCTCGCCCATCCCGACGCCTATTACTTCGGCGTCGCCAAGGTCGAGCGCGACCAGGTCGAGGATTACGCCGCCCGCAAGGGCATGCCGATCCACGAGGTCGAGCGCTGGCTGGCACCGATCCTCAACTACGAGCCCGCGAGCTACCGGCTCGAGGCGGCGGAGTAGCCCCTCCGTCCGTGGCGGGTTTCACAGTCTGCCCTTGTTGAATGGGGGCGGGGCGGCGTATAGCCCCGCAGGGCCTGGCGGCCCGACCTCAGACACGGAACGGACCGGACATGGCTGACGACGACTACGGAGATGGCCGCGGCGGCCGCGCCGGACGGCATCGTCGTGCGCGATGCCGCCGGCAACACGCTGGCTGACGGGGACTCCGTCGTCCTGATCAAGGACCTCAAGGTCAAGGGCGCCGGCCAGACCCTGAAGCAGGGCACCGTCATCCGCTCGATCCGCCTCACCGACGATCCCGAGGAGATCGACTGCCGGCATGAGACGATCCGCGGCCTCGTGCTGCGCACCGAGTTCGTGCGCAAGCGCGGATGAGCGGAGCCTCGCCCGTGATCCGCAAGGCGACGCCAGCCGACCAGCCGCGCATCCATGCAATCCGCATGGGCGTGCGCGAGAACGTGCTGTCGGACCCCTCGCGGGTCACCGATGCCGAAATCGCCTGGTATCGCGACCAGGCGATCTTCCTGGTGGCGGAGGCGGGCGGCGACATCGCCGGCTTCACCTGCGCCAATCACCAGACCGGGCTGATCTGGGCGCTGTTCGTCGATCCGGACCATGAGGGGCAGGGCCACGGCCGGGCGCTGCTCGACGCGGCACTCGCCGCGCTGGCGTCGGCCGGCATCATTCAGGCCCATCTCACCACCGGCGCGGGCACCAGGGCGGAGCGCTTCTATCGCCGGCATGGCTGGCGCGAGACCGGCCGCTCGCTCGACGAGAACGTCGTCTTCGTCAAGCCGCTTGGTTGAGCCGCGGCCGGCATTGCGCCGGCGCCATCCCGAGCCTGCGCGGCGGCAATCGTTTGGCCGTTGCGGACGTCGTCGCACCGCAACATCTTGAGGCCACCCTACGCACCGATCCTCAGGAGGCTCCCCATGACCCAGATCGCCATCGTCTTCCATTCCGGCTACGGCCACACCGCCAGGGTCGCCGAGCATGTCGCCAAGCCATCGACGCCGACGGCAACCTGCCCGAGGCCGCCTGGGCCACGCTGAAGGCGGCGGACGGCATCGTCTTCGGCTCGCCGACCTATATGGGCAGCGTCTCCTGGCAGTTCAAAAAGTTCGCCGACGCCTCCAGCAAGCCCTGGTACACGATGGACTGGAAGGGCAAGATCGCGGCCGGCTTCACCAATTCCGCGACGCTGAACGGCGACAAGGGCTCGACCATCGCCTATCTCGCCGTGCTCGCCGCCCAGCACAAGATGCTCTGGACCGGCACGGGCATGCACCCCTCCAACGCCAAGTCCAGCACCCGCGACGACCTCAACAATCTCGGCGGCTATCAGGGCCTGCTGGTGACCTCGCCCTCCGATGCCGGCGTCGACGAGATGATCCCGGGCGATCTGAAGACCGCCGAGGCGTTCGGCGCCAATGTCGCCGAGGTCGTCAGGAGCGTGAAGGGCTGAGACTGACCGTGCCGGTCCGCGCGGCCACTGCTGGCCGCGCGATCATGCCGTCGAAAACCCGCACACAATTGCTCCCGGCCGCCCGCGCCACATAGAGCGCGGAATCGGCCTCGGCGAAAAGCCGCTTCGGGTCGTCGCGATGCGAGGGCTTGAGCAGGGCCGCGCCGACCGACAGGCCGAGCTCGATCGCCCCGCTGCCGTGGGGGACCGGGCGGGTCAGCAGGCGATGGGCACTGACGAGCGTGGCTCCGAGCGCGCCGGCGCCGCCGATGCGCAGCAGCAGGGCGAATTCGCCGCCGCCGATCCGGGAGACGAGGATCGCATCCGGAAACTGCCGCGCCAGCCGCTCGCCCAGGCAGCGCAGGCAGGCGAGCGCGCCGGCATGGTCATGGCGCTCGCGCAGTGTCTCGACATCGTCGATCGACAACACGGCGAGCGCGAAGCCGAGCGGGCCGCTCGCCTGGCGGCTGAGTTCGCGCGTGGCCTCCTCGAAGGCGCGCCGGTTCGTCAGCCCGGTTAGCGGGTCCTGGCCTGCGGCGGTGACGAGTCCGTCCCACATCTTCTTCTCGGCGGTAACGTCCTGTTTAGAGCCGAAAATCCGGATGGGCCGGCCCTGGTCGTAGCTGACGCCGAGGCGCAGGCGCATCCACCGGCTGCGGCCGCCTGACCGAAGCTGGCAATCCAGCACGAAACCCTTGCCGCTGCGGATCGCCGCAGCCCGATGCCGCTCCATCTCGCTGCGGCTCTGGCTCTGGTAGACGTCGAGCGCCATAGACCGATGCAGCGTCCGCCCGCGCTGGATGCCGAAGAGATCGTAGACGCCGTCGGTCCAGCTCAGCACTTCGGTCGCGAGATCGCAGGACCACGCGCCGCCCGGTCCCGACAGGGCCTCCTGATAGAGGCTGGCGGGATGGCTGGAGGGCTTGGACAGGGTCGTGTCGAGCATGGCGAGGAGATCCCCGAAGGGGGCAGGCATCAATCGCGTTACGTTAGCGGCGACGGGTTAAACGCCCCTTTCGCCGACCTGCGAAAGACAGGCCCTTCACTCCCGGCGCAGCGCCTCGATCGGATCGAGCCTGGCCGCCTGGCGGGCCGGGTAGAAGCCGAAGAACACGCCGATCATGCCGGAGACGCCGACGGCGATCAGGATCGTCTCGATCGAGACCACCGAGGGCCAGCCCGCGATCCGCGCAATCGTGAGCGCCGAGCCGATGCCGAGCGCGATGCCCACCGCCCCGCCGATCGTGGCGAGCGTCGTCGCCTCGATCAGGAACTGGGCCAGCACGTCGCGCTGGCGGGCCCCGACCGCGAGCCGCAGGCCGATCTCGCGCGTCCGCTCGGTGACCGAGACCAGCATGATGTTCATGATGCCGATGCCGCCGACGAGCAGCGAGACGCCGGCCACCGCCGCCAGCAGCCAGGACAGCGTGTTGGCGGCCTGGGTGGCGGTGTTGGCGATCTCGGTGAGGTTGCGGACGATGAAGTCGTCCTCCTGGTCCGCCATCAGCCGGTGGCGCTGGCGCAGCAGCGCGCTGGTCTGCTCGATGCCGGGCGCGATCGCATCCTCGCTGGCGAACTTCACCATGATGGTCTGGACCGAGCGGTCGCGGGCATAGTTGCGGCCGACGATCCGGCGCCGGCCGGTGTCGAGCGGCACGAAGATGACGTCGTCCTGGTCCTGGCCCAGCGCCGACTGGCCCTTGGGCGCCATCACGCCGATGACCTTGAAGGGCACGTTGCGGATGCGGAACTGCTGTTCGAGCGGGTTCTGCTCGCCGAAGAGATTGCGCGCCACCGTCTGCCCGATGATGGCGACGATCTCGCCGCGGCGCAGCTCCTCGGGCTCGAACAGGCGGCCTTCCGCGACATCCCATTCGCGGGCGGTGAAGAAGTCGAGATCGGTGGCGGTGATCTGCGTCGACCAGTTGGCGCCGCCGAAGACGGCCTGGGCCCGGGTGACGATGACGGGGGCGGCGGCCAGAACGCCGTCGACCTCCCTGGCGATGGCGGTCGCGTCCTCGTCGGTCAGCGTCGAGGAGGCGCCGGCGCCGAGCCTGGCGCCGCCCTGCGTGACGTTGCCCGACTGGACGATGGCGAGGTTGGCGCCGAGCGACTTGATCTGCGAGGTCACGCGCTCGCGCGCGCCCGAGCCGATCGCGACCATGGCGATGACGGCGGCGACGCCGATGATGATGCC
>LNFM01005372.1_pt1 | contig 22278 bp, 13 predicted proteins | sample 596031 | NCBI WGS metagenome assembly LNFM01 (sample SAMN04254537, study PRJNA301005) | activated carbon metagenome | isolation source: dual media filters at the Ann Arbor, Michigan drinking water treatment plant | place: USA: Ann Arbor
GATTTTCTGATTTTATTTTTTCGGTCGCTTTCATTCAACGCAATCCAGGCTTCATCCTGCTCATCTGTATAGAATGAAGAATTGACATACAAATCAATCAATGATGAAAAGCCTCTACGCAATTCAGTTTCTATCGTAGCCGGTTGGGCACCAAATGTTTCCGCAACAGCCGAAGCCATATTTTTTACAGGGCTCCGCTCAGGACGGAAATCCGTGACCACCCAATTCGTGTATTTAGCTTTAAAGAAACCAGCCCGTGCATTTGGGATCAAGCCAGCATAAATCAATGAAGACTTTCCCTCACCCGAAGCCCCGGTGAGCATCAGAAATTTATTCTGCTCCAATAACCGCGCAACCTGATCAATCTGTTCATCGCGGCCTTTAAAATAAAGCGATTCCTCTTCGGTAAATGAACGGAGGCCTGTGTAAGGACAAATGGTTGGCTCGCTAATTGGTTTCATCAACGTAATTCAAGTAATCGATGCGGTTAAAAAGGCCAGCGTTGCTATTATAGAATTCCCATTCCTTTTTGCTCTCGTTTCCTTCCTGATAGCCTTTCAAAATACTGTATAGAAAAAATAATCGGTCGCTATCAGAAAGATTATCAGGTATCATTTGGGTAGCTTCATATAGTTCGCCTTTATAGCTGAGAACGCGGGCCAGAAACTGTAACACAGTAAATTTAAAGGGCTGATTCTTGATCAGAGCTTTAGCTGAGTTGATAGAATTGTCGGTTGGCTCATTCATCACCTGGCCGAGCCCTAAGAAAGCCCGGTTAGGCTGCACAGAGTTTACATTTTCCACCCGCATCATTTCCACCCGTGAAGAGTCGAGCATTGGCTGAATTCGGTTTTGATCAAGACCCTTCTGCACAAACTCGCGGGCAGCAAACGCATAGAGTGAAGAACGATTCGCTTCCTTTTTGAAGAAGCTTAATAAATGTTGCGCTTCCTGAGGTTTGTTATTTTCGGTCAAGCATGTAAATGCCTTGCCCACCAGAATAAAAGAAGATGATTTAATAATGTCAACAAATATTCGGTAATTAAATATGTTGCCAAGGTTTTCCGGTTTCACTTTCAGATAGTAAGTAAGAGCAAGGGGCTGATCGTTTCTTTCCAGTGCGTAATACCCTGTGTAGAGATACAGCAGATTCAGATCCATATTGGATGATGCCTGCAACGCTGTCAGCGCTTTTTCAAGCTTCATCATAAACTCTAATGAAGCATGGCTCCGGAGAAAGACTTCGGATGAAAATATATGAAAATGATAATCGGTTAACCAACTTTCCAGATACTTTTGTTCAATTGCTCCGGCATATAATTTATTAAAAATATTTACATCAATCAGGTACTCTATAAAAGCAGATGACATGTGCGAAAAGTGAAAGTCGCGACCACCATGGGGCATAAAGGTTGAATTAATATCCGGGTATAAATACAAACTACTGCGTGGAGAAGTGAGTATTTCAGAAGCCGCAACGCCTACTCGCTCAATAGGCTGGTTGAGATAAGCCGGAGTAACCTGCTGATACGAATTAAAACTCTTATTAAATAGATCTTTCACCTTTTGTTCATCGTAATTCTTATTGACCACTTCGGCCCGGTGTGCGGTAAATATGCCTTCATCTTTATAGCTTATGGCCAACAAGAAATTACGTTCATCTGCATTATTGCTTTTCTGTATGGCCTCACGCAGCATCTCAAAGAAGAAACTAATTTCGTCCTGATCGCCATATTGCAGGTTAAGGTTTTGAGTCTCAACCCAAAAATCAAAAAACTTCACATTCCGGGTTAGTTGATACGGTTTCATTCGTGCCTGCAGGCGCTGGTAAAACTCAATCTCTGTGATCTTTTTGCGTGCACAATACCCCTGCACAAATTCATCTAGACTATTAGCCTGATTGCTCCGATAAAAAACAGAAGCAACGTTTGATGCATTATCTAGCATGGTGGCGTAGTCGCTCATGAAGTAAGTGCCATTAAATTTCAAAACGGTATCCATAGCTTGCAATGCTTTGCCCGGATTACCCGCAGCCGCATAGAGGTAAGCCAATTTCTGGTACAGCCCATTGTAGTTGAGGGAATATCCCTGATAACCAATGGCACGCAACACATCACGGGTATATCGGCTAGTCACCCATTCACTTCTTTCATTGCCATCAAAGGGAGAAAGTGCCTTTAAAATATCTTGCAACTGTTGTTGAGTAAATGCATTGAAATTAATGGCATCTTCCAACATGATTGAAAAATTACCGATATCCGTAAAATCGCGCGGTTCCTGCTTAAGAATAGTGAGCACTGCTTGTGCACCACGTTGTGCGTTTTTAATTTGTAGTTGAAAAATGTTCTCAGTTGGATTATAATAATGGGCAAGTCCAAGAGTAGCACGCCAATCATTGGCAATAGAAATGTAATCGGATAGTTGCTTTGCATTCCCGAAAGGAACCGGGTATTGTGAAAATAAACTATCGGTGATTGCGAGTGATTTGGAAATCTCCGTAGCGGGTTCTGCTCTTCCCTGAACAACCAATGCTACTGCGATGCCATTGGCCACTTTTATTTTTTCCAGTGAATCTGTTACGCGCTCAATTATTTCGGGTATGGTAGTCAGGTTAAGTTGCAAATTATTAACCGCCAGCCAGCCCCGGTCGCCAAAGCGGAGTTTGGGATTATTAATTATATCGATACTTTGTTCTTTGACACTTTCCAACACAGCTGTGTTTTGCCTATCGAGATAGGTTTTTAAACCAAAAGAACTGAGTGTAATAATTAACACAATACCTATTCCGGCAGCAATCTTGCGCGGACCGTATTTCATCACCGCACGGGTGATAACATGCTTGCTTGCACTGCGTTGTAAAAACTCTTGTGCATTATTTAGAATTGAAGCCGCTTTGGCTTTCCGCTGGTCATGTTCAAGTTCCTCACCCAGGTACCGGGCAATCCATTCTGCATTGGGTTTGGTTTTTTCAAACCAGTTCTCAAAAAAAGTAAGCGGACCTATATACAATAAGAATGAATTTGATTTTCCACTTTCCACCCAACGAGTTAACTGTTGGCTGAAATCCAGGTATGTTGTGTAACTGTCAAATTCATCCTTTGCCCACTGCGCCAGGTTACCCCAATTACGAATTAAACTTTCATGGGTGATATCCAGCACTGAATTTTCATTAAGCTCAGGCACTTTCTCAGTAAAAGGTCGCAACAAGGTATTACCCGGTTCGCGGAAAATACTCAACACCTTGCCTACTCTCTTAAAATCGAACTGCGGCTGATTAATGATAGCCGTAATTTCGCCCAGTGTCATACGGTTGCGCACTGCCCGGCTGCTATCTATTTTAGTCAGACATTTAAATGCCGATTCTATAATCCGGGCGGCATCTTCATCACTGATTGCATCCTTTTGTTGTTGCCGGTATGAATCGGCAGCAAACTGATAAAGTTTATTTGCGTGGCTGTTCAGTACGTTCTGCAAATCCGGTTGATCATAACAAGCCTGTATTTTTAACGGTAATCCAGCGAACCACTTTTTGTAGCGGTCCCCGTCAGCGGCAGGCAAATCCGTGCCGCTCATCCCGCCTACCATAGCATAATGTAGCAGATCCATTTCTGCATCGCCTTCATCAGCCATTTTCCAGATCTGATTCAGAGCATGTTGCAGAATCGGTAACTGATCTGTACCCTCCACCATATCATGAATCAGTCGCTCCGTTAGTCTGCGTGAGATTCGATTGCCACTGAGAACTGCTGGCTCTTCTATCACTTCCTGCAATTGGGCACGATTCAAACGAGGCACAAAAAATTGTGAGAATCCAATGGCTTCGGGTAAGCCACGAAAAGAAGCACACTGCCCGATAAAATCCGACCGCATGGTGATGATAATATAGATCGGAAGTTTTTCCTCCAAGGCTATTCTGGCTGTTTCCAACAAAAGGCTCGTCACCAAGTTCGCTTCCTGAGAAGGAACTCCCTTATGAAAATTTTCCGGGTTGGTGAAAAACTCTTCGAACTGATCGGCCACAATAATCAAATTGGCAGAGCTGCGCTTGCGAATATTTTTATTGTTGTCGTCTAACTCGCTCCACTCAGCATCGGTAGTGTTGATGTAAAGTGAAGATGCCTTATAGATATCGACTAACGCAGAGAACCCATGGCTTAATTCTGTGCGCACGGTGCTCTCATTTGCAATTCCTAACTGCTTTGCAAGTACACGGCATAAGTTGCCTAAAGGATTTCGCTCGGGGCGAAAATCAACCACTACCCAATTTGAAAATTGTGATTTCAAAAAACCTGCTTTGGCATTGGGAACAATACCGGCATATACAAGCGAAGATTTGCCATCGCCCGAAGCACCCGTAAGCATGATAAACTTATTTTTTTCAAGCTGTTTAGTTGCCTGATCAATATGTTCATCGCGTCCTTTAAAGTAAAGGGATTCGTCTTCGGTGAACGGACGAAGACCAGTGTAGGGGCAGATGGTACTTTGTTCTTCCATGAATCTATATTACTTCACACTTCTTCATTCGGCATTCAACATTCAAACTTGAATTTAATGGAAGTATGAATACTGATCGATGAATGCTGAATAGCGAAGTATCCCAACCTTCAAACTTCAAAAATCGACCTTCAGCCATAAAACTTCCTTTTAAAATCGTTCTCACTTACTTTTTAATTTATTTTGCTCTGCGGTTTTTACGCTCGTTACAAAAATTGCCACCAACTCATCAGCTTCTTTTAATAGTGCTTTCATCAATTCATCTGAAGAATAACTCTTGGATTGATAAATGGTTTTCAAACAAACTAACGTCTCCCGTAACTCTTTCAACACTACTTTGATTTTATGTAGAAAATCATTGTTTGACTCACCGCTCTGAGCTTCACCATAGTTAAGTGCGGGTGAAGTGCCTGAACGAAGTAATTGCCCAGACAAGTGATTCGCAGCTTTAGAACCTGGCATGGACTCAATGAATTGAATAATCAATACAGCAAACTTTATTAGTCTTTCTTCGAGGTTGTTTTTCATGCTGCGCATTTGTTAACTCTCATTGGCTTCAAACTTCTGCATTCAACATTCGAACCTGACCTTGGTGGAAGTGTGAATGCTGATTGCAGAATGTTGAATAGCGAAGAACTACGATCCTCACACTTCAGCATTCGCCATTCGACATTCAAACCTCCATTAAAAAAGAAGTGTGAAGTGCGAATGCTGATTTGTGAATATTGAAGTACCAAAGCACTCATCGACCTTACAGTTTTACCACTTTAACATAAACCTTTTTTACTTCCTCGGGCACCTCTTCTTTAGACACAATGGTGGATACAACTTTGGGAGCTTTAAATACCCGGGAAGCATTACTAATTGGATCATTCTCACCTACCAACATAATTTGGGTGGGTGACGAAGCTCCCCCAATTTCTTTCCAGATTTGTTTGACAAAAGGAATGGCCCAATCGGCTGCGTATTTAAAATAGACAACCGCCAGTTTGCTTCGCGGAATTTGTTGAGCTGATTTTTCGCGATACGATTCATCTCCATCGGGCATGATATTCAACGTTTCGATCGGGTAGTATTCGCTGATCAAATCAGTAATACGACCGGCATCGGTTTCATCCTGCTGATTAAAAATGAAGAAGATATCGGTATCTTTTGAGTCGAATAGCTTCACCTCCTCTTTCATCATAACCACGCGTATGTCATCTACCAATTGCATGGCGCCTGCGCTGTTGCTGAACATCATGTTGCGGGTAATATTATTGCGGATGCTTCGTATAAATTCCTGCTGAGAGGGATTGACTGGTTTGGTGGGGTTGTTCACATTCCAGATGAAACTTTGGAATTCGGACGAAGCCGGTTCTACCAGTTTCTTTACTTCATTCAATTGATACTGTGGAAATGATACTTCACTATCAACTTCGAATCGCCTGCCAAATTCATTTCCTAAAATGTGTAATGAGCAAGCGCACTTCGCCAGGTTCTCCGCTACGCGTAGTTTGAACTCTTCATCATCGGCCGGGCAATCCGTGGAAGGCAAAACACTGAACCCAGCCTTTTGCAATACCAAAGCAATCTCTTCACGCTGTGCCTTAAGTTCGCTGGAAGTCCAGGCCAGAAAAATGGCGGGCTTACTTCGGTCAATAACATGTACTTTGATTCCCGCGGGCAAGGAAGTAGAGAAACTCGCTGCAGTTATTGGTTTATCAATTGTTAATGAGTGTGCGCTGACGGGAGCAGCTTCACCCCTATTGACCATCTTTATTCCGGCTACCAACTCTTTTATAGAATTAGCAACTTTATTAATCTGATTACGAAACAGTAAGCGGGTTTGCGCACCAGAGAGCTCATCATCTTTTGAACGCAAAGGCCTGTTAACTCCGGCATCCTGATAAATAAAATCGATGGAGCGTAAAATTCCACCTAGTTCTCGCTCCAGCAGACGAACATCATCTGGCTCAATTTCATGAATCTTAATGGGAAGGACCCGATTGATTACGTTGCCGGTTGCGGTCCGCACTACTTTACCAATGCTGTCGCGGTCGGCTTCCGATATAAATCGTAGAAATTCATCCTTCCAGGCGAAGGAGTTAAGATCACAATAAGTTTGGGAAACGATGGGAATGAAAATCAGGGATTTGATTTTACCCTGCAGTGACTCGTGAACCTGGTGTGTTTCCAGCAGACCTTCCTGTGGATTCTTATCAAAATAAACAGATAGTTTATCCTTTAAAGTCGCGTCTAATTCTTGTTTAAGCTTTTCAACAAATTCTGTTACCCAACCATCATATTTATTGTCGTTGTGCCGGTAACTGATAAAAATATCATATTCATAACCCGGTACGATAGAAGCCATAGACAATACGTTAGATTAAACCCTAATGATAGGAAGAATACTCCGTACTATCAACAAAAAATGGGTCATACCGCGGATAAAAAGGGATTAAAATTATCCAAACGAATGAAATATTTATCAGCAAAGATGTTCGTCACCCACTAATTTATTACAGCGTCCGCATGCCCTTGAGTAAAACCTCCCGCATTCCGGCACCCATCGGAATGGAATGCTCTGCAATCTTTACACTTCCTTCCGTTACTTCTTCAATGTGGGTTAGATTGACGATATAAGACCGATGGATTCTTAAAAAAAGTTTTTTGGGAAGTTTCTCTTCAATTGCTTTCAAGGTAACAGCCAACACATAATCTTTTTCCTTAGTAAACAGCTGACTGTAATTTCTGTCAGCTTCCAGATAAAGAAGGTCTGCCAGCATGATCTTTACCATTTTCTCTTTATGGCGAACAAAGATTCGGTCATTCAATACAAAAGTAGAATCCTCGTCTTTGTCGGCTACGATTAGTCCATTTACATCCTCTGCCATGCGACTGATGGTGAGCTCAATGGCACGCTGCAAATCTAATTGTTTGTAAGGCTTGGAAATAAAAGCATACGGCCTGGTGGCTTTGGCCCGGTTGAAGGTGGGCTCATCTGCATTGGCGGTAAGATAAATAATAGGAACATTAACGTGTTGCTGCATTTGGCCTGCTGTTTCAATGCCATCCATACTCCCCTTCAAGTTTATATCCATCAATACGAGATCCGGCTTATTTTCTTGCACGTGAACAATGGCATCCTCACCACGAGGCAGTATGCCGGTAACCTCGTAACCAAGATTCGAAAGTTGCATCGAAATCTTGGCACCTATAATCATTTCATCTTCTACGATGAGAATCTTAATCGAGTCCATTATACCTGGGAGTATTTAAAATTAATAGTAATGATTGTTCCTTCTTTTGTGTCAAGAGTAAGTTTACCATCCAGTTGTTTCACCAGCAAGGTAACAAGTTCTGTCCCAAAGCCAGTCCCTTTGGGAATCGTTTGAGCGGGCTTACCTACACCATTGTCTTTGACTTGAAACATCAATTCATTTTCTACCGATGTTCTTACCAACCGAATTCGAATTTGCCCGGATCGATTTTCTGTAAAAGCATATTTTAATGCATTCGTGATGAGCTCATTCGCAATAAGACCAATAGGCACAGCGGTGTCTACATCCAGTTCAAGAGGTTCCATATCAGTATGGATGCTGATGCGCCCGGCTTCATTAAAGGAATCGAGAATACTCTCGCCCAAATTTTGAAAATAATCCTTCATTTCAATAGCTGCGAGTTTATCTTTTTGATAAAGCTTTTGATGAATAATGCCCATGGACAGGACCCGGTTTTGGCTAGCGAGCATAACAGCCTGGGCTGAGGGATTGTCAATTTGCGCAGCCTGCAGGGAAAGCAAACCCGAAACGATTTCCAGATTGTTCTTCACCCGATGATGAATCTCCCTTAACAACAATTCATTTTCTGAATTGCGTTTATCGAGTTGTTGATTTTTAAGTGCCAGGCTTTCGTTCAAGGCATTTAGTTGGGCATTAACCCGAAGTTTATTGCGATAGGTTCGGTACAATATCATCACCATCAGGCATAACAACCCCGCACCTAACAGAAATAAAACCTGAACTCGCTTTTGTTGAGAAATTAGTTGCTCCTGAATTTTAATGGTCGATTCTTTTTGTGCCACTTCAAATTCAGTTTGAAGTAGCGCAATGCGCTGGTCGGCCTCCGAAGTAAAAACGCTATCTTTCAGTTGATCGTATTTTAAAAAAGCTGAGTGAGCGCTTTTATAATCACCCAGTTTAGCGTGTGCAACCCCTAATTCCTTATAAGCGATGTGTAAAAAATAAGTATCATTAAATTTTTCGGTTCCTACTTCCAGGCACTTTTTCAGACTTTCAATCGCCAGCGCAGGCTGCTGCATCAGGTTTTGAAGTTTTCCAAGTTCAAGCCAGGACCGCATTTGCATGAAATTATTATTTAATAAGGCGGAATATCGAATGGCATTTCTGGCAGCGTCCTCAGCCTGCATGTAGCGCTGAGTTAGTGTATACAATTCAGATAACGAAATATAAATGTCCGCGAGGTTATTATAAAACTGATACCGTTCACTGATGATAAGAGCCCGGTCAAAATATTCTTGTGCGGCTGCATACTCTTTAACTTTCAGATAGTTATTACCCAGCACATAGAGCGTAAAGCTATAATCCAGATCGTTAATGTTTCGTTGCTTATAAAGTGATTCAGCTTCTAATCCATATTCGATGCCCTTTTCAAACTTTGATTGTTTCCAGAATAGATTGCTTAAATCGCTATAGGCCATAGCCCGGGCCCTTATATCCTGGAGGCTGTCACCTATTTGCAATCCCAGCATTGCATAGTCTGCCGCCTTACTCAACAAGCCTTGGCGTTCCATCACATACCCCATTTGGGTAAATAAATGGGGCCAATCCTGTATAGGTAATTTGATTTGAGCAGATTCCAACACAGTCATCGCTGTATCCAATTTATCTTGCCGTAATAAAATAGCACCGAGTGTGGTTTGCAGGCGACCTTGCCAAAGAACACTTTGTCTGGATACAGCTAAATGATAAACAGTATCTGCCCACGCATATGCTTTATTAAGATTGCGCGTGTGCCAATAGTACGCTAAATCATTGCCGATACTGAGTTTAATGGAATCAGGAAGCGGCATCCTGAATGTGTTTTCCAGTACCTGCAAATAAGAAGAGTCGAAGTCATCGGTGGCAACAAATACTGCGCGATACGGATCGGTTCGGGAATTGTCAAAAATCTGGCCCTGCACAACTCCGGCTAAAACCAGAATACCTAGTGTTAAACATAATCTACTTAAAAGTTGCCAACACATACACTATAGAACCAATTCCAAAGATAGCAGATTTGAGTGGCAAAGGAATTAAAAAGGTGAGAAGTCTGATTTGATCAAAAGTATAGATTTGATGGATTGATAATGTAAAAATAATAGGTTAAACTGTAGTTCTATTTGAAGTACAACCCACGCTAAAACCCATATCGTATGAAAGGCTTGATGATGGATTATCAACTTACCTTGCCGGTATTAATGAAGCGAGCTGAGACGCTGCACAGTCAAAAACAAATTATTACCCGCCTTCCTGATAAATCACTTCACCGCTATACGTATTCAGATTTCGCAACCCGAACTAAAAAACTCAGTGTTGCATTACGTAACCTTGGAATCCGGGAAGGTGACCGCGTGGCTACACTATGCTGGAACCATTATCAGCACTTGGAAATTTATTTTGGTATTCCTTCCATGGGGGCCATCCTGCATACCTTAAATCTACGCCTTTCGCCTGACGACCTTGAATATATTGTTAACCATGCTGAAGACAAAGCTATTATCGTAGACCAGGTGCTGCTTCCCCTCTTTGATAAATTCAAAAATAAAATTAAATCGAAGCACATCATTGTTATACCAAATGCGGGCCAACCCGTTCCAGAAGGCACCATAAATTATGAGGAGCTAGTTGCTGGTGGAGATGAACAAAAATTCATACCATTTGAAGGAGACGAAAATACCGCAGCCGCGATGTGTTATACTTCCGGTACTACAGGCAAACCTAAAGGAGTTTTATATTCTCATCGGTCTATTGTCTTGCATTCCATGGTGTGTGCGTATGCTGAGGGCATGTCGATCATGGAATCCGATGTGGTTCTACCGGTTGTTCCAATGTTTCATGTCAATGCGTGGGGCCTTCCGTTTACATGTACTATGTTGGGGTGCACAATTGTGTTCCCCGGTCCTTACCTTGATCCCACAAGTTTGCTTGAGCTTTATGAAAATGAAAAAGTAACTATCACCGCAGGGGTACCTACTATCTGGCTTGGGATTTTAAATGTATTGGATGCTGCCCCGGGGAAATACAATCTCAGTTCTTTGCGCTCCATGATTGTTGGCGGTTCAGCAGCACCGCGATCCATGATAAAAAGTTTTCAGGAACGTCACGGCCTGAGCATCCTGCATGCCTGGGGTATGACCGAAACCTCACCGTTGGGTAGTATTGGGATTCTTACCAGCGAAATTCAACGCGAGAATAAAGAGGTCCAGTATGATTATCGCGCAAAGCAAGGTGTGCCAGCAGCTTTCGTAGAGATCCGTGGACGAAGCGAAAATGGTTTAATACCGTGGGACGGAGCTACGATGGGCGAATTGGAAATCAGGGGGCCGTGGGTGGCAAGTTCATACTATAATACCACTGAACAAGTTGATAAATTTACACCAGACGGATGGTTCCGGACCGGTGACATTGTTACCATTGATGTAAAAGGGTACATAGAAATTAAAGACCGCAGTAAAGATGTAATTAAGTCCGGTGGCGAATGGATCAGTTCGGTTGCGTTGGAAGGTGCGTTGATGGGACATCCTGCTGTAGCTGAAGCAGCCGTGTTTGCAATTCCTGATCAGAAGTGGGCCGAGCGGCCTATGGCTTGTGTTGTTTTGAAAGATGGTAAGACCGCGACCCGTGACGAGTTACATAAATTTCTGGAACCCCTATTTGCCAAATTCTGGTTGCCCGATGCTTATGAGTTTGTAAAGGAAATACCAAAGACATCCGTGGGCAAATTCAAGAAGTCAGTTTTAAGAGAGCAGTATAATAATTACAAAGCCTGAGTTGACACAATTCACATGAGTATCGAATTGTCTATCTTTAATTTGATTTACTTCTACTAAATTCCCTACCCATGAAAAGAAGAACCTTTGTTAAAAAATCAGCATTAACTGCTGTTAGTGTTGCTGCTTTCGGATCTATTAGCTGGAATGGTAAATCCTTTGATGGTGATACCGAAACGACAACGGATATTCTTGGGCCTTTTTATCGTCCTGGAGCACCCATGCGAAGTAATCTGATCCCGAAAGGTTCAACAGGCGAAGTCATGAACCTAAGGGGAACTGTTTTTCAGAAAGATGGCAAGACGCCTTTAGCCAATACACTCATTGAAGCGTGGCAATGTAACGAGAATGAAAAATATGATAATACTTCCGATGATTATTTATTTCGTGGGTCAATTAAAACAGGTACCGATGGCAAGTATTCATTTAAAACGATTGTACCAGTGCCCTACAAGGATGGTGAAGTCTGGAGACCCGCACACATACATTTACGGGTTTCCAGTAGCAATCATCAGGATCTGATCACTCAACTATATTTCAAAGGAGACGCGCATATTGAAAAAGACCCAGCGGCAGCTTCCCAACAAGCTGTTAACCGGATTTTAGAAATCAAAAAAGGAGCGAAAGAAAGTGAAGTCAAATTTGATATTACTATGGGTAAGGCTTTTCCTTTGGATGATGCCGGGTATAGAAAAATTACGGGTCTGTATAAATTGAAGGAAGGACTCGCTGAATTTATTCGGGAAGATGACTTACTCTTCCTTAAACTTAATGGACAACTTTCTGAATCCCTGATGTACAAAGGCAATAATACATTTGAAGGTGGGTTAAGTTATATTATAGCAAAGTTTGAAATCTTAGCCGATGGTAACGTAAAAACGATTATCAGCATGGGCGATTGGGAAAGCAATGATATGTCGAAAAGAACGTCCTATGAAGGACTGAAGTTTCTGAAATACGGAAAGTAATTTTACTAAGTGAACTGTTGTAGAGTCAAACCAACGATGCCTGACATCAACTACTATGATAAAAGTCATTGCATCAAAAACAAAAAGAGACAATATTTGCGCGGAATCTGGCCGTGCGTATGAATCTTGAATTATCAGAACTATCACAACCTTCCATTTCACTTTTGGGTATCCGGGTAGACGAGCCCATGAATACTCTCACCGATGTACTTGTATCGGCCGTCTGCTTTTATGCATTCTATCAGTTAAAGAAAGAAGAATTTGGTGGTAAAACTCACCTTTACTTCCGTTTGTATTTTCTCTTACTTGGTTTTGCGACTTTATTTGGTGGTATCATCGGCCATGGCTTTCTGTATGCCTTTTCTTTCGCCTGGAAGTTACCGGGCTGGATCGTAAGTATGCTTTCGGTGGCCTTTATTGAGCGATCCGCAATTGAATATGCCCGGCCATTAATCGACCCGCGCCTGGGAAAGTTTTTTTTAGTTCTCAACATCGTTGAGTTACTCACTATTATGTCAATTACGATCTACACGTTAAACTTTGAATGGGTTGAGTTTCACTCAGGCTATGGACTGCTGGCCATTGTATTACCCTTTCATGGGTACACGTATTTAAAAACCCGCGACCCCGGAAGCGGGATTATATTAATTGCTGTAATGGTTGCCTGCCTCGCAGCCTTGGTTTTTATGAATCACTTTTCACTGGATGTATGGTTCAATTATATCGATCTAAGCCATGTGCTGATGGCTATTGCCGCCTATATATTTTATAAGGGTGCCACCCGACTAAAAGTACGCCACGAAAGGTGATGTAAAGCTGGTTGTGTAACGTTACCTTTGCGGGATGCAACAAAACCTGAACGCAACCCATGCCGAATTCTTAAAGAATCTATCCATTGCTCAATTCAATGAAATGCAGCTTACCTTCCTTGAAAAGGCTGCATCCACTCATAATCTCACGCTACTGGCACCTACAGGTTCTGGCAAGACTCTCGCCTTTCTGATTCCGCTGGTGAATAAACTTAGTCCGGATGTTGAAGGTGTGCAAGCATTGATTATAACACCTTCGCGCGAACTGGCCCTGCAGATCGAACAAGTATTCAGAGCCATGAAGACCTCCTGCAAAGTGAGTGTGTGCTATGGCGGTCACTCCATGAAGATTGAGCAAAATAGTTTAAGCGAAGCTCCCGCTGTGATCATTGCTACACCGGGTAGACTAAGCGAACATATTCTTAAAAAATCCTTTGATCCCCGAACGGTAAAGATGGTGGTATTGGATGAGTTTGATAAATCGTTACAGTTGGGTTTTCATGAACAGCTTACTATAATTTTTAAAGCCCTTACCGGGAAACAACAACACATCCTCACCTCGGCCACCCGGTTGGACGTATGGCCCGACTTTTTGCCTTTTAAGAACCCTGAAACAATCAATTTCTTGAAAGACAATGCCGATTCCAGGTTAACCCTTAAAGTAGTACATACGAAAAGTGCTGAGAAGGTTGAGACACTGTTGAAACTGGTGGCTGGATTTAATCAGGAAGTATGCCTCGTGTTTTGCAATCATCGCGAAGCCGTAGAGAGGATCAGTGCGCTCTTTACCAAGAATAAATTCGAACACGGCATCTTGCACGGGGCGATGGAACAAATTGATCGTGAAAAAAACCTGATCCGGTTTCGTGGCGGAGCTCACAATGTGCTAATCGCCACGGATCTAGCTGCGCGCGGACTGGATATTCCAGAAATCAAACATGTAGTGCATTATCAACTACCGCCACAGGAAGAAGCCTTCATCCATCGCAACGGCCGCACGGCACGAATGCACGCGGAAGGTCAGGCTTACCTCGTGCTGGCCGATGATGAAACCTTACCGCAGTATATCGACAAAACAGTAACAGAACTTAAGATCGGAAGCAAATTACAACTTCCACCACCACCCAATTTTGTCTGCCTATACATAAGTGCTGGCAAAAAGGACAAAATCAGTAAAGGAGATGTTCTAGGACTGCTGACTAAAAAAGGTGGCTTAAGCAGTGAGGACATCGGATTAATTACAACCCTTGATTTTGCTTCATATGTTTCTGTGAAGCGCGAGCGGGTGACTAAGATGCTTGCCAACATAAAAAATGAAAAGCTTAAAAAGTTGAAAGTGAAAATTGAAGTGGCGAGTTAGAATTTGATCATAACTATTAAATTTGAAACGGCCCCGATTACTCTACTGTAGCATTTTTTCAAATATGGCATCACCCCTACCTGAGTTAGAGATCTTAAACAAACCCTTTCAGATTACTGATGCGCAAATCCATTTCTTTCAACAGCATGGATTTATCAAAATAAAGAATGTTCTACCGGCTGAAACGATTCACTACATGAATGAAACGATCTCAGCCGAAGTAAAAAGACTTAACACACAGCACCTGCCAATCGAACAGCGCGATACGTATGGCAAAGCATTTTTGCAGATCATGAACCTCTGGACAAAATCCGATAGCGTAAAGGAAATTGTATTTAGCAGGCGACTGGCAAAAATAGCTTCTGATTTAATGGGTGTTAATGGAGTGAGAATGTATCACGATCAGGCGTTGTTTAAAGAACCCAGTGGCGGACATACTCCCTGGCATGCAGATCAGTACTATTGGCCTTTAAGTACAGACAAAACGGTAACGGTTTGGATCCCTTTACAAAAGACCGGGCTTGAGTTAGGGCCTTTGGAGTTTAGTGCTGGCAGTCAGCGCTTAACGGAAGGCAGGAATCTTAAAATCAGTGATGAAAGTGAAAAAGAGTTGCAAAAGAAATTAACCTTGCGTGATTTTGAACAAGTAGTAGAACCTTTTGATATCGGTGAAGTAAGTTTTCACATGGGTTGGGTTTTCCATCGGGCGGGGCCCAACAAAACGGATACGATGCGCAAAGTGATGACTGTAATTTATATGGACAAAGACATGCACTTGCAAGAGCCAATCAATGAAAATCAAATTCAGGATTGGAACACATGGTGTCCGGGAGCTTTGGTAGGTGAAATAATAGATAGTCCACTTAATCCTATCCTGTACTCACGGTAATTGAACTTTTTATCCTCACTTCTACCTCATCAAATCAATCATGTGCGTGTACAATCCGATAATTAGGAGCTCATTTAGTATAGATGACGTTGTACACAATAAATAATCCGGTATTTAGTATCTTTATTGTTGCGTTGAGGAGATAAATTCAAACAATGGTCATACCTAATTAAATTTCACAACCCATGGATGCATTTACCATTGCCGCGCCCGAATTCCGGACTGAAATTTCCAGGATCTTTGCGCTTCAAAAAAACAATCAACAAAAAGTTGCAGACACCAGTGCGCGTGATCGCATTAAAAAATTAGATCGATTACACGCAGCTGTATTAAAATATCGCACCGAAATCCAGCAGGCTTTATATGATGATTTTCGTAAGCACCCCAGTGAGGTAGACCTGCTTGAAATTTATAAGGTAACCTCAGACCTTAAACATACCAAGGCGCATTTATCCCGATGGATAAAACCACAACGTGTGGCAACACCGCTATCTCAGTTGGGATCACGATCCTACATACATTATGAGCCCAAAGGTGTTGTGCTCATTATCTCCCCCTGGAATTTTCCAATCAATCTTACTTTTGGCCCCTTGGTTTCAGCCATTGCAGCGGGGAATTGTGTAATGATTAAACCTTCCGAACACACCCCACATGCTTCCGCCATCATGAAAAAAATAATAGTGGAACTATTTCCTGAGGAAGAAGTTTCGTTGATTGAAGGTGATGCCGAAGTCTCTACCGAATTATTGAAGTTACCTTTTCATCATATTTACTTTACGGGTTCACCCGAGGTAGGTAAAGTAGTGATGAAAGCTGCCGCTGAGAATCTTACCTCAGTAACGTTAGAGCTGGGTGGAAAATCACCCACCCTTGTAGATGAAACAGCCAATCTTAAAGTTGCCGCGCAACGTCTTGCAGTAAGTAAGTGGTTAAATAATGGTCAGGTCTGCATTGCACCCGATCATGTCTTTGTGCATAAGTCTGTGGCTGACGAATTCATTGGCCTGCTGAAAGAAACCACTCATCAATATTATGGGGAAGATGCATCCCAATCTGAATCCTATAACCGGATTGTTAATAACCGGCACTTTAAACGAATTGAAGGATATTTGAATGATGCCATAGCAAAAGGAGCCAACGTTGTCTATGGTGGAAAAACCGATTCGTCACAGGATTATTTCGGACCGACTATTGTGACTAACATTTCGGAAGATGCCGATTTATTGACAAAAGAAATTTTCGGGCCGATATTACCATTTATTGTATACAATGATTTACAAGAGGTTATTGATAAAATCAACACGAAAGAAAAACCATTAGCGCTCTATATTTATAGTAGGGATAAACAAAATGTAAATCGCATTATTGCGAACACACGAGCCGGAGCCACCGTAATCAATCATGGGGGTATCCACTTCTTTAATAACAACTTACCTTTTGGTGGATCAAATAATAGTGGCATCGGTAAGGGCCATGGATTCTATGGCTTTGAAGCGTTCTCGAATGCGCGGGCTATTGTGAAGCAGTGGTCACCCATCAGCGCGCTAGACAAATTGTTACCGCCTTATAATGCCCAAAAGCAAAAGTTGATCGACATGACGATCAAGTGGTTTTAGTTCAATCAATATGTGAAGCCGTTTATTATCTGGATAGGAATGGCTTTGATAATTAAGCAGTGTTCTCCATTCAGAGGAGCCTAAACGCAGCAACCGAATCATGAAATTTGATAAGAAGCCAAATCAGCCAATAAGAGTAGTTTGTTCAGAGAAATGAAATTGAATTAAACTATCACTCCATACAAATCAACACACCTTAAAGAAGTTTTTGTTTTGAACTTCTTCATTTCCAGCCAGCATTGATTCAATTTTCTTCGCGGTTTTAGTAATGGCAAGTCCACCCAGGCCTGTACAACGAAGCGTATTGGGTATTTGATCGCCTACTTTTTTCATCGTCTCAATCACTTCATCCAATGGGATCAGGTGATTGTAATCCGCCAGCGCCATATTCGCACACGATAGGGCTGTGGAAGCCGCCATAACATTTCGATTGAGGCAGGGGGCCTCAACGCGATCGGCAATCATATCGCAAATCATTCCCAGTGATGCCTGCAACGTCATCGATGCAGCTGCGAGTGATTGTTCAAGGGTTCCATTTTTCAATACAACAATTCCTGCTGCGGCCATGCCGGAGCCCGAGCCACATTCAGCCATGCAACCTCCCACCTCGGCTGCGAAAGTAGCATGAGCCGCAATGAAGACACCAATTATACCAGCGGCCAGCATCGCTTTCACGATTTCATCTTCTGATAATTTCAACGTGTGAGCGGTACCAATCACTGCCCCTGGCAGCGCACCACATGAACCTGCTGTTGGGGCAGCCACTATCACACCCATTGAACTTTTTACTTCCATCATGGCAGAAGTATACATGATGATGTGATTGAGCACATCACCTTCTACCAGTGTTTTATTTTTCATTTGCTGGTTGAAGTTGACCGATTGTGGACCGAGAATTCGATCGGCATAGGTGGTGCCTTTCAATCCGGTTTCAATACCATTTTGCATGATGTGAACGATGACCCGCATCTTCTCAAAAACTTCTTCCTTTGAAATATTTCCCCGCGCGCTTTCATAATGAATTGCTAATTCCCACAGCGAAAGATTTTTACCTTCATTGTAGGCCAGCATTTCTTCACAGGTGATGAAGGGAACTGTCAGGTCCTTGCGTGACAACACCGGGAGAACAGGAGATAATATTTTTATCTTATTAACGCCATCAAGATTCATCAGTTCTTCTATGATTCCGGATGATACACGTTGATTTGATTTCACTTCGATATAGATGGAATCACCATGATGAACATTGATTTCGTCATAGGAAATGGATCCTTTCAGAAAATCAACGACCACCTCGGGAGACTTTACATAGATCAATGTTTCATAAAAATCCCCAGCCATGGAAACACTGGCACCATCAATCTCAATCACCTCAATCATTCCGCCACCGGTAGAAAGAGCGGTGAGGGTTCTGGTTTCAGCATTATTTTTTAACGTGATTTTGTACGTGTTGGGATGCGTGGCTCCAATGGGATGAATGTCGATATTGATTTTAATGCCAGCTGCATCTACGGCTTGCAAATACTGAGGGAGTCGTTCGTCATAAGCTTCCCAACCCAGAAACCCACAGAACAATCCCATGTCCGACCCTTGACCTTTGTGTGTGGTGGCCAGCGAACCATTGGGATCAAACTCTATGCGCACTTCCTGAATATCTCCATCCATCAGGTCGCGACATAGCCTGCCTATGCGCAATGAGGCAGCACAATGTGAGCTCGAAGGGCCGCGCATCACCGGGCCAATAACATCGTTGAAAATACTCGGATAACTTTTCATGCGTGTAATTTTATTACGAAAGATCTATGCAATTAAGAGAAAGTAAAGTCATGAATCAACTGCATATATCAATAGCGTTTATGGTGTCTTAGCTACTAAAGATAGGGCGTCCTTCATCATTATGATCACCGGGGTACTGGCGGTATTGATAGTCGCATTTTTTGGAAAGTCGTTGACCCTGGATATGCTGCGATGGCTGGTGATCGTGGTGATTATCTATACCGCAATAGTGATATTGCGTGCAGCCATGATAAATGGAGCAGTCTCAAAAAAGAGTTAATTACCATCATTGTCAGTTCTTTAAAAGGCCTGCCTTGTGCGTCAGAAGAAAGGTAGGTTAAATTTCCTATTTTTGAAACATGCCTTCAATCGTTCCAAACTTCGAATACCTGCCTGCGCTGCCGCTTCGGCAGACAGGCGACATCTTCATCTCCTACCGCCACACTAATAATCCGATAGTTTCTATAGTTAAGTGATTCATATATTTTATGCTAAGTTTTAACTATACATAAAACTTTCATGGAAAAACCACCTTTATCAGGGTGGAAAATTCGATTAAGGTGGACAACTAACAATTCAGTATTTTAGCGGCCTTGAAGTTTACCTCATCTTGAAGGTAAAAAACTGAAATTAACTTAGCATTTTTAACAATAAAAGATAATGCCTTCCCTACTCCCCGGTTTCGAATACGACATCTTCATCTCATATCGTCAAAAAGATAATAAGTATGATGGTTGGGTAACTGAGTTTGTTGACAACCTTAAAAAGGAGTTGGAAGCAACTTTCAAAGAGGATATCTCCATCTATTTTGATTCCAACGCGCATGATGGATTACTCGAAACTCACAACGTAAATAAAAGCCTGGAAGGAAAACTGAAATGCCTCATTTTCATTCCTATCCTTTCGCAAACCTATTGCGACACCAAATCTTTTGCGTGGTCAAATGAGCTACTGCCCTTTTTAAAATTTATTGAGGATGATGAGTTCGGAAAAAGTGTAAAACTTTTAAATGGAAATATTGCAGATCGGTTTTTGCCGGTCCGTATTCATGACCTAGATGGTGAAGACCAGAAACTTTTTGAATCTGCCACACAAAGTGTTTTGCGCCCTGTCGATTTTATCTATCGCCTGCCCGGTGTGAACCGACAACTTCGCGCGAAAGATGATGAGCAAATTAAAAGCGCTAACCAAGTGCTTTACCGCGATCAGATCAATAAAGTAGCCCAAGCCATAAAAGACATCATCAACGCGATGAAGAATCCGCAAGCCACTGCAAAGGTTTCTTTAGAGCAAAAAAAGGAAAGTGTCGTGACACCTACCGCGGTGAAGCGGCCTGTGGCCAAAGAACCAAAGGAAAAATCTTCATCAAAAATCAAGTACATCGGCTGGGTTGTGCCAATTGTTTTGCTTGTGGCGGTTGGGTTCTGGTTTGTTCCCCAGTTTCTCAACAAACAACGGGCAAAGAATGAGTTGCTTCCTGCCATTCAAAAGTTGGTAGATGAAAATTTTGCCGCACCTTCAAGTGCATTTGAAATGGCTGAAGAGGCAGCTAAACTCATTCCTAAAGATTCGGCTTTGATTCGACTCTGGCCAAAAGTTTCCAGAAGTGTAACCATCGAAACAGCACCAAGTGGTGCAACTGTTTTTTGGAAAGACTATGATAAGCCCACCGATGCATGGAAGAAATTGGGCATTACACCTTTGCAAAATACGCGTATACCCTTTGGCATTACTGTAAAAATGGAGAAAGAAGGTTTTGAGACAATTGTCGCTACCTCTGGCTGTATTGCAGCGGAAAATTTATATAAAATGGATAGTATTACCACGCTTCCTAAAAACATGGTTAGAATTCCGGGCAAAGTTACCGACATGTATATTGTGGGGCTGGAGCAAAACGGAGGTAAAAAGGTGGGCGAATTTTTAGCTGATCGTTTTGAGGTAAGCAACAAAGAGTTTAAAAGTTTTGTAGATGCAGGAGGTTATACAAATAAAAAGTATTGGAATTTTCCGATACGCACAGAGGAAAAGGAAATATCCTGGGAAGAAGCTATGAAGCTATTTGTTGATAAAACAGGTAAGCAAGGACCTGCCGGCTGGGAGGTTGGTATTTACCCAAGTGGCAAAGAGAATCACCCCGTTGCCGGTGTTTCGTGGTACGAAGCAGCGGCTTATGCAGCCTTTGCCGGAAAGCAACTCCCAACGGTATTTCATTGGAGTGTTTTGGCCGAAACTGGACGAACCAAAAACATAGTGCCCTTTAGTAACTTCAATGGAAATTCTACTGCGCCTGTGGGAAGTCAGGAAGGTATTAGCTCGTTTGGTATTTATGACCTGGCCGGGAATGTACGCGAGTGGTGCTCAAATACAATCGGAAACAGGAATGCCCACTATATCTTAGGTGGTGGTTGGAATGATCCATCGTATGCGTTCAATGATGCGTATGGTGCATCTCCTATTGATCGTTCACTTACGAATGGCTTTCGCTGTATTAAGAACCTGCCGGGTGATACTACTCTTTCTGTGCTAACACCACCAGTTAATCTTGCTTTTCGTGATTACCTGAAAGAAAAACCGGTGGACGATAAAACATTCAATATCTTTTTGCGCCAGTTTGCCTATGACAAAAGCCCGATTGATGCACAGCAACAAACTATGGCCGACACCGGAATTTGGAAAATTGAAAAAGTGACCATGAGTGCCGCTTATGCGAACGATGAATTAATTGTATATCTTTTCTTACCAAGGGACAAGCAGCCCCCTTACCAGCCTATTTTTTTCTTCCCCGGCTCAAATGTTATTTACCAAAATAAATTTGATGGGGGTTATGCAGACCGTGTTGATTTTTTAGTCAGAAGTGGAAGAGCTATTATTTATCCGGTGTTTAAAGGAACCTTCGAGCGGAGGGATGAACTTAACTCAGACCTTGCTGATGAGTCAGTATTCTACAAAGACCACGTTATTATGTGGCGCAAGGACATCGGGCGGGCTATCGATTACTTAGAATCACGACCTGATATGATGGCTGATAAAATTGGTTATTTTGGTTGGAGTTGGGGCGGGTTCATGGGAGGCATTATACCCGCAATCGAAAAAAGGATAAAAGCAGTTGTATTGCATGTTGGTGGTATGGAAATGAATCGTGCGCTGCCGGAAGTAGATCAAATAAATTTTTTACCGCGCGTGTATCAACCTATTATCATGTTAAATGGAAAACATGATTTATTTTTTCCTGTAGAAACCTCCCAAAAGCCCATGTTCGAGTTGTTGGGTACACCTAAAAAAGATAAAAAAATTATCATTTACGATGCAGGACATAGGGTACCGCGTACTGAA
>LNFM01005373.1_pt1 | contig 22277 bp, 15 predicted proteins | sample 596031 | NCBI WGS metagenome assembly LNFM01 (sample SAMN04254537, study PRJNA301005) | activated carbon metagenome | isolation source: dual media filters at the Ann Arbor, Michigan drinking water treatment plant | place: USA: Ann Arbor
TCGACGACGTGATCCTGGTCGGCGGCATGACGCGCATGCCCAAGGTGCAGGACAAGGTGAAGGAGTTCTTCGGCAAGGAGCCGCGCCGCGACGTCAACCCGGATGAAGCCGTGGCCGTCGGTGCTGCGATCCAGGGCTCGGTGCTGGCCGGCGACCGTACCGACGTGCTGCTGCTCGACGTCACCCCGCTGTCTCTGGGCATCGAGACGCTCGGCGGCGTGATGACCAAGATGATCCAGAAGAACACCACGATCCCGACCAAGTTCGCCCAGACCTTCTCCACCGCCGACGACAACCAGCCAGCGGTGACGATCAAGGTGTTCCAGGGGGAGCGCGAGATGGCCAGCGGCAACAAACTGCTGGGCGAGTTCAACCTGGAAGGTATTCCGCCGGCGCCGCGCGGCCTGCCGCAGATCGAGGTCGCCTTCGACATTGATGCCAACGGCATCCTTCACGTGGGCGCCAAGGACAAGGCGAGCGGCAAGGAGAACAAGATCACCATCAAGGCCAACTCCGGCCTGACGGAGGCCGAGATCCAGGCGATGGTGAAGGACGCGGAGGCGAACAAGGCCGAGGACCATCGCCGCTTCGAACTGGCGCAGGCGCGCAATGGCGCCGATGCCAGCGTGCATCAGATCAAGAAGGCGCTCGCCGAGCATGGCGCTTCGCTGGATGCAGGCGAAAAGGAGCAGATCGAAGCTGCGGTCAAGGACGTCGAAGAGGCGTTGAAGGCCGACGACAAGGATGCGATCGAGGCCAAGACCGCCGCGCTGATGACCGTGAGCCAGAAGCTCGGTGAGAAGATGTACGCCGGCATGCAGGGGGGTGCAGGCGCCGAGGCGGCCGCCCAGGCGGCGGCGAGCGGGGCAGCCGGTGGCGGAGCCGAATCGCAGGGCGGCAAGAACGACGATGTCGTCGATGCCGACTACAAAGAGGTCAAGCGCGGCTGATTGCTTTCACCGGCTTGATTCGCCGAGCTGCAGCGGATGACATCGTCGCCGCTCGGCTCGGCGTTTGTGCGTTTACGGTTGTTCGAGTATCTGGGCTGTTGAGTCCAAGGGGTAGGCGATCACGCCATGGCAAAACGAGATTTCTACGACGTGCTGGGAGTCGCCAAGAACGCCTCCGAAGACGACATCAAGAAGGCCTATCGCAAGCTAGCGATGAAGTTCCACCCGGACCGCAACCAGGGCAAGGGTGACGACAAGTCCGCCAAGGAGGCCGAGGAGAAGTTCAAGGAAGTCAAGGAGGCGTACGAGGTGCTGTCGGACGCGAGCAAGCGTGCCGCGTACGACCGCTTCGGTCACGCCGGGGTCGATCCCAACATGGGCGGCGCGGGCGGCTTTCGTGGCCAGCCGGGCGCGGAAGGTTTCGGCGGCTTTGCTGATGCCTTCGGTGACATCTTCGGCGACATTTTCGGCGGCGCCATGGGCGGCCAAGCCGGTCGCGGCGGCGGGCGCGCGGCGTATCGCGGCGCCGATCTTCGCTACAACATGGAGATCACGCTCGAGCAGGCCGCCAAGGGCTTTGGCACCGACATCCGTGTACCGAGCTGGGACGCCTGCGAGACCTGCAAGGGCACGGGGGCCAAGCCCGGCACGCAGCCCAAGACCTGCGGCACCTGCGGCGGTACCGGCGCGGTGCGCATCACGCAGGGCTTCTTCTCGATCCAGCAGACCTGCCCGACCTGCCATGGCAGTGGCAAGGTGATCGCCGAGCCGTGCACCAGTTGCCACGGCGAGGGCCGGATCAAGAAGAACAAGGTGCTGGAGGTGAACATCCCGGCCGGCATCGACGAGGGCCAGCGCATCCGCCTGGCCGGCAAGGGCGAGCCCGGCATGAATGGCGGACCGCCGGGCGACCTGTATGTCGAGATCCGCATCAAGCCGCACGAGGTGTTCCAGCGCGACGGCGACGACCTGCACTGCGAGGTGCCGGTGTCGATGGTCACCGCGGCTCTCGGCGGCGACCTCGAAGTCGCCACGCTGACCGAGAAGGTGAGCATCAGCCTTCCCGAGGGCACGCAAAGCGGCAAGACGTTCCGCCTGCGCGGTAAGGGCATCAAGGGCGTGCGGTCCAACTATCCGGGCGATCTGTACTGCCACGTGAACGTGGAGACGCCGGTGCGCCTGACCGACAAGCAGAAGAAGTTGCTGCGCGAATTCGAGACCGCGCTGCGCGAGGGCGGCTCCAAGCACTCGCCGCAGACCAAGGGGTTCATGGATAAGATGAAGGGCTTCTTCACCACGGAGTGAGCGGCGACGACGGCGCCGCACCGCCTGCAAAGCGTCGCGCCGGGAAGGCGCGGCGCTTTTCTTTCGGCTCTGTCAGAGACGCGCGCGCAGTCGCGAGCGTAAGCCGGTAGGCTAGACCACTACACTCGTCGCGTCATCGCCGCTTGATTGCGCCATGTGGTCCATGTCAGCTCTGTTTCGCGTTGTCCGGGTCGCCGCGCTCGTGCTCGCCTCGCTTTCTCATCTCCCGCTGTCGGCGCAGACGCCGCAGTTCGACGCATGGTTTGAAGCGGAGGACGTCGGCGCTGTCGAGCGCGAGATCGCGCGCCTTCGCAGCGCCGATGCCGATGATCCCGCGGCGCTGATCGCCATCGCGCGACTCGCCGTGTCCCATCCTGACGACAGTCGGCTGGCCGCCGGCATCGAGGCAATGGAGCGCTGCCTGCAACGCAACGAGGCGCACGCGCGCTGCCACCTGTGGCTCGGTCGCAGCTACGGCCGCAAGGCGCTGGAGGCGGGCATGGTCACCGGCATTCGTTACGCCGGCCGCATCCGCACCCACTTCGAGCGGGCGGTGGCGCTCGCGCCCGAGTCGATCGAAGCGCGCTTCGACCTGAACCAGTTCTACATCCTGGCGCCATCGATCGCCGGCGGCGGCAAGGCCAAAGCGCGCGAGAACAACGCTGCGTTCGAGAAGCTGCGTCCGGCCGAAGCCACGTTGCTGAACGCGCAGCTGGACATTGCCGAAGAGCGCCTGCCCGACGCCGACCGCCGCCTGCTCGGGTTCGTCGGCAGTGACGATCGCGGCGTGCGCGCGGTCTGGCAGGACCAGTTCGCCTCGCTGGCATTTCTCTACTTCTCGCGCAAGCCGCCGCGGCTGGACGACGCGCAGCGCGTGTTCGCCGCCGCCGCCGAGCGCTTTCCGCGTAACGAGCTGTTCCGCCGCGGACTCGGGCGCGTCGCGCAGGAGCAGGGCCGCTTCGACGAGGCTGCGCGTCACTTCGAAGACGCGCTGGCGATCAAAGCGCAACCCGGCGCCCACTACCGGCTGGCGCAGGTCGCGGAAAAGCTTGGCGACACTGCGCGCGCCATCACCCACTACGAGAAGACACTACGCTTTCCGCGCGACGTGCCGGCGGCGGTCCTGCGCGATTCGAGCGAGCGCCTGCGCGTGCTGCAGAAGCTCTAGCCGATGACCACCGAACGCGGCGGCTCGCACTGGGACGCGATCGTCATCGGTGCCGGTGCGGCCGGCATGATGTGCGCCGCGGTGGCCGGGCAGCGCGGCGCGCGCGTGCTGCTGGTCGACCATGCCGACAAGCTCGCCGAGAAGATCCGCATCTCGGGCGGCGGGCGCTGCAACTTCACTAACGTCAACACCGCGCCCGCGCACTTTCTCTCCGACAACCCGCACTTCTGCCGCTCGGCGCTGGCGCGCTACTCGCCGGCGGATTTTGTTGCACTGGTGAAGCGCCATCGCATCGGCTTTCATGAGAAGCACAAGGGCCAGCTCTTCTGCGACGAGTCGGCCGAAGACATCATCGCGATGCTGCGTGCCGAATGCGACGCCGGCGGCGTGCGCTGGGCGATGCCGGCCAAGGTGCGGCGCGTCGGCCGCGGCGGCGACTGCTTCGAGGTCGACATCGAGCAGGGCCAGCGCGATGGCACCCATGCGCAGATGCAGCGCGCGCGGCATGTGGTGATTGCCACCGGCGGCCTGTCGATCCCGAAGATCGGCGCCACCGACTTCGGCTACCGCATCGCGCGCCAGTTTGGCTTGCGCGTGATCGAGCCGCGCCCGGCGCTGGTGCCGCTCACGTTCGATGCCGCCGCTTGGGCGCCGTTCGTGCCGCTGGCCGGCATCTCGCTGCCGGTGACTGCGCGGGCCGCGGACGGCGTCTTCGACGAAGACCTGCTGTTCACGCACCGCGGCCTGTCAGGCCCGGCGATCCTGCAGATCTCCAGCTACTGGTCGCCCAACGCGCCGATCGAACTCGATCTCGCGCCGCAGTTCGCCGGCGATACGCTGGCGCAGGCGCTGCTCGAGGCCAAGCGCAGCAGCCGGCAGTCGGCGGTCAATGCACTGGCCGCACTGCTGCCACGGCGCCTGGCCGAGGGCTGGTCGTCCTTGCAGGGCTGGCGCGGCGAGCAGCGATTGGCCGACCTCCCCGACCGCGCGCTGCGTGATCTCGCGCAGTCGCTCAAGCACTGGCAGCTCGTGCCCACCGGGACCGAGGGCTTCCGCAAGGCGGAGGTGACGCGAGGTGGCGTCGATACCGACGCGCTGTCGCAGGCCACGCTGGAGGCGAAGGCGCTGCCCGGCCTGCACTTCATCGGCGAGGTGGTCGATGTCACCGGCTGGCTGGGCGGCTACAACTTCCAGTGGGCCTGGGCCTCCGGTGTGGCAGCGGCGCGGGCGATCGCGGTGTCGTCGCGCGCGTGATCGCGCTCAGCGGTAGATCGGCAGCGGCATGGCGATCAGCCGATCCACCTCGACTGCCAACGTGGTCGCATCGTCGGCGAAGTAGTGCGTATGCGCGCCGGTGCCCAGGCAGAACTCGACACGGTCGCCGGCGCGCGCAGCGGTCACCTGGCCCTGCGCGTCGAGACCGGCCACGCGAAACTCGCTGTCGTCAGCAGGCGGCGTCCAGACGGCGCGGCCGACATAGTCACCGGATCGATAGGCATTGACCCACTGTGTAAGCCCGAGCTGCGCCGCGGCGGGGCCGGCATCGGCGAACGACGCAGAAGGCACTCCCATCCAGCGGTACAGCAGCGGAAAGCGGGCGGCGTAGAGGTCGCGCAACGGCGAGCCGACCGTGACCAGCGCGAGCGGCACGGCGCCGGTCAGCGAGCGCAATCGCGCGCTTCGGTGCAGGTAGTGCAGCAGATCGGCGCTGATCACCGTGCCCTGGCTGTGTGCGACGATCACTACGCGGTCGTAGCCGCGTCGGCGCACGTAGTCGAGCAGCGCCGCGTAGCGCGAGAAGATGCGCGCCCGCGGCGGGCGATGATCGTGCGGATCGCGAAAGTAGTTGTCGATGTCCAGCACGGCGTCCAGGGCCACGCGCAACTTGCCGAACGTCTGCGTGAAGCGCGCACCCAGCGCGGTGATCGTCACCGCGCCGCCGGCCAGCCACTTGCCGATCGTCACCAGGATGGCACCGGAGGTGCCGCCGCCGACCAGCGCCAGCAGCATGTCGATGCCAAACAGCTTCTCCAGCACGAACAGCAGGTACACCGCGCCGCTGCCGATCGCCAGCAATGGCACGGCGGTGCCGAACAAGCTGCCCAGCTTGCGGCGCGCCGCGCTCCACCAGCCGCCCAGGCGCGCGGCGGCATCGACCGGTGGTGCCGCGGTCGGTGCGATCTCCTCGCGCAGCCCCGGTGCCAGTGCTACCACGGTCGCCGCGCCGATGGCGCCGGCCAGCGCCATCAGCGGCGTGAACAGCGTGCCGACGTCCTGCACCTGCGCTTCGAAGAAGATGGCGGCGGAGCGATAACCGTCGCCCAGCAGCAGCGGAATGAACAGTAGGTCCTTCAGCGCCAGGCCGGCGACATAACCGATCACCGACCACAGCACCAGGCTCAGCATCACGAACAGCGCGGTGGAGATCGTCAGGCCGATGCGCGCCGTCATCAGCGAGGCGGCGACATCGGGCGTCGCGCTGCGCGCCAGCGCAAAGCCCAGCAGCAACGCACCCATCTGCACCACCACCAGCACGGCCCACACCAGCAGCAACGCCGCCAGCAGGAACTCGCCGGTATGCAGGGCGGTGGTCAGCAGCCACTCGTACGGCGTGCTGGTGAAGGCAAAGGCGCGCTGCGCGTTGGCCAGCAGCAGCGCGACGGTCGCGAGCAGGATCACGTAGCCCACCGATTGCACGTCGCGTACCGTGCGGGCATAGCGGCGGACCAGCAGGGTGCCGGCAACCAGCACCAGCAGTGCGGCCGCGCACAGATACAGCACCACATCGGAGGCCAGTGCGGCCAGGGTGGCGCCGGCCAGGCCCGCGCCCAGCAGTGCACCGGCGGCGCAGGCACCCGCTGCCAGCGCGCGCCCGGCGCCACCTGCGTTCCAGATGAGCCAAGCGCACAAGGCGAGCAGCAGCGCCACCACGCTGCCGCCGAGCCCGAGCACGAATCGATACTCCGACAAGGGCAGGTAGGCGGTCACGCCGAAACCCACCACCAGCAGCATGGCCAGTTGCAGCAGCGCGGCCGGTCCCTTGAGCAGCCAGGCCGACAAGGCGTGCAGCCACTGCAGCAGGCGCAGCGCCCGGCCGCCCCCGCTGGCCAGCGCGATCTGATCGACCACGTCGCGCGCCAGCGTGTTCAGGTGGAAGAACAGCTGGTACGAGGCAGACAGCGCACGCACGCCGCCCGGCTGCAGGCGTGAGTAGTCGGCCCAGTAGAGCTCGTACAGATCGACCTCGGTGCCGTCGGCCTGTCGGCGCAATGAGATGCGGGTCGACTCGTACAGGCCGTCTCGCTCTGCCGGCCGGTACTGCGCCAGCAGATGATCGGTGAGGGCCAGGCCGAGGTCGTCGGTGGCCAGAGTCAGTGTCTTGGTGTCGGCGGCGGCCTTCTGCTGCGCGAGGTAGAAGTCGCTGGCGCGGCCCGGCACGACCGCCATGTCCTTCGCGCTGCTGTCCTCGTGCGCGGTCACGCCGGGCGCACCTGCTTCGCGCACCGAGGTCAGGCGGCTGACCGGCACGATCACCTGGTGCAGTTCGCCATCGACATAGCGCGGTGCGCCGCTGCGGCCATGGCACAGCAGGTTGGACAGCTCGCGCACGGTGTGACCGGGCTGCTGGTCGGCAATGCCGTGCACGGTGATCACCGCCACCCGCGTGGCCGTAGGACGCTGCTCGTCGCTCATGCTGTTCTTTGCGCAGGGCGGGGCGCCGCCGATGAACGCCCCCGTGCCGCCCGCATTGGAGTCCTCAACGCGCCGGCTGGCAAGGTGAATCCGCCGCGCGAGCCGCCCCTGCGGTACTCAGCGTTGCGTCAGCCAGGCGCGACAGGCGGGGTCGTCGTCGGCGTTGTCGGCTGGGCGATAGCGCACGCCAGGGATCGGCTCGGTCGCCACCGGCCGATACCTGATGTCGGTCAGTGCACCGTCGCGCTCGACCGTCAGTTCGACATCGCGGTCTGCATCGCCACCGAAGACCGCGTAGGCGCGCAACCGGTCGCCCTCGCGCAGGCCGGCACGCTGCGCTGCGCTGCCCGCCACCAGCCCGGTGATGCGCCGGTCGCGGAACGAGCGCTCGCCATCGAAGCCGAGCGCCCAATGCGCGTGCTGCACCGGTTCACTGACGAAGCAGGGTCCGAGCAGGCCGGCGCCATAGTCGATCGGCCCGGCTTGTTCGACCACGCGCTGCACGTCGGCGCGCGGACTTGGACCGAGCACGCGCGTGAGCGCATCGAGCAGGCGCTCGGTGGCCAGTGGCGGACGCGTGGCCTGCGGTCCGGCCGGCAGCAGCAGCCCGCGCAACACGCTGGCGAGTGTGTGACCATGCGCGCGCAATTGGGCATCCCAGCGCAGCGCCAGCAGTTCGCCGCGCTGGTACGGCAGGTCGCCGACGGCGCGGTCGGTGAAGAACGCTGCGCGCACCGCCGCGTTGTCGCGCTGGCGCGCCGCGGACAGTTCGTAGTTGCGGATCACCCGGCTCACCTCGTGTGCGTACTGCGCCAGCGACCATTGGCCGCTGGCGAGCAGCAGGCGATGCGTCAGGAAGTTGGTGACGCCCTCGCTGAACCAGTAGCGCAGCGCTTCGTCGTCGATGCCGTCGGCCGAGTTCATCGAGCCGAAGCGCGATGGCACCCAGGTGTGCAGGTTCTCGTGGCCGATCAGGAACTCGAAGTCAGGACCAGGCACCTGCAAGTCGGCTGATGCGTGCATCGCGAAGGCGTTGTGCACGCCGGTGCCGCCGCTGCTGCCGCGCGCCACATCGTTGGGCATCAGCATGATGAGGAAGTGCGCGAACGAGTTGTCGCCGAAGAACGCGCGCTGGGCGCCCACCAGGGCGGCGGTGCGCTTGAAGAACTCGGCGTCGTCGAACCCGAACTTGCCGCGGATCGCCATCCACAGTGGCTGGCCGGCGATGTCAATGCGGCGCAGGCGAAAGTCGCCGAAAGCGAATACCGCGTGGCGCAGCGTGGCAGGCACGATGCGCTCGGCCTGCCAGCGCGTGCGTTCGCCGCGCGCCAGCGTGCCGAAGCTCGATGCCGCAGTCCAGCCGCGCGGCAATCCGTGCAGTGCGATCGCCGCACGCAGCGGCTGCTGCGGATGGAAGGTTGGCAGCACCCAGGCGCCATATCCGAAGAACAGCGCGTACTCGGGGCGCAGCAGCGGCTGGTAGAAGCGGTTGTGGTCGAGCGGCGCGCTGCCGTACTCGACGAGGTCCCAGGCGATCGTCACGGTCCCGCGCGGCGGATGCAGCACCCGGCGCTGATGCGGCAGGTCGCCGGGAACAATGCTGGTGGCCCGGCTGGTGCTGCGCAGGTTGCGGATGCCGTCGCCGAGGCCGGTGGCGCCAGCCCACGTTGTCGGCAGATCGATCGGTGTGGCATGCCGGCCACCGGCATCGAAGCTGAGCAGGATCGCGAAGCGTCGAGCGTCGCGCCAGTGCGGATGGATCTCGATTCGGACCGTCTGTGTCTCGGGCAGCAGCGGCAGCGTCTGTGCCGCTGCTGCGCTCAAATGGAGCGCCAGCATGAGGCCGCAGCACAGCCATCCCAGGCACAACGCCCTCCGCATGCGCCGGACTAGACGGTTGGACGACCCGATCATTGGCATGAATTCAGTCGAGGCGAGCTGAGGTGCGACGCAGTCGGGAGACTGTCGCCTCCGCTGTTGCCCAAGTAGACCACAACAAGGACGGTGCCAACCCCGAGACCAGCCTGCCCGGTTGGCTAGCGCGATGTGTCGCTGTCGCTGATCAACGCGGCCGGCACCTCGTGTGGTGCCCTGGTGCGCTTGGCGCCCATGAACTCGCGCGCCAGCATCCACGCTTCAGCCACGCGTGGGCGCGCCGACACGAGCAAGACAGCGCAGTAAGTCAGGCCGCCTGCGACGATCTGCGCTGCCAACGCTAACCCCGGGCCGTCGCCGGCGAAGTGGCTGCGGATGATGGCAACGATGATGAACATCGCCAGGCCCGCTGCAATCGGCGCCCCCAGGGGGCGCAGACCGGCGAATGCGGGCACTCCGATGCTGCGGCAGGTCAAGTAGTTCGACATCAGGTAGATCGGGGGGTAGACCACGAGCCAGGCTACGGATGCCCCGCGCAGCCCGTCGACCAGTGCGCCTGCCGCCACGGCGGTCGGGATCAACAGGCTCGCCAGCAGCATCTCCTTGGTGACCGCCTGCGGCGTGCCGACCGCCGTGGCGATCGTGTTCTGCAGTGCGCTGAGCATGCGCAAGGGAACGACCAGGCAGAGCATCGTCAGAGGAACGACGCTCGCCTGCCACTTGGTGCCGAGCACGACGGTGACGAACTCCGGCGCGACCGCCGCCATGCCCCAGCAGATGCCGAATCCATACAGGGCCAGCATGCCGATCAGCTTGCGATGGGTCGTGGCGACGGCTGCGGGCTGGCCGTGCAGCTTCGAGATGATCGGAAAGGCGACGCGATTGACTGCCTCCATCGCCTTGGCCGCCGGCAGCATGGCCAACTGAGCGGCGACGGCGTAGGCACCCAGCAGGGTCGCTTGCAGCAGGCGAGCGAGGACGATCTGATCGGCCTGTCCGCACCAGAACCAGAGCGCGCGTGCGGTAATTGCATGCGCGCTGACGTGCCTGATCGGGCGCAATGCGGCAGCGGTGATGGGTCCCGGCACGACGACGCCACGGTGGTAAATCAGCAGCGAGATCGTCCGCACCGTGCTCTGCACCAGCACGCCCACGACCAGTGCCCAGACGCCGAATCCTGCAAGTGCCGCCGTGATCGTTGCGAATGAAGCGGTCAGCGCGCCGATGATCTGCGCCATCGCCAGCTCGCGAAACGCCAATCTGCGTTCCAGCATGGCCTGCGGCACGGCCGCCACCGCGAGCAAGGCGAGCTCGATGGTGAGAACCTGGATCAGTGGCACCACCGTCGGCTTGTCGAACGCGTCGGCCAGCCAGGGCGCGGCAAGCAGGAGGGCAATGGCCACCAGCGTGTTGAGCAACGCGATGAGTGACGCGGCGGCGCGCTGGGTGCGTTGGTCGACCTCGGCGGCCTGGACCAGGCCGGTGCTCAGACCGAGTTCTCCGAACAACGCGACGAAGCCGATGACGATCATGGCGATCGCGAACAGGCCGTAGTCGCCCGGGTCGAGCAGGCGCATGACGAGAATCGTCACGGGCCAGGTGATCAGTTGCAGTCCGATCCGACTGGCGATCGTCCAGCGTGCGCCGACCAACGCTGCGCGACGCAGATCGTCGAGCTTCATCGCCCGGCTCCGCGCAATCCGCGTGTTCGGGGCTGGCGTCCGTCGCAGTCGTCGACGCGTCGATCGCGGGACTGTGGCGCGCCCTGCAGTGGGCTGAGGGACTGCGTGCGAACGGGTCGTCGGACCGAGATCAACCGAGTCATCGTCCCGTCGAGCTTCTGCGTCGAAGGCAGCGAGCGGTGCAGAGTCTTCCGGTGTCGGAGCGAAGATGGGCTGGCGTCATGGCAGCGCTTCTTGTTTGAGGGCGCCTCGGCGACGCGCTGGCGATTGTCGCTCAGCGGATGCGTTCTGGCCGCGCACAGTCGACTACGTATTGCCTAGCAAGCCGGCGTTGACGCCGCCAGCATCGATGCGACGTTCGTTCAAGTGACCGGACGACGATAAATCGACGGTCAGCTCATGGGAAAAATGGCCGTTGCTGAGCGGGCCGAAGCAGGCCCGCGCGAGTCGCGCAAGGTCGTGCGTCTGACGCGCTGCGCACATTGCCGATGGACGATCGCCGGCGGACGGCGCGGCGTGCGCAGCATCCGCTTGATGTCAGGCCGCTCGGCGGTCACGTTGCCTCTAGGGAGACAGCCTGTCGCGTTTTGTCAACGCGTGCCTGTCGATGGCGACTCGATCGATCGCGCCATGCGCCCCCGAGGACGCCGATCAGCACTCGAAGTGATCGGTGTGGCGCCGATGGGCCCGGACTACTTCAACTGGCGCCAAAGGAACGTGAAGGTCTGCGCCCACATGCGCGCTGCCTGTTCGTTGTTGGCCGCGGCCCCATGGCCGCCTTCGATGTTTTCGAAGTAGAGCACATCGTGCCCCATCTCTTGCATGCGCGCGGCCATCTTGCGCGCATGACCCGGATGCACGCGATCGTCGCGCGTGGAGGTGACGAGGAACAGGCGCGGGTAGGCAGCGTCCTTCTTCACGTTCTGGTAGGGCGAGTAGCGGGCGATGTAGGCGCGTTCCTCGGGCTTGTCCGGGTCGCCGTACTCCGCCATCCACGAGGCGCCGGCCAGCAGCTTGTGATAGCGCAGCATGTCGATCAGCGGCACCTGCGAGACCACGGCGCCGAAGAGCTCGGGACGCTGCACCATGGTGGCCGTGACCAGCAGGCCGCCCTGGCTGCCGCCCATGATGCCCAGGTGCTTCGGGGTCGTGATGCCGCGCTTGATCATGTCTTCTGCTACCGCCGCCATGTCGTCCCAGGTGCGCTGCTTGTTCTCCTTCTGCGCGGCCCGGTGCCATTCCGGGCCGAACTCGCCACCGCCGCGCAGGTTGGCCAGTGCGAACACCCCGCCCGGCGCCAGCCAGCCGCGGCCGAAGCTGCCCGAGTACCAGGGCAGTTCGCTGTTGGCGAAGCCGCCGTAGCCGTACAGCAGCGTCGGATTGCTGCCGTCCAGCTTGGTGCCCTCGCGCATTGCAATGAAGTAGGGGATCCGGGTGCCGTCCTGGCTCGTCGCTTCGAACTGGCGAGTGACGATGCCGGTCGCATCGAAAAAAGCCGGCAGCGACTTGAGTGCCGTACTGGCACGCGCTCCGACGCGGCGCATCGACAGCGTGGTCGGGGTGGCGAAGTCCTGGCGGGTGAAGAAATAGTCGTCGCTCGCCCAGTAGGTGCTGCCGAGGGTCAACTGGCCTGCGTCGGGCAGATTGACGCGGGCTTTGTGCCAGGCTTTGCCATCGTGGCGGATCTCCCACAGGCGCGGGCGCACGTTGTCGAGTTCAGCGACCAGCACGGCGCTCTTGGTCTGCCGCACCTCGTCGATCGAACTGCGGGCGGTCGGCGCATACAGCACGTCGAATCCGCGCGCGCCCTTGAGGAAGGCATCGAAGCGAATCGCCAGCAACGCGCCGCCCGGATGGGTGGTGCCGGCCACCGTCCACGGCGTGCGCGTGCGCACCAGCAGCCACTCGTTGAACGGCTGCGGGTGGGCATCGGCCGGAATGTCGAGCTTGACCGGCTTGCCATCCACCATCACGAAGTGCTCGCTGTTCCAGAACGCGATGCCGCGATACACCCAGTCGCGCCGGGTGCCCGACTCGCGCTCTGAAAACGCGCCGACGCTGACATCGCTGGTCTGTCCTTCGTACACCGTGGTGGCTGCTGCCAACGGCGTGCCGCGCTGCCAGCGCTTGACCACGCGCGGGTAACCGGACGTCGTCATGCTGCCGGGGCCGAAGTCGGTGCCGACCCACACGGTGTCCAGATCGCGCCAGTTGATGTCCTGCTTGGCCTCGGGCAGCACGAAGCCATCCTTGACGAAGGCCTTGTCGACCAGGTCGAACTCGCGCATCACGGTGGCATCGGCACCGCCGCGCGACAGCGCCAGCATGCAGCGCCGGTACGGCTGCGCCGGCGTGTCGGGCCGCAGGCAATCGCTGCCCTTGAACACCCAGTTCTCGTTCTCCGCCTTGCCCAGCGCGTCCAGATCGAGCACCACTTCCCACGCCGGCGCCGGCTTGCGGTACTCGGCGAGCGTGGTCCGGCGCCACAGGCCGCGTGGATTGGCGGCGTCGCGCCAGAAGTTGTAGTAGTGGTCGCCCATGCGCGAGACCATCGGAATCCGTTCGCGCGAGTTCAGCACGTCGAGCAGGCTGCGGCGCAGTGGCTCGAAGCGCGGATCGGCGGCGAACTCCTTCTCGGCAATCGCGTTCTGCGCGCGCACCCAGGCGAGCGCCTTGTCGCCGGTGACGTCCTCCAGCCAGAGGTGGGGGTCGTCATCGGCCATCACGGTTGTCATGGGCATCAGCAGGGCGAGCAGCAGGAGGCAGCGATGGAAGGGACGCATGGGAGCGCGAGGCCGGAATCTGAAGGTGGCGAAGATACCCGGATGCGTCGCGCCTGCCGGCACCAATGCGACGAAGTGACCGGCCGCGATGACGGCCTGCCTTCGCCCGTGGCCTACCGGGGACAGCGGACGGGTCGGGCGCACAGCGCTGTCGTCGCGCGGCGGTGGTACCGGCGGCCTCGCAGCATTCCTATGTTTGTATGGAAATAGGATAAGCTTCGCAGGTCCGTCGGGCGACATCTTGTCCATCACTGTCTGGAGCCTGCATGATTTTTTTCCTGCGCCCGTTTCTTGTCGTCTGCCTCCTGCTGTGGTCGTCGGTGGTGCAAGCGCAGGGCAAGCCGCCCATCGTCGCTGCTGCCAGCGATCTCAAGTTCGCGCTTACCGACGTCGCGGCACGCTTCAAGGCGGATACGGGCCGCGAGGTCGCGCTCAACTTCGGGTCGTCGGGGAACTTCGCCCGCCAGATCCAGCAGGGCGCACCATTCGAACTGTTCATGTCGGCCGACGAAGACTTCGTCTTCCGCCTCGCGGATGCGGGCCTGACCCGAGATCGCGGTGCGCTTTATGCCATCGGCCGGATCGTGCTCTACGTACCTAAAGGATCCGATCTCGCGCTCGATGCTCAGCTGCTCGGGCTGCGCGCCGGATGGGGCCGGGTGCGCAAGTTTGCGATCGCCAATCCGGAACACGCGCCGTACGGCCGCGCTGCCCGCGAGGCGCTGCTCGCGCTCGGCCTATGGGATCTGGTGCAGCCCAAGCTGGTGTTGGGCGAAAACATCGCCCAGGCCGCGCAGTTCGTCACCACGCGCAGTGCCGAGGCCGGCATCATCGCGCTGTCTTTGGCGGTCGCGCCGGAACTGCAGCGCCGGGGCACGCATCTGCTGCTGCCGGACACGCTTCACGCACCACTGCGCCAGCGCATGGTGCTGACCTCGCGGGCGGGCGACACGGCAACGATGTTCTACCGCTACCTGCAGCAACCGGCCGCCCGTGCGATCCTAGGAAAGTACGGATTCACGCTGCCGGGGGAGTGATTGGACTGGGACGCAGCTCGCATCTCGTTGTGGCTGGCGACGGCAACTTGCGTCGTCCTGCTGCCTGTCGGCATTTGGCTCGGCCGGCGGCTGGCGTTGGGAGAGGGCCGTTTCAAGCCGCTCATCGAGGCGGCGCTGATGCTGCCGTTGTTGCTGCCGCCAACGGTGATCGGCTTCTACCTGATGGTCGCGCTTGGCGCCGGCTCGCCGCTGGGTCAATGGCTTGACCGGTGGGCAGGACTGCGGCTGGTGTTCACGTTCGAAGGGCTGCTCTTCGCCAGCTTGCTGGTCAACGTGCCGTTCATGGTGCAGCCAATCCAGCGCGCCTTCGCTGCCATTCCCACCAGCTTGCGTGAAGCGGCCTGGGTGTCGGGGCTGTCCCGCTGGCAGACCTTGTGGAAGATCGAGATGCCGCTGGCGTGGCCGGGTGTCCTCACCGGGCTGGCATTGACCTTCGCGCACACCCTGGGCGAGTTCGGTGTGGTGTTGATGGTGGGCGGGAGCATCGCCGGCGAGACCAAGACACTGTCGATTGCCATCTACGACCGCGTGCAGGCGTTCGACAACGCCGGCGCCGCGCTCATGTCGCTGGTGCTGGTGGCGTTCACGCTGGTCGCCCTGTGGGTCGTGTTCGCCGGCGGCCAGCGCGGTAAGCGCTACCTGCAGGAGCGTTGATGGCAGCGCTCTCGGTCAGGCTGCGGCAGCGGACGCCGATTCCTCTCGACGCCCAGTTCGATTGCGAGGCGGGTGAATTGCTCGCTCTGGTCGGGCCGTCGGGCAGCGGCAAGACCACGATCCTGCGGGTGATCTGCGGCCTGGCCGGGTGCGCACAAGGCCGCATCGTTGTCGACGGTGATGTCTGGTTCGACCCGCAGGCGCGGGTGGCGGTGTCGCCGCAGCAACGGCGCGTCGGCATGGTGTTCCAGAACTACGCGCTGTTCCCGCACCTGTCGGCGCTGCATAACGTGGCGCTGGCAAGCGCACGCACGGATTCGGTTGGGCACGCCACCGAACTGCTGGCGCGAATGCGCCTGCAGGAGGTGGCAGGCCGCCGACCGGCGCAGTTGTCCGGTGGCCAGCAGCAACGCGTGGCACTGGCGCGTGCATTGGCCCGCGAGCCGAAAGTGCTGCTGCTCGACGAGCCGTTCTCCGCGGTCGACCAGGCAATGCGGCAGGAGCTGTACCAGGAGCTGGCCGAACTGCGGCACGGGCTGGCGATGCCCATCGTGCTGGTGACGCACGATCTGCACGAGGCGCAGCGGCTCGCCGATCGCATGGTCGTGCTTGAGGCCGGCACGGTGCTGGCGTCGGGCACGCTCGACGACGTGCTCGCCCGCCCCGAGGTAGCGCGCCTGATGCCGGGACTCGAGGCGGGGTCGCTCCTGCATTGCCGCGTGGGTGCGCATGACGAGCGCTACGGCCTGACGCTGCTGGAAATCGATGGCGCGGCCGTGCTGCGCGTGCCGCACGTCAGCGTGCCGGTGGGCACAGCCGTGCGGGTGCGCATTCCAGCGCGTGATGTTGCCCTGTCCCTGGCACAGCCGGTGGATGTGAGCACCGTCAACCGCCTCGCAGGACAGATTGTTTCGCTGACGCCGCTCGATGCGACCCACGCCGATGTGCAAATTCGCATCGGTGCTGGAGCGATGCTGCGATCGCGGGTCACGCGCGAGGCGGCAGATCGACTGGCGCTGGTGCCTGGGCTGGCGGTGTGGTGCCTGATCAAGTCGGTGGCGCTGGATCGCGCCACGCTGATGATGACCGTCGAGCCTGCGCTCAGGCCGCCTTTTTCGCGCTCCGCGGCGGCAAACGACGCGTCGGACGGGACATCGAACGCGCCGCCGAGTTGAGTTCGGCCAACGCCGTGTCAGTCGCGGCGCCGGCGCGCCGCTCCACGGCGCGGTAAAGCGCCACCACGCGCCGGCCGAACGCCGTGACATCCGTGGAGCCGGCGGTGTTTCGGCCGGGCTGCGTGATCACGACCGGCTCGTTGAACATGTGGTTCATCGTGTCGACCAGTGCCCAGGCGCGCTTGTACGACATCTGCATCGCGCGCGCCGCTGCTGCGATCGATCGTTCGCGCCCGATATGTTCGAGCAGTTCGATCTTGCCCGGTCCGAGATGGCCATCGTCGAAGTAGATGCGAATCGCCAGGCGGGGGGCGCTGTCGGTCATCGCATCCGGCCGCTCAACTGGGCGTGTACGCCAACCGCACGTAGATCGGCGCGAACGGCGATCCCTGGGTGATCTCGATCAGGCTTTCGCGCGCCAGTTCCAGCAGCGCGAGGAAGTGCACCACCACCACCGGCACGCCGCGGCCGGGCTCGAACAGATCGCCGAACTCGACGAAGCGTGCACCCTGCAGCCGCTTCAGGATCAGGCTCATGTGCTCGCGCACCGACAGTTCCTCGCGGCCGATCTTGTGGTGCGCGTACAGCTTGGCGCGCTTGAGGACGTCGGCCCAGGCGTCGCGCAGGTCCACCACATTGACGTCGGGGAAGCGACGCACCATGGTCTGCTCGATCGTCACCACCGCGCGCACGAAGTCGCGGCCCACGCGCGGCAACTCGTCGATCTGCGCGGCCGCCAGCTTCATCCGTTCGTACTCGACCAGGCGCCGCACGAGTTCGGCGCGCGGGTCCTCGGCTTCCTCGCCGGTGTCGCTCTTTCGCACCGGCAGCAGCATGCGACTCTTGATCTCGATGAGCATCGCCGCCATCAGCAGGTACTCGCCGGCCAGTTCCAGGTTGCTCTTGCGGATCTGCTCGATGTAGGTGAGGTACTGCTGCGTCAACGGCGCCATCGGAATGTCGAGCACGTTGAAGTTCTGCTTGCGAATGAGATAAAGCAGCAGGTCGAGCGGACCTTCGAAGGCTTCGAGAAACACCTCGAGCGCATCGGGCGGGATGTACAGATCCTGCGGCAGCTTGAACAGCGGTTCGCCATACAGGCGCGCCAGCGCCACGCCGTCGACCACGGCCGGCGTCGGGTCCGGGGCATCGACGCTCGTTGCGGGTGGCGGCAGCGTCGCATCGGCGGCCGCGTCCGCCGGGGCGTGCAGCGCGCCCGCGTGGTGCGACACCGGCGCGGGAGCGTCGCTCACTTCTTCGCCTGCGTCTGGTACACGTAGCCGGGCTGCGGTACGCGAGCCTGCTGCTGGCGCTTGAGCTCGTCACGATCGAGGTTCTTGTCCCACCAGATCGCGCGACCCTCGCGCTGCTTGCGCTCGAGCTCGGGGTTCTGTGCCTTCAGTTGCTTGATGAACTGGGTGATCTCGGATTCGTAGGTCATGGCAGGCAGGGGTGAGGCGCGTCGCAGGCGGCAGCGCGTCGGAGGCAGGATGCAAGACGCCAAGACGGTGGCGGCAATGGCGCGGATTGTAGCGGCGGCGCGTCGACCTGCCGGGCGAAGCGCTGCTAGGAGGGCGCGGTCGTGCCGGTGGCCGCAGGTGCGCTGTCGGTGCCTTGGGCGCCGGTCCGCGCTGCCAGCACGACGCGTGCTCGCTGCTGGGCAGCGTCCAGGTCGGCCACCAGGTTCTCGGCGCCAATGTGTCCGGCAAAACCGGAGCGGTTGAGCAGGCTCAGCGGCTGGTCGCGCGCGCCGACCACGATCAGCGCGCCTTGACGTTTGGCGAGTTGCTTGCGCAGCGATTCGAGCGTCTCCAGCCCGGTGGTGTCGAGCGACAGCAGCGAGGTGAAATCCAGGATCACCACCGCCGGTGCGCGCAGACCGGTGAAGCGGGCGGGGTCAGTCAACGTCTCCAGCTTGCTGACCGCGCCGAAGAACAGCGAGCCGGTCAGCCGGTACGCCTCCACGCCGGCCGGCGCGGCGGCCAGCGGCACGGCCTCGACGCGCGTCAGCTGACTGATGCGATAAATGAAGAACAAGCTCGCCAGCACCATGCCGACCTCGACCGCGATCGTCAGGTCGAACACCACGGTGAGGAAGAAGGTGGCCAGCAGGATGGTCCGGTAGGTCAGCGCAAACTGCCGCAGCCGCGCGAACTCGCGCCACTCGCCCATGTTCCAGGCGACGAAGAGCAGGATCGCCGCCAGCGCGGCGAGCGGGATGTTGGCGGCGAGCGGTGCGGCGACCAGCAGCACCAGCAGCAGCGTGAACGCGTGGACGATGCCGGCGATCGGACTGGTGGCGCCACTCTTCACGTTGGTCACGGTGCGCGCGATGGTCCCGGTGGCCGGAATGCCACCGAAAAACGGCACGACGAAGTTGGCCAAGCCCTGCGCCATCAGCTCCTGGTTCGGGTCGTGGCGGTCATCGATCAGGTTGTCGGCTACGCGCGCGCACAGCAGGCTTTCAATTGCGCCCAGCAGCGCGATCGTGATGGTCGGTGCGATCAACTGCTTGACGAGTTCCCAGCTGAAGTCCGGCAGCGCAAACGACGGCAGGCCCTGGGGGATGCCGCCGAAGCGGGTGCCGATGGTCTCCACCGGTAGGTGCAGCGCGGACACGGCGATCGTCGCCAGCGCCAGCGCCACGACGGTACCGGGCAAATGTGCGACCCAGCGCTTCCACTGCGGCATGTGGCCGGCGACGTACGACTTCGGCCACATCACCACGATTGCCAGCGATACCGCGCAGATCGCAACCGCATACGGATTGACGGTGTGCAGCGCGCCGCCGAGCGTGCCGATCTGCGCGAAGAAGTCGGCCGGCAGCTTGTCGATCTTCAAGCCCAGCGCGTCCTTGACCTGCGACAGCGCGATCAGCACCGCGATGCCGTTGGTGAAGCCGATCACGATCGACACCGGAATGAAGCGCACCAGCTGCCCGAGCTTAAACAGCCCCATGCCGAACAGCAGCACGCCGGCCAGCATGGTCGAGATCAGCAGATTGGCCAGCCCGTAGCGATCGATGATCCCGTAGATGATCACGATGAACGCGCCGGCCGGGCCGCCGATCTGCACGCGCGAACCACCGAGGGCAGCGATGATGAAGCCGGCGATCACCGCGGTGAAGATGCCGGCCTCGGGCTTCACGCCGCTGGCGATCGCGAACGCCATCGCCAGCGGCAGCGCCACCACGCCGACGGTGATGCCGGCGCCTACATCCTTGCCCAGGCGGGCACGGTCGTAGTCGCGCAGCACATCCAGCAGGCGCGGGTGAAACCGCGCGAGATCGAAGCGCGGCACGCGGCGGGGGGTGGCAACGGACAAGCGGGACTCGGTTCTATCCGGAAGGCGGGGTCGTGGTTCGTCTCATTGTGCGACTGCCGGGGCCTTCTTGTCCTTCGGCGCGCATTGATGAGGGTCATGCCGCGAACACGCCTGCTGCCAGGGCGCGGTCATCGAGAGCGCGGTCATCGCGACGGCCAACCGAGCCGCCGCTGCCCAGTGATGAATCATGCCGCGTTCGCGTGTGACGGCGACAGGGACGCCGGAGGTGTCCAAACGCACTTCGCACAGCCGTCGGTCAATACTCGCAGCCTCGATGCTACGCAGACAAGGCTGCCTCAGCCGGTACCACGATCGATCCAGCGAGCCATGCCAAGTCAGAGCAGGCCGCGCACCGTTCCGACCATCCACAGGGAGAACCAAGTTTATGCGCTTCAAACTGCCTTTCATGCTTTCGGTCGCCGCTCTCGCGCTGGCTGCCTGCTCCACCCCCGATGCTCCCGCGCCGGCGAACACGCTGATCGTCGCGCGCGCGGCCGCGGCGCCCACACTCGACGGCAATGGTGGCGATGCCGCCTGGGCCACCGCGAAACCGTTGACGATCGATCTCGAAGACGGCGCAAACTTCGCTGGCGGCAAGGGCGAGTCGAAAGCGACGCTCAAGTCGGTGGTCGCCGGCGACATGATCTATTTCCTGATCCAGTACGCGGACCCGACCGAGTCGGTGCGGCGTGGCCCGTACCAGAAGCAGGCCGATGGCACCTGGGTCAAGCTGAAGGACCCGAAGGACAAGGGCGGCGACGACAACGTCTATTACGAAGACAAGTGGGCAATGATCTGGAACATCAACATGCCGGACTTCGCAGCGAAGGGTTGCGGCGTCGTATGTCACCTGGATCAGGGCAAGCCGTACGGCAACAAGTACGCAACCAACCCAGGCGAGTTCGGCGACATCTGGCATGCCAAGGGCGCGCGAACGACTGCGCCTTGGGGCTTGGTCGATGACCAATACCTGGATGCCACACGCTACGAAGCCAAGACGCAACCCAATGCCGGACGCAAGAACGAGCCGGGTGGTCCCGATTACAGGCCGTTCAACCTCGTCGGTGGCAAGCCGGAGTTCATGCACAAGGACGGCAAGGCCGCCAATGCCGGAGGAACCTACTGGATCAAGGACGGCGATCAGGTGCCATTTGACGACAGCAAGTTCAAGCCCGGGGATGAAGTGGCGTCGTACCTGGCCCTGCAACTAAAGGGTGATCGCGGCGACATCCGGGTTTCGAGCAAGTGGGCCAACGGTCAGTGGACGCACGAGGTTGCGCGCAAGCTCGTCACTGGCAGCCAGTTCGACGTGCAGTTCAACGAGATGAGCAAAGCCTACGCCTTCGGCTTCGCCGCGTTCGACAACGCGCAGGTACGTCACGCGATGAACTACGAAACGCTCAAGCTGGTGTTTGCCAAGTAGTCGGTCGAAGGATGGCACAACGGCCGCGGGGACCGCGGCCGTGATCTGACTGCACGCGCAAGCGTCGGGGCGTCACTTCACCCGCATACCAGGCAGCGCACCGGCATCGACGTCGAGCAGGAAGATCCCTGGCTGCGTCTTCTCATCGGCATGGCTGGCCGACAGGATCATCCCCTCGCTGACGCCGAACTTCATCTTGCGCGGCGCGAGATTGGCCACCAGCACCACGTGGCGGCCGATCAGGTCCTGCGGACGCTGGTACGCCGACTTGATGCCGGAGAACACGGTGCGGTGCCGGCCCTCGCCGACATCGAGCGTGAAGCGCAGCAGCTTGTCGCTGCCGTCGATGAAACCGCAGTCGATCACGTGGGCGATACGCAGGTCGAGCTTGGCAAAGTCGTCGATCGTGATCGACGGCGCGATCTCCACGCCGCCCGGCAGTGCCGCCGGCGCTTCGGAGACCGGCGGCTCGAACAGCGCGTCGAGCAGCTTCGGTTCCACCCGCTGCATCAAGTGCGCATACGGGCGGATCGCATGGCCGTCGGGCAGCGAGGCGCGCGCGTCGTGCCAACTGAGCGGCCGCAGGTTGAGGAAGGTCTCCACCTGCGTGGCCACCTGCGGCAGCACCGGCTTCAGGTATAGCGTCAGCAGGCGGAACGCTTCGAGCGAGACGCTGCACACCACGTGCAGGCGCTCGGCGTGGGCCGGATCCTTGGCCAGGTCCCAGGGCTTTTCGCGGTCGACATAGGCGTTGATGCCGTCGGCCAGTTCCATGATCCGGCGCAGCGCCTTGCCATACTCGCGGCCGTCGTACAGCTGCGCGATCTCCTCGGCCGCGCCGCGCAGCGACTGCAGTTCGGTGGCGCCGTCGACCTCGCTGCCGCCGCGCAGCTTGCCGTCGAAGCGGCGCGCGATGAAACCGGCGGCACGGCTGGCGATGTTGACGTACTTGCCGATGAGATCGCTGTTGACGCGGGCGACGAAGTCATCCGGATTGAAGTCGATGTCCTCGACGTGCGCGTTGAGCTTGGCGGCGATGTAATAGCGCAGCCACTCGGCGTTCATGCCGAGCTCCAGGTAGCGCAGCGGCGAAATGCCGGTGCCGCGGCTCTTGCTCATCTTCTCGCCGCTGACCGTGATGAAGCCGTGCACGTACAGGTTGTCGGGCACCTTGCGGCCGGCAAAGT
>LNFM01008514.1_pt1 | contig 22277 bp, 22 predicted proteins | sample 596031 | NCBI WGS metagenome assembly LNFM01 (sample SAMN04254537, study PRJNA301005) | activated carbon metagenome | isolation source: dual media filters at the Ann Arbor, Michigan drinking water treatment plant | place: USA: Ann Arbor
GAGGTGCCCGGTGGCGAGAAGATCCGCCAGACGCTGGAAGACGCGGCCGAGCTGGTGGTGGGCCAGTCCATCGGCAACCACCAGAAACTGCTGCAACTGCTGCACACCCGTTTTGCCGACCGCGATGTGGGTGGGCGCGGGCTGCAGACCTTCGACCTGCGCACCACCATCCACGCGGTGACCGCGGTGGAGTCGGCCCTGCTCGATTTGATGGGCCAACACCTCGGCGTGCCGGTGGCGGCACTGCTCGGCGAAGGCCAACAGCGCGACGCGGTGGAAATGCTGGGCTACCTGTTCTTTGTGGGCGACAAGGCCAAGACCAACCTGCCCTACGCCAGCGAGCCCGGTGCCGACAACGCCTGGAGCCGCCTGCGGCACGAAGAAGCCATGACACCCGAAGCCGTTGTGCGCCTGGCCGAGGCCGCGCGCGAGCGCTACGGCTTCAACGATTTCAAGCTCAAGGGCGGCGTGCTGCGCGGCGACGAAGAGGTGGATGCGGTGATTGCACTGCACGACCGTTTTCCCGACGCGCGTGTGACGCTCGACCCCAACGGCGGCTGGATGCTCAAGGACGCGATCCGACTGGGCCAGCGCATGCGCGGCGTGGTGGCGTATGCCGAAGACCCGTGCGGTGCCGAAGACGCCGCGCCACAGGCCTGCCCACGGCCACCAACATGGTTGCCACCGACTGGCGCCAGCTGACCCACGCACTGTCACTGCAGAGCGTCGACATTCCGCTGGCCGACCCGCACTTCTGGACCATGGCCGGCAGTGTGCGTGTGGCGCAGACCTGCCGCGACTGGGGCCTGACCTGGGGTTCGCACTCCAACAACCACTTCGATGTGTCGCTGGCCATGTTCACCCACGTGGCGGCTGCAGCGCCCGGCAAGGTGACGGCCATCGACACGCACTGGATCTGGCAGGACGGCCAGCGCCTCACAAAAGATCCGCTCCGGATCGTGGGCGGCCATGTGCAGGTGCCCAAGACCCCGGGCCTGGGCGTGGAGCTCGACATGGCCGAGGTGGAGAAAGCCCACCAGCTCTACCTGCAGCACGGCCTGGGTGCACGCGACGACGCCATGGCCATGCAGAGCCTGATGCCCAACTGGACCTTCAACCCCAAGCGCCCCGCGCTCGATCGATGAACACCAACCCCACCAAGGACAAGCCATGAGACCCAACCGCCTGCGCGAGATCTGGGCCGCCGGTGGCGCTGTCGTCAACGGCTGGCTGGCCATCCCCAACAGCTTTTCGGCCGAGACCATGGCCCACCAGGGCTGGGACTCGCTGACCATCGACCTGCAGCACGGCGTGGTTGACTACCAGGCCATGGTCCCCATGCTGCAGGCCATCAGCACCACCGACACCGTGCCGGTGGTGCGTGTGCCGTGGCTGGAGCCAGGCATCCTCATGAAGACGCTGGACGCCGGCGCCTACGGCGTGATCTGCCCCATGGTCAACACGCGTGAAGACGCGCAAAAACTGGTGGCGTACACCCACTACGCGCCGCGCGGCACGCGCAGCTTTGGCCCTGTGCGCGCCCTGCTCTACGGCGGTGCCGACTATCCGCAGCACGCCAACGACACCATCGTGACCTTCGCCATGATCGAGACCGCGCAGGCGCTCGACAACCTCGACGACATCCTCTCGGTGCCCGGGCTGGATGCGATCTACATCGGCCCGTCCGACCTGTCGCTGGCACTCGGCTGCACACCCACCTTCGACAACCTCGACCCCAAGGCCGCCGAAGCGGTGGAGCACATTCTGGCGCGCGCCAAGGCGCACGGCCTGGTCGCCGGCATCCACAACGGCTCCACCGAAGCCGCGCTCAAACGCATCGCCATGGGTTTCCAGTTCGTCACCGTGAGCTCGGACGCGCGACTCATGGCCGCCGGTGCACAGCAGGTCATGGCCTCCATGCGCGCCGCCCACGCACCCAAAATCGAAGGCGGCTACTGAGCCTGCCCCACCACAAGGACACCAGATGAAGATTGGATTTGTCGGCCTGGGCATCATGGGCACACCCATGGCCCTGCACCTCGCCAACGCCGGGCACCAGCTGTTCGTGCACACGCGCAGCCAGGTGCCCGAAGCCATTCACGCCGCGGGTGGCGTGCGCTGCGACAACGCGGCCGGCGTGGCGCGCGAGGCTGAGGTGGTGTTCACCATGGTGCCGGACACCCCTGATGTCGAAGCCGTGCTGTTCAACGAAAACGGCGTGGCACAGGGCCTCAAGGACAGCGCTGGCGCGGTGCGCAAGGTGGTGGTCGACATGAGCTCGATCAGCCCCATGGCCACCAAGACCTTCGCGCTGCGAATAAACGAGCTCGGCGCCGACTACATCGACGCGCCGGTCTCCGGCGGCGAAGTGGGTGCCAAGGCGGGTTCACTCACCATCATGTGTGGCGGCGACGAAGCGGTGTTCGAGCGCGTGCGCCCGCTGCTGGAACTCATGGGCAAGAACATCACGCTGGTGGGGGGCAACGGCGACGGTCAGACCACCAAAGTGGCAAACCAGATCATCGTGGCGCTCAACATCGCGGCCGTGAGCGAGGCTCTGGTGTTTGCCAGCAAGGCCGGCGCCGACCCGGCCAAGGTGCGCCAGGCGCTCATGGGTGGTTTTGCCGCGAGCCGCATTCTGGAAGTGCACGGCGAACGCATGATCAAGCGCACCTTCAACCCGGGCTTCCGCATCAAGCTGCACCAGAAGGATTTGAACCTGGCACTGCAGGGCGCGAAGGAAATCGGCGTGTCACTGCCGCAAACCGCAAACGCCGCGCAGCTCATGCAGGCCTGCGCCGCGCACGGCATGGGTGATCTCGATCACTCGGCCCTGGTGAAAGCGCTGGAGCTGATGGCCGGGCACCCGGTGTCGCCCGACTGAGTGGTTCAATGAAAAACGGCCCGAATCGGGCCGCTGTTTCATGACTTGGTGTCGACGGGTGGTGTGGTCACCACCTGGCCGTCTTTCACCGGCAACGTATCGCCGGGTTTGAACGAGGTGCGGACCGTGCCGTCCTTGCCGTCGAGGCGGTAGGTCACGTTGTAGCCCACCAGCTTTTGCGACTTGTCTTGCACGGTCTTGCAGCGTTGCTCGTTCGTGGTGACCACGTCCTTCTGCTGCATGTTTTTCTGTACCTGGTTGCCGGCATAACCACCGGCCGCCGCACCCGCCAGGGTGGCCACGGTCTTGCCGGTGCCATTGCCCACCGCGCTGCCCAGCAGGCCACCGGCCAGGCCACCCACCACCGTGCCGGCGATGCGCTTCTCGTCCTTGACCGGCGCCGTGCGCTGCACCGCCACGGTTTCGCACTGCTGGCGCGGGGTCGAGACCGTCTGCATGATTTCCTTCACGGCCACCACCTCGGCCACCTCGGGCTGCGTCAGCACCCGGTAGCCCGTGACCCCGCTGGCCCCCAGAACCACCATGGCCAGACCGCCAACGGCGATGCCTTTCATCATTGACTTGTCCATGTGCTCGTCCTTTCAAATCATTTCAAAGCTGACCCAATCTAACCGGGTTCAACGCCCCACTGGTGACAAAAGGTGTTTGTGTGCACAGACCGGATGGCTCAGGCGCTGTGCCCGCAGGAAGGGCGCTGCGCCCTGTGTGGCGTGTCGTCGGCCGCTGCCCGGGGCGGCAGCAGGCGGTCGCATTCCTGCTTTACCGCGGCATAACACTCGCACGCCCGATCTTCGAGGCCAGCGCGGTCCAGCACCTCGATACGCCCGCGCGCATAGCGGATCAGGCCATCGCGCTGCAGCGCCAGCGCCACCAACGTGACACTCTCGCGCCGCACGCCGAGTTTGCCGGCCAACAATTCCTGCGTCATCTGCAGGCAGTTGCCTTGCACGCGGTCCAGGTTCAGCAAGATCAGGCGGCAGACCTGTTGCTCCACCGCATGGTGGCGGTTGCACAGCGCCGTCTGCGACACCTGCGTGAGCAGGGCTTGCGTGTAACGCAGCAGCAACTGCATGGCCTCACCACCGGCGTTGAACGCGTCAACCACCACCTCGCGTGGCAGCCGGTAGCCCAGACCGGCGCTCTGCACGACCGCGCGTCCGTTGGTCGAGAGGCCACCCATCAGCAGCGGAACACCCACCACGCCGTCGTTGCCGACAGTCGCCACCTCGGCACAGGCGCCGCTGGCGGTCTGGTGCAGCAGGGACACGATGGACGATGTGGGAAAGTGCACGTGGCTCATGTTGCAACCCGATTCGTAAAGCACCTGGCCACGCGGCATCTCGACCAGTTGCAGGGCGTCCGACCAATGCTCCCAGTCGGCCGCCGGCAGCGCTTCGAGCAGCAGGTTGCCCTGCGCGCCGGCGATCTGCGCCGCCGATGCCCAGCGGCGTTCGGTCAACAAGGTCGGGCATTCGGGTGCAAGCAGCAAAGGTTCGGTCAGGGTGGCGTACATGGCTGGCCTCTTGTGGAAAAAAGATGCCTCCAGTTTTCCGCGAGGTGCCTTGCAGGTCTGTCGGCAGACCGGGCGGCCCTGCGTAGGACTGGGCCTACAGGTCGGCCCGCGGTCAGACCTGAGCCGGGCACAATCCCCGCCTGCAGCGCCCCGCTGCGCCGAACCGAGAGCCCGACCATGGACCTGTCCACCCACCAACTCGCCATGACCGTGCTCATGACGCCCGACATGGCCAACTTCTCGGGCAATGTGCACGGCGGCACCATCCTCAAGCTGCTCGACCAGGTGGCCTACGCCTGCGCCAGCCGCTACGCGCGCAGCTACCAGCCCATCCACGTGGGTGAGCTCGTGACCTTCATGGCCTCGGTGAACCACACCGGCAACTCGTCGATGGAAATCGGCATCAAGGTGGTGACCGAGAACATCCGCAACCAGGTGGTGCGCCACGCCAACAGCTGCTTCTTCACCATGGTGGCGGTGGGTGACGACGGCAAGCCGGTGGCGGTGCCGCCGCTGGCGCCGGTGACGCCCGACGAGCACCGCCGCCACGCCGCGGCCAAGGTGCGCAAGCAATTGCGCCAGGAATTCGCCAGCCGTTTCGACGAGCTGCGAACCACTTCGGCCTGAGCGGATCACAGCGGGTCATGACACACCCTCTGCGCACAGTCGCCCTCCTCCCGCTCCTGGCTGCAGCCGTCGCTTCAGCCACCGCACAACCCGCGCTGACCACCGACCGCGTGCAACTGGCCCGCATCGCGATCGACCGCACCGAAGTCACCATCGCGCAGTTCGCCCGCTTTGCGCAGGCCACCAGCACCGTCACGCGCGCTGAAACCGAGGGCGGTGGTTTCGAGTTTGAGGGCGGCTGGCAGCGCCGCCCAGGCTGGACCTGGCGCACACCCGACGGCGTTGCGCCCACCTCAACGCAACTGCCCGCCGTGCACCTCACACACGCCGAAGCGGCGGCCTACTGCCGCTGGGCGGGCGGACGCCTGCCCACCGCGGCCGAATGGCTGAGCGCGGCCTTCACCGAACAACGCGCCGCACCCCCAGCCCCCTGGCAGCGCGGCACCACCTATCCCTGGCCCACGGGCAACAGCCCGCAAGGCGCCAACACCAGCGACGCCGACCGCTGGCCGCGCGCTGCACCTGCGGGCGACACCGCGGCCGGCGCCAACGGTCTGCACGACATGGGCGCCAACGCGTGGGAATGGGTGAGCGATGCGCAAGGCAACGAGCGCCGCACCATGGGCGGCTCGTGGTGGTACGGCGCTTCGCAGATGAAGGCCGACGTCGTGGCCTGGAAGCCGGCCGACTTCTTTGCGGTGTATATCGGCTTTCGCTGCGTGTACGGCTGAGGCGAAGCGTCAGGGCTTGCGCGCGACGATGGTCGCAAACGACTTCACCGTGTTGCCGGGTGCAGCAAAGTCCTGGTGACTGGACGCGAGCACCTCCCAACCCGCCAGACGGGTTTGCAGGAAGTCCCTGGGAAACAGGCAGTGCTGCACCGGGTCGAACATGTCCATGAAGGTCGTGCCCTCGACCAGCACGTTCACCACCAGCGTGCCGCCGGGCATCAGATGCGCCTGCAGGTCGTCCAGCGCCCGGTGCGCGCTGGCGCAGTCGAGAAACATCAACAGGCCAATGGACACGATGCTGTCGAACTCACCATTCACGCGGTCATGGGCGAGGTCGGCCACCTGCGCCTGCACCGCGAGGCCCTCGGCCTTGGCCGCTGCTTGCAGGTGGGCAATGGCGACCTCGCTGGCGTCGAGCGCGAGCACCGTGCACCCTGCGCGCGCGGCGGCCAGGGCGAGGTTGCCCATGCCGCAGCCGAAGTCGAGCACGCGGCCCCGCAGGTGCGGCAGCGCGGCCTGCTCGAACGGGTTGAGCGCCGCTTCGGCCTGCTGGATCTGCCGTTCGAACTGGCGGTCGAAAAAGTCAACGCTGCGGTTGCTGTTCATGGGTGCCTCGCACAGAGGGTGTCAGGGGTTCGGCGCCGGGCCGGTTCCCGGCGCTTCAATTTCGGCTCACAATATCAGTGCTTGCTAATTTACTTCCAAATAACGGAGACAACATGCGCCCCCGCCACATCGCTCTCTCGGTACTGAGCACCCTCGCCCTGCTCGGCCCCACCGTTGCTCTCGCCGACAAGGCCGCTGCCATCGACGAGATGGAGGCCTATCTGGAGTTTGTGGAATACGGTGGCGGCGTGATCTTTGCCGAGCAGATCCCCAAGGAAGACTGGAAAAAGTTCGTGGTGATCGACGCGCGCGACGCCGGGCAGTTTGCCAAGGGACACATTCCGGGCGCCATCAACATGGACTGGCGCCAGGTGCTGGCCAAACGCGCCTCGATCCCCAAGGACAAACCCGTGCTGATCTACTGCAACACCGGCTCGCTGTCGGCACAGGCCGGGTTTGCGCTGCGTGTGGCGGGCTGGGACAACCTGCGCATCTTGCAGGGCGGCATGGAGGAGTGGAAAGCCAAAGGCGGTTTTGATGCCGCCAGCCGCACCACCGCACCCGCCAAACACTGAACCCCACCCGAGGAGCGCCCCATGATGTCGACCGCCCCCACCTTGCGCCGCTGGCTCACCCGCGTGCTCGCGCTCAGCCTGGCAGTGCTGGGCATGTCTGCCTCAGCCCAGAACCTGGCCGACATGAAGCCGCAGAAGGTCGGCCCCAACAGCTGGTACGTGCAGGGCCTGGCCGCACTCGGTTCACCGGCCAACCAGAACTTCATCAGCAACGCCGGTTTTGTGGTGGCGCCACAGGGCGTGGTGGTGATCGACGCGCTGGGCTCGCCCGCGCTGGCGCGGCGGCTGGTGCAGAAAATCGCCGAGATCACGCCCAAGCCCATCACCCACGTGCTCGTGACCCACTACCACGCCGACCACATTTACGGTCTGCAGGTGTTCAAGGAACTGGGCGCCCAGATCATTGCGCAGCAGACCGCGCAGGAATACCTGAACTCGGACACCGCGGCCCAGCGCCTGGTGGCCTCGCGCACCGAGCTGGCGCCCTGGGTGGACGGCAACACCCGCCTCGTGCCGGCCGACCGCTGGCTCACCGACTCCACCACGCTGGAACTGGCGGGCACGCGCTTTGTGGTGGAACGCGTGGGGCCATCGCACACGCCGGAAGACCTGGCCATCCATGTGCCGAGCGAGCGCGTGCTGTTCGCCGGCGACCTCATGTTCGCCGGGCGCCTGCCGTTCGTGGGCCAGGCCGACAGCAACCAGTGGATCCACTCGCTGGACCGCCTGCTGCGCTTTGACGTGGCGGTGGTCGTGCCCGGCCACGGCGCAGCGTCGACCGAGCCACGCAAGGACATGGTGGTGATGCGCGACTACCTCACCTACCTGCGCAGCACCATGGGCAAAGCGGCCAAAGAGCTGGTGCCGTTTGAAGAGGCCTACAGCGCCACCGACTGGAGCCGCTTTGAGCCCATGCCCATGTTCCGCTTTGCCAACCGCATGAACGCCTACAACACCTACCTGCTGATGGAGAAGGAAAGCCTGGGCGGGCGCTGAGCAAGCGCCTGCGGCCATGCCGCAAAATCGCCCGGTGACGCCCACCACCGACCCGCACGAAATCCCTTCCCCGCAGCCCACTTTGTCGCCCGCCACCTGGCGCGGCGACTTCGGCGGCGCGCTGGGCGACCTGGGCACCCTGCTGCCCTTTCTGGTCGGATTCATCGTGCTGGCCGGTGTGCACCCCACGTCGATCCTGCTGGCCTTTGGCCTGAGCCTCATCGCGGTGGGCTGGCGCCTGGGCATTCCCTTCCCGGTGCAACCCATGAAAGCCGTGGGCGCAGCCGTCCTGGCCAGCGCTGCAGTGGCGGGTCAAAACATGCCGGCGGTGCTCGCGCTGGCCGCGCTGATCACCGGCGTGTTCTGGCTCATCGCCGCCTGGAGTGGACTCGCGCGCTGGCTGGCCCGCCATGTGTCGCGCGACGTGGTCCACGGCGTGGTGCTGGGCCTGGGCATCGCGCTCATCGTGGCCGGGCTGCGGCGTATTCAAGGCGACGCGGTGCTGGGCGCAGCGTCGGTGGTGCTCGCACTGGTGCTGCTGGGCCGTGGCGGCTGGCTCACCATGCCCGTGCTCATGGCCTTGGGCTGGGCGGTGGGCAGCTGGCGCCAGCCCGAGCTGTTGCAGGCGCTGGCCAGCACGCCGTGGGCGATGCACCTGCCCGAGCCGCAGTGGCCTGCGTTCAACCAACCCGGCGTGTGGCTCGCGGCCATCGGCCTGGCTGCAGCACAGATACCGCTCACCTTCGGCAACGCCATCCTCGGCATCGTGGCCGAAACGCGCCGCCTGTTCCCCGCGGTGACGCTGGACGAGAACCGGGCCGCACGCGGCACCGGCCTCATGAACCTGCTGGCCGGCGGGCTGGGCGCGCCACCCATGTGTTTTGGCGCCGGCGGCATGGCCGCGCAGGTGGCCTGCGGTGCACGCACCGGCCGCGCGCCCATCTTTCTGGGCAGCGTGCTGCTGCTCGCCGGCCTGTTCGCCAGCGGTCAACTCACCGCCCTGCTGAGTTTGCTGCCCGCCGGCACCATTGGCGCCATGCTGTTTGTGGCCGGCTTCTCGCTCACCATTGGCACGGCAGGCAGTTCGCGCGACAAGGAAGCCCGCGCCGTGCTGCTCACCACCGCCGCTATTTCCGTGTGGAACGCGGGGGTGGGTGTGGTGGTGGGGGTGCTGCTTGAGGCGGGGCTGCGGGCGCGGGTGTTGCGGATTTGAATGCGGCTGTGTGTGGGTCTGGTTGCGGACTTTGGCGCTGGAGGCCCACAACAGGCGAATGTGCGTCCGTCATTCACAATCCCAACCGAAAATCGAACGGCGGCAGAGCCTCCCATGCCGGTCTCTCGTGCACACCGGCAGAACCATGAAGGGGCTGGAGAAATGCGCTCTACGTGAAATCAGGGTCGGTCGCCCGCTTCTTCGCGATGTCAAACGGGCATCCTCCACCGCGACTGATTGCTTGAGCGAAGGCTCATTTCCCCGCTGCATGAACATCTCGACCGGAAACACGGACACCACTGGAGGTGGCATCCACTGTGCACCCGGTATCACTGCGATTTGCGTTCCGCAGACGAGGCGGCGGGCAGCTCAAACGTGAGGTTGGCCCAATGGCTGTCCCAGTCCTGGCCTTTGCCGTCCACGTTGGGCACCATGTGAACCACGCTGACCATCCAGGCGCCATGCCACGGCAGCGCGGTGGTGCTTTTGCCGGCGGCATCGGTGCGGGTGGTCACCATGTCGAACTGCTGGCCTCGGCGGCTCCAGAATTTCACCAAGGCGCGTGGCAGCGGAGCGCCCTCGAACAGGACCTCCACAGGCAGTGCGTCACCCGGCTGCAACCGCTGTGGATTCATCAGGGGCACGATCTCCAGTGTCTGGCCGGTGCGCACACCCACCATCGAGTCGGACTTTCCTCCCACGTGCAGCATGGTCTTGATATGGCGGCGGTAGCGCTCGCGCCCCGGCAAGGCGCTTTGACCGCTCACCTGGCGCTGGGCAATCACGCGCTCCAGGCCGTCCTCGCGCAGGTAGTCGGTGAACTCATCGGCCGCAAGCTCGGTGCTGATCGGCTGCGTGTCGAGTGCGATGAGTTGCGTACCCGGCTGATCGAACGACAGCTGCACGCTGGCCTGTTCGGTGGCGGGCAGTTGTGGGGTGAGGTCCGTGTTCCCGCGCAGGTTGTGCCAACGCAGCGAGACCGCCATGGGTTGTCCAAACCCCACGGGTTCACCCAGAAAGCCCTCACCCACCCGCAGCGAGAGGGTCACGGGCGCATCCGTGGGTGGTGAAAACCGGTCCGGCGCTATCCAGAATTCGTGCGCTTGCGCGGCTGAAGCCAGACCCAGCAGGCTCGAGAAGATCCACTTGTTCATGTGAAAAACGGGTCGACGCAGGCTGTGCGCCAACCCGTCCAGGTTCGTTGGGAAGGGCCGCTGTCAGATCGTGTCGTCCACGGGCAGCGGGGTGGTGTCCAGCGGTTGGGGTTCACTGGTCTCGTCGGTCTGGGCAATCAGCTGGTTCATGTAGTCCAGCAACGACTGCACCGTGGTGCCCATGAAGGGTGTGGCGGCTTCGGGTTGGGCTGGTGCAGCGGCATCACCGCCACCCCCGCCGCAACCGGCGAGCGCGGCGGTGGTGAAGGCCACCGCCAACACGCATTTGGCAAGTTCTTGTCTCATGGTGTGTCCTTGGTGTGGGTGATGGACATCACAGGTTCGAAGAACCCGGGTTGGGCGTGTTCAGGTAGGGGAAGGCGGGCAGGAACGGCACCACAGCCTGGTCGACAGCGTCGTGAATATTGGCCGACTGGGCACCCAGTGGCACGCTGGAGGGCTTGCAGGCCGAAGTGAGGGACGGCACGCCCGGCACGCTGTTGAGCTTGAGCGCGTCGTTGTCGCCGTTGATCACACACAGGCCACCGAGCACCGCGACGAGCGCGATGTCGACCACGTCGTCCTTGGGACGGCGGCCGTTGGGGAAACCGGCGTTGTCGTTGACTTTGTTCACATCGGTGTTGAGCGCATTGCCGGCCACACCCAGGCGGTTCTGGCTGGCGAACGGTACCGGTGGCACGGCGGTGTTCAGGCGCAACATTTCCGATGGCGTCGGGTTGGCTGGCTTGTTCACACCCGTGATGCCGGTCAGGAAGGTCGTGAGCAGGTCGGTGCGCGGCAGGTTGGTGGGGGCCACGGCCGCAGGGTTGCCGGCCAGCACCAGGCCCAGCAAGGCGGGCAAGGTCGGGTTGCTCACGTAGGTCAGGAACTGGCCATCGTCCTTGGGCGCCGATGCGTTGAACTTGTCCTTGTCACCCAGACCGATCACCACCTCGTTGACCAGCGGATTGCCCAGACGCGAGACCTGCGTCCATGCACCGCCGGCCTTTTCGCTGGCCTGGTGGCCCGACTGGGGTGCACCGTTGAGCAACCTCGCCTGGCGCAGGCTGGCCGTGGTCCAGCCACCGATGACGGTCTCGCTGCCAGTCGTCAAGCAACTGGTGTGCACTTCGAGCGCCAGCGAAGTCACGTTTTGCTTCTGGATGTAGTGGTTGCCGTTGGCACCTTCAGCATCCTTCAGCGCGGGATTGAGCAACACCTCGACTGGTGCGTTCACCAGGTCAAAGATCCTCCCGAGATTGACCGCGAAGCCTTCCTGGCGCTGCCCCACGAATACCTTCGCAGGCATGCTGCAGCCCGGAATGTTGACGGTGTGGATGTGTTTGTCAGCATAGGCCTTGTAGGCGGCGGCATCACCCAGCGTCTTCTGACCGATGTAGTCCACCGGCTTGGGCAACGAGGCCGCGACTGTCTGTATGGAACCCTTGCGGCGGTCGCCGCGCACCACGGTCAGGCTGTAGCTCTCGTTGAGGTTGAGATTGGGGTCGTTGATGGATGAAACCGTTCCGGCCTGGATCAGTGGAATCTGCACGTTCTGGTTGCCGATGGGCAGCGCAACGCTGTTGAGCTTGTTGTTGAAGCGAAACTGGAAGGTGATGTCCTCCCTCGCATCGCCGTTGTTGTCCACATGGATTTCATACAGCGCGTTGGGGTCCATCGAGAAATAGTTGGGGCCGCCGTAGGGGCCTTGCAGCGGCTGGTAGTTGGCGATCAGGGTCACGTAGTCGGAGCGACCGCCGGTGCCGTTGGTGGCCACACCTTCGTAGCTGCGGAACATGTAGAAGTCGGTGCCGTCCACCTTGGGTGTGGTGGTGATGAAGGGGGCTTCACGATGGCTTGACGCGATGGCTGCGCCAGCGACGGCCATCAACAGACATCCTTTGGCGATGGATGCGGGTTTCAGTTTCATGGGGGTGCTCCTGGGTGGTTGATGCAGTGGTCTGCCCTCCCAGTACGTGCCCTGCAGCGTGATGGATTCAACGAATGGAATGTCCCCAACATCAAGGTGGACAAGTTCGTTCGCCAAAGCCTGGCCTTCGACGCAGCGCCCGTGGACTTCGATCCAAGTGGTCCCGTACAGCATGGGCTCGGAATCTGAAGTCAACCGCTCAAGACTGGTTGCAGACCCTCATCTTCATCATCCGACCTGCAGCTGCGGACCCAAAGCGGCGGTACACCCCTGCTCCACAGCGGGCGTTCCTGGCGGTCAGGGGAAGACCGCAAGGCGTTGCACGTCTCAGCGTCAATCCCGGATGGTGCGTCCGAACACGAACTGGAACACAGCGCCTCGCCCGACCTCGCCCTCGCCGTGGATCTGACCCCCATGCCGCTCGATGATGCGATGAACGGTGGCCAAGCCAATGCCGGAGCCCTGAAACTCACTGGGCTGGTGCAGCCGTGTGAAGGGCTTGAAGAGGCGGTCCGAGCGGGACATGTCGAATCCTGCGCCGTTGTCACGAACAAAAAACATCGGCGCGTTGGTCACGCTGTGGGGCACACGACCGAACTCGATACGGGGCTGCGGCGTGTTCCGCGAATACTTCCAGGCGTTGCCCAGCAGGTTTTCGAGTGCGATCCGGGCGAGGTGGGGGTCACAGTCAGCGAACAAGTCGGGTTCGATGGTCACCTCGACCGGGTTCTCAGGGTCTCGCTGCCGCTCCTGTCGGATAACCTCTTCGGCCATATCGCTCAGATTCGCCCAGGTGCGTTGCAGCTGCGTCTGGCTGACCCGCGCCAACGCAAGCAAGTCCTTGATCAGGCTACCCATCCGGCTCGCGGACGCCATGACCCGGCTGATGATGGCGTCGTCCTCGGGACGGACGCGGTCGCCCATTTGCTCTCTGAGAACATGCATGAAGCCGTCGATCGAACGCAGGGGCGACTTCAGGTCATGTGAAACGGAGTAGGCGAAGCTGTCAAGCTCGCGGTTGATGTGCTGGAGCTCCTCGGTGCGGGCCTGGACACGCTGTTCCAGGGTGTCTTGCAAGCGCTGGATTTTCCAGTCGCTCTGCAGTCGCATCAGTTCTGCGCTGCTGCGGCTGGCGAATATCGATGTCAGCGCCTGGAAATCGGCACCGATCTGGGCGGAGTGCTCCCAGGCAACCGCCAGCAAGCCAATGGCTGTCCCGTCCGGGTCGCGCAAGGCAATTCCCGCGACCGTATGGGAATGCCCGTCAGCAAAGGGGACATCAGACAGCAGGGGCACCCCCGCGGGCAAATCGATGACACACAGGTCCTCGCGGGCCAGCATCGCTGCGAGGCTTGGCTCGTGCAGACGCACGTGGCGATTGGGTTGCAGGTCACCGTTGTGCATCAGGCCCAGTGTGTTGATCCCACCCTCTTTTGCCGTTTCACCAATGACAACGCAGGTTGCACCCAGGGCCGCCACCATGTGCTCGGTCACCGACAGGAAGAACGCCTGTCCGATTTTGGGTGAAACCCCTTCAGCGAGATTCATCAGCATGCTGCGGCGCCGCTTCTCTTCGGCCACATTGAGGACGAAGGAGAGGGCACAGGCCTCACCTTCTATGTCGATGATCTCGGCCCACACCTTGACCTCGACCAGTTCTCCCTTGAGGTTGCGAACCTCTGTTTCGTAACCCATCAGACGACCGTTGCGCCGCATGGTGTTGACGTAGTTTTCGCGCACCTGCTGGCTTGGCCAGACGCCTGCTTCGAGCGATGTCTTTCCAATGAAATCCTCGGGGCGGCCACCAAACACCTGCTCGCAGGCGGCGTTGACTTCCAGGTAAAGCCCGTCGCTCAGGCGTGTGAGGGTCATGCAGATCGGGCTGTGCCGGAAGGCTTTGGAGAAACGCGCTTCAGACTGCTGCAGGGCGCTGCGTGACTTTTCCTCAGCGCTCATGTCGACCACCATGCCGATCATGAGCCTCTCATTGCCCTGCTGGATGAGCTCGGCATAGACAAGCGAATCGAACTGGGAGCCATCACGCCGCAAGCCGCGGGCATGCATGCCGTTCACCCGACCCTGCGTTTTCAGGGTGTTTCGAAAGGCTTGCTCTTCGGCAGGGTCGGCCCACAGGTTTGGCGGCTGCTGGCCCACCAGATCGCTGCGGGAAAAGCCACTCGCCAGGACATAGGCATCGTTGACATCCACTGTCAGGCGGTTGTCCAGAGACTGCACGAGGCAGGCCACCGGGTTGTTCCGGAACAGCGCCTTGAAGCGCTCCTGGCTTTCCTTCAGGGCGGCTTCTGCTTCGTAGGCCAGCCTCAGCGCTTCCTTCTGCGTATCGAACGCTTCCTGGAGGCGGTACTGGCCCGCCAGCGCGCTGATCAATATGATCACGATCACCACCGCCTGGATCACCCACACGGCCCAACCCGTGGGTGGCAGCGTGCCTGGCAGCATGCCGCGCTGCTCGAACCAGTTGATCAACCCGAGTGCCAGGATGCAATACAGCACGACCGCGACCATCTTTCCCCGCGAGAGGAAGGTGCTCGCCACCACGATGGCTGACACCAGCACGAACACGCCAGCACTGCGAACGCCCCCGGTGATCACGGTCGTGACTGTGGCGATCGTCAGAATCAACAGCACCAGGCCATGAGCTGCGATGGTCACGTGTCCGCGCTGGAGCAGCAAGCCCGGCATCCACAACAGGACACTCGTGGCGCCGACCATCAGAGTCAGCTGCGTGATCCCGTCGCGCAGGAAAAGTGCCAGTGCGATCGTCAGGGCGGCGAAGCCCGCGGCCAACAGCAGCACGCGCAGGGCTTTGACGCGGTGCTGGTCGAGTGTGCCCGACGAGCCTTCAGGTGGAAACCCATCCGGGCGCGGGGTGATGTGGTCAGGCATCCAGTGTTTGCCTGCAGGGGGCGATCCGTTCTGCAACAGAAGTAAGTACGGTCGGCACTGCGCAGCGGCGCAGCGCGATGGCGTTCAGCGTCTCCAACAGGTGTGCAGTGGGGCCAGGGGCGCGGGCTGGTGATTTCGTGGGCCTCATGAGGCGTTCCTGGTTTGATTTTTCAATCCGCCAGCCAGGCCTTGTATCGGCATGTTCCGGCGCGGTCGCCCCTGATAAACGAAGTATCGACTGCTTTACGGAAACCTTGATCGCCATGAACAGAAATTGAGCCTGAGGCCCGCCCCGGTGTGGATGGGTTCACCCATTTCTACAGCCAGTTCCGTCGTCTTGTACCACTCGCCCCAGCTGCCCGCATAGAGCGAGGTGCAACCCAGTGCGGCGACTTCCATCGCCAGCAGGCCGGGGAATGGCGCTCAGACCACTGCCGCAGTGGTGCACCACCAGAGATTCGTCCAGCACAAAGTTGCCCTCCGCTTGGGGGGGTGGGGAGCCCGCCACCAGCGCGCCACCCGCTGCCTGCCAGGGGCGAGACAACCATCGAGCGCCGCAGCAGGCTCGTGGCCGAACCACTTGGGCATTCATTCCATGCAGCCACTGCGGAAAGCGTCCTGGGGGTCATGGACGAGGAAGATTGCACCGGGTGCTCAAATGGCTTTGACGACCTCTTTTGCCGGGACTTGTTGGTGGGAGTGGCAGCGACTGAGCAGGCCATCCAATGATTCCCCCTCTGGGCGAAATGCACCATTTCATCCAGAATTGTGGCGATGAGCTCCCCACTTGGCCAATCAGTTCAGTCAGAACGGTTTCGAGATCGAAAGCGCTGGGGATGGCTGCTGTCGGTAATCGGACCGAGCATCGCAACCCTAGGCCCGCTTGCTCACACGTTGGGGGCGACAAGTTTCTGGTGGTTTGCGTTGCCCCTTGTTCTGTTTTATGGGTTGATCCCTTTGGCTGATTGGTGGTTGGGAGAAGACCTGACCAATCCACCCGAGTCCTTTGTTCCAGAGCTGGAAGCAGACGCCTACTACCGGTGGATTCTCTACGCTACGGTTCCCGTGCTCTGGGCTTCTGTGCTTTTCAACCTGGTGTACCTTGCCACCCATGAGATGCCACCTGCTGCGTGGTTGGCCTTGGTGATGGCCACCGGCTCGGTTTTGGGTTTTGGGCTGAATCTCAGTCATGAGCTCGGTCACAAGGCAGATTGGATGGGCCGCAAATTGGCGTTGTTCAACAGCGCGCTCGGCGGCTACGGTCATTTCTCGATTGAACACAACCGCGGTCATCACCGCCATGTTTCGACTCCTGAGGATCCAGCATCGGCCCGGCTGGGCGAGAGCATCTACCGCTTTGTGCTCAGGGAAATGCCGGGAGCATTCTTTCGCGCATGGACACTGGAATCCGACCGCTTGAGACGTGGGGGATGCAGCGCCTGGCATCCCAACAATGAAATCCTTCAAGCCGGGTTGCTCACCGTCATCCTCTATGGCGGCTTGATCATGGCCCTCGGATGGTCCATGGCTGCAGTCGTCCCGCTGGTGGCCTTCTGGGGTGCATTCCAGCTGACTTCAGCCAACTACATTGAGCATTACGGCCTGCAGAGGAAACGCGGTGCCGATGGGCGGTATGAGCGCTGTGCGCCCCATCATTCCTGGAACAGCAACCATCTGGTTTCCAACCTGGTGGTGTTTCAACTACAGCGCCATTCTGATCACCACGCGCATCCTGGACGCAGCTACCAGTCGCTTCGCGACTTTCCAGATCTGCCACGGCTCCCCTCTGGTTACTTTGGGATGTTCGTCGTGGCCTACCTGCCACCGTTGTGGTTCCACTTGATGGACCGAAGAGTTGTTCACGCTGCAAACGCGGATCCGGAGCGCATCAACTTCATGCCCGAGCGGCGTCAGGCGCTGATGTTGCGTCTGGGTTTGTAGAGGGATCAATCGTTGCTCCCATTCCTGTGCAACGGTCTGACGGACCACACAAGACTGGTTGCAGACCTTCGCTGGCGCGGCTGTAAAAGATGGTAGAGATCATCCCTCGGACTGGGCTACCGGTATCTCGAAAGGCGGCCCCCCCGAACCGGCCTTCCGGCAGCTGGGGCTGGCAGTCTACCCAGCCGCAGCATTACTCCGTCCTCGCGCATAGTCTCCGCCCGAGTCCAACCTGAATGCACCGCAGCAGGTAGCAACTGACTTCGCAAACCACGGCGCAGAACTCTGAGTAGACAGGTCGTCGTTGGCAATCTGAGCATGCGTCATGCTTTGAAAGTCCCACGGCCTCTCGTACTTCTGTATCTCAAGAGCTACCCGGCTGGTGGAGATGGATTGTCTCTCCATCAATCACTACAGAGTGATGCGCGAAACGCCCAGGTACGCGAAGCCAGAGTGGGTCTCCACGAAGGATGGCGAGGTGCCTGCAACCCGAGTCGGACGAGTAAAGAGGTCCTTGGCCTCCCTTGACCGACTCAAGGTCGCGGCGACGGCAAGCAACTCACGCAAACGGAGGTGACGCCACTACCGCCACGGCGGCGAGTCAACGATCCAAAACCTCAACGTGAATCCGCAGCGCACACGAGATGTGGCAACCCGCATGGGCGGAAGACTGCGCCACTCCCACGCTGTGTGAGGCGGGCCGAGGTGTGGTGTCAGATAGCCGGTCACATGGGTGATGCACTGCGATCAAGTCGTTGATCTCTTGGCTTGCCGCCGCATAGGCTCCGCAAACAGCTGGGTGCGTGCTGCTTCGGTGATCGCGGTCACACACGGATGTGTGATGCGTCGCTCGATAGAAATTGCGAAGAACTCCTCCACGACCGCGGGCGTCGCTCCAATGGCGCGCACGCCATATTGCTTCTCGATGTCCCGTTCGAGCACGGTGGGTCCGACGAAGATGCCCATCCCCCGCCGTCCCAACTCTTTGGCCAGGGCGCTGTCATCGCACTCGGCCACTACCCGAGGATGCAGCGATTTGGCCCCGAGCCACGCCCTCAAGCGTTTGCCCACCGCAGACTCCTCGGCCGGCAAGATCATGGGCGCCCCATCCAGACAATCCGGAAATCGCACAGTGCTCGTCGCGGAGAGAACTGAAGGTGATGCGAAAAAGCTGACGCCGCAGCTTCCCAGCTTGTGATTAAAGGCCTGAACGCTGACCGCGGAGGGGATTGGCGCATCGGAAATCACGAGATCAAGACGGTGCAGTGCCAACTCGCCCAGCAGCGTGTCCAGCTTCCACTCACGGCACACGATGCGTACCGGCTCTTGCAACTGAGAAGCCGGTTCGATCAGCCTGCATGCAATGGTCTTGGGAACTGCATCAGCCACGCCGACGCGAAACTCCAACAGCTTGCCCTTGCTGGGGTAATCGCGCACAGCTTCTTCAAGCTCAGCGCCGATCGAAAAGATGGACTCGGCATAGCCGAGTACGAGGCGCCCGGTATCGGTAAGCGCCAGCCCACGCCCGCTTTTGATGAACAACGCTGTGCCCAGCGCCTCCTCAAGCAACTGAATTTGCCCGCTGATGGTCTGCGGCGACATGTGCAAGTGTTCGCTGGCTCGCAGGACGCCACCGAGTTTGGCTACCTGAAAAAAGTAGTGGAGGTGCTTGTAGTTCACGGTGCCGCAGGTTGAAAGGTGTAGCCGAAATTGTGCCGTTTTCTCGGATGGTGAAATCAGAACAATCTGATTTTCGCGGATCGCCGTTGCCATTAGATTGAACGAGACAACACAGCCCATGGGCTCCCGAGCATCCCAGCCCAACAAGGAAATATTTGTTGAGCATCCCATTTTTTTGGAGAAGTTCTCCTTGGCCACGCTCTTGATTCCCTGCGACGGAACGACCAACGCAATGCTTGCCGTTAGACATGCTGCATCGGCATTCCTTCGTGGCGAGGTGCGGATGATTCACTTGCTCAATGTCCAGCCGCCCTTTTCAGCCAACGTCAGACGCCACGTCAATCGTGTCCTGCGCGATGACTTTCACCGGGAACGCGCCGACGAGGCGCTCGCCGATGCCCGGCGACTTCTCGATGGCTCCGGCGTCCCTTACCGCGCGCACCTGGAGGTTGGCGACAAGGCCCTTTGCATCGCTGAAGCCGCCCGTCGTCTGTGTTGCCACCGCATCGTCATCGGCACAGCGCGTAAAAGCGCACTCGTGCGCGCTGTCGGGAATTCGCTCACCACGCAGCTGATCGAGCGCTGCTCCGTGCCCGTGGAAGTGGTGGGCGGCGCGCCTGCTGGTGTGTTGGAACGGGTCGGAATTCCCGCGGGCGTGGGCACGGGCATGGCATTGCTGTGGGTGGGCGAATCTTGAGCGCATCACTTCATCAAACACCACGGTCCTTGATCGACCACTCCAGAGCACCGCGTTGACAGAAGCCAACCATGAGCGCCCCGGTCCCATTTTTCCGTTCTTATCCCCACAACAGCCCTGAGGCAGCTGCACGCATCGTGGCTGTCGCGCTCATCGCCAACGGGGAGATCAAGGCGGTCGAGATGGCAGCGCTGAATGCACATGTGAGTCATGAACGTCTCGGCATGACCGAGGCACAGTGGCACGGCGTGGTCCACGACTTGTGCGCCGACTTGCTCCGGTCGGCACGCAGCGACGACGAAAGCCGTGTTTCGGACGAAATGCTCGGGCACATGCTGCGCGAGGTGGACGACGACAGCACGCGCCGCGCTGTCTTGAAGCTGAGCTGCGCGGTTGTGTACGCCGACGGCCACGTCGAGGTCGGTGAGTCATTTGTCTTGCTGGCCATGAGCGAGCACTGGGGACTTCAACCCGATGACCACGCTCTGTTGGAGCCCATCCTCTACGGCGCGGACTTTCAAGTGCGGCTGCGCGGCGTCCCTGTCAGTACTTTGCAAAGAAACAGGATGCGATGAGCCACACTAGTTCGCTACAGGCCCCATGTGGGCCGGCTTCATCTTCTTCGTGCTCGCGATGCTGGCACTGGACCTCTTTGTCCTTGGTGGAAACAAGGCGCACCGTGTGTCTGTCAAGGAGGCGGGTAGCTGGGTCGCGGCCTGGGTCACGCTGGCCTTCACGTTCGCCGCGCTTCTGTGGTGGTACCTGGACGCAAACGTCGGACGCGAGATCGCCAATCGCAAGACGCTCGAGTTCATCACGGGCTACCTGATCGAACAGTCCTTGTCGGTCGACAACATGTTCGTGTTCGTCATGATTTTCAGCTAATTCGCCGTGCCGCCCGAGCTCCAGCGGCGTGTGCTCTTGTACGGCGTCCTGGGCGCAATCATCATGCGCGCCGGCATGATCCTGGCCGGCGCCTGGCTGGTGCGCGAGTTCGCTTGGATCCTGTACGTTTTCGGAGCGTTTCTGGTCGTGACCGGCATCAAGATGTTTGTGTTTGCAGAGCACAAGCCCGACCTGGAGAAGAACCCGCTGCTGCGCTGGCTGCGCGCTCGCATGCGCATCACGCCGACTTTTCACGGACAGAAGTTCTTTGTGCGCATCAACGGCGTGCGCTGGGCGACCCCGATGTTCCTGGTCTTGGTAATGATCGAGATCAGTGACCTGGTTTTCGCTGTCGACAGTATTCCGGCCATCTTCGCGGTCACAACAGACCCCTTCATCATCTTCACCTCCAACATCTTCGCCATCATGGGGCTGCGGGCCCTGTACTTTCTGCTGGCGGACATCGCAGAGCGATTTCACTTGCTCAAGTACGGCCTCGCGCTTGTGTTGGTCTTTATCGGCGGCAAGATGTTGCTGATGCCTTGGTTCCACATTCCTGTTCAGTGGAAGCCGTGAGGTCGACATCGTCAACGTCCATCCCTGGCTGGTCAAAGAGGCTGCCGAAGTGGAGCTCGCACGGCGCGGTTGGGACGCGGCGGCCAACGCCCGCACGCTTATGGAAGACGCGGGCATCCATTGGCGACTGCACGTGCGCATGGGCGAGGCACCCGAAGAGATCGTGGCACTGGCCAAGGAGCTTGGCAGTTGCGGGATCGCCATCGGTTCGCACGGCCTGACGGCCGCGCAGTCACTCTTCCTTGGCTCGGTCGCTTACAAGGTCGTGCATCTTGGCAAACTGCCTGTGCTGATCGTGCGTTGATCGCGGTACTCCTGGGGCAAGGCGCCTCATGCGGGGTTCTCCGACAAAAGCCTCGTACTGCCGCTCCTGCCGCGCCTGGCCATCCCCATCTGGTCAATATTCCATCGGCGCCAACAGGGAGGGTGCAGATTGGCCGGAATGGGATTTCTGGTCTCTTTGGAGATCAATCGCACGGCTTCATTGTTCCTTCGCTTCAAGCAGAAAGGGTTCGCAAACAACCTCAGTGATTCACCACGAACGATGACTTTGAGTGAATCGAACGTCGGCACCATCCTCGAATCCAGACGCTCGACACGCAGAGCTGCCGCCTGCCGTAGGACCTCGAGGTGGTCTGTCGAGCGCCAGATTGGTTTACCACCGCCGACGGCCTTCGCTGCTGAGCCGCCCTACGCTTCCCGATACGGCAACTGTTTGCGTCGGTTCTTTGACCAAGCGCAACGCCTCCTGAAGCTGCGAGGCCATGGATGCGGGTTGCTATCGGGCGCCACGTCCGGGCGACTGAGCTCGTATCAATAAGCCCCCCTCGATTCCGTTGTGGCGCAGGATGGCGTAGGCGGTGGTCACGTGAAAGAAGAATTGCGGCAGGCCATAGTGCAGAAGGTAGGCGCTCGCGGTCAGCTTCTTTTCTTTGGGGGTTCCTAGGCGCAAGACGATCTCGCGGCTCTCGCTTGAATCAAACTGCTCAGGCGTGAAGGCGCCGATATAGGTATGGGCCTTGCGGATCAGGGCTTGCAGATCGCCGAAACTGACCTCCGTGTCGGGCCAGGACGGCACCTCGGCACCGGCCAGGCGGGAGGCAATGCCCTTGGAGAAGTCTGCCGCGATCTGCACCTGGCGCACCAGCGGCAACATGTCGGGGAACAGCCGGGCTTGAAGCAACGCATCGGGATCGATGTTTTTTTTTGTCGCGTGGTCTTCGGCCTTCTTGAGCACATCAGACAGGGCGAGCAGCATCTGCTGCAGAACGGGAACGGAGGCTTGGTACAGCGGGCTGGTCATGGTGAACTCACTTGTGAAATGGGCGCGATGGCCGTGGC